>Ga0209021_1002429_pt1 | contig 16331 bp, 13 predicted proteins | sample PinacodermFT_FD_187299 | JGI IMG/M metagenome (GOLD analysis project Ga0209021, IMG submission 187299) | Host-associated microbial community of the marine sponge Aplysina aerophoba from Gulf of Piran - sponge pinacoderm, lysed by freeze-thaw... | ecosystem: Host-associated > Porifera > Sponge >... | reverse complement strand
CTTCAGATAACAGAAGCGGGTCTCCGCCTCCTCCCCCCAGCACAGCAGACCCCGACTCCGCCACTGTTGTTGCAACTGAGGTCAGTGGATCACAGGATTGTCGTCCATGGGGAAGAGGCGCCGGATCGACCCACCACCATCCCTCTGGACCCGGCCATTCGCATTCATGACTTGAGAATTGACGCCCGGCATCTTCACTTGTGGGGCGAGGCGTTGCTGACGCCTTGAGGCTCAGGAGATGAATGCTCTGACCAGCAAAATCGAACGGCTACCCACCGAGAAGAGAGCTCTCATGCAGAAGCTGCTGACGGGGGAGTGGCGTGTTCCGCTTGGCTCTGCTATCATTCCCATACATACAGGAGGTTGATCGTGACCAACTACTGGACCCAGAAGCGACCAGATAGGAGATGGGAGTCCATACGCGAAGGTGCTTCCCGCGCCAGCAAGGTCGTTGACACGCAGGCCGAAGCATGGGAGCACTCCAGACAGAAAGCCAAAGAGACAGGAGGTGAAGCCTTCCTAAAAAACCGCTATGGGAAATCCGTGGCCGCAACAGCTACGGCAACGATCCGCATCCACCAAAGGGGTAAGTTATGGAGCGCATTCTCACCTTTGAAAAAGCGATTCAGGATTCGACCCGGCGTACAAAGCGTCACCTCTTGCTTGGTAACGGCTTCAGTATTGCCTGCCAACCAAGGATCTTTACCTATGGCTCGCTGTTTGAGCAGGCCAACTTCTCTGAAGCTCCTAGGCTAAAAGATGCATTCAATGCCATTGGCAGCACGGATTTTGAGCACGTAATCAAGATGCTTGAGAAGGTATCACATCTTGTTCCTGTCTACTTCGATGAAAAAGAGGATGTAACAGAAGCTGCAAATCAAATGATTGAAGACTCTAATAAGCTAAAGGATATTCTCATTCAAACGATTGCCAACAATCATCCAAATATTCCCAATGAAATTGAAGATGAGCAATTCTGGTCTTGTAGGCGTTTCCTTGCAAATTTTCTAGGTGAAACAAACAAAGATGGTAGGGTCTACACGCTTAATTATGATCTACTTCTTTATTGGGTGCTGATGCATGAAGACATAGGGAATAATGAACCAGTTAATCTGACAACCAATGACGGTTTCGGGAGAGATGAGAACACAGATCTGGAGTACGTAAAGTGGATGGGTGAGAGTAATGCTCGCAACCAGGGGGTCCACTATCTGCATGGTGCTCTTCACTTATTTGATGATGGTATTGATCTTCACAAATTTACTTGGGTGAACACAGGGAAACCACTTCTGGAGCAGGTACGTGAGGCAATGAACGAAGAAAATTTCCGCTATTTGTTGCTGAGGGAGAAAGTAATCATAAGCTCGCAAAGATTAAGCATAATGCGTATCTTTATCATTCTTATAAAAGTTTCTCTAAACAAATGGAATTACAAAGTGACTGTCTTTTCATTTTTGGTCATAGTTTAGCAGAGAACGACCAGCATATCCTACAGAAGATTGCGAAAGGTAAAATTCCGCAGATTTACGTGGGGCTGCATGGGGATCCAGAATCTCGGAGCAACCAGGAAATCAAACGTAAAGCCTGTGATCTTAAATCTCAACGAGAAACAAATGGTCCTCTGGAAATTGCTTTCTTCATTACAGAATCAGCAAATGTTTGGGAGCTTACATAACAGAGAATCGATCCAGGCATTGATGCGAGGTCAATCGGAGTAAAGGAGCTTGGCGCGGCGGTCGTCTTCTCGTCTGTTGCGCGACATGGGCCACAACAACGGTCAGCAGTGGGGTGGCTGCATTGAGGATGGAGGCAACCCTCGCGATGTGTCCCCGGACAATGAGGGAGAACGGGATGGCGTTTGCCACAAGAGGGCAGGCCAGCCAGGACGTCACCCCCCGGTGACGGGGGGCAGAAAGGCCAGTTCGTCACCGGGTTGCAGCGGGTGGTCCGGGGTGGCGAAGTCCTGGTTGACGGCCCAACGCAGGCCGGGGCAGTGGATGCCCAGGGCTTGCTGGAGTTGGGCCACGGTGGTGACGGGCCGGGGCAGTTCCATCAGCCGCTCGTGCCAGCCGTGCTCCTCCCGCAACCGGCCAAACAACAGGATCCGCACGGTGGTCTTGGTCATGGTTGATCGGTGTTCCACAAAGCCTTGGGGCATTCTGGAAGATCCACGCCGCTGCAGTTGGCCATGGTTTGTCTTCCCGTTGCCTTGCTCACAGTGTCGGATCGCCGCTCCATGGCGGAAGACGCCTCCGGCGCCCTCCTGGCACAACGGGTCCACCAGGCGGGGCATGAACTGGTAGAGCGGCAGTTGGTGCCGGATGATCGCTACCGGATTCGGGCTGTGGTCAGTGGCTGGATCGCGAACCCGGGAGTTGCGGTGGTGATCAGCAGTGGCGGCACCGGCTTGACGGGACGAGACGGCACACCGGAGGCTATCGCGCCCCTGCTGGACAAAACCATCACGGGTTTTGGTGAGTTGTTCCGGGTGGTGTCCTTTGAATCCGTTGGCACCAGCAGTTTGCAAAGCCGTTGCCTGGCTGGCGTGGCCAACGGCACGGTCCTGTTCGTGTTGCCGGGCTCCGTGGATGCGGTGACCACGGCCTGGGACCGACTGATCCGCGCCCAACTGGACGACGCCACTCGCCCCTGCAACCTGGTGCAACTGCTGCCACGGCTGCGGGAGCCCATGGATCAGCCACCGATGTAGGCCATTTCCGCAGGACTCGGTCGTGGCGTGAGACCGGCCTGTCGAGACCGCAGGGCGCGCTCCTCGCTATAGCGATCCTGGCGCTGCCGCCAGAGGGAGCGCAGTTGCCGTATCAGGACCATATCGGGCTGCCGGGGGTCCAGGGCAGGCTTCAGGTCCGTGCCTTGGCTGGCAAAGAGGCAGGTGTATGCCATCCCGTCAGCAGTCACCCGCAACCGGTTGCAATCACCACAGAACGGTTCGCTGATGGAGGCAATGGTGGACACGAAGCCTCCCCCATCCCGATAACGCCAACGCCGTGCGGTGGAGCCCGGCTGGCGACCCACGGGTTGTAACGACCAACGGCGGTCAATCCGGGCGGTCATGGTGGCAGCGGTGAGCACCTGTCGGGGCTGCCAACCGTTGCGGTTTCCCACGTCCATGTATTCAATCAACCGCAACTCCACCCCCAGCTTCCTGCAGAGGTGCGCCATGGGGATCACCTGGTCCCCGTTTTCATGGGCCATCACCACCATGTTGATCTTGACGGGAAGACCGACAGCCTGGGCATGACCAACGGCTGCCAGCACCTGGTCAAAACTGTTCCCACCCCCCATGCGGCGCACGGCCTGGGGATCTGCGCCGTCCAGGCTGATGGTGATGCGGTCCAGGCCCGCTTGCTGCAAGCGCCGCGCCAGGGGGCGATCCAGCAACACCCCGTTGCTGGTGACGGCCACGTCTTCCATCAGGTCCAGGGCTTTCACCGCTTGAATCAAGGGCGCCAGCTCCGGCGCCAACAGAGGTTCTCCACCCGTGAGCCGCAGGCGGCGGCAACCCGACCGAGCCGCCACACCAATGAGTTTGAGGCGTTGTTGCCGGGTGAGCAACGTCCGTGGGTCCTGGTTTTCGGGGCGGCAGTAGCGGCAGGCCAGGTTGCAGCGGGCCGTGAGGGAGAGTCGCAAAACCCCCAGGGGTCGCCTCAGTTGATCAAGGGTGGTTGTCATCATGGGTGGCGGCAAGGTCCTGGGGATTGTTCAGGTTCACCAGCGCTGTGGAGGGAACCCGTAGCCACTCCACCTGCAAACCGGGAAGCCATTGGCGAAAGCTGCGCACTCCAGCCGCCACAGCCTGGTGAAGGTTGGCCGCCAACCCGGAGCCGTAGCTGGCCAGAAGGGGCTGCTGCCGGATGCCGTCCGTTGCGAGGCGCACACGACGGGGCGGCAGTGGGGTAGCCAGGGTGGTGAGCAGAGGTGGGGTGAGGTTGGGCAGGTCACAGGCCAACAGCAGTATGGGGCGACCCGGATAGGTGGTCATCAGCTTGCCCAGTGCCAGCAGGGGACCTTCCAAAGGGGGTTGTTCCTCCAGGACGGTCACCTGTCGCAACGCCGGGGTAGTGGCCAGGTGCTGGCGGTGACCGTGGCCAGGGCTGCTCAGGCAGACGGTCTCCAACCCGGTTGTCAAGGCCAGGGCACAGGCGTGCTGCAACAGACTGCCTCCATGGCGGTGGGGCAGCAGGGCCTTGTCTCGTCCCATGCGCCGGCTCCGACCGCCGCAGAGAATCGCCGCCAGGGGACGCTCATGGCCAAACAAGGACGTCATCCAGGACGGGCGCCGCACCACATGGTACGTACACACGATCAAGAAAATCATTCATGTCTCCTTTTCCTTCATCCTGTTCATTTCCTGTTTTTATGCAATTATCTGTATCTGTTACTACAATTTACAACACAAGGTATCAATCTTGTCCCGGATTGATTCCGGTTGGTCGTGACGGGAACCAGCACACCATGTCAAGATCTTGTAACAACAGCCACATTCCTGGTTGGAATGAGTTGTTTTGATGATGCCAATCGGTTAGCCCTGTGCACCGAGCTAGTCCCCTGGTCGCTTTTTTCCTGAAGCCAGGGTTTAATTAATTTCTAATTTCTATGCTTGGTGAACTCTGGTCTCTCCAAGGGAGGTACAGAACGTTGCACCTCACCTGGTTTGCATTCTTTCTCACCTTTGTGGTGTGGTTTAATTTGGCCCCACTGGCCACCACCGTGAGAGAAGATATGGGCTTGGAACTGGGACAGATCCGCACCATTGCCATTTGCAATGTTGCGCTCACTGTGCCGGCACGGGTGATTATTGGCATGTTGCTGGATAAGTTCGGCCCGCGCCTCACCTATTCCGCCATTCTGGTTTTTGCGGCAATTCCCTGCCTGATGTTTGCCACGGCACAAAACTTTGGCCAGTTGGTGGTGGCCAGACTGCTGCTCTCCATTGTGGGGGCCGGCTTTGTAATCGGGATTCGTATGGTGGCGGAGTGGTTCCCCCCCAAAGAAATCGGCTTGGCCGAAGGCATCTATGGGGGCTGGGGAAACTTCGGTTCCGCGTTCTCGGCCCTCACCCTGGTCATTGTTGCCGGCTGGCTCAGCTTTGCCGGTGGCGCCCGGATTGGCGATGTGGTGCTCAACTGGCGCGGCGCCATTGCACTCACTGGCATCATCGCTGCGGTCTACGGAGTGTTCTACTTCTTGAGCGTGCGGGACACGCCACCTGGGAAAACCTATCAGCGACCCCACAAAACCGCTGGTCTGGAGGTGACATCCATGCGGGATTTCTGGGGCCTCATGGGCATGAACGTTCCCTTTGCAGGTATTCTGGCAGTCCTGGCCTGGCGCCTCAAAACCGTGGGTTTCCTCACCGAGGCCACCTATCCCGTGACCCTGCTGGCCATTCTGGCATGGTATGGAATGCAATCCTGGGGAGTTCTTCGCACCAATTGGCAGTTGGTCACCGGCAAAAAGGTGTATCCAAAAGAGGACCGCTATGAATTCAAGCAGGTGGCCATCCTGGAACTCACCTACATTGTCAACTTCGGTTCCGAGCTGGCAGTTGTATCCATGTTGCCCAGCTTCTTCGAGACCACCTTTGCGCTGCCCAAGGCCCTGGCCGGCATCCTGGCCTCCTCCTATGCCTTCATGAATCTGGCAGCGCGCCCAGGGGGCGGTCTCCTCTCCGATCGCATGGGATCAAGGAAAAACACCATGGCCTTCCTCACCGTTGGCCTGGGGGTGGGTTATCTGCTGATGAGCCTCATTCAACCCGGCACCTTCACCGGCACCACCGGCATTCTCCTGGCCATGGCGCTCACCATGTTCTGCTCCTTCTTCGTGCAGGCCGGGGAGGGATCCACCTTCGCCCTGGTTCCCCTGGTGAAGCGCCGCGTCACCGGCCAGGTGGCTGGATTGGTAGGCGCCTATGGAAACGTGGGCGCCGTCGCCTATCTCACCGTCTTTGCCAGCCTGCCTGGGTGGATGGGGGGTGGAGCAGACCCTTCTCCCGCCGTGATTGCCGCCTCCAACAGCAGCTTTTTCCAGGTGTTGGGGATTGCCGGGCTGATCGTCGGCTTCTTCTGCATGTTCTTCCTGCGGGAACCCAAGGGCTCCTTCGCCGAGCTCCATGAGGGAGAGTTGGCTCCCGCCTCATGAAGAACCTGCCCCGGGCCGGCGTCATGGAATCTCCTCTGCGCTCCCAATGTCCCTACTGCGGCGTGGGCTGTGGCCTGGAGCTACTGCCCCCGGCCGCCAAGGGGCGCGCCACCATGCGAGGCCAGGACGGTACGCCGGTGTGGGGAGCACGGGGCGATCGTCACCATCCCTCCAGCTTGGGCCAGGTGTGCATCAAAGGAGCCACGGTGGGGCAAACCCTGAGCAACGGTCGCCTCACCCGCCCCCTCTATCGTCCCCGCCTGGATCAGCCTTTGCAACCCATCAGTTGGGACACGGCCTTCACCATTCTCCTGGAGCGCATTCACAGCACCATGGCCGAGAAGGGCCCCCAAGCCCTGGCCATGTACGGTTCCGGGCAGTTTCACTGCGAGGATTACTACGTGGCCCAGAAGCTGCTGAAGGGGGCTCTGGGTACCAACAACTTTGACGCCAACAGCCGTCTCTGCATGAGTTCGGCGGTGGCCGGCTATACCCGCAGCCTGGGATCCGACGGTCCGCCCTGCTGCTACGAGGATCTGGACCAGTGCGATCTGGCGCTTCTCATTGGCGCCAACATGGCGGACTGTCACCCGGTCCTGTTCCAGCGATTGGCCAAGCGTCACCGAAAACGGCGCCGCAAGCGGGATCTCCAGATCGTCGTGGTGGATCCCCGTCAAACGGCCACCAGCAGCGTGGCGGATCTGCACTTGGCCATTCGACCGGGCACGGACCTGGTGCTGCTGCACGGCATCGGCCACCTGTTACTGCGCCAAACCGCCCTGGACTTCGACTTCATCGAGGGTTGCACAGACGGGTTCTTTGCCTATGCCAAACTGCTGCAGGACTGGACGCCAACACGGGTTGCGTCCGTCTGCGGCATCAGCAGCAGTGACCTACGCCTGGTGGCGCGCCTCTGGGCCCGCAGTCGGGCAGCCTTGAGCCTTTGGTCCATGGGGGTCAACCAATCGGTGGAAGGGACCGCCACCGTATCCGGAATCGTGAATCTCCATCTGCTGACGGGGCAGATTGGTCGCCCGGGCGCCGGACCTTTCTCGCTGACGGGTCAGCCCAACGCCATGGGTGGTCGTGAGGTGGGTGGTCTTGCCCACCTGCTGCCCGGTTATCGCCACGTGAGAAACCCGAAGCACCGGGCCGAGGTGGAAGCCCAATGGAAACTGGGACCAATCGCGGCAGAACCCGGCCTCAGCGCCTGGGAACAGATTGAAGCCATGGACGCTGGCGCATTGGACCTCTGGTGGGTGGCTGCCACCAACCCTCTGGTCAGTATGCCAAAGCTGGAGAAGGTGAAGGCGGCCATGGCCCGCTGTCCCCTGGTGGTGGTGAGCGAGGCCTACGTCAACACCGAAACCAGCCGCTGGGCCCATCTGGTGCTGCCCGCGGCCCAATGGAGCGAGAAAGACGGGGTGATGGTCAATTCCGAGCGGCGGGTCACCTTGTGTCCGGCGTTTCGTGGAGCGCCGGGGGAGGCGCGAGCGGATTGGCAGGTGTTCGCGGAGTTGGGACGACGATTGGGTTTTGTCGAGCAATTTTCCTACGGTTCCGCAGCAGAGGTGTATGGAGAGTTTGTGGCGCTCTCGGTAGGCCGTGTCTGCGATACCTCCGGCCTGAGCCATGAACTGTTGCGCCGGGAAGGGCCGCAGCAATGGCCGTTTCCGGCTGGCGCCACCCCCGGTCGTGGCAGCCGCCGGCTGTACGAGAACGGCAACTTTCCCACCCCCACGGGTCGTGCGCACTTCATGGTGGATCAGCCGCGGGGTCTGGCTGAACCCCCCGATGGAACCTTTCCTCTGGTGCTCACCAGCGGTCGCTACCTGGGGCACTGGCACACCATGACCCGCACCGGTCAACTGGAGCGTCTCCGACGCATGCATCCCGAACCACTGTTGGAAGTCAATCCCGTAGATGCCGCAGCAGCCGGGCTGGCGGATGGGGCCGTTGCCCGCATCCGCTCCCGTCGTGGTCAAGTCACGGCGCGGGTATCCGTTCGGGATCAAATCCGACCGGGCACAGTGTTTCTACCCATGCATTGGGGAACCAGCCAGGAAGGCGCCTGTGAGGTCAACGGCCTGATGCATGCCCTGGGCTGTCCCATCTCCCAACAGCCGGAACTCAAGGCCGCAGCCGTTCAACTGGCTCCTGTGGGCCGAGTGTAGTTTGTATCATACGAGCTGATCACGACCGACGCCATGGCTTCTCGGATCATCGAGGTTTTTCAAGACTTGGAAGACCCCCGTAAGAGCAATGCGACCAAGCACGACTTTGCCGAAATGCTCACCTTGGCTGTCATCGCAGCGATTTGTGGGTATACAACCTGTGTGGATATAGAGAACTTTAGCAAGGTCCATAAAGATTTTCTTCACACCTTTCTCAAGTTGAAGCATGACGTTCCCAGTCATGATGCCTTCTCCAGGTTGTTTAGAATCCTGGATCCCGAGGCTTTTGAAGGATCGCTTCTGAAGTTGGCAGATATGTTCAATCGCCATCTATCTGGTGTTGTGAATACAATTGATACAAATTCTCTTACTCGAAAATTCAATCAACCTCCTCGTAAAAGTGTCATCTACTTATTAAATGTGTTCGGCTTGTGTACGCAGGCGACTTTCAGCGGATCTGATGGCGACGAGGAGCAACAAACCGCTGCAACGGCCGTGACAATCTCCCCCTATCTACAACGGTTCTGCACCACAGGCAGTGATGAAGCCTGAAAACAAATCCCCTTTTGGATTCCTGCTCCCCGCTTTCGCAGGGACAAGTTGCGCGGGAACGACCTGACGGAAGCAGGTCTCCTGTCCTGGTCGGGCACCGGCATGAGACGGTCCTGTGTCTCCGGAATCACTGGCTTGCGAATCTTTCGGCGGATGTGGACGACGGGCTGCAATCCGGACAGGCTTCCGCTCAAAAGCGGTCCAACTTCACCAGGTCGGCAAAGCTGGGGGAGACTCTGCGCAGTTCCTCGAAGTGACCAGAGGCTTGGACGCAACCGTTGGAGAGTTCATGGATCCGGTCGCAACGGGCCACTGTGGCCAGACGGTGAGCAATGATCACGGTGGTGCATTGCCGACCCATCCCGTCCAGGGCCCGAATGACGTCACTCTCGGTGCGGTTGTCCAATGCACTGGTGGCTTCGTCCAGCAGCAGAAACCGGGCTCGACGGTAGAAGGCTCGCGCCAAGGCAATTCGCTGCCGCTGGCCACCGGAGAGCTGGATACCGTTCTGGCCGACGGGGGTTTGCAGACCGGAGGGAAGGGTGGCAACGAGTTCTGTCAACTGGGCTGCTGCAATGGCCTCCTGAACCCGGTCGTGGTCAATGGCGTCCTCCTCCACCCCGAACGCCACGTTCTGCTCCATCGTGCCATCCAGCAGTTGAATCAACTGGGGCACATGGGCACAACTGACCTGCCAGGCAGGCCGCTGCTGCGCACTCAGCGGCTGGCCATCCAGCTCCAGGATGCCCCGTTGGGGCTGTAAGAGGGCCAGCAGAACATGGCCCGTGGTGGTTTTTCCACTGCCGGTGGAGCCCACCAGCGCCACCCTTGATCCCACGGGGACGGTGAGATTCAACTGCCGCAACACCCAGTCCGAACGTTCCCGGTGGTCTCTTGCCGCGGCGTCCTTATGCCGGTGGCGTCCATAGCCGTACCACACGTCATGGAGTCCGATAGTGTGGCGTGGAAGCACCGCGTCAGGAGACGGCACACCGGGGGAGGTAATGGTGAGGCGCCGACGGGGCAGGTGCAGGAGTTCCACCACCTTGTTCACCATGGGCAAGCTACCCCGCAGTTGGATCACGGACGAGAAAACGTCCTGAAGGGGGGGCATCAGTCGCAGACCCGCCAGGGCCAAGGCAGCCAGGAAGGGAATCACCTGCCGCACCTGCTCCAGGTCACCCTGCAGTAGCGGGGGAAGGGCGCCCAGTCCAAAAATGAGGGTAATGCCCAGAGGTTCCACCAGCAGGCGGGGGAGTTGGGGGAGGATCTCCAGTTGCCAGGCATAGCGCCGCGCCTCGTCGACGGATTGCACAAATCGCTTCTGGAAATAGGGCTCCTGCTGAGCCAACTGAATGTCCCGCACGGAACCGAGGGACTCCATCACCAGGCACGTGGAGCGCTGTGACAGTTGGACCGTCTTCCGACTGGCGCGGCGCAGGTAAGGGGTGAAGACCAGAGAAACGGTCAGGTAAGCCGCCACCAGCAGGATCACCAGCCCTGCCGCCAGACCACGCCCCACCAGCAACACACCGGTGGAGACAAACACCAGCGTCAAAGAGGCCCCCACCAGGCGCAGCAGCGGGTAGACCACCTGCACAGCGGTGGCTTTTACGTTCCCGATGATCAACTCGGTGAGATCACCTGTTCTGGTATTGACGTGGTAGGTCAGTTCCTGACCCATCACGTTGGCGTAGATCCGTGCAGCGAGGTCGTGCCAGATGTGGGCCGTGAGCTTCTGCTGACTCACCTGTAACCCCAGCTTGCTCAGGGACGCCAGCCAGACCAGCAGGGTGAACAGACCTACCAGCCAGAGGGTCTGGTCATGGAGGGATCCCCCGAACACCCTGATGCCGGGAAGCTGATTGGGAAGGGGAACATCCACCAGCGCAGACATGAGCCGGGCCAGCAGAACCACCATCACCAGATCAAGAAGACCCGTCACCCCGGACAGCACCAGCAGCACCGCCAGGGCACGGCGGCGACGGCGTGGCAGGGTCTTCAACAACCGGAGCAACTGCTCGATTGTGGTGCCCCTGCGCCGCGACAGCGTCCACAGAAAGCCGGGGTGGGAAGAGGAAGCAGGCAAGGGATCCGTCGACCTGGCCAAGGGCTGGTGTTAGTAGGGAAATACAAGAACGGCAACGGCATCCACTTCCACGCGGGCTCCCTTGGGGAGTGCCGCCACCTGGACACAGGCCCGTGCCGGCAGGACACCTGAATCAAACATGTCCCCATAGAGCCTGTTCACCAAGGCGAAGTGTCCCAAATCGGTGAGATAGATCGTGGAACGCACCACATGGGCAGGCGTCGCCCCTGCTGCCTTGAGCACTGCCCGCAGGTTATGAAGCACCTGGGTGGTCTCGGCCTCCACATCGTCGGGGAAGCCCACCATGGCGCCGGTTCGGGGATCCAGGCCAATCTGCCCCGAGCAGTAGATGGTATTCCCTGCCCGCACGGCCTGACTGTAGGGACCAACCGGAGCCGGGGCGTCGGGGGTGAAAACGGCCTCTGCCATCGTGGTGATCGTCAGCACAGGCTCCAGACTGCCAGACAGGCACGGATCCCGTGCCGGAAGGGGTGCTCTACAGGGCGATGGGTTCTATCCCACTCACCACCGGCGCCACAGCGGCCAACTCCAGCTCCGGATGATCTCCTTGGAGTTGCTGAAGATTCCAACTGTTCTTGAAGAGCAGCACGGGACGATTCCAGGAATCCCGCACGGCCTTGCAGTTGAACAGTCGTCCCGGTGCCTCCAGTGCGGGCCAGCCCCCTGTCACCCAACGGGCGGTGGTGAATCCCAGAGGCTCCAAGCGGGTGGGAACTCCATAGTCATGCTCCAGACGGTGCTGCACCACCTCCAGTTGCAACTGACCGACAGCCGCCAGGATGGGGTTGCGCTTGCCGGGATCCGTGTCGTAGAGGATCTGCACAGCCCCTTCTTCCCGCAACGCATTCACCCCCTTGCGGAACCCCTTGAAGGCGGAGGGGTTGGGGTTATGGAGCCAACTGAAGATCTCGGGACTAAAACAGGGAATGCCTTCGTATTCCACCTTCCGGCCCTGGTAAAGGGTGTCGCCAATGGCAAACACGCCGGGATTGTTCAGGCCGATCACATCGCCGGGATAGGCCCGATCCACAACGGAGCGATCCTGGCCAAAAAGCTTCTGGGGACGGGAAAGGCGAATGGCTTTGCCGCTGCGGGCATGATGCACCACCATGTCTCGCTCGAAGGTGCCTGAGCAGACCCGCAAAAAGGCCACCCGGTCCCGATGTCGCGGATCCATGTTGGCCTGCAATTTGAAGATGAAGCCACTGAACCGGGACCTCAGCGGGTCGATCCGTCCAGCGCTGCTGGTGCGGGCCATGGGGGGAAGAGCCAGGTCCAGGAAGGCCTTCAGAAAGGGATGCACCCCGAAATCGGTCATGGCCGAGCCGAAAAACACGGGCGTCAGCTCCCCCTGATGGATGGCCTCCAGCGTCAGGTCCGCTCCGGCGCCGTCCAGCAACTCCAATTCCTCCAGGGCCTGCTGGAGAAGGTCTTCCTCCACCAGCTCACCAAGACGGGGATCCTCGATCGTCATCTTCAACTCCTGCGCCTGACGACCCCGCTCACCCCGCTGGAACAGAATGACCTGGCGGCGCCGGCGATCAATAACGCCACGGAATCGATCACCGCTGCCGATGGGCCAGTTCACCGGCCAGCACAGTAGTCCCAGTTCCTGCTCGATCTCGTCCACAAGCGCAAGAGGTTCTCGCCCTGGCCGATCCATCTTGTTGACAAAGGTGAACAGAGGAATTCGCCGCAGGCGGCACACCTCGAAGAGCTTGCGGGTTTGCGGTTCCAGACCTTTGGCCGCATCCTCCAGCATCACAGCGTTATCCGCCGCCGCCAGGGTGCGGTAGGTGTCTTCGGAAAAATCCTGGTGGCCGGGGGTATCCAGCAAATTGATGGTATGGGCGCCATAGTCGAACTGCAGCACGGTGGAGGTGATGGAAATACCACGCTGTTTTTCCAACTCCATCCAGTCGGACGTCACCCGCCGCTGCTCTCCCCGTGCTCGAACAGCGCCTGCCTGCTGAATGGCTCCACCGTAGAGCAGGAGTTTTTCCGTCAGTGTGGTCTTGCCTGCGTCGGGGTGGGAAATAATGGCAAAGTTGCGTCGTCTGGCCACCGCCGCGGCCTGTTCCTGCTCCAGGGCCTCACCACCCGGCCCGATTGTGCTGGTCTCACCACTGCGACTGGCCATGAAAGTCTGCCTAGCCATAAAAAAGTGCCGTCACCCCATAACCTGATCCTAAGCTGCCTCTGCTGATGGACACAGCATCCTCTCCCACCTCGGTCAACGGTCACAACGACCCGTCACCCACCGCGTCAGCGGTTCACCATGGGCCTGGTACAGACCCGACGGCGTTTCCTGACAGGGCGCCGTCGGCCTATCCGGTTTTTTTTCGCACCTACAGTCGTACGTTGCCCCGTCAGCGGGAAACCTGGGCTGATGTGGTCAACCGCAACCTGTCGGGGCTGGAGCGGTTGGGGCAACTGCGTCCGGATCAGGTGGAGTTGCTACGTCAACAGCAGGTGCAACTCAAAGCCCTGCCGGCAGGCCGTTGGCTCTGGATTGGCGGCACCCCGTGGGTGGACAGGCCGGAGAACTTTTCCGGGGCCTACAACTGCACGTCAACCAACCTGGTGGATTGGGATGCCTTTGCCCTGATGATGGACCTGGCCATGATGGGTTGCGGCACCGGCGCCGTCATCGAACCCCGTCATGTTCAACAGCTCCCTCCTGTCCTGAACCGCCTCCAGGTGATACAGGTCACCCCCATTGGGCAGCGCCCTTCCCGGGATCGGCAGGAAGCCACCACATACCAGGTTCAAGGCCCCCACGTGTCCATCACGGTGGGGGATAGTCGTGCCGGCTGGGTGGAGGCCTATCGCCTGCTGTTGTGCCTGGCCAGTGACGAGACGCTGACGGCGGTAGCACCGCTACAGATCACGGTGGACCTCTCCCACGTGCGGCCCGTTGGCGAGCCCCTGAAAGGTTTTGGCGGGGTGGCGAATCCCGTCAAGCTGCAGGATCTCTTCGCCCGGGTAGCGGCCATTCTGAACGGGGCCCTGGGGCGCCAGCTCGATTCCGTGGAGTGCTGCCTGCTCATCGACGAAGCGGCCGTCACCATCGTGGCGGGCAACATTCGCCGCTCCGCGGGGATGCGCCAATTTGCCGCAGGCGATATCATGGCCGCCGCCGCAAAAGACAACCTCTGGCAACAGGGACCGGACGGCAGTTGGCGCATTGATCCCCAGCGGGATGCCCTGCGTATGGCCAACCATACCCGGGTGTTTCACGAGCGTCCCGGCATGGAGGTGATTGAAGATGCGGTGCGGCGGCAATACCACTCCGGCGAGGGGGCCATTCAATTTGCTCCGGAGGCCATCGCCCGGGCCAACGCCGACCTCCTGACCACAGCCGAGTTGCGTCAGGAGTTCATTGACGTTTACTGCGACCAGGGACGCCAGGAGGCTGATCACTGGCTCCAGTTGAACCATGGACCGATTCCCGTGCAGGAGATGGAGCACCGCCTGAGCCGTTACGGCCTCAACCCCTGCGGTGAAATTATCGGTTCGGACTTCCATTGCAACCTTTCCGAGGTCCATCTCAACCTCATCTCTCCCCAGGATCGGCAAGGGCAGGAGAAGGCCTTCCAGGCTGCGGCGCTGGCTGCAGCGGTGCTCCTCAATCACCGCTTCGGGGTGAAGCGCTACCAGCGCAGCCGTGAGTGGGACCCCATCGTGGGGGTGAGTTTCACGGGTCTCTTCGACTTCTTTGTCCACGCCTTCGGGACACCATGGCTCCACTGGTGGCTGGAAGGCCGCCCCCGTCACGGGGTCGGCTGCCAGTTCCTGGATCAGGAAGCGGACTGTCTTCTCCGCTGGAGCCAGGTGGTGCAAACCACCGTAGAGGAGTATTGCAAGGATCATGGTCTCAGGGTTCCGAATCGCTGCACCACTGTCCAGCCGGCGGGCACCAAGAGTCTGCTCACGGGCGCCAGCCCAGGCTGGCACCCCCCGAAATCCCAGCGGTTTATCCGCCGCATCACCTTCCGTAAGAACGATCCCGTCGCCTTGGCCTGCATGGACTACGGCTACACCATCGTTCCATCCCAGACCGATAAGGACGATCAGGGTCGCCTACTGGACGATCCCTTTGATCCCCGTTGCACGGAATGGCTCGTGGAGATTCCCACGGAGGTGAGCTGGGCCAATCTTCCCGGGGCTGATCAGGTGGACCTGAGCCGGTTTTCCGCAACAGCGCAGTTCGACTTCTACATGCAGGTACAGCAGTTTTACGCAGGACACAACACCAGCGCCACCATTGAGCTACGGGAGGACGAGGTTCGACCCCTCGCCGAAGCCATTCACCAGGCCATCCACGGGGACGGCGGCTACATCTCCGCAGCGCTGCTGGCCCGGTTTGACGCCAATGCCACGTTTCCGCGCCTCCCCTTCGAACCCATCAGCAAGGCGGCCTACGACCAACTCCATGCCGCCGTATTGACACGGCGCCGCGGGGAGGATTTCTTCACCGCCCTGCAACGGCACGACCATGGTGTCCGGACCGAGGCTGGTCCCATGGCCTGTGACTCGGACAAGTGTCTTCTGCCGGAGAAGACACCCTGACGCCGCCAGCAGCAAGTGGGCTGGAGGCAGCAGCATCCGGTTCACTGGCTGTGGCAGAATCCTATGGTCTTCCTGGGCAGCGCAACAGGGAGGAGGGGTGGCCGAGTGGTTGAAGGCAACGGTCTTGAAAACCGTCAACGTGCAAGCGTTCGTGGGTTCGAATCCCACCCCCTCCGTTTTCTTTTTCCCCGTAGCCGTGGGGCGACATCGCTGAACTGGAAGGGGTACCGTTATCCTTCCCCCGCTTGCCTGCTTGTGTTCGGCTGAGACCTGCATTCAGAGATTCAAGTTTGACTTGATATTCAGACAGGACCTGACAAGTTGATGGCGCTTTCTTACGTTCATTGATTGCCTTTATCGTCAGAAAACAAATAATTGCGAACAAGTCGATAATCCGGAGTTGTCTTTTGTTGCTTACTGGAGGTGATCTGGATTCAGGAGGGGAAGGCGCCATCACACGATTGAACCGCCTGCAGGCACATCGTACCGTCCAGGCGATCCAGGAGCTCCATCGTCGCCCTGGATCCGGGAGTGATTCCGGAGCCAACGTGACCGGACGGACGGCAACGACGAGTCGACTGCGTTCATCAGCCGCTCAACTGCCTGTTAATGGCAAGGCCCAACCGCCGGAGAGCCGTCCCCCGCTCACCCATGGAGCCGTTGCCACCATATGCCGGCCAACTGCCAGCTTGACCAGAGAAAGATCAGCAGGTAGAGCCAGTTGAGCCAGGCGGGGCGTTTCATGGCTGGTGGGCATT
>Ga0209021_1002428_pt1 | contig 16354 bp, 13 predicted proteins | sample PinacodermFT_FD_187299 | JGI IMG/M metagenome (GOLD analysis project Ga0209021, IMG submission 187299) | Host-associated microbial community of the marine sponge Aplysina aerophoba from Gulf of Piran - sponge pinacoderm, lysed by freeze-thaw... | ecosystem: Host-associated > Porifera > Sponge >... | reverse complement strand
GCCCCGCCGCAACGCCTTGTTGCCCGCATCCGCATCGCCCGCCAGGGCCTGCATTTGGCCAAGTTCCAGGTGGTGGGCAGCCTTATCCGGCTCAAGTTCCACCAGCAGCTTGAACTGTTCGATGGCCTTCCGCAGGAACTCGGGGTTCGGCCCCTCGCGGTTCGGATCTTGGCGTTGCTGCGAGTAGTAGGACTTGTAGATGTCGCCCAGCAGCTGCCTCACTTCGACATTCTGGGGCTCGCGCTCGATGATCTCGTCCGCTAGAGCAACTGCCCGTGCGAGCCTGCTCGTTCCCGCGAAGAGGTTGATCATCTCCATCCGGATCACCAGCGAGTCGGGATCCTTGTCCAAGGCCGACCGATACTCCTTCGCCGCCCGGTCGATGTATTCCGAACGCCCGAACTGCTGGGCGAACTGGTGGTAGAGATGTCCTAGGGCGAAGTGGTAGTACGATTCGCCGCGGTCGTTGCCACTAGCGTCCTCGGCGGCAGCCGGGAGTGCGCCCGGCAAACACAGCGCTGCCCCAAGCAACGCCACGCATCCGCATGCCTTGATAGCCCCGCGCAAGTAGGAACCGCTAGTGGAAATCCAATATTGGAAAGGCATTCGCTGCGATTAGTATAGCGGTTTCTCGGCCTGTGGCAGGGAGTGAAATGGCTTCGGCATTAGACTGCTTTCGCTGCTGGTTGGGTCTTCCAGCGGCGGTGAATCCAGAGCCATAGGTCTGGATTTGCCCGGACGCGGTCCTCGATCACCTGCTGGAAGCGCTGCGTGTTGACTGCGATGTCGCGCTGTGTGACGCCGCTGCGCACGATCTCGATTGCGGGCCCGTACTCGACCACATGACGCTTGACGAGGGGCTCCCAGCGCGCGATAGCCGGCACGACGGCGGCACCGGATCGCAGCGCCAACTGGGCGAAGCCCTTGTGGGCCGCCGCGGGCATCCCGAAGAACTCCACAAACACGGCTTCTTCTAGGGCCGCATTTTGGTCCGCTAGAATCCCGACGGTGCCGCCAGCGGAGAGAGCCTTGAGCACTTCGCGGGCCGAATTGCGCTTGGCGATGACTCGATTGCCATGCGCCGACCGGCGCGCTTCCACCAAGCGGTCTACGCGGGGGTTGGTAATGGGCCGCACCATGACGCTGATCGGCCCGACTACGGCGCCGTGGGCGAGCGCGCCAAGCTCCCAGTTGCCCAAGTGTGCGGTCAAGAGCAGCACGCCGCGGCCCTTCGCCTCGGCGGTGCGGAAATGCTCGAGTCCCTCGAAGTCGACATGTCGACGAACCGTCCGCTCCGACCACACCGGCAGCTTCGCCAATGCCAGCACTACACGGCCGAGATTGCGGTACACGCCGAATCGAATACGGCGGCGGGCGGCGGGGCCGAGCTCCGGCAAGGCGCGTTTGAGGTTCGTCTCCGCTGCATCGCGCCACCTGGACACCAGCCCGCCGCAAGCGAGCCCGGCGAGTTCAGCTGCCGGCAGGGCAAGCCGCAGTGGCAGCCAGCGCAACACCCACAACAGACTGGCGGCCGCGAGATACTCCAAGCGCCCGGCCACAGCGGTGGTCGAAGCAGGCTGCTGGGCCGGGTCTGGCACGCCTACTCTGTCCAACGTCGACGGTGGCCTCGCCTGCGGCTACTGCCTACGACGCCAATTGGAACGCGCGTGGCTGGTAAAGCCATTCCACGATGTTGCCTTCGTGGGGTTGGAGCCAATTCAGCTTGACGGTCGGGATTGGGCCGATGTTGAGGCGGTCGATGGTCGGGCAGGTCAACAGCTTGCGCCGCAAGGACTCGTTGTCGGTAATCCCGCTGCACACCAAGGTCGGACCAATCCGTTCGAGCATCTCGCCTTCGGGACATTCGACGACACTCACGAAGGGGAACATGAACTCGCGGTTGGCCAGCGGATGGTTGGCGGATTCGCAGTGCACCACGGTGGGCAGCAGGTACGAGCAATGTTCGCGCGTAACGGCCCGTTCGCAGTCGCGCAGCTCAGCGGTAACGTCAGTGGCGCCGCCTTGGGCCAATTCGCCATCGATCATGCCTGAGACGGCTTCGGCCACGCCAGCAACAGTAAAGGCTGCCAGGGAGGCGTCGGGATCCTGTGGATCGAGCGGGCGGACGTCCGCCAAGCGCTCGGCGATAGCCTGCGCGATCTCCCTGCCGTGGCGTGACACCCAGATCGAGGAAGCGTTGATGCAACTTCGCCCGCTGTTGAGGAAGACGCTGTCCACCATCATGTCGAGGTACGCGGGCCAATCGTCCACCGCGTCGTCCCCTAGGATGATCTTGCTGTATCCGGGGCCATGCACCTGCACGCCGGGGTTGGCTTTGTACAAGTCGATGGTTTGCTGCCCGCCGAAAACCATCGCTCGCCCGCAGTTCTGCACCACGGTTTGACCCACGGCGTGGCCGTGGTAGACCGCGACGGCTTCCTTGGGGATGCCCGCTTCGATCATCGCAACTGCCATGCGGTAGGGTGCCCACGGCTCTTGGGAACCCGTCTTGAGGCAGAGCCCGACCTGCAGGGGGACCGCCGGGATCCAGAGCGTATGCACTCCGGGGGAATTGCTCGGTAACACGGCGCCCAGCACATCGGTGCTGGCGTGATAGCTCAGCATGCGCCCGGCGCTGTCTACCCCGTACCCCCTCGCAAGGATCTCAAAGTCCAAGCCGCGCGTGAGCGAATCCATGATGGCCCCCATCTCGCGGCAGACTCCCACCAGCTTGGCCATGTTGGCCCGGCACATGGCCTCGGGCAGTCCGGTCGTGGAGGATTGCTGGTGGATGAACTCCGCTGGGGTCTGGCTGCCGGAGCCCAAGGGCAATTCGGCGTGCTCGAAGAGGTCCCCGGCGCGTTCGATGCGCTCGATGATCCGGGCAGGGGATTCCGAGCGCAGGGCAGCTTGCGCCCGCGGGGCTTGTCTGAGGTCGCGCTTGACCATCGCCGGCAGCACTTGGCTGACTGTGGCGACGGGCTCGCCGGTGTCGAAATGCACCGTCTGGACGGTGTCTAGGCTCTCGTACGGCTCTCCCCAGCGCAGGGCGGGCAGGTGGATCATGTCCATATTCTAGTCATCAGAGTAGGCTGGGGCTCTGACCCGCGCTGCAAACGGCCCATCCGCCGCCGCGGGCGAGCCAGTGGAGGCTTGCCCGCGGCGCTCGGTGGATTTCGCGCCTATCCGAAGTGATAGGTGCCCTCGGCTTGGTTCCAGTAGACCTTCTTGTTCTTCCGCAGGGACATCGTGGCGAGGTGTCCCGTCACCGCCGCTTCGTGACCCAATTGCGCCGGGCAGTTCAGTTCGGCCCCGTGCGCGATGGCGTCGATGAAGTTCTTGATGTGGTCGTTGGTGGAGTTGCTCTCGTTGAAGTCCTCGCGGGCGTCGAAGTGCATCTCTGGGCGGGAGGTGACCGATTCCGGCATGCCGCGAACCGTTTCGGGGTACACGTTGAGGTAGCGCAGGTTCATGATCTCCATCGTGCCCTCGCTGCCGCAGAGCTGCTCGCCGTAGCCGTAGTGGGAATTGCTGAAGGCGGCTGAATAGCTGATGTGGAAGTGATCGTCGTATTCAAAGCCGGCCGTCACCGTGTCGGGTACCTCGCGGTCGTCCTGGGTCCAGTAGTGGATGCCGCCGTTGCACATTACCGACTCGCAGTAGTGCCGTCCCGTGATCATGTGGATGGCATCGGTCTGGTGCACTAGCAAGTCGGTGGAGATGCCGCCCGAGTAGTCCCAATAGAGCCGCCATTGGAAGTAGCGCTGCTTGTTGAACGACGTCGCGCGTGCCGGGCCGAGGAACTTTTCATAGTCGGTGTTTGCGGGCTCGGCATCAGCGGGGATAGTGTAGCGCCATGCGGGGCGCGTCAAGGGGCTGTTGCGGTACCAGAAGGCGCGGGCGTAGACCGTCTTGCCCAGGACGCCGCTCTCGTAGATTTCGCGCGCCTTGGCATAGAGCCTTGAACTGCGCCGCTGCGTGCCGACTTGGAAGAGCTTGTCGCTGGCTTCGACGGCCTGGAGGATCTCAAAGCCCTCTTCGATCGTATGCGAGAGGGGCTTCTCGCAGTAGACGTGTTTGCCAGCCTCGAGGGCAGCGATCGCCATGTCGCGGTGCAAGTGCTCCGGGGTCATGATGAAGACTGCGTCGATCTCCGGGTCGGCGAGCATCTTGTAGTAGTCGTCATAGGTTTCGGGCGCAGTGCCCTGGTCGCTGATGACGTCATCCTTGGTCTTGGCGAGCCGAGGCGAGAACGTGTCGCAGATCGCCTTGACCGTCGCCTCGTCCTTGGACACCTTCATCAAGGTGCGGATGTGCTTGCCGCCGCGATTGCCGAGGCCCACCCAGCCCACTTGCACCTTGCTGCCAGCGGATTGCGCGCTCAGAATCCCGGGAACTGCCGCGACGGACGCCGCGAAATGTCGACGAGAAATTGGGTTTTCCATGATTGATTCCAGTTTATGCGATTGGCGAAAAGCGTTTGGCCCGCGGGTCGCAAAACCTCTCAGTTGTTGGTTGGGGGCAGGGCGGCCTGCGGCTACCACTCGATCAAGGGTTTGATCACACCCTCGCGATAGGCCGCCATCATCTCGAACGCTTCCTGCCCTTGGTCGATTGCGAAGCGGTGGCTGATGATGTCTTGCGAGCGGATCTGGCCGCGCTTGAGCAACTCGAGAGCTTCGTGGTCGTTGCCGTTGGAGCGCTTCTGGACGTGGATCCTTGCTTCGCGGTCCAGGGCTGTCCACAAATTGATCGGGATGGCGGATTCGGACGGGATGCCGACAATCACCAGCCGCCCGCCCGGACGCAAGCAGGCGAGGGAGTTGTTGATGGACTCGCTCTTGCCCGCGCCATCGATGACCACGTGAGCGCCGCAACCGGTCAGGTCCATGACGGCATCGACGGGCGAGTCTTTGTCGACGTTTACAGCGACATCCGCCCCCAGCTTCCTCGCGCGATCCAAGCGGTGCTCGATTCTGTCCGCAGCCACGATCACAGATGCCCCGGCCAGTTTGGCCAGCGCGACTGCGATGAGCCCGATCGGGCCTGTGCCCACGACGGCAACCGCTTCTCCCATGCGCAGGTCGGCGAGTTCGTACGAGTGAAGCAACACCGCGAGGGGCTCGACGAAAGCCGCGTCCCCGAAGCTCATGCCGTCGGGTATTTGAATCAAGTTGCGACGCGGCAGCACGGCGTACTCGCGTAGAGCTCCGGGAATCTCGCGCCCCATGAACTCGTTGGCCAGCGCCAGGTTCTGGCGGCCAGTGCGGGTAAACTCGCACTCCGCGCGCACGATGAACGGTTCGACGGCGACCTTTGCGCCGGGCGCGAGGTCTGCGACGTCCCGACCCACCGCGACGACCTCGCCGCTGGGCTCGTGCCCCAGCACGCACGGGTAATCGGCCTCCGTGCCGGCGACGGCACCCTCGCTGAATGTGTGCATATCGCTGCCGCAAACGCCGCTGGCGCGCAAACGCACCAGGACCTCGCCCGGCCCCGGATCGGGCGGATCCGGCAATACCCCCATCTCGAGCCTCTGCGGGGCAACTAGCTGCAGTGCGTTCATAGGTCGGAAGAACGTCCGCGCGGAATGGATTGCCGCACTGGCGTTGAAACCATCATAGTCAAGGCGGTTTCGTTCAGGCTCCGGCGGCGCTTCGGCGGCTGATCGTGAACGTCAGAGCGCCGCCAAGCACGGCCAAGGCCGCGGCGCCGAGTGCTTGCACCGGAGTCGGCAGGACAAACGCAGACGTGTTTGTCTGGAACGGCCAGAGACCGAGCACCGCGCCGACGAGCAGGCCCAGCAATAGCCCCAGCATTAGCCCTCGTTGCCGTTCCAGCAGCATGTGCAGCAGACTGCTCAGGCCGACGAGCGCGGCGAGCGTGCCAGCGGCGAACGGGGCCAACACTTCGGCTGGAGATGCGAGCGCCTGCCACTGCAGATCCGCACCGGCTGACAAGGCGACCTTGAGGCGATCGACTGCATCAAGGATCGGTACGTACTGCCCGCTGAGCACCAGCAAGTAGCTGCCCGATAGGCCGGGCAGCAGCATCGCGGCAAACGCAGCGAGGCCGGCTAAGAACAGCACGACAGGCGAAGAGGCCCCACTAGACGCCGGAGCGGGCGCAGCGAACAGCGTGGCAGCCATGCCCGCCAGACCTGCTGCGGCACCAAGCCAAGTCTTGGCACTTGGGTTTCCGATCAGCTTCCAAAGGATCGGAACGCCGCCAAGCGTCGCTCCCAGGAAGACGCTGTAGGTCATCCAGCGGTGCATCAGCACGAGATCCCGCATCGTGCCCGCTACGAGCAGGACCACCGCCCCGGCGGCAACCGCGACTGCAGAGATCAGAGCCATTGCGCTGCGGTCTGGGCGCAGCGTCGTGAGCTTGGCGATGGCCTCGATGCATTGCGGGTAGATCCCGGTCGCCAGCAGCATCGTTCCCCCGGAAACGCCGGGCACCAGGTTCGCTAGACCCATCAGCGACCCTCCCACAAGGGCGCGTAGCCACGGTGCTCCTGGTGTCTGCGCTTGGCGGTCGGGCATAGCGGGCACAGTGCTGCGGGGCCGGGAAGCGATTGAGCGCCGGTCGCCTTGATCGGCTAGCGGTCGGGTGCCGCGACGGCGGACACTGCGGATGCCGCCACCGCGCCGGCTTGGGAAACGGGCGGCTTTGGAGGGGCGGGATTCGGCTTGTACAGCGTTACCAAACAGCCGCCAAGCGCGGCGCACGCAATCCCCGCGAAGAACTGCCAGCGAATTCCGCCGACTCCGCCAGCGGGGGGGTGCAGCGCCATCGAGACGATGGCGTTCACGATCGGGGCGCCGGCAAAAATGATCGACATGACCACGGCCGGCGTACCCTTGGCACCGAACGCCAGCAAGACTCCAAACGCTCCGACAGCGCCGACCGTGCCGGCGATCAGGGACAATGCCATGCCGCCCATGGGATAGTTCCAGTCCGCCCCCGAAGTGGCCAGGATCGCGAGCGGCGCCAGCACGGCAACCAAGAAGTAGGCAATCCCGACGAACAGAAACGCCTTGTAGCGACCGTGGACCGGATCGCCCATGCCAAGCTGGCCGCTGTGCAGGAAAATGCCGTATAGGCCCCAGCACGAAACGGTCAGCAAGGCAAACATGAGCCAGCCATAACCTGCTTGGTTCATCGTGGTAACTCCTTTGTGTTGTAGTACTCCCAGAATTTATTGGAACTGTTCTGGAAAGTATGGCGATCAGGATACTGCGCGGTGCCGCTCAAAGTCCCAGTGCATCATGGAACCGGTCTCTGCCGACGCGTTGATGAGGTGGGCGCACGAAGCGGCGTGATGCCCGTCCCAAGCGTCCTCGATGTTGGCCCCGCGGTTGCCGACTGCGTGGAAGAAGTCCGCGAGGTGAGCCACCGTCGCGGCCGGTCCGGTGTCTCGATACACCTCCTCCGTGCGCTTGGGAGGACGCAATTCGGCGCGTCCTTCCGGCGTGGAGTAGTACGCCTCTTCCAACTTCTTCGGCCACGCACCAACGATCCAAGCGTTGTTGTCGTAGGCCGGATCGGGATATAGCGTCAGGGTCCGTCCGGCCAGCTGCGCGGCACCCTCCGTGCCCAAGACCTGAAACCCGTAGCCGCCGTCTGCCCGGCTGTTGAAGGTCGAGCTGAGGTTGACCGTGAAGCCCTCCTTGTAACGCAGCACGGCGTTGAGCGTATCGGGAACGTTGCGGCTCTCTCTCCAACGGTACAGGTCGCCCATGGCGACGACGTCGGACGGCATCACCGCTCCCGTCACATAGTGGATCGTGGTGCAGAGGTGCACGAACAGATCGGTGGCGATGCCGCCGGAGTACTCCTTGTAACAGCGCCAGCGGAAGAATCGCGCGAGGTCGAATTCGCGCTCGGGCGCCGGGCCTAGGAATGCTTCCCAGTCAACCGTCTCTGGCGATGCGTCGGATGGAATTGGGTAAATCCAAGCGCCGCCGGGGCTGTTGCGGTTGTATGCCGCCCTTACCATCGTGATCTGGCCGAGCTTACCGGACTGGACCCAGTCGCGCAGCATCTTCGTGCTGTCGCTGCTGATGCCCTGGCTGCCCACTTGCAGGATCTTGCCAGCCCGTTCCGCCGCCACTGCGATCTCCAAGCCTTCGTCAATATTGAAGGTAAGGGGCTTCTCGCAATAGACGTCCTTGCCTGCCTCCAAAGCTTCGATAACCATCTGTCGGTGCCAGTGATCGGGCGTGCCGATGGTTACAGCGTCAATGGATGGATCGGCCAGTATGTCTTTGTAGCTTGCATACTTCTTGGCTCTGCCGTCAGTTCGTTCAATGGCTCGTTGTACGCGGCCGCTATAGGCGTCGCAGACGCCTACGATCTCGGTACCATCCACCTTCTTGATGGCTTCAAGCAATTCGTGCGAACGCGAACCGACTGCGATCATGCCCACACTGATGCGATCACTTGGAGCGACGGTCTGCGCTTGGGCCAGCACGCCCGCTCCAGTTCCGAGAAAAATCCTGCGGGTCAGCGGCACGTCTCACCTCCAGCGGTCCGAGTCATCCACAACGACATGCCGCCACAGCCCTGTTGCAACGCTGGGCACTACAGCCTCCGACCGTCTCAGATGGGAAGATAGCGAAGCAAGCGCGAACGTCTTGGGAACTGCGCGGGGATGCCACTCGGCGGTCACATCAGTATACATCTCAGCGGCCGGGAGGCACGTCGATTCCGCAACGTCTGGCACTGCCCAGCTGGCTCGCCAGCATTGACAAGGCGTGGCGTTACGAATCGACCTCGCCGTGCGTCCAATCGACTGGTCGCGACTGTCAAGGCGGCTTGAATTGCCCTCGAACGATTCGTTATGTTGGGAGAGTGCGCCGTTTGTCGGGCCAAGCATTTGCGCACGATATCGGGCGCTGATCCCGCGTAATGCCGCGGGTCTGATACCGAAAGATTAACGAACCATGACCGCCACACAGGGCTCTGTTGCCATCCAAGCAGTGCAACTCAGCAAGTTCTATGGGAACTTCGCTGCCATCCAAGACGTGTCATTCGAAGTGCCACGTGGGCAGGTCGCGGCGTTCCTCGGACCTAACGGCGCCGGCAAGTCTACCACGCTCAAGATTCTGACCGGATTCTTGCAGGCAACCAGGGGCAGTGCGAAGATCGCAGGCCTGGATGTCGCCACAGACCGTATCGAAGCGGCGTCCAAGATCGGCTACCTGCCGGAGAACGGGCCGCTCTACCCGCAGATGACGCCGCTGGAGTTGTTGCGCTTTTTCGGCGAGGCCCGCGGACTGGCTCCAGAGCGGCTGTCATCGCGGATAGATGCTGTGGTTGAGCAGTGCAATCTCCAAGCCGTGCTCGAGAAGGCGATTCACAAGCTTTCGAAGGGCTACCGGCAGCGCGTGGGCATGGCGCAGGCGTTGCTGCACGAGCCCGATATCTTGATCATGGACGAGCCCACGGCCGGGCTTGACCCCAATCAGATCCGCGAGGTGCGCAGTCTGATCCGCGACCTCAGCGCATCGAAGACCGTGCTGATTTCGACTCACATCCTGCAAGAGGTCGAAGCAGTGGCCGACCACGTCGTCATCATCCACGAGGGCCGGATCGTGTTCGACGGGACTCCCGGCGAGATGGCCGACGGCAGCGGGCTGGAGGCGGCCTTCCACCGCTTGACACAAGGCTCTTCCGCGCAGTCGGCCGAAGCTGAACCAACCACCTCAGCGCAGGCGGAACCGAGCGGGGACGCGGCCGATGCGGAAGCCGGTGCCCAGGGGGGTGTGCAATGAACCAATCGTGGCATGTCTCAAAGGCGGTGCTGCGCCGCGAGCTCACATCGTATTTCAGCAGCCCGACGGGCTATGTGTTCCTGTCGCTGTTCGTGTTCCTCAGCGCTGTCGCGGCCTTCTGGCAGGAAGCGTTCTTCGCCAGCAACCTCGCGAACCTCGAGACCCTGAATGTCTATTTCCCCTACCTGCTGATCTTCCTCGTACCGGCTCTGACGATGGCGGCGTGGGCCGAGGAGCGGTTGCATGGCACTGACGAGCTTCTGCTGACGCTTCCAGCCACAGATTTGGAGATCGTCGTTGGCAAGTATGCGGCGTATCTGGCTGTCTACTCAGTCGCTTTGGTGTTCTCCCTCAGCCATGTGGTCGTCCTGCTGTTTCTTGGCAGCCCGGATCTGGGCTTACTGTTCGCGACGTATGTGGGCTACTGGCTGATGGGGGCCGCCTTGCTCGGGCTGGGCATGCTGGCCTCGCAGCTGACCGCAAACCTAACCGTGGCCTACATTCTCGGGGCGCTGCTGTGTGCCGTGCCGGTCTTCATCGAGCACGCGGGCAACATTGTGGGCGGCGGGTTGCGGCGACTGCTGGAAAGCCTGTCCTTCATCGAGCAGTTCCGTGATTTCTCTGACGGCGTTATCCCCCTGTACGGGATCCTCTACTTCGCAGGGTTCTCCGCAGCGTTGCTGTACCTAAACATCGCCGCGCTAGGCCGACGCCATTGGGCCACCGGCAAGGATGCCCCCAAGCTGGGCTGGCACTACGCCGCGCGCGGAGTCGCGCTGCTGGTGGCGGTCGCGGGCGTGACTGTCTTGGTAGGACGCCTCGGCGGCCGGCTCGACGCCACGGCGGAGCGCCTGCACTCGCTCTCCCCGGACACCCGCGAGTTGATCGCGAGCCTCGACGACGAGCGTCCCATTTTCATTCAGGCCTACCTCAGCCCCGAGGTTCCGCGGCGCTACGTGCAAGCCCGCAGCAACGTGATTTCCTTGCTGCGTCAGTTCGACTCCCGCGGGGGCAGCAAGATCTACTCCAACATCATCGAGACCGAGCCGTTCACGCCGGAAGCCCGCGAAGCGCGCGAGCGCTTCGGGATCCGGGCTCGGCCCGTGCCGCCGATGTACCAGAGCCAGGGCAGTCCGGACGAGATCTTCTTCGGGCTAGTCTTCAGTGCCGGCGGCGAGGAGTTCGTGATCCCGTTCTTCGATGCGGGATTGCCGGTCGAGTACGAGCTCATGCGTTCGATCCGCGTGGTGGCCAACGCCGAGCGCAAGAAGGTCGGCGTCCTGCGCACGGGCGTCAACCTGTTCGGCGGCTTCGATTTCCAGTCGCGCCAACAGACCCGCGGCTGGTCCATCGTCTCGGAACTTGAAAAGCAGTATGAGGTCGTCCAAGTTCCCGCCGAATCAGACTACCCCGACGATCTGGACGTGCTGATCGCGGTTCTTCCGAACACGCTGGAGTCCGACGGCATGGACCGCCTTGCCGCGTGGGTCAAGGCGGGCAATCCGGCGCTGCTGGTCGTCGATCCGTTGCCCGCGTTCGATATCTCGTCCTCTCCCCACCAAGTACCGCAGAGCCCGTTTCAACAGGGGCAGCCGCAACGGGTGCCGACCGACACCAAGCCGCTCATGGACGCGCTGGGAGTGGTTTGGGAGACAGATAACATTGCGTGGGACAAGTACAACCCGCACCCGACATTCCGCAACTTGCCGGAAGAGGTGGTCTTTTTGGGCGAAGGCAACGACTACGGGGGCACGTTCAATCAAGACGAACCGGTCACGTCGGGCCTGCAGGAGACGGTCCTGCTGTATGCGGGCGTCCTAAAGCCCGCCGAAGACAGCGATGCCGACACCGACTTCACGCCGCTGCTGCGCACGGGGACGGATTCCGGCACCACTTCATGGTTCCGTCTCGTGCAGCAGTCGATGTTCGGCACACAACTGGCCACCAACCTGCCGCACGATCCGGATGACGAAAGCCACATTGTGGCGGCGCGCGTCTCCGGCACGGGAGAAGACAGCCCCGTGCATGCGATTGTCATTGCGGACGCCGACATGCTCGGCGAGCAGTTCTTTGAACTGCGCCGACAGGGTCTAGAGGACTTGAACTTCGACAACGTCACATTCCTGCTCAACGCTGTGGACCGGCTGGCCGGTGACGACTCCTTCATCGATCTGCGCAAGCGGCGCCGCGCGCACCGCACTCTGGAAAGAGTGGAGGCCCAGACGCGCAGCTACGAGGAGGATCGACTCGAAGAGACGCGGGTTGCGGAGCAGGAAGCGGAAGAGAAGCTCAAGGCTGCTCAAGAGCGCTTGGACGCTGCCGTCCAAGCGTTGCAGGACCGGACAGACTTGGATGCGCAGACGAAGCGCATCATGATCTCGAACCAGGAGCGCATCGAAAACCGCCGGCTCACCGTTGCTCGCAGCAACATCGAGGATGAGAAGGAGCGGCTGATCGAGGCCGCGAGGGGCGACATGGAAGCCGCGGTGCGGGGCATTCAGAACACGATCAAGCTCGTGGCGGTGGTGCTCTCGCCGGTACCGGCGTTCCTGCTATTCCTGTTCGTATCGGTGAAGCGGCGCGAGCGCGAGGAGATCGGCGTAGCGCGGCATCGCTTGGTGGAGACCGGCAAGCAATGAACGAAACGACCAAGACCCTGTACTTCGTAATGGCTGCGGTCGTCATGGCCACGGCTGCCGTGGTTGTCGATCCCAGCAAGTCGACACCGGACATCTTCGATGATGTGGGCGAGCTGTTCTTCGCCGATTTCACGGACCCTCAGGCACCGAAATCCATCGAAGTGATCGACTACGACGAAGCGACCGCGACGGCCACGCCGTTGAAGGTGGAATTCACGGACAACAAGTGGGTGATCCCGTCCCACCACGGCTATCCGGCTGACGCCGAGGAGCGGCTGGCGACCACCGCCGCGGCCCTGATCGAGTTGCGCAAGGATCGCGTGGTTTCGGATCTGGCGCAAGACCATGCCGAATACTCGGTGGTCGATCCATTGGATGACCAAGGGACCTCGCTGGCCGGCCGAGGCAAGCGGGTGAAAATCCTCGATGGAGATTCCAACGTGCTGGCCGACTTCATCGTGGGGAAGCAGGTCAAGGACAAGCGGGACTATCGCTACATGCGGGTCCCCAGCCAGAAGCGCACCTACGAGGTCAAGACCGAAGCAGATGTCTCGGCGAGGTTCCAAGACTGGATCGAGACGGACCTGTTGAAGGTCTCGCCGTTCGACCTGCGTCGGATCGAAATCAACAGCTACACGATCAATGAGAGGCTGGGCCGGATTGAGAATCGCCAGCAGACGACGCTGACCCAAAAGGACAGCAAGTGGCAACTAGGCGGGCGCGAGCCCAATTCCGATACGATGAGCGAGCTGACCAAGGCGCTGGACAATCTGCGCATTGTGGACGTGCAGCCCAAACCGCAGGGCTTGAGCGCCGACCTGAAGGCACGCGAGGGCATCCAGCCTACGATGGCGAACTTCCGGTCATTGCAAGGCAAGGGCTTCTTTCCCAACCCGTATACCGGTCAAATCCTCTCCAACGAAGGTGAGATCGTGGTGGATTCCAAGAACGGCCTGCGCTATACGCTGCGCTTCGGCGAAGTAGCTAGGGGCGGGGCAGAGCCAAGCAGCGATGAAGAAAATGCGGAGGCGGAGGGCGAGGGGGAACGCCGCTATCTGATGGTCAGCGTGGACTTTAGCGAGGGCCGGGCAGAAAACTACGAGGGAGACGCCGAGCAGGGGAAGGAACTGGCCGATGAACTGCGCACGCGTTTTGCCGATTGGTACTACGTGATCTCAGGCGCGGACTTCGCAAATCTGCGTCCGAGCAGGGCCGACTTGCGCTAGCTAGGCGCTCTCGGCGGGCTACAGAACGGCGCTCTGCGAGCGCCGGGCCAGCCACGCTGCGGAAAGCTGCCCACAAGCCGCCTGCCGCTCATTCTTGTTCGCGATGTGCGCCGAACACGGGCTCCCACCAAGATCATCCGAGCTAGCCGCAACGAAGGCTACTAGCACCGGCTAGGTCTGGCGTGGATTTACTGCCGCATCGGTCATTCGCCCATCCCCGAAGGGCCTCGTTGACCGCCCGAAGTGCATGCAATATGCCTTCATTTTGCTGCTATTATGCTAGCATCGGGAGTGGAGATGAACTCGTGGCTGCAATAACGGTACGCCGACTCGACGATTCCGTGATGCGGAGACTGAAAGCCCGCGCCGAGATTAACGGAAGGTCACTTGAAGCGGAAGTCCGCCAGATTCTTGGTGCCGCGGTTGACAACGACATGGAGGCGAAGAGAAGGGCATTCGTGGATCTTTCCGAGCGACTACGGAAGGAAATCCCGAATCGTTCAGAGACGCCTATCGCAGATCTCATTCGCGAGGACCGGGATCGCGACCGCCGGAGCTGACGATGGTGGTTGTCGTGGATGCGAGCGTAGCGGCCAAGTGGCTGATCGCCGAGCCTGATTCAGCGATAGCGGTGGGGCTCTTGGACGGGTCCTTCGACCTCCACGCACCCCGCTTGCTGGCGTCAGAGATCGGCAACATGCTCTGGCGAAAGGTCCTCAACGGCTCGATTGACAACTACGAAGCTGCTCGCTTGGCTGCCGCCTTGCTCGACATGCCCTTGCAATGGAGGGATGACGAACGGACATGCGTGGAGGCGGTGAGGATCGCGGTCGAACTCGGCCATCCAGCGTACGATTGCATGTATTTGGCGCTTGCGTTGCTGATCGGAACCAAGGTGGTTACCGCTGACAAGCGCTTCGTCTCGGCAGTCGCTTCAACGACCTACAGGCCAGTCGTCGTCCCACTCTGGGAGTTCGTCGGGAACGGCGGTGCTGGCCTCGTTCACATGCAGACGCGGTAGCGGAACTGCGGGCTCCGAGATGAGTTGGGTTGGCGAAGGGTTCCTCGCCATGCCGACCGATCAGGATGCTCCCATCGGCAGTCATCAGCCGAAGATGTCGTCCGACGCTTTCGGAGTGGTCGGTCCGTCGGCCTGGCCCCGCGGCTCAGCTCGTTGGAGAGTGGCCTTCCTCAGCTACCATCTGGGGCCGTAGCGCCTGCGGCCCTCAGTGGAGGACGGTCGCACCTTTGTGAATACAGCGGGTAGCATCCGGAACTTAGGCAATAGCTGGTCATTCTAGTTCGTCAGCCACCGTGTCACGATAGGCGTGTTCTGCCAAGCTTTCGACGAACTTCCGATAGCACGGCATGGCTTGCTTGCGGTGTGCGAGAGCTGACGGCGGTGCCGCCCGGCCAGCACGAGCCGCTAGGCGCCGCTCCAATCCCTGCTCGCGGAGATTCTGCAGTGCCCAACCCAATACCTCCTGCTGGGTCCGGCGGGGGATCCGATGGCGCGTGCGCGCGAGCGTAGATGAGGCGGGGATCGGCTCATGCAGAGCGTACCCAAGGTACCGTCGCACGTTCAGGCTGTCGCGAGCATACAGGGCTAGGGCACGCTCGGAGTCGACGCCAATCAAGTAGCTGAGAAGCAAGAGACGGAAATATACGCTGGGCGGCATCGACGGCCGCCCCAGGGCTGAGGTGTAGTACGGGCGGCACGCCAATTCCACATGCTGGTCGAAATCGATGCTTTCCAGTAGATCCTTGAGCTGGACGTAGAACGGCAACTTCGGTGCCACCGGTAGGTCCGTTGTGCTGACCAAGAGAGATTGTTCCGATCTTTTTCGTGTTCCCATTGCCATATATGCAGTATAGTATACATAAATCAGGTTCTCTGCTCGCTGTTGAAAATCCTGTCGTCACAGATAATGAACACCACCTGCGACGTGTTGAAGAACGAGCGGATGCCGACTGCCTTGGATCTGGAGAAGATCAGCAAGAAGAGTCGTTTAGCGATCCTCGTCTGCGGTCGGAGTTTAGTCGCCTGGGTCGGTCGCACCGAACATGAGCGGTACGGTACGGCTTCAACGAAGCCTCCAAGCGAGGAGTGGAACTGAGGAGCTGTCGCTTGTCGGCGAACCTCCCTCCAAGACAGGTCTGGGCCTCTGTGACGGGCTCCGCGGTGAACCTTCGCGATGCGAATCGTATACGAATGTGCCGAAAGCGGAGCTGCAAAATAGCGGCTTTCGTGGATCCTTGCAGTCACTGAGCCGGAAGGCGAGAAGACATACAGGAGTCAGGCTTGCATGCCGATCAACGGTCGGGTGCGACGCAGCAGCAGCTGCATCCATCAAATCGTAGGCGTTCTGAATGCAAACGCGACATGCACGGTCGCCAGTTGTTGGGGGCAAACGGTGATGCTGGGCCGCATCGACTTGGGCGGCCGGATGGTGGTCTTAGCGAGGTACTCCGAACAGTTCGAATGGCATTCATCGGAATAGTGGTGGCATCCGTTCACTTGCCGGAAATACTTACAGACGTTCGACGCAGCGATCAAGGCGCGAGCGCAGCCGGTGAAGGCCCGCTCCGTCAACCAGTGCAAGCACAAGAGTCAGACAACCGGACATCGTTAAGCAAGGCGACCGACCGTGAGATTGTCCTAACCCGTTATTGGAGATAGCGTTGGCCGCTGCTTTCCGCATGGTCGGGG
>Ga0209021_1002426_pt1 | contig 16358 bp, 9 predicted proteins | sample PinacodermFT_FD_187299 | JGI IMG/M metagenome (GOLD analysis project Ga0209021, IMG submission 187299) | Host-associated microbial community of the marine sponge Aplysina aerophoba from Gulf of Piran - sponge pinacoderm, lysed by freeze-thaw... | ecosystem: Host-associated > Porifera > Sponge >... | reverse complement strand
ACTCCACCGCAATGGCCCTGCCCAACCTCTGGACGCTCTTATAATTTGCGATCTTCCCCATATTTCCAGGACACGCTTCACCAGGGCGCCAATGCCACGGCAACCGGTCTGTTTGTCGGTCGGGAGCAAGAGCGGCGGCAGCTTCTGTCCACCATCGGCGGCAGCCGCAGTTCCAGGCAGCGGACTACCGGGTAGCGAATGAACTCATCTCCATGTCAAAATCTTTCAAGATTGGATATTTCTCTTGCGTGCTTCTCCATAAATCCCGCAAGTCTGGTTTGGGATAGAAGCGGGCAACAGCGAGATCAAAAGTCTTCAAACGTGTTCCAGTGCTGTTGATTGTTTCAAAAATTCGACAAACAGATTCTATTTTACTATTTCTTTCTATTATAATAATTGGTACTTTGTAATTTCTTATGATTTCAAATATACCTTTTATTTTGGCTGCAGTTTCGCGGCTCTCCTTTTTATCAAATTTATGAAAATCTCCAGAATCTTCGATATACTCACTCACATAAACATCTGCCTTCGCTTGATTTAGGGCGATATCTGCGCGAAGAAATTGTCCCTTTTTGTCTTTGCGCTCTGGCGTAGATTTCCCACGCTTGAGACACGAAATCCATGAATCTTCTCCTTTTTCATGCAATTCGAACATTTTCTTGAGATCAAAATAGTAACATCTCTTCCGATCTGCATCTAGAAAAACACGAGCGATTGACGTAAGTCTCTGTTGACCATCTAAAATATAATACTTATCATCGTCAACGCTGTTCATCTGACTATTATTTTCAGATGAATGAATCTCTGCTTCAATAGAACGAGCATTGAATTTTAATTCTGAATTTTCACTCAATAAGAGTAAGGAACCGATTGGATATGATCGTGACATCGAATCAACAAGAAGTGTAGTTTGAGATGGTTTCCAAATGAAGTTGCGTTGAAATCGCGGAATGGTAAGAGTCCCACCCTTTGCGCGCTCAAGTAACTCGCTGAGGCTGTAGCTTGTGGTCTGCATGGGAGGAGGGAAGAGAAGGTAGATCCAGCTTGCCTATCCACTTTATCACACCTTTGGCTGATCTAATGTGTGGTTTCTGTTACCTGCCTCTGCCATACATCACCAGCGCTCTCCCTCAACCCACCTTCTGCCCCAGCCGCTCCGCCACGCTGTTCACGTCCTTGTCGCCCCGGCCGGAGCAGTTGAGCACCACTTCCGTGCCTGATGGGAGGGTGGGGCAGAGGGTTTCCAGCCAGGCCAGGGCGTGGGCCGTTTCCAGGGCGGGGATGATGCCCTCCAACTGGCTGAGCCGCTGCAAGGCCGCCAGGGCCTCCTCGTCGGAGACGGCCACGTATTCGGCCCTGCCAATCTCCTGCAAGTAGCTGTGCTCCGGACCCACGCCCGGATAGTCCAGGCCGGCGCTGATGGAATGGGCTTCCAGCACCTGACCTTCCCCGTCCTGGAGCAGCAGACTCATGGCCCCATGGAGCACACCCGGACGGCCTGCGGTCAAGGTGGCGGCATGGTGGCCACTGGCCACCCCCTTGCCAGCGGCTTCCACCCCGATGAGCCGCACCCGCCGGTCCTCCACGAAGGGGTGGAACAGCCCCATGGCGTTGGATCCTCCCCCCACACAGGCCATGAGTACGTCGGGATGGCGACCGAAGGCCTCCTGGCACTGACTCCTGGTTTCCTCCCCGATGATCCGGTGAAAGTCCCGCACCAGTTGGGGATAGGGATGGGGGCCGGCCACGGAACCCAGGATGTAATGACTGGATTCCACATGGGTGACCCAGTCGCGGATGGCTTCGCTGGTGGCTTCCTTGAGGGTGGCCGTGCCCGCAGTGACAGGGCGCACCTCGGCCCCCAACAAGCCCATGCGGAACACGTTCAACGCCTGACGGCGCATGTCTTCGGCGCCCATGTAAATCACGCACTCCAGCCCGAAGCGGGCACAGACCGTGGCGGTGGCCACCCCATGCTGGCCGGCGCCGGTCTCCGCCAGGATCCGTGTCTTGCCCATGCGACGCGCCAGGAGCACCTGGCCCAGGGCGTTGTTGATCTTGTGGGCGCCGGTATGGTTGAGATCTTCCCGCTTGAGCCAAAGGCGCGGACCACCGTCGGGGCGCTGGTAACGCTCCGTGAGACGGGTGGCCTCGTAGAGAGGTGTGGGCCGACCCACGTAGGTGCGCAACAGGTGGTTCAGTTCGTCGGTGAAGGCCGGATCCCGCCAGGCCTGAGCTGCTGCCTGCTCCAGTTCCTGCAGGGCGGGAATCAGGGTTTCCGGCACATACTGCCCCCCGAAGCGGCCGAAGCGGCCCCGGCTGTTGGGGCGCGAGGTGGCGGATAGGGCGTCTCCGCCGCTGAGACCAGGCTGGGACAGGGTCAAGGTGGTGGGTACAGCAATGGAGCCAGGCTAGCCGTGGACATGGCCTCAACCCCGCCGCACAAACAACCACGAAACCGGACGAGTTCGCAAGACTCGCCATCGTTGGCACCCTACAATTCTCGATTAAGAGCCCCCTCTCCATGGTTGCCGACGACACCAGCCCTGCTGCGTTCGCTGGTGTTGGCGCCGTGGCTCGACAGGCCTTTCCCCTGGCCGCCGTCACGGGCCACGACACTGCCAAGACGGCCCTTCTGTTGTCAGCCGTGGATCCCGGCCTCGGCGGTGTGATCATCGCCGGTCGTCGTGGCACGGGCAAATCGGTGTTGGCGCGGGGGCTCCATGCCCTGCTTCCCCCCATTGAAATCCTGCGGGGCAGCCTCAACAGCGACCCCCGCAATCCCCAGGATTGGGACCCCGCAACCCGTGAACGCTGGGCTGGGGCGGCGCCTGAGCAGTTGCCCACCCGGGTGGTGCCGGCGCCCTTTGTGCAGGTTCCCGTTGGCGTATCCGAAGATCGGCTGCTGGGGACCGTGGACGTGGGCGCCTCCCTCGGCAGCGGGAAAGCGGTGTTCCAGCCGGGGCTCCTGGCGGAAGCCCATCGGGGGGTGCTCTATCTCGACGATCTGAACCTGCTGGACGACACCGTCGTCAATCTGCTGCTGGAGGCGGTGGGCAGTGGTTGCAATCGCGTTGAGCGGGAAGGAATCAGCACCAGCCATCCCTGCCGCTGCCTGCTGCTGGCCACCTACAACCCGGAGGAGGGTCCCGTGCGGGACCATCTGCTGGACCGCTTTGCCATGGCCCTCAGCGCCGATCAACTCCTGACACGGGACAACCGGGCCGCGGCGGTTGCCACGGTGCTGGAGTCGGTTCGTGATCCCCAGGGGTTTCGTCGGCATTGGCAGCAGCAAACGGAAACCATGGCCACCCGGTTGTTGCTGGCGCGCCAGTGGCTACCGGACGTGCATATCAGCACGGCCCAGGTGGCCTATCTGGTGGAAGAAGCCATGCGGGGTGGGGTGGACGGCCACCGGGCGGAGTTGTTTGCCACGCGGGTGGCCAAGGCCGCAGCGGCACTGGCGGGGCGGGACGAGGTGCTGGCGGAGGACCTGCGCACCGCCGTGGAACTGGTCGTTGCTCCACGAGCACGGTTTGACGAGCGCCAGCAGCCGCAGGATCAGCCGCCCCCCACCCCGGACCCGGGGCAGGACCAGGACTCCGGGCCGGACACTGAACCGGATCAACCGGACGAGCCGGACAGTTCCCCCGAGCAGCAAGGCCCCGCCGCCATCCCGGAGGAGTTTCTGCTGGAGCCGGAAGCGGCTGCGGTGGATCCGGACCTGCTGGTGTTCCAGGCGGCAAAATCCCGCGCTGGGCGCAGTGGTCGTCGGGCTGTGGTGAACAGTGACAGCCGGGGCCGTTATGTGCGCCCCATGTTGCCGCGGGGACCGGTGAAGAGGATTGCGGTGGATGCCACCCTGCGGGCTGCCGCTCCCTATCAGAAGCAGCGCCGCCAACGGGATACGAGCCGCACTGTCGTCATTGAAGAGAACGACCTGCGGGCCAAGCAGTTGGAGCGGCGGGCCGGGGCACTGGTGGTGTTCCTGGTGGACAGCAGCGGCTCCATGGCCTTGAACCGGATGCAGGCGGCCAAAGGGGCCGTGCTGCGCCTGTTGGGGGAGGCGTACAAAAACCGCGACCAAGTGGCCCTGATCCCCTTTCGAGGAGAACAGGCGGAGGTGCTGCTCCCCCCCACACGCTCCATCACCGCGGCGCGGCGACGGCTGGAAACACTGCCCTGCGGGGGCGGCTCACCCCTGGCCCACGGCCTTACCCAGGCTGCACGGGTCGGGGTCAATGCCGTCGCGTCCGGCGACATCGCCCAGGTGGTGGTGGTGGCCGTTACGGACGGGCGGGGCAACGTTCCCCTGAGTCGCTCCCTCGGCCAGGAGGATGACCCCGGCAAGGACGTGCGCCAGGAACTCCTGGAGGTGGCGGCCCAATACGTGCGGCTGGGCATCAAATTGCTGGTGATCGATACGGAGCGAAAATTCATCCGCAGCGGCTTTGGTGAGGATCTGGCCAAGGCCGCCATGGGGCGCTACGTGCGTCTTCCCAAGGCCACCAGTCAAGCCATGGCCGCCATGGCCACGGACGCCCTGCAAGGAATGGTGTAAGCAACGGGGCTTACACGCCAATTCGACCAACAACCCTCCGTCCCGTTCTCTGTCCCCGATCCACAACCCGTCAGGTTGAAGGGGGATAGCTGGTGCTGTACTTTTGCACAGGTCTCGGAGATGGTGGACGGTGCGCGTCGCAGTGATTGGCACCGGCTACGTGGGTCTGGTCTCGGCAGTCTGTCTGGCTCATATGGGCCACACGGTGACGGGGGTGGATAACGACGCCGGGAAACTGGCCCGGTTGCGGGAGGGGCAGAGCCCCATCTACGAGCCTGGCTTACAGGAGGACCTCAGCCTGGCCATGGGCACAGGCCGACTGCGATTCCATGGGGATCTGGTGGCGGCTGTGGCCGGCAGCGCCGTGATTTTCGTTGCTGTTGGTACACCCCCACTACCCTCCGGCGCCAGTGACACCAGGGCCGTGGCTGCCGTGGCCACAGCCATTGGCGCGGCCCTGGCGGGTGACGACCAACCACGATTGGTTGTGAACAAGTCCACCGTGCCCGTCGGTACCGGCGCCCGGGTGCAAGACCTGGTGGCCCGGAGCGCCGTCGCCTCAGGGGCCGCACCGCCACCGGTGACGGTGGTGAGCAACCCGGAGTTCTTGCGGGAGGGACAGGCCCTTTGGGACAGCTACAACCCGGATCGCATCGTGCTGGGAAGCGACGATGCAGCCGCTCTGCTCACCATGGAGCAACTCTACGCCCCGTTGATCAAACGCCGTTGCAGGGGTTGCGACGTCAGCCATCCCGGCCCCATCCCCCTGATCAAGACGGATCTGGCCTCGGCGGAGATGGTCAAGTATGCCGCCAACGCCTTCCTGGCCACCAAGGTGTCCTTTATCAACGAACTGGCTCAGCTCTGTGACCGCTTGGGGGCTGACATCACTCTGGTGGCAGACGGCATCGGCCTGGACAAGCGTATTGGCCGAGCGTTTCTGGATGCCGGTATCGGCTGGGGAGGTAGCTGTCTGCCCAAGGATGTATCGGCTCTCTTGCACACCGCCAACAGCCAGGGCGTCCATCCCCGTCTCATGGAGGCGGTGACCGCAGTCAACCAGGATCAGCGCCGCCTGGTGGTGCGCAAGCTGCAGCAGACGCTACCGGTTCTGCAGGGGCACACCATCGGTCTGCTGGGTCTCACCTTCAAGCCCGACACCGACGACCTGCGGGAAGCTCCCGCCCTGGACATTGCCGCCGAGCTGATCCGCCTGGGCGCCACGGTGAAAGGGTTTGACCCCTACTGGAGCCGGCAGGACCACTGGCCCGAGGCCCTGGCGTCCATTCGGCGATGCTCCAGCGCCATGGCGTTGGCCAAGGGGTGTGACGCCCTGGTGGTGGTTACCGAGTGGCCGGAGTTCAAGCTGCTGGACTGGGAACAACTGGGCCGGGAGATGCGCAGGCGGCTGGTGTTGGACGGACGCAATTGTCTGGACGGCACGGCCCTCACGGCAAGTGGCTTTCGCTGGCAGGGAGTGGGCCGTAATCCACCGTCGCGCTGATCGGTTCGACACGACGGGGCGACCCCGCCGTCAGCTCACGGCTCCGCATCCTCGACTACGGAGCCGGGATCACTCAGCCGTTCGGCGCCATAGAGATCCTTGAACAACAGACCAAGACCAACCGTCAGATTTCTTAGACCCTCGGTCACGGCAGGATCGCCGGTAATTTCCCGAATGTCGCTGCCGATGTGATCCAGATTGGCAGTGAAGCGTTCCACGTTGGCCAGAATGGCGCCTGTCCTGGCATTCAACTGGCCCGTGGCGTTCTCCACGTTGGTCATGGTCTGCCTGAACCTGGCGATGGTCTCGGGGTGGTCCAGCTCCGCCGAGACGTTGGCCAGGTGACGGGTCATGGTGTTCAGATTGACTGCGCTGGCGTTAATGTGATCCACACTGGGACCCAGCCGTTGGGCCAGGTCCTGAAGGGATTCCAGCAGGTCGCTGGTGTTGTCGGCGGCAGTGGTGAAGCTTTTACTGGTGTCCATGAAGCTCTTTGACGCCATGTCCAGCGTGTTGAGGAGATCAAGGGCGATGGCCTGATCCAGAAGCTCCGTGGTGCTGGCCGTAACGTTATCCAGGGTTGGTCCTCGTGTCCCCTGCAGCACGGCGCCGGCACAGAGTTGTTGGGCAGACGGACAATCTTCTGCCGTGGGGTTGGCTGGAGCGGTCAACGGGTTCGAGGATCCCGTCAGCACCAACTGGGCCGTTCCTCCCAGAACACTGCCACTCACCACCTGGGCTTTGACGGGCTGAGCGATCACCAGCTCCGGCTCACTGACTTGCACCTGGACGGCCACAAAGCCGGGTTCCGGCGTAACCGACCGAACCGTTCCCACGTCCACGCCCCGATAGCGCACAGTGGAGCGGGAGACCAGACCTGCCGCGTCCTCGAGGCGCACGGTGACATCCCAGGCAGCGCTGGTAAACCGATGTCCCCTGAGGCGCAGCCAGAGCCCCAGGGCAATGCCCAGCGCGGCAAGGATACTCAAGCCGACAGCGGCCTCGCGAAAGCTACGACGCATGGCGCTCAGGTGAATTCCAGTTGCATGGGCCCCTGCAGGCTAGCGCTACGAAACTGTTGAACATAGGGATTGTCCGTCACCTCGAACCCCTGCACGGAGCCGTGCCATTGTGCATGACCTCCGTAGAGCATGACCACACGGTCGGCGGCACGGCGAATTGTGCTCATCACGTGGCTGACCACCACAGCCGTGCCACCAACAAATTCCGTGGTTTTGACAATCATGTCCTCGATCCTGGTGCAGGCCACGGGGTCAAGGCCCGCCGTGGGCTCGTCAAACAGAAGAAGGGGAGGATGGCGGGTGTCGGCCAGGGGATCCTCAACAATGGCCCGGGCAAAACTGACCCGCTTCTGCATTCCTCCCGAGAGTTGGCCCGGCATCAAATCCTCGACCCCCCTCAAGCCCACTTCTTCCAGCACCCTGGAGACCCGGGCACGGACGTCCGCCGGAGAGAGCCGGCGGCTGCGCCGTAGCAAAAATCCCACGTTGTCCGCAACGCTGAGGGAGGCCAGCAAGGCAGGGGATTGAAACACCATGCGCACGTCCATGGGGTTGTCCTGATCTTCTCGCAAATAGACCTGCCGTTGCCCATGGAGGCTGAGACAGCCTTGGCTGGGCAGCAAAAGTCCGGCAAGCAGCCGCAGGATGGTGGACTTCCCCACCCCGGACGGACCCACCACAGCAACCTTCTGTCCCACACCCACGTCCAGGTCCAGGTTGCTGAGAACGGATTTGCCGCCAAAGCGCAGACCGACGTCGCACAACTGAATGGCCAACGTCTCCGCTGCCGCGCCACCGGGTCTGGACATGGGCTCGGCCTATCAAGGGGATTCCTAGAATTGTTGCACCTGGTGGCAGTGATCTTGGCGCAGAGCACGCAACAGCAGGCGTCAGGTCCCGCTCACCAGGGGGGGAAGAAGGACGGTCGTCCCCGGGCCGGAGGGCAACCGGGACACCGGCGACGGCCCTGGAGCCTGAACACGTCCGGCAAGTTGCTCCAGTGGCTCTCACCAGGTCTGCTGGTCAAGCGCTGGGTGCTCACCAGTGCCCTGGGTCTCCTGTTGCTGCTGCTGGGCAGCGCCATCTGGGCCAACCTGAAGCCGGTGTACTGGACCCTCGCGGCCGTTGAGTCGACCCTGGCCAGCATCACCCAGGTGTTTCCCTATCGGTTGACCGGTCCCCTGGTGCTGCTCAGTGGCCTGGTGCTCATCCTGCTGGGCCAGAGCCGCACCTTCGGATCCATCAAGCAGGCCCTGGCCCCTGAACAGGACCGTCCCCTGGTGGATGCCCTGTTGGCGCAGCGCCGCCTCAAACGGGGACCCAACATCGTGGCCATCGGCGGCGGCACCGGCCTGGCCACCCTGCTCAGTGGATTGAAACACTACAGCAGTCGCATCACCGCCGTTGTTACCGTGACCGACGACGGGGGTAGCAGTGGTCGCCTGCGCCGTGATCTGGGCATTCAACCCCCTGGCGACATTCGCAATTGCCTCACTGCCCTGGCCAAGGAGGAACAGCTTCTCACCCAGTTGTTCCGCTACCGCTTTGCCTCCGGTAAAGGCTTGGAAGGCCACAGCCTGGGCAACCTGTTCCTCTCGGCCTTGACCACCATCAGCGGCGATCTGGAGTCCGCCATTGCCGCCAGTAGTCGGGTGCTGAACATTCAAGGGCAGGTGGTGCCCGCCACCAACGCCGATGTGCAACTCTGGGCCGAGCTGGAGGATGGGCGCCTCATCGAGGGGGAATCCCGAATCAGTGGAGCGGGGGGCCGGATCCGTCGGGTGGGCTGCCGACCAGGGGCGCCACCGGCACTCCCCAGCGCCTTGGCGGCCATTCGCCAGGCGGATTTGATTCTCCTGGGTCCGGGCAGTTTGTACACGTCGCTGCTGCCCAATTTACTGGTGCCCCAGCTTGTGAAGGAAATCAGCCGCTCTCCAGCCGCCAAGCTCTACATCTGTAACCTCATGACCCAGCCCGGTGAAACCGACGGGTTGGACGTGTGGGACCACATGGTGGTCATTGGCCGCCACTTGCGTTGTCAAGGCGTGGCGCCCTGGCTATTCCCCGACGTGCTGGCCCATAGCGGCCACCTGGATCGCCGTCTGGTGGAATGCTATCGATCCGCGGGCTCGGAGCCCGTAACCTGTTCCGTGGACAAACTGAGGGCAAACGGCTTGCGGCCTCACCTGGCCATGATGCATGCTCGTGTCGCATCCCTCCATGAGGATTCAGCCGGCAAGAGTCTGCGCCATGACCCCCTGCGACTGGCACGGGCCGTGATGCGCTTCTACCGTCAACACCAGCGACGTCGCCATCGGCAGCAGGGCAGGGAGAACGGAAGCCCGGCGTGCGCCCTGGGGCCTTCCCACTGACGGCCTCCTCGACAGTTTTCCCCCTCACCTGGCAGCACTCACCTGATCAACCGCCCGGCGCAAGGCGGAGAATCCTGCCGTCCCGCACGTCGTCGGTCAAGGCATAGACGACACCGTCAGGTCCGACGGCCACATCGCGGATGCGTCGCCCCTCATCGGCGATGAGCCTTTCCTCGTGCATCACGGACTCACCGTCCAGTTCCAGCCGAAGAACGGCCCTGGCCCTGAGACCAGCCACCAGCAGGTTGCCCTGCCAGCCGGGAAACGCCTTGTCCGTGTAGAAGGCGATGCCACCGGGCGCAATGGCTGGGGTCCATGTGGCGACGGGATCTTCCAGCCCTGGCGCCGACCTGTTTCCACGTCCCACCGGCCGGCCGGAATACTCCACCCCGTGGGACACCAGGGGCCAGCCGTAATTTCCCCCCGGCCTGGGGACGTTCAGTTCGTCACCGCCTCGAGGACCGTGTTCACTGATCCACAGCTTGCCCGTCTCCGGGTGGATGGCTGCGCCCTGAACGTTGCGGTGTCCGTAGGACCAGAGTTCCGGCAGGGCATCGTCGCGGCCAACGAACGGGTTATCGTCGGGCGCCGTGCCATCGGGTTGCAGCCGCACCACCTTACCCAGGTGGGAGCGGAGGTTCTGGGCCTGCTCCCGCCATGGATCCCGGAACCGTTCCCCAAGCGTCACAAATACGGTTCCGTCCCTGGCGAAGACCACACGGGCGCCAAAGTGCAGACGGCCCGGATACCGGGGCAACTGGCGGAAGATAACCTTGACGCCTTCAAGGGTCGCGCCATCGGTAGAGAGCCGTGCCCGGGCCACCGCGGTGGAGTTGGCGCCGTCGGAGGCTGGTTCGCTGTAGGCCAGCCAGAGCAAGCGGTTACGGGCAAACGCCGGATCCACGGTCACGTCCAGGAGCCCCCCCTGCCCCGCATCCACTACGGGGGGAACACCAGCCAACGGCGCCGACAGAGTGCCGTCCCGGTCCAGAATTCTGAGCCGACCGGGCTTTTCCGTGACGACGATGGCGCCGTCGGGCAGAATATCCATTCCCCACGGTTGTGCAAGACCTCGGGCCACAACGCTGAGGAGAACAGGACCCTTCTCGGTGTTCACCGTACGAGGCCGGGGCCTGGAGATTTCCGGTACGCCCAACAAAAGCACCAACAACGCCACCAGGGTCAGGACGATTCTTCCCAGGCGCTTCTCCACGGTCTTCACGGCATCCTTGACGGTAAATTCGAGTGTAGGTCGGATGCAGGGTTGATCGGAACGCCGGTTGTCGACGCCAGGGCGACGGCGCTCCCCGCCACCAACGGGGACCACATGGGCGCTGCGCCACGGCTTCGACGGAGTGATCCTCGGATCACGGGCCGGTGCGGCGGCTGGATCCATGCACCGGGCGCCTTTCTCGTGGAAAGGCCGATGGCCGTTGGCAACTCCGGGACGGCCGTGGTCACCGCCCGGCTCAACCGGGGGAGGTCAACCGACCGGGTTTAACGCCGCTCGGGTTCGAACACCAGTTCCGGCACAACAACTTCCCAGGAATCGCACCTGGTGTAGTGTTGATAACTCGGCTCCGATTGCGCACGACTCCAGACAACGATGGCCAGCACCGCGGCTGAGCGGCATCTCATCCCTGCCGGCGCCTGAAAGGTTTTGGCAAGACGCCCCACCACACGGCCCGTGGAATCCAGAAGTTTCCACCGCCCATGGGATCCGATCTCCGCCTTCAACGGGTCACCGGGGGACAGGGCAGCGATGGCGGCATGAACCGGATCAGCGCCAGGGCGACGGCCGGCAAAGCTGAGAAACACGTCTTCAAGTCCGGCCCGAACATGGCGGTACCGCATGGCCGGGGAGGGGGGTTGGATGGGGATGGATTTGCGCCGGAGCACGGCGGGATGGTCAAGCAGACCCTCCTGGAGCGGGGAAGGACGATTGCGGGCCAGCAGCAGTGTGGACCGGGCGCGGGTCATGGCCACGTAGTAGAGGCGGCGCTGTGCGTCCGGTTCTTCCCCTGGCTTGACAGGGTCCCACCCCCCATCCAGCACGGCCACGTGGTCGAACTCCAGGCCTTTGGCCTTGTGGGCGGTCACCAGCAGCAGGCCCTGCTGCCGTTGGCGCATATCCCGGCTCCACTCCGCCAGCCATTCGATGCAGTGATCCACCGGGGTCTCCCTGCCGCCGGTCTCCAGCTCGTAGTCGTCGACGGCCTGCCGCAGCAGGTCGTACCAGGGACCCGATGGCTGGTCTGCAATCCAGGTTCTCAGCGCATCGCCATCCACTACCGGGGGTATGCGGTTGCGTAGCCAGGTCACCAGGGCCTGGGTTTCCCGCAGGCGCCAGACGCTGGGCATGGTCTCGTTGCCCATCTGCACCGGGACGCCACGGGCCTCGCAGAAGGCGCGCACGGGAATCAAAAACCTCCATTCGCGGGCCACCACTGCGCAGCGGCACCAGTCCCAGTGGGGCGCCAACTCCTGCAGGCGTAACAACTCCTCCATAACGGCCCGGGCCTGGGACAGGGGGCTGGCGTCCACCGGCAGGATTTGCACCCGCCCTTGCGCAACGGGGTCGGCGGCCTCCCACGGTCCACCCGGCGGGCTTGTCTCCCGGGCGCGGTCGACGTGGATCGGACGCTCGGCCTTCATCCGCTCTTGCGCCGGTTCAATGACGGCATTGGCTGCCGCGACGATGTGGGCCGTGGAGCGGTAGTTTGCCGTCAGGTAGCTGGGGCTGGAATTGTAATCTTCTTCAAACCGGCGGATGAACTCCACCGAAGCGCCCTTGAAGGAATAGATATTCTGGTCGTCGTCTCCCACGGCAAAGAGGGTGAGTTTGCCGGCGTCCTTGTCCAGGCTGCGCCCGGCCAGGGCAGAGATCAACTCGTATTGATCGGAATCAACGTCCTGGTACTCGTCAACCAGGATCCAGCGGAAACCCGCCAGCAACTGCTCCCGCCGCCCGTCGGCCTCCTCCACCAGCAGATCCTCCCCCCGCAGCACGTCCACTGCGCGACGGATCACCTGTTGGAACGTTGTGTCGTCGGGTGGATGGTCGGCACGTTCCAGCCGCCCACTGAAACTGGCGCCTGCCAGCCGCATGGCCAGCCCATGGCAGGTGAGGACGGTGACGCCCCGGGCGTCGGCGCCAAGCAACGCCTCCAGGCGGCGCCGGATCTCGACAGCAGCATGACGGTTGTAGGCCAGGGCCACAACGCTGCGGGGGTTTTCCCGTCGCACGCGGATCAGGTAGGCGATTCTGTGGACCAGCACCCGCGTCTTGCCGGAGCCGGGGCCGGCCAGCACCAGCACGTTGGTCTGCTCGCGGTCGTCGGCGACAATACGCTGCTGATCGGGATTCTTCAGGTTCTCAACGATGGCTTGCCATGAGGCAAGTGTGGTCTGGCGTCTGATTTCCTTGTCCCGCCCCGGCAGCCAGCGGGCGAGAAACGGAGCTTCTTTCATGGTGAAGTAGTCCATGGCCAGCCGCCCCGCTTCGTCCATGTCGGCAAGACCCCGCTGGGCAAATTCCTTCATCACGTGAACGTGCAGAACCTGCTCCCCGTAATGCAGGTCCAGGGGTTGGAAGTCCGCCTTGGTGAAGCCACGCCACGGCTTCTGCTGGTCCGGGAGGCACACCGTCATGGCCGGTCGGAAGACGATCAAACCCTTGTGAAGGCGGATGATGTCCATTTCATGGAGCCACATCAGCGCCCGATCCAGACACTTCCGGTGATTCTTCACCTTGCTGTTCACAAGCAGGTCGGGCTGAGTAACGGCCCGCAACAGCTTGCCCATGGTGGTTTCCGCCAGCAGGTCCACGCCGCGGCTCCCAGGCGGCAAGCGGTCGAGCAGGTGGCCCAGCAAACAGTTGGCCCCGTATCTGCGACGGTCTGCCGTCTCCGCCAACGCCGACCATTCACGCCGCAGGGTTATCTGCACCGTCTCCATATCCCGTTTGCGCACCGACCAACTGCCCCCTGCACCGTCCTCGCCCCGTCCGTCGTAGGCGACGCCCCGAACAATGCGCCAGAGCCGTTCCGGCAACGGATCGGGGAGATCCCGATCCCGCAGGATCTGGGAAGCCATGCGTAAGTGGAGGGGGAAGGCGTCGCCCTTCCCCTGATCCGGCGCCGCTTCCCGCATATGGGCAATCAGGGCGGTCTCCAGGGCCACCGCCTCTGCAAAGCGTTTTCCGGAGGAGCGCACCACGCCTTGATGCACAAACGCAGTGAGCACCGTGTCGTTATTGGCGATGCCCAGGTTCTCCAGGTCGTGGAGGGCAGCCCGCACGCCTGCGGGGCTCAGCCCGGCGATCTCCATCAGTTCATCCGTGGTGACGCCTTCGTCCGGGGGCGCGTCAATGAGTCTTGCGGCGATCTGCAACAGTTGCTTGCGACGGGCGGTCGTGACGGTCGTGGCGCGGTCCAGACGCCTTCCGGCCTGCTCCAGGGAGTCCACCTGCAGGGAAGACGGAAACACGTGGACAACGTTCTCCTCCCGGGTGAGAAACCCGGATTCTTCCAGCCACGTGAGGGCGGTGCGGACCCGGGTGTCGTCGGTGGCGGAATCCCGTTGGAAGGTTCCGTCTTCGTCTTCCCTCAGGATTTCCCCTGCAGTGGCCACCACCTCCCCCCTGAACCGATTCTTCCGATTCAGGTTGCGCAGTGCCCGGAGAACGCTCTGGATCTCCCTCCGGGTGAGCCGGGAGCGGGCCGATAGCTTGAACTGCTGCTCCACGTCCTCGGGTGCATACAGCAGCACGCAACGGGCTGATTCGCCGTCACGACCGGCGCGACCTGCTTCCTGGAGATAGTTCTCCAGGGAACCCGGGATATCTGCATGAATCACCAGTCGCACGTCTTTCTTATCGATCCCCATGCCAAAGGCGTTGGTAGCGACGATGGCCCGCACGTCGCCATGGATGAAGCGCCGCTGTACGTCCTGCCTGGTCTCCGGCGGCAAGCCCGCATGGAAATGGTCTGCCGCCAGTTGCCTGATCTGCAAGTATTCGGCAATCTCCTCGCTCCGGCGCCGCGTTGCGCAGTAGACGATGGCCCCACCGTGCCCGGTGGGCGGCAAGTATTCCGTCAGGAGGCCATGGACGTGGGCCAACTTCTCGCCGCCTGTGGTGGGGATCACCGCGAAGGTCAGATTGGTTCGGTTGGCGCCACCGTCAAAGACGTTCAGATCCACGTCCAGCTTGTTGTGAAAGTGCTGAACGATTTCCTGGATCACCTCCGGCTTGGCAGTGGCGGTCAGGCACAGCACCGGTGGGACGGGTCGCTTCTCCTTACAGGCCTTCTCGCGGATAAAGCGGCCCACATAGCGGTAATCGGAGCGGAAATCATGGCCCCAGCGGGATAGGCAGTGGGCTTCGTCCAGCACCCAGCCCCCAATCTCCCGCTGATCCAGCGCCAGCCGCAGGGAGCGGGAACGTAACTGCTCGGGCGAAATCAGGAGAATCCCTGCATCCCCCATCCGAACCTTCTCCAGAACGTCGGCTCTCTCGGGCATGGAGAGGAGCCCGTTGACGGTGAAACAGGAACCGATGCCATGGGCCTCGAGACCCGCCACCTGATCCGCCATCAGCGCCACCAGAGGGGAGATAACCACCGTCAGGGCGCCGGTTTTGTAATAGCGGGACAATGCCGGGAGTTGATAGCAGAGGGACTTGCCCGTACCTGTGGGCAGAATCCCCAGCCCATGGCCGCCTCCCATGACGCATTCCACAATGGTCTGCTGGAGGGGCAATCCCCAGTCGTCTGCCGGTTCAGCGCGAAAGTCGTCGAAGCCGAACCAGCGTTTCAATTCCTTGCGGGCGTCATGGCGTTCCCGACACCAGCCACAGGTGGAACTGGCGCAGGCCAGATCCCTCAGCCGGTGAACCCATCGCCCCGCTTCCGGAAACTGATGGCGCACCCAGGGCGGCATCAGCGAGTTGTCCCCCGCCACGGACAGCCATGCCAGCACGTAGGACACGTCCCAGCCCAACCGGTTTGCCTTCGCCACAATTCGCCGTCCCTGAATTGTGCAGGCGCGGCCTTCGAGAAACGCGCCAATAGCGCGCCGGCCCTGGCCGGGGTCGGGTCGGGGTGCATTGCGTAACCAGGAAAAGAGGGCGTCCCAGCCCCGATCCGCCGCCTTCGGTTTTGGCGTGCTCAGCCAGTGCCAGGCCGTGAGCAGCTCCGGCGCCGCCTCTGTCTTCAGGGCGCGCCACTGGTCTTCGAACAGCTCCAGCGCAATACGGGCATCCAGCTCGGGGTTATTGACCTGGCCGCGCCCGAGTCTGCCGTCCTGGTAATGCTTGACCAGGTGGTGGTAAGGATTACGAGGAAAGGCCAGGGGGCTGAGGCGGAGGGTATCCACCTGCGGAAGCTTCAACATCTCCAGGCGGGGCATGGCGGCCTGGAGATGGGGGACGTCGAAGGCGATGAGATTGTGACCCAGCAGAACGTCCGCCCCCTCTGCAAAGTCGTCCAGCCGTGACAGCTTCGCTGCCGATCCCTTACCGGAACAGACCGCCCCGGTATCCGAGCGCACCGCACCAAATGCATGGATACGACCGGTCTTCCGATCCACCTCCAGATCAAGGGAGAGGCAACACTGCGGAAAAGACCCGTTGTCTTGCTTTGATGGGGGAGTTGCCACCCGTTGGACGCAACGTTGCCCATCAGTATGGGGGACGGAATCGGCGGCGTTGCAGCCACCGTGTCAGCAAGGTGGTAGCTTCTAGCTTCTCCCTGAACACCAACCCAAGGAAAATCCCATGCAAAACGCCAACCGATGGCTTGAGGAGCTACTTCACATCAGTGAAGGCAAACCTTACCACAGCACGCTGATTGTGCCCAAGGAGTTGAGGACACAAGCCCCGACATCTGAGGGTGGTACAG
>Ga0209021_1002420_pt1 | contig 16390 bp, 15 predicted proteins | sample PinacodermFT_FD_187299 | JGI IMG/M metagenome (GOLD analysis project Ga0209021, IMG submission 187299) | Host-associated microbial community of the marine sponge Aplysina aerophoba from Gulf of Piran - sponge pinacoderm, lysed by freeze-thaw... | ecosystem: Host-associated > Porifera > Sponge >... | reverse complement strand
CGAGAGGGCGAGGATGAGGGCCTGCGAGTCGAGCAGGTCGAAGGTGCCGTAGATGCCTATCTTGACGACGTTGATGATGGTCATGCCGGAGGCCATCGTGCCGACGAACGCGCCGCGCCGCAGTCCATAGGCGAGGAAGAACGCCGCGCCGAACGGTCCCGCGCCACCGAAGAGCGCGGAGAGGAAGCCCTGCCCCGCGCCGACACCCGTGAACGCGCGCGGGCTCATCCGGATCCCGCCCTGCGCCAGGCGCGTATGCCTGAAGGCGACGATGAGCAGCAGGAATACGGCGAACCCCTTCTGCAACAGGTCCGCCGGGAGGTTGGCGAACGCCGTCGCGCCGACGATGGACGTCGGGAACGCGCCGATGAAGAACCACTTGACGACGCTGCGGTCGATGAGGTGGCGGTTCACCCAGATGCGCGACCAGGTCTGCATCATCACGGCGACGGTGGCGATAGGGACGGCCTCGCGGATGCCGACGGCGAACGTGAGCACAGGATCATGATGATGGCGGAGCCGAGCCCCGCCATGCCGCCGATGACGGTGGAGAGGAAGGCGACGACGGCCAGTGCGGCTGTGCAGGCGCACCCACCTCGACGACTGCTTCGTCGGGGTGGAGTCGCGCGACGCGCTGGAGAGCGAGGACAGCCGCCTCTGGCTGGAGCGGACACTGGGAGGCTACGACAAGTACCGCACGCTCCACGACGTGCGCTCGCGGTGCCGCACCGGCAGGGGACCGTTGCCGCAGCAGCGTGCCCGGAGACGCGCCTCGCTGCCCCATCCGGAGCGGATGGCGCGCTCGGCGCCTGCGTTCGGCCTCAGCCCGTCGGAGAAGCGGGTGCTCGACCTGCTGACCGACCACCCGATGCTGCCGCGCGGGCACCTCGGGCGCTGGCTCGGGGTCTCGGAAGGCCGCGTGAGCCAGGTGATGCGCAGCCTCGTGGACACCTGGGGGTTGATCGAGCGCCACGGACATCGAGGCTGTGTTCGCTACACGCTCTCCGACGGGAGCATCCGCTACGTCGCCCACCGGGACCGCGCACAGCTCCCGGCGGCGCGGGGTCTCTGCGCACTCCCGCTCTCCCCGTAATCCGAATAGGTGTTGCCCTGTCCGGTCGCTTCCACGATGGGCGTTTTTCAGTGTGCACTGTGGGAATGTCGAGCGTAGTGGCGGATGCGGGGGTTCATGGGAGATGGGGGTCATCGGCGTTCCCGCGGGCAAGTTGACACGGTGCCGTGGCGCTGGTAGTCAACTCTCATGACCTCCGCCTCGGACAACCGCCCGTTCGATCAGCCCGCCGTCTTCTCGCCCAACGGGAAGCTCCGGTATGCGCTCGTACGCCACTGGGGCAAGAGTGAGGGTGAGCACGAGACCGTGAACTTCATCATGTGCAACCCTTCCACCGCCGACGATGTGGACAACGATCCGACCATTCGGCGCTGCGTGGACTTCGCACAGCGCTGGGAGTATCACAGGCTCATCGTCACCAACGTCAACCCGTTCCGCTCGCGGTGGCCGTCGGCCCTGCAGAGCGCGGTCCTCTCGGCCAAGGAGTGGGCCACGAATGACCGATACATCCGCAAGGCCGCCGATGCGTCCGCCCTTGTGGTGGTTGCTTGGGGTTTGAACGCACCCCGCGGCATGGCGGCACGCGCCCTCGGGGTGCTGGATGGTATGCCTCTGTACTGCTTCGGCCTGAACGCCGACCGCAGTCCAAAGCACCCGCTCCGCGTTCCTGGTACGCAGCGTCTGGAACCGTACCGTTCCGCCGACAGATAGTGGGTCTATGTCCAGTCGCACAATGAGGCGATAGACCATTACGGCCGCTGCCGTGTCTTCAGGCGGGACGGGGACGGAAGGATCAGGCTATACCCGAGGACTGGCTCGGAGGTGCATGTGGTTTCGGTTCCTGGAGGATGCCATCGCCTGCACGCTAGCGAAGACGGGGAGAGAACCTGAGTATTGCTTGCACCCAGAATGCGCAGGATCTGCCCTACACCGCTAGTCACCTTGAAGCCTGGACAATATTCGGGGCATGCTCACCCACAGTAGCAAGAACGCGGATAGGGTCCTGCGTTCTATAGTAGGTGTTCCAATACGCGGTTACCTCCATTCTCCACCGCCCCCTGCTCTGAAGAGGGGGCGGTGCCACAAGAACAGAGTCAAGTAGCGCACTAATCCACGGGAATGGGCACTCCTATTGATGAGGTGAACGGATGCTGCGAACCGGGACCCTGATGACAGCCCTGGCCGTCCTAGCTGTGGCCGCGGCATGCGGGGAAAGCCCCACACCCACCCCGCTGCCCACTCCATGGCCCGTGACCGCCTCCGTGCTCTGGGCCGAGGGTGAGGGCAATGCGACCCGGTACGACTACTCTTGGAAGGGCGGGCGTGTGACGGTCTCGGGCACCATCACACGGATCGAGGACTGGATCGTGTACCTGGATGCAGCCGATTACGATCATGATGGAGATGGCAAGGGCGAGGCGGCCCTGAGCGATCTCCCGGCGGGCGTCGTATTGGTCCAGAACGCGGGGGTCGAGTTCACAGCGACCTGCACGGTGGGGGACTATGTGAGGCCGGTCGTCCACCTGCATGACTGTGAACGCTACGAACCGGTCAGGCCGCCCCTGCCAACGGCGACCCCCACACCGTCGTTCGCTCTGCGAGGACAGCCCAGTCCGACTCCGGCGGACACAGTGGTGCCCACGCCGAGAGCCACAGTGAACAGCCAGCCGACCCCGCTGTCGACTGCCACGCTCCCGCATAGTGAATCACGCCCATTGGACCTGTGGGACCTCGAACTCACCTCCGATACCACAGTACGGGAGGTGATCGAGGTGCTCCTTCCATCTGATGCCGAGTGCCTGCGTATGGCCTTCGGCCCGGACGTATTCGACGAGGCCTTCACTTGGCTGGGCCCTTGGCTCGACTGCCTGTCGCCTGCGACAAATGCCGGGATTGGTTTCGCGGTGACTGCGGCGAGGATCAGGCCAACCGGGCTTTCGGCCGATAGCAAGGCATGCCTCCGGGAAGTTTTCGCCGAACACGGGGAACTGTTCGCACCGGGGAACAATGTGTCCGGCCGCTTGACGGAGGCGTACATGCGCGCGGCACTGTGTCTGAGCGATGAGGAGTCGGAAGTGCTCCCGGCGTGGGACGAGTATTTCCCGCCGCCGTCGGTGCTCAGGTGCCTGGCTGCCGAGTTCGGCGGGTTCGAGCAGTTCTTCGAGGCCTACACCAACGAAGGGATGAACTCCGAGAATGACCGGGCGATGTTCGAGGCCTTCCGGACGTGCGAGTTCGACCTCGGCGTTGATGCCGGTCAGGCCGATCCACCTACGCCCGTCTCTCCTCCGCTGCCCACGGCGACCCCTGTGACCGGGTTATTGCGAGGCCGACCACGTCGTTTCCCCTCGGATGGCCAGAAATAGACGGCGGTGTCGGTGCGTCGGAACTCCAGCTGCTTCTCCAGCGCTTCCGCAGCCGCGTTCAGCCTGCGCCGGATCGCCTGCGTCGTCTCACCCTCCCCGGCCTCGAGCTTCCCCGCTTCGCCGGGTGCGACTCGCTCTATGTAGCCGACGTATTCCTGCAGCAACGCCGCGCGCTTGCCTGTTGCGCTCCTCGCGCGGGCCTCACCGATCGGCAGTGTGCTGAACGTGGGCATACCGTCTCCTCCTGATACGAGCGGGCTGTGTCGGACGACCGCCGCTCTGAATGGACACTATAGCACCGAGACTCGCGCCTCCTGACATCGCCGGTGAATCCCCGCACTCGGCATTGCGTCGCGCCCTCCACGGTCACACGCTGAACAGACCGCCGGAGGTAACCGTGAGAAGTAGGAGCGACAAGGACATCTCGGCACGTTCTGGTGCACCGGGTGCTGCTTTTGTTGCGGATGGGGGGGGCAGCCATCGGAGAGCGAAGGCCCAGCATCCCGCTATTCGCCGGCGCAGCGGGAGCTGCTCGAACACGGGCTGCGCATCCTCGCGCGGCTCGCCGTGCGCGCCTACCTTTTGCGGGCGGCCTCAACACCTCCTCCCCAGCAGGAGTGATGTTGATACCCGTCAACCATGTTCACCGTCCCAGTTACTGCATACTCACCGAGTGTTCACGCATTAGAGCGGGCGTCATGCTATAGTGGCCGTGTGACTCGCCCGGACGAGGGAGCCTTCTATGAAATATGCGCCACGGCTTCCGCGCGGTTCGTGCCGCGCTCGTGATTAGATGCGTATCTCCCATCCCAGGTGTCAACAACCTCACCGATACACAAGCGGCCTCATGAAGGGAGCGCAGTGCAATGACTGAACAGACATCCGGATACACGATGGGCTACAGCGAGGACTTCCTGCGGATGCTGCACCGCCGCAGCGCGCAGACTCACGCCGCATACCTGCTTCCGCGCCTGGAACCCGGCATGCGCCTGTTGGACTTCGGCTGCGGCCCGGGCACCATCTCGGTCGGGTTGGCGAAGGCGATAGAGCCGGGCGAACTGCACGGCATCGACCTCGAAGAGTCGCAGGTACTGATGGCCCGGGCTGCCGCCGAGGCGGGGGAACACACCAATGCGACGTTCCACGTTGGCGATGTCACGGCGCTGCCCTTCGAAGACGACTCGTTCGATGTCGCCCACTGTCATGCGGTACTGATGCACATTCCGGACACGCAGGCAGTGCTGGCGGAGGTGAAGCGGGTGCTGAAGCCCGGCGGCATGATCGCCAGCCGCGAGATGATCGGCTCTTCCTCGTTCATGGCGCCCGACCTCGGCAACAGTGATGCATGGGCCACGTTCGCACGGCTCATCGCAGCCAACGGCGGCCATCCTGAGATGGGGAAGGAGTTGAAGGGGGTCTTGTTGGAGGCCGGTTTCACCGGCATTCGAGCGAGCGCTTCGTTCGATTTCTTCGGCACCAGTGAGGACATCGCCTTCTTCCACGCCGTCGCCACTGGCTGGTTCTTCTCGAACGAGGTCATGGGAGCAGCGACGAAGTACGGGCTGGCGACACAGGAGCAATTCGACGCCTGGCGCGTGGCCACGGACCAGTGGCGCGACCACGCGGGGTCCATCGGCGCGGTTGGCTTTGGGGAAGCCATTGCCTCCAAGTCATACTCTCGAACGGAGGATATGGGAACTGGTTGACCGCCGCTCTGCAGCCGGACGGTGCATGGAACGTAACGCTTGCCGAGACAGAACTGTGGGCGAACGTCCGCGAGGAGCCGACGCAGCGAACGAGGAAGACACGATGCGCGCAGAATGGCTGACGGTAGACGAGGCAGGCGCGCCGCTTGGCCTGACGTATGAGCAAGTGGCCGAGTTCGTCGACCGGGTAGAGTTGGAGGCCACGAATTCGCCGTGGCTGCCGAACACGGGCGCATCCGGGACCCTCAAACGTCAGCATCGCCGCCCTCGTCTCTCTGGAGGCCGTCGACGAGGCGGGGCGGCAAGAGCGTGACCTACGGGCACCAGGAACGCAGGAGCAAGGTGGCTTGAGTCGATCTCCCATCTTCCACGACGGATGCGTCGTCGTGACCACCAAAGCAACGGCGTGAATATCAGCGACGTCACCGTCCGTTCGGACGACAACGTGAAGCCGGGCAGGTTTGCCATCGGCGAGAGGCTCGCGTCGCGCAAGAGCGTTCTTCTTGTCGCACTGGCAGCCGGGGTGGCGGTGCTTCTGATGACTTCATGCAGGGGTGTCCCCGTCCCGGCTCCAACCGCCACGCCGACTCCCACTCCTACGGTTACTCCCACTGCTACTCCTACGGCCACGCCCCCCGCCGCCCCAACGCCCACTCCGACCGCCATGCCCCATGCCACCCCCACGGCAGTGACGGGAGCGCTGTCCGTCGATGCGTATGCGCAGGCGTGCCAATCCGATCTGAACGCCATCATTCAGGACGGTCAGGGCTCCGGCACATGGGGCGCATTCGCGAGAGCCGCGGACGAAACCGTCACGCGCCTTGACCAACTGGTCCCGCCGACCGAGCTCAAGGATTTTCACGAGGCCAGGCTGGACGCATTGCGAATCGTTCGGGATGGAGCCCGGGCGCGCGCCGGCGATGATAATGTCCTGCGCACCTTCGGCACGTTCGCCCAGACAGTGGCGACCCTGGGGTTCCTGATCCCATCCTCGGGAACCGCGTATTGGGACTTCGCGAAGGTCCTGCCCGCCCTGACGTACTTGGTCCTCGGCCCCGACGCGTACTACTCTGACGCGGCGGCGGTATGGGCCTTCGAGGCGCTTCCGCACCGGACCCAGGCTGCACTGGAGAACGCAGGCAGGTGTCCCCCATCCTTGTTCGACACTCCCACGACGGCTGACTTCGGCAAGTGGACCATTGCCATCGACGTGGGGGCAACCGTCCACGAAGCTGTCGCATACGACGAGCTCGACGTCTTCCGCTTCACCGCGCAGGAAGGGCAACGCTACCGGATCGACGTGGGGCCCGGTACGCAGAGCAACTTCCATCTGTCCCTGTGGGACTCCGATGGCGGGGAACTGGCCCCAGGACTCCCTACTATACATTCCTCGGACTTGCGCATCCTCTGGGAAGCGCCTAGCACGGGCGACTACTACGCTGTCGTGGGCGTGTGGGACCCGACCGGCAGCTACGCGATCACCGTCTCCCCCGTCGACTATGTTGACGACTACGCCAACTACATCTATGGCGCTGCCGCCATCGACGTGGGGGCAACCATCCGCGGGGCCATCGACTACGGTGGCGATGCCGATGCCCTCCGCTTCACCGCACAGGAGGGACAGATTTATCAGATCGACGCGGAACTCGGTACGCTGAGCGATTCTCATATGGTGCTGTTCCAACATAGCAACCAGGGCCTCGCTTCCGAAGGCATCTACGGCAGTTCTGGAGGTCTCACTGCATCGCGCATCGTCTGGAAGGCGCCGAGCACAGGCGAGTTTTACATCAGGATGGAGGGATACTCAGCGAACTCCACGGGCAGCTACACGCTGGCTGTCTCGATCGCGAATCCCGACGACGACTACGCCGACACCGTCGAGGCCGCCGACGCCATCACAGTGGGGACGCCCGTCCCTGGAGCCATCGACTACGTGGGCGACGTCGACGTCTTCCGCTTGGCCGCACAGCAGGGACAGATCTACCAGGTCGACATAGGGCGCGGTAATCTGGAGATGCTGGATTCCACCGGTGGCATCCTGACTGACAGCCGTGACTTCCAGGACCCCGATGCGTCGCACATCGTCTGGGAAGCACCGAGCACAGGCGACTTCTACATCGCCGTTGACATATGGGGGGGCTCCACCGGCAGCTACACGCTGACCGTCTCGCTCTCCAGCATCGTCGATGACCATGCTGGCTATGTCGAGGCCGCCGACGCCATCACAGTGGGGACGCCCGTCCCCGGAGCCATCGACTACGTGGGCGATGTTGACGTCTTCCGCTTCACCGCACGAGAAGGGCAGGTCTACCAAATCGACGTGGAGGTCGGCACGCTGTCAGACTCGAGCCTGGAACTGCAGGATTCCAGCGGCGGCTTCCTGGCCTCCGACAGCGCCATCGGGGCGTCGCGCATCGTCTGGGAAGCACCCAGTGCGGGCGACTACCACGTCGCTGTGGAAGGGCAGGGCTACACCGGCAGCTACACGCTGACCGTCTCGCCTCCAACCTAGGTGTGCCGTTCCATACTCTCAACTGCCAACGCCGAAGATGCCGCGGCAGCGGACGCGGTCCGACCTTCCCTTGAAGACTGTGGTTACGCCGCGACTGCCCGCCGCCGCAGCGCCTCAACGACGACCCCGCCTGGAAAGTCACGCTCCGGGCACATCAGTACGCCGTCCCGCAGTCCCATCACTTCAGCGACCGTCAGCACTGCGAACAGGTGGGGAGGGTTGGGGTCCTCTTCCCCGTTCTTCCAGCGCCGCAGCCGGTAGGGGCTCACGCCCAGGAGACCGGCAAGCTGTGCGGCGAGTGCAACCGCTGGAAGGGCAATCACCTCCCTAGTCAATGGTTTGTGTAGTCAGGGATAAAGTTCCCCCTACGATGTGAAGAACGTGACGGTCACCACTGCGAGCAGCAGCAGGAGTCCCGCTGCTCCAATCGTGCTGGCGACGTTGACCAGTGTGGAGTGCCCCACGCGTTGTGGGCCGTACCGATTGCTCCCCCGGTGCCCCGGCCACGCGAATCCAGCAGCACATGCCAGGGCATAGGGGATGGGCACAACCCAACATTCCGCAGCGAATACGTTGAGTCCGTCCGGCCCCGCCATCGTCCGGGCAGTAACCAGAAGCACGCCTGTCAGTGCGGCGGGTACCAGGAGCCACCAGCCCGAGAGGTCAACGTCGTGCAACCGCTTCACATGAAGGGGCAACTGGACAATCGCTATCAACGCCCCCGATATCACCAGCACGATGATGCCCGGTTCTATCGAGCCGGAGGCGATGGACACCGCGATAGCGAAGAGATAGGAGATGAACGCAGCAATCGCCGACAGCGCGATGCCCAATGCATACAGGGGGCGTCCCATCCGACCGTGCAGCATCGCCCTGCCTCCCGCACCTGTAGTCCAGAACTGCTGGCGGGTGACCTGCGCTCGAAACGTGAGACCGCCTTCATCGCCATCTCCCTACCACCAGTCGAGGCGTTTCACCGCGCGATAGAGCAGCACCGCCCCGAGGAGCACGCCCACCACTCCCACCACATCAGCGACGGTATCCCCGATACCGCCTACGGACGTGCTCGATATGGTCAGCATCAGTCCGCATCCGCACAGGAGCATCAGCGACAGCACCAGCAGGACCACGGGGTCAACGCCGGTCTGCGTTTCCTGCTGTTCCTCTGGTGGTTGCTTGCTCATCGCCATTCCTCGTTTCTGCGTTTCGGCAAGACCTAGCCGGAGAAGGGCCTTGGTTCCTGTGCGAAGTAGACGAATACGGACAACGGGATGGCGACCACCATCCAGAAGACCGCCCATGCGTAGGGTCTGAGCAGGCTCCAAGGCCGATCGGGGAGCGACCGCACCTGTGGCGTGCTGGACACGCGCAGGAGCGACAGGAGGCTGCAGGGCGCGGCTACGATGCCGATGTACATCCACGCGGGGATTGGTTCCTGCCCCAGCAGCGTCAAGGTGCCACCGACTGCGAAGAAGAAGAAGAGGACGGTCGGCCCCAGCAACCACAGGAGATAGACGGCCCGCGGGTGGAATACCCACGAGCCGGTGCGCTTCCTTTTGAGGTCTCTCATCATGTAGACCCACGGAACGATGAGCAACGCACCGGCAATCATCCCGGACCGCCGCAGTGTGCGGCGGTCCTGCTGCACTCCGGCTGCCGTGGCAGCCCGTTCGTACATCCGGCCCGCGAACGGAGCGAACAGCAGGCTCGCAATGATCCACAGGGGCGACAGGTACATCACCACGAGGGAGAACACCACCATGGCAGCCACCGGTGCTCCCAGCAGGATGACCAGTATCATCTGCGTCCCTCACGAGTCATTGCTTACCTGCCCGTCCCCGCAGTGCCCATCATCCTGTCGTCAGTTGCTGGATGTACAGGTAGCGCGCACCCCCGAGGATAACATCATTCTCAGGCGTGAGCGTGATTCTGACCCCGTCCTTCGCGTTGCCTGCAGGGATGGAGAAGCTGGCGGGGTCGAAACTGACGCTCGGATTGGGGCTGAACCAGACGCGCTTGACCGGCTGCCAGTGGTATTCGGCTATCTCGATGTCGTCGACGCAGCCCTTCTGCAACCGGCCTGTCCCCACGTACCGACGGCTGTCGCTGCTCAGTTCAAAGGTGGCGTCCACCCGGGGGATATCGCACGGCATGTACCTGATGTGCGCCTTCACGTGCTCCTCATCCTCCCGCGTGATGGGCCAGTCCAGGTCGTTCCAGTCTCCCAGTTCACTCACGGTTCTTCACGCGGGAAGTCATCGCACCCTTCCTAACGCAAACTACCGCCCCAAGCCCTCCAAGAACTGGAACAAGGCATACACCCTGAATACCAGTAAGCATGTGGTCCAGAGTCCGATCCACAGGAACGGGACCACGAGCGGATCGGCTATCGCCCTCCGTGATTGTGAGAGCGGCTTCCATGGAATCTGCATCGACCAGAGCCACGACAGGCACATCGCGGCGAAGAGGGGGGCACTTATCTTCAGGGCTGCCCAGTTGTCCTCGGGCCCATAAGGAGAAATCCCCTCCTCAATCGCCACGACCAGATCCGAGAATCCAACCAAGATCGGCCCCACCAGCCAGAATATATGGACAGGAATGATCTCGGAGTGGGGACTCTCCGGCCTATGCGCCACTGCGCCCCATGCCGCAAGTACTAAGCAGAAGGGCAGGATGAAAGACAGGGACCAACTCCCTGCCCACGCTATGTCAACGACAGTGTCCCAGACCCCGTCCATTCCAGATCGTCACTCCTACCCTTCCTTCTCCTCGCCAGCGTGCGCCTCTTTATAGCGGACGACCATCGTCACGGCGGACCATACCGCCACGGCGACGCCAATCACGGCTAGGGCGATCAGCCCGACCGAGACATTCCTGCAGAGCGTCCCTAAGCTGAACTCGTCGTTCCGAGGATCGATTGGGTCCAGCAGGTAGAACAAGCCTGCAGCAGCGCATAGGGCCGAGAAGATGAGCAGCAGGACCACGCAGATGAGGCCGTCGCACTTTTCACGAAGGAAATCCATCCGCGAACCCACGAGATTTCCTCCTATTCCTCGTTGCGGAACACAATCACCCACGGACCGGGTCCCGTGAGCCGGTCCCACTCCGGCTGTGCGGCCAACGCCCCTACCTGGTGGATAGGAGGAGTACGGCCATGGCCAGCACCACGCCACAGACCGCCAGTAGGATGGCTGCAACGGGAGGCCGAACCATCGGGCGAGTTGCCCCCTCCATTTCCGCGTTGCCCGCAGGCAGCACTCCGACTACCAGCCAGAGCACGGGTATCGTGAGTGGCCAGAGCATGATCCACCACAGGCTCGCACGCAGGTGTCGCAGCCTGCCCACCATGAGTGCTGTCCAAGTATAGAGAGCGAATACCGTGTAGGCGAACCAACCGAGGACGATGATTGCCGCGCCGATTCCGCCTGCCGTGGCCACCATTGCCACGCCCAAGAATCCCACGAACCAGACTACGAGCAGCCACCCGCCAGCAGTCCAGAACTGCTGGCGGGTGACCTGCGCTCGAAACGTGAGTAGTGCCTTCAGCGTCATGGCCGTCTCAGTCGTTCTCCACGCCTCGGAATTGCAGGTAGCGTCCCCCGCCGAAGCGGATGTCGTCAGGCGTCAGCATGACTCTAATGGTCTTGTGCTCGACGGGAATCTCGAACCGTGTTGGAGAGAACTCCTCGATGCCGGAATCCCTGCGCAAACGCTGCAACCAATTCCATGTAGGCTGCCAATGGTATTCGATGATGTCGATGTCATCAACACAGCCGTCTTTCAGCGACGCACGTCCGACCATCACCTTCCGGTCCGTGTCCAACGTGAAGTGGAAGTCTTCGAGCCGGGGGACATCACACGGCATGTAACTGGGGTTCAGGCTGACGTGCTCAACGTCCTGTTCGGTCACGGGGAAGTTTATGTCGTTGATGTCCGAGACCGCCTCCGTGGTGAACCTGGCGAGGAACCGGTTGATTGATGGCCTCCTCACTGTCGACTCCTGATAGGTGACTCTCCCCACGGCCTTCCAGAAGTCGCCTTCTGTGGCTATGCAGTCGCGGCGCTCCTGGCCTGACCGCATCTCGCAGAGGTTGTCGAGGTGGTATATCGCATCGGCGAGGAACTTGTTCCTCGGTCCCCACGCACTGTCTATCTCTTTGTCGTCCGCCGTGGTGGTTCTGCCTTGGTCGTCCGTCGATGTTCCCCCCACGATGCCCTGCAACCCGTTCCACGTGAGGTCATGCTTGATGCACGACGCCAGTTCTATCCCCAACACGTTTGGCAAGACCGGCGATATCACATACGGCCCTACCAGAAGCCAGTTCCCAGCCGGAACAGAGCACTTCATGTCGCCGTAGTGAATCCAGTCGAACTTGCGGTCGATGCAGTCCTGCCCCCAGACGGGGTTGGTGTCGTTGCAGAAGGCAGCCATGTACGCGTCGCGGGTAGCCTGATGCCCTTCTTGCAGGTTGACCCAGAAGGTATGGGGCGTCTTGAAGACGATGCAGTTCAGTGCTTTGTACATCTCGGTTTGCGAGAGTTCCGCATCGGGGTCGAGTTCACTGAAACAACCGACGCCGATAGGCCCCGTCGGGACATCCCCCCCGGCCTGCTGGCCGGAGACGGAGCCGAGGCTTGGCTGCGCCGTGATGAGGCTGGCCACCAGTCTGACGTTCAACGGGTCAGCCATGTTGGTCACGAACGACTGCCCCAACTCCGTGCTGAGCCACCTGCGGCGAACGTCCGCGTCCGTGCCAGCAGATGTCGTGGATGAACTCAGTGCGGTGAACGTTGTTGTGAGCGCGGAACGCATCGCGGCCACCACGCCGTGCGTCTTCTCGCATGCGTCCGCAGCCACACGAGTGTCTCCGGCGTAGGCGGCCATGATGCTGGTGTAATTCGGGTACTGCACCGTCACATCAGGGTCACCGTTGACGCAGGTAACGAAGTCGTCCCTCTTGTCTTCGTAGGTGCTGGCATCCGCTCCCTGCACACCCTCGGCTCCGGCAACCCCCGGGGTGATGATGTCTGTGACCATGGCAGTGACGAGACCTTCGACAATCTGCTCCTCGTCCCATGTGACCGAGATGGTGTCGCTGATGGACGTGCTGCCATACGTAACGGTGACGCGGAAGGACTGAACGTCGGGTTTGGACGACGTCACGTTCAGCGTCGATGACTGCCTGCCGGTAAGGTCATTCCAACCGGTGCCGGTCTTCTGCGCCCACTGGTACGACAGCGGCTGACCCTCGGGCGGGTCAGAGACCTCCGCTGTGAGCGTCACGCTATCGCCCTTGTCAGGGAACGGCTCATCCGTCGTGATAACCACGGTCGGCGGCTGCACCACTTCGGCTGTCAGCGTGAAACTGCCCGTCTTCCCGCCGTAGAACGTGGTCGCTTCTATCGTGTGGGCACCCGTCCCCAGGGGTCGCACGATGCGCGAGTTGGTGGTGCCGCCGTAGTCGTCGTTCAGGCTCAGCATCCTGCCGTCCTTCCCCTCGCCGGACAGCAGGTACAGGTAGGTGTCATCAGACGACTCAAGTTGGATTCTCACGGTTGCCGGTTCGGGCATGGTGAAGGTGTAGTACCGGGCGTAGGAACCGGAGGTGCTCCGTTTGACCGACAGGCATGTGCTCGCCCATTGCCCTGCCACCTCTCCGGTCTGTGGCAGTGGCGCGACGCACGCGTCGGCTGGCGTGGTGGGCGTGGTGGGATTCGTTGGATTAGTCGGGTTCGTTGGGTTGGTCGGGTTGTTAGGAACTTGGGTCGGCGTGGGCGTCGGCGTCGGTGTGGGAGTCGGCGTAGATGTCGCCGTTGGTGTGGGAGTGGGCGTGGGAGTGGGAGTGGGCGTCGGGTCGCACTCGCCCGTCCGTATCGAGACCGTGTTGGTCCAGTAACTCCACCCGCGTGCGTAGGTGCGGCCATCGCCCCACGCACGCGCCCTGAACGCGTAGGCGGTGTCGCACGCCAGGTCGTTCCGCGTGTAGGCCGTCCACGTGGATGAACCTGCCCGACTCCACGAACCACGCAACGTGCGATACCAGACCTCCGTGCTGGCGATGCCGCTCCGGGAGTTCCACGAGACGATGGCGGTGTCGTTGCCGAGTCCATCCACGGAGAAGCCTGAGGGCGTCGGCGGACGCGACAGCGACGGCGTCGGCGTTGGTGTTGGCGTTGGCGTCGGTGTGGGTGTGGCCGTTGGCGTTGGCGTGGGCGTCGCAGTCGGCGTCGTTCCACCCACCGTAACCCGCTGCGAGTCCGTTTCGAGGATGTAGTCCTCGTCCTCGTCCACAGCGTACTCGATGAGTTGGGCCGTGACCGTGTAGGTACCGGCTTGGCAGCCGTAGACCCTGACACTGCCGACCATCGACGCGCTGGTATTGCCAGCCCGCACGATTTCCGACCGGTACGTGCAGGCCAGGTTGAAGTACAGCCCGTTGCTCGATGTCCGCAGCGAGATGCTGTACCGGTAGTTGGAGTCGGTGTCGAGAGCAGTTGCCCTGACGTAGAACGAGTCGTTGTGTCCCGGCTTGATAGTGGAAGCCAGCCCGTACAGCAGGCTGGACGACGCGCCCGACACGCCGCCATCTGCTTTGGCGGCCTCGTAGCGGGCGAGTCTGGCAGCGAGCCGCTCGTCGTAGCCCTCGCGCTGCTCAGGCTCCTGCTCCTGAGCCTGTGCGGAGCCATCGGTGAAGGACAGGAGCGCAGCCGCCGCGAGGACGCACAACGCGAGAGCGACCAACAGGACTACGGACGTGCGTATAGGAAGGGACTGGTTCATGGGCACCGCCATCGAGGTTTCTTGCTCAGCCCGCGTCTAAGCGAACCGCAGAACAAGCTAGCACCCGATGACACGAGTCAGGGTAGACGCAGATGAGTCTAATTCGGCGCCCGGTTCAGGATGATTTTGAGGCGACGAGGATTGTCACCAAGACAGGTCCTGCTGTTCGCAGAGGGTTACGGCAGGCCCAGGCGTTGGGCTGCAAGCACCAAGGCGAGCCTTGATGACGCGTGAAGCTTCTCCTGTGCATTCCGCACGTAATTTCGCACCGTGTGTGTACTGAGATGCAGCCGCGCAGCGATTTCCGAAGTGTTACACCCCTCGGCTAGCAGTTCGACCACCTCCCATTCCCGAGGCGTGAGAGGACCGAGATCGCGACCGCCTCTGCTTCTTGACGGACCTGAGCGGAGGCCTGGACTCCTCCCGCGTCGAAAGGCCCTGTTCTCAGTCCATGTTCCCAACTCACTTGCACGCTCATGAAACAGGTGCACCAGCACGGGAGGTTCGGTGGACGTGCCGGGGATCAGCAACGTCATGACGGCGACCCGCTTTCGCTTACCCGACGCGCAGCGCATCCGAACGTGGGACACTGGCGCGATGCGTTCCGCATCTGCAAGGCTCAGCGTGAAGCAACCGCTCACGCACGTTGGCGCGGAGGGCTGTTCGGGAAGCCCGTACAGGACCTCGTAGCATTGGCGGCCAACCACGCGGCTCGCTTCATGTCCCGCGATCCGCTCGGCGCTCCGACTCCAGAAGGTAATCCTCCGGTCCATGTCCATGGCGTAAGCGCCGTAAGGGGCCTTGTCCAGCACGCTGAAGAATCCGTCGTTTATCAAGGAGACACCTGCCTGGGGATGGGATGAGAGGGGCGGCAGACATCGTCCCTCCAACGGCGGTGCACCCTAGCAGTTCATAAGTAAGGTTTGGGTAAAGCCATCGTCGCGTTTGATAACGTATCGGTAAGTTCTGTCCCATCGCCGGAAAATGAGACAGCCAGGCCATGTTGTCGTGCGGACGGTGACATCGCCGCCGTCCATTGCCCATCCCCGGCATCCGCCGTTACGTTCTACTCCCCAGCGGCACACTGAACGCCCATCGCGGAAGCGACCGCACAGAGCAGCACACATTCGGACCACGGGGAGAGCGGGGCGTCCTCCCACGCCACGTCCTCGTTTGATTAGGCGTCTGACACCGGCCCCTTGACTGGCTCTCAGGTGGAATCAGACCATTGATTCCATGCCCCCTCGGGCGGGCAGCAATGTGAAGAAGGAGTCCCTCCATGACCGAACGACAGAGCCCCACCACCGCAGCCGTCTACGCCCGCGTCTCCAGCGACCGGCAGGACGTCGACCTCTCCGTCGCCGCACAGCTCCGTGCCCTCCGCGACTACGCAGAGCGCAACGGCTTCATCATCGTCCGCCAGTACGTCGACGAGGCCGAGAGCGGACGCGTCGCAGACCGGCCCCAGTTCCGCCGCATGATCGACGAGGGCAGCAGGGCCAACTCCCCCTTCGAGGTCATCCTCGTATGGAAGTTCTCCCGCTTCACCCGCAAGCGCGAACACGCGGTGGCCTTCAAGTCCATGCTCCGCAAGAAGGGCATCCGCGTCGTCTCCATCACCGAGCACGCCGACGACACTCCCACCGGCAAGCTCATGGAGGCCATCATCGAATCCGTGGACGAGTTCTACAGCGAGAACCTCGCGCAGGAGGTATTGCGCGGGATGCGGGAGTCCGCCTCACGCGGCTTCTGGATGCCCACCCTCGCCCCCTACGGCTACAGGAAGGTCCACGTCCAGGACGGCGTGAAGAAGCGGCCCAAGCTGGAACTGGACCCGCCCGCCGATGCGGTGGCGCGCCGCATGTTCGACATGGCCCTGCACGGTTCCACGACGCTGGACATCGCCAAGGCGCTCAACGCAGACGGCGTGCCGAGCCCGTTCGGGGCGAAGTG
>Ga0209021_1002411_pt1 | contig 16420 bp, 9 predicted proteins | sample PinacodermFT_FD_187299 | JGI IMG/M metagenome (GOLD analysis project Ga0209021, IMG submission 187299) | Host-associated microbial community of the marine sponge Aplysina aerophoba from Gulf of Piran - sponge pinacoderm, lysed by freeze-thaw... | ecosystem: Host-associated > Porifera > Sponge >... | reverse complement strand
CCACTCCCACTCCCGCCACGCTCACCCTCTCGCCTTCAGGCTCATTTCCATATTGGAATAGACTATTGGCTGGCTTGTATAATCCCGGCATGAACCAGCCTGCAGAAGATTTACGCGACCAGACGTCCCGCCTGTCGGAAGACGTGACCGAGCCACTGCTGGGCTCGCGCAAGATATACCAAACAGGTTCCCGCCCGGATTTGCGGGTCGGAATGCGCGAGGTCGAGCAAACCGCCTCATCCACCAGTTTTGGGAGCGGGATCAATCCCCCTATTCCCATCTATGACACCTCCGGCCCGTATACCGATCCGGACGCGGTCATTGATATCCAGTCCGGCCTGGCGCCGATGCGCGAAGCCTGGGTTCAAGAGCGGAACGACAGCGAGGTGCTGGAGGCCCCGACCTCCGAATATGGACGCGAACGGCTCAGCGACCCGCGCCTGCAGGAAATAAGAATGACGGCGGCCCGCCCGGTGCGGCGGGCATGCGGCGGAGGCGCCGTCACGCAGATGCACTACGCCCGTGCCGGCATCGTCACACCGGAGATGGAGTACATCGCGATCCGGGAGAATGCCGGACTGGAAGCCCTGCGCGAGGACCCGGCCTTCAAGGAACTGTTGAAACGCCACCCGGGGGAACCGTTCGGCGCCCACCTGCCGGAAACCGTGACCCCGGAATTCGTACGCCAGGAGGTGGCGACCGGACGCGCCATCATTCCGGCCAACATCAACCACCCGGAATTGGAACCGATGATCATCGGGAAGAATTTCCGAGTCAAGATCAACGCCAATATCGGCAATTCCGCCGTCGCTTCCTCGATCTCCGAGGAAGTCGAAAAGATGGCGTGGGCGGTTCGCTGGGGCGGCGACACGGTCATGGACCTGTCCACCGGCCGCGACATCCACGAGACCCGCGAGTGGATCATCCGCAACTCGCCGGTGCCGATCGGAACGGTGCCAATCTATCAGGCGCTGGAAAAAGTCAACGGGCGGGCCGAAGAACTGACCTGGGAGATCTACCGGGACACCCTGATCGAGCAGGCCGAACAGGGCGTGGACTACTTCACGGTGCACGCCGGGGTACGGCTGCCATACATCCCGCTGACCGCCGACCGCGTCACCGGCATCGTGTCGCGCGGGGGGTCCATCCTGGCCAAATGGTGCCTGGCGCACCATCAGGAGAATTTCCTGTACACGCACTTCGAGGAGATCTGCGAAATCCTGAAGCAGTACGACGTGTCTTTCTCGCTGGGCGACGGACTGCGCCCCGGTTCCATCGCCGATGCCAACGACAAGGCCCAGTTCGCGGAACTGGAGACGCTCGGGGAGTTGACGAAAATCGCCTGGGACCATGATGTCCAGGTCATGATCGAGGGGCCGGGCCACATCCCGATGCAGATGATCCGGGAGAACGTGGAACGGGAAGTCGAGGCCTGCAACGAGGCACCGTTTTACACCCTTGGCCCGCTTGCGACCGACATCGCTCCGGGATACGACCATCTGACTTCGGCCATCGGAGCAGCCATGATCGGCTGGTTTGGCACGGCCATGCTGTGCTACGTCACACCGAAAGAACATCTGGGGCTGCCCGACAAGCAGGATGTGCGCGATGGCATCATCGCCTACAAGATCGCGGCGCACGCGGCAGATCTCGCACGTGGACACCCAGGCGCGCAGCTACGCGACAACGCATTGTCCAAGGCCCGCTTCGAGTTCCGCTGGCGCGACCAGTTCAACTTGAGCCTGGACCCGCAAAAGGCGCAGGAGCTTCACGACGAAACCCTGCCCAAGGAAGCCGCCAAACTGGCACACTTCTGCTCCATGTGCGGACCCCACTTCTGTTCCATGAAGATCACCCAGGACGTACGCGAATATGCCCGCCAGCACAACCTGGCCGACCTGTCGACAGCCATGGAAAAAGGCATGCAGGAGAAGGCGATTGAATTTCGGGAAAAAGGCTCTGAAATCTACATGCCGCAATAGTTTCTGCCAAACACCTCCCAACGACCCCCCCAACCTTGTTAAAATAGCGCGCCCGGAAAGGTGCGCAACCATCCCCCCTCATTAATGGAAATCGAGACGGCACGCCGCAACATGGTGGAGCAGCAATTGCGCGGGAGTTCTGTTCTTGATACGCGCGTGCTGACTGCCTTTCTGAACGTCCCTCGGGAAGATTTCATTCCTCCCGAGCATGCCCGCCAGGCTTTTGCCGACACAACCATTCCGCTGCCCTGCGGGCAACACATGATGTCGCCCCGAAACCAAGGGCTCGTGCTGCAATCCCTTGAGTTGCAGCCGGGAGAACACGTTCTGGAGGTCGGCACGGGCTCGGGTTTCCTGACCGCCTGCATGCGGCACCTCGGCAGCCAGGTCGACAGTCTCGAAATTCATCCTGAGCTCGCGGAAACCGCGGAAAAAGCGTGGTCCACTCTGGAAGGCCCCGAGGTTTCCATGCATGCGATGAATGCCTGGTCCTTCCAGACACATATTCGTTATGATGCGGTGGTGATTACCGCCTCGATGCCGGACTACGATCCCCATTTCGAGCAGTGGCTGAAACCCTCCGGTCGCCTGTTCGTCGTAGTCGGTCGCCCTCCCGTGATGGAAGCCTGCCTGATTCGGCAATACTCGCACGGGAAAACCTCTCTCAAGAGTCTGTTCGAACTGGATTTGGATCCCATTGTCCCCCCGGCTGCTTCCGCCTGACCATGCAAAACATTTCTCCGGCCGAACTCAAGCAGCGCCTGGACGCGGACGCTCCGCTCCCGCTGCTTCTGGATATCCGCGAGCCTTGGGAGATCGAACGAGCCCACCTGCCGCACAGTCGCTGCATTCCCATGGGAGAGCTGACTGCCCGACTACAGGAGTTGGATCCAGACCAGGAAACCGTGGTACTCTGCCATCATGGCATCCGCAGCCGCTCGGTCTGCCTGTTCCTTGAACAGCACATGCAGTTCTCCAGTGTCCTGAATCTTGACGGAGGCATCGACGCCTGGGCCCGGCAGGTCGACTCGACGGTCCCGACATACTAGTCGATATAGAACGACCACAACGGGTTCGATTATGAATTTCCCCAAGTGCCTCGCGACCTTGCTCGCATGCAGCCTGACCGGGGTTGCGCATGCTGGCGATGATCTGCTCAACATCTACCTGCTGGCCCAGCAGAACGACGCCGGATTGCAGGTGGCCGAGGCCCGCTACCAAGCCACCGCCCAAGGGGACTCCATCGCCTTGGCAAACCTATTGCCGCGCATCAACTACGAATACACCCTCGGCGAGACCCGGCAGTCGCTTGAGGGAAACAGGACCGGGTCGATGGGGGGCCGCGACCGCTACACCACCCGGAACGAACGGTTGACCTTGTCGCAAACCCTGTATCACCACGACCTGTACGTCGAACTGGACCGTGCCGAGGCCAACACCGCCCAAGCACTGGCGCAACGTGACGCGGCCCGTCAGAAGCTGATCGTGCGGACGGCCGAAGCCTATTTCGATGTCCTGGCCGCCCAGGATGCTGCTTTGTTCTCCCGCAAGGAGAAAGACGCCATCGCCCTGCAACTGGAGCAAGCCGAAGCGCGTTTCCAGGTCGGATTGACCGCCATTGTCGAGGTCAAGGAGACCCAGGCCTCTTACGACTTGGCGGTAGCCCAGGAAATTGAGGCTCAGAACCTCCTGGAGAATCAACGGGAAACCCTGACGGTAATCACCGGGCATTCCCACAAGGACCTGTCCCTCCTGTCGGAGCGGCTCCGCCCGACCACTCCGGAACCGGCCGACATCCAGGAGTGGACCGAAGCGGCACTGGAACACAACCTGGATTACCTGATCCAGAAGCATGCATTGACCATTGCCCGCCACTCCGTGCGATTCGAGGAAGCCAAGCACTGGCCGACCTTGGACCTGTTCGTAAGCCTGGATGACGTCGAGGACACCGGCGGAGTATTCAGTCCCGGCGGGAGCGAGTTGAAAGCGGATCGCGTCTCGGTCCAGTTGAAGGTTCCACTGCTGGCCGGGGGCGAGGTGTATTACCGTACTCGCCAGGCCATATTCGAGCGGGAAGCGGTCCAAGCCGAGCTTCTGGCCACGCGACGGGAAATCGAGCGGAATACCCGCTCCGCCTATCGCAACGTCACGGCCGGGACTTCACGTGTCCACGCCTTTGAACGGGCACTGGAGTCCGCCCGGGTGGACCTGGAAGCCCACGAAGCGGGCCTTGAGGCAGGCACGCGTGATACGGTCGACGTGGTGCAAGCCACCAGCCGGCTGTATGCCGCCGAACGCGACTACTCGCGGGCCCGCTACGACTACATTGTTGACACCCTGCGCCTGCGCCAGGCCACAGGCCAACTCAGTTTGGAAGACATCGAATGGGCGAACAGCCTGCTTGATTGAATATCTTGAGACCGGAACCGGAAAACCGCGCTCCCCTGATCTACCGCGCGCTTGTATTCACGGCCGCTATTCCCGCGTTTCTGTATACCGCATTGCGCGCCCTGCGCGATGGCGGCCGACGTTATCTACGTCAGCGTTACGCCTACGGATTGCCCACAGATCTGAAAGGCCGAGTCTGTCTGCATTGCTGCTCGGTTGGCGAAGTTCGTGCGGCCTTGCCGCTGGCACGGGAACTGCTTGAAGACGGACAAACCCTTTTCATCAGTGTCGGAACTCCGACCGGACGGCGCATGGCGCGGACATTGCTAACAGAAATCCCCTGTGTCTATTTCCCCTTGGATCATGTCTCGGTGGTTCGGCGCTGGCTGAAACGCCTGCATCCCGAAGCCATGCTGATTATGGAAACGGAACTGTGGCCTAACTTTTTCAGCGCCGCACGCCGGATGGGCATCCCTCTGGCATTGATCAACGCCCGCCTGTCGCGCCGGACAGAGAATCCCCCCGTTCCTCTGCGCCCCGCACTGCGTCAGGCAGCACAACAACTACGCTGCATCCTGGCACGCAGCGAGAAAGATGCCGCACGTTTCGCCGCATTGGGCGCTCCGGCCGACAAAATCGAGAACCTAGGCAACATCAAGTACGCGACCATAGCCGAAGAGGTGCCGGATACCGCGCCAATCCAGCGCTCCTACGTGCTGGCCGCATCCACGCACGGGGATGAAGAAAGGCTGATCGCACAGTCGTGGCAGACGTTGGATGCCAGGGATCATTTACTGGTGTTGATGCCGCGCTATCCGGATCGCGCATCGGAAATCGTGAAGATTCTTGAGTCAATGAGCCTGAAAGTGGGGTTGCACTCGCGGGATAAACAGCCCCGGCCGGATGACCAAATCTATCTGGCCGACACGCTGGGCGAAGCCCTGTGGTGGATGCAGCACGCATCATTCGTATTTATCGGAGGCTCGCTGATCGAACGTGGCGGACACAATGTGCTGGAACCTGCTTCTCTGGGCAAAGCCTGCGTGGTCGGACCTCACACCGAGCATTTCGAAACGGAAGTTCGGGCTTTGCAGGATGACGGTGGCCTGCGACAAGTGGAGGATGCCGGAGAACTAGGTCAGATTTTCTCGCGATGGCTGGAACATCCGGACGAGGCGGAACACATCGGCGTACGAGCGCAGGCCCACGTCCGTGACCGGAATCAACTAATCAAGCTCTATGTGGAGGCTCTGCACCGTCACTCCGTGCTAAAATAAACTATGTTTTGTAAATAAATAAAATTTACTATCAATAGCTTATGTATTTATTTGTATATAAATTAGTACGATATTTGACAAAATTGTAAAGGACTGTACTATGAATGTATGAGTCCATTCCAGCGCAGCCAACTGCCAACCCTTCTAGATAGGGTAGAGGAGCATCCGAAAGAACCTCCGCGGCATATGATCGTGGTGACCGGGCCACGCCAAACCGGAAAAACCACACTGGTCCAGCAGACCTTAGAAAAAACCGACACCCCTTCCATCTATGTGCGCGGCGACCAGCCCGTGCCGGCAGGTACCAACAAGGACAGTCTGTGGCTGGAACAGGTCTGGAAGCAGGCCAGAAAAGATGCTGAAGAATCGGAACTCGGGCACCTTCTGGTGTTAGACGAGATTCAGAGAGTTAGGGAATGGTCCAGTGCGGTCAAGGCCCTGTGGGACGCCGACCGCTTCCATAAACGCAATCTCCGCGTCATCATCCTCGGCTCATCGCCGTTGATGATGCAGAAAGGGCTCAGCGAAAGCATGGCGGGGCGCTTCGAGACTATCCGGTTGACCCAGTGGTCGTATCCGGAAATGTCAGAGGCGTTTGGCTTCACCCTGGACCAGTATTTCTACTTCGGAGGCTACCCCGGTGCGGCCCCCTTGATCTATCGGCCGGAACGATGGCAACAGTATCTCCAGAGCGCAATCATCGAGACGAACATTGAGCGGGACATCATCGAGCGCATGGAAGTCCGCAAGCCTGCCCTGCTCAAGCAGTTGTTTGAAGTAGGCTCGGAATTCAGCGCACAGATCGTGTCATACAGGAACCTGCTCGGCCAACTCGACGATAAAGGTAATGTCACGACGCTCGCAGGCTATCTGGAACTCCTGGGGCGCGCAGGCCTGCTGGTGGGACTCCAGAAATATGCGGGAAACATCGTCCGGGTCAAACGGTCAGAACCAAAACTTCTGGTGCTGGACCCCGCGCTCATGACCGCAAATTGCGGATACACCTTCGAAGAGGCAAGAGCGGACCGCAGTTTTTGGGGGCACTTAGTGGAGAGTGCTGTCGGCGCGCACTTGTTCAACTCCGGCCTCCCTGACATAAAGGTCTACTACTGGCGGGAACCTCCACATGAAGTGGACTTCGTCCTTCAGCATGGCCAAAGGCTTTTGGCCGTCGAAGTGAAAAGCGGGAGGCGAAAGAGAAGCGTCTCCGGCTTGACCGTGTTCAAAGAACGGTTCCCAGCCGCAAACACAATGACGGTCGGCACCGGGAGCACCTCGTTCGAGGAATTCCTGTCTGTCCCCGCCCGCCACTGGTTCCACAAAAATGACTGAATTCGTCCCCCGTACTGTTTCCGTTATTGGAGAAGACCAGACGGATAGCCCGAAGACCGCTTCGAAGCGGCTGGCGGAATATCGAGACTGTTCTGCCTACGTCCTGCTTGGTTCGCCCGGAGCCGGAAAAACCACCGCTTTTCAGCTGGAGGCAGATGCACATGAAAACGGCATGCGTATCCCGGCCCGAGACTTCATAGCATTGGACGATCCCGAATGGCCCGACAAACTGCTGTTCATCGACGGTCTTGACGAAATGCGCGCTGGAGCTCAAGACGGGCGGACACCCATCGACCAAATCCGCGGCAAACTCCAGAGGCTTGGATGTTCAAGATTTCGCTTGTCCTGCCGCACGGTAGACTGGTGGTGGACCAACGATCGGCAAAAACTGGAGCAGATCGGAGTAGACGTTCTGTTGCTGGCACTCGACCCGTTGACGGATGAAAGTCTCCCGGAAATTCTGCGCCAGCACGGCAGGCCCAAAAACGGAAGCCCCAAAGAATTTGTTTCCCAGGCACGTGCGCGCGGTCTTGGCGAATGGCTGAGGAATCCCCAGACCCTGTTGCGACTGGCTGATTCTATCGACGAACAAGGTGACTGGCCACATAGCCGTCGGGACTTGTACGAGAAGGCGTGCGAAACGCTGCTGTCCGAAACGAACGAGGAGCACATCCTTTCCGGAACGGGCCAAATCAGCCTGAACACCCTATCGAAAACGGCAGGCCGCATGTGCGCTGTGCAGTTATTGAGTGGCAGTGCGGGCTACACCCTGCCTCCCGGCAAACCCAATAAGGATTATCCTGCACTGGAGAAAGTCGTCTCAATAGAGATCGGAAAACAAACCGCGCGAACCCGGGCCTTCGACAAGATTCCGGAACTGGAGCGAGTGGTGCCAGAGCACCAGTGCACGGCAGAGTTTTTAGGGGGGCGCTACCTTGCTGAACAGGTCGAACGAGGTTTCCCCGCCAACCGGATTCTCACGCTGATGTCCAGTGCGGATAAGGTCGTCGTCCCGAGACTTCAGGGTGTCGCTGCTTGGTTCGCGGTGTATAGCCGCCCAGCACGAAAAAAACTGATTGAGGATACCCCCCTGGAAATCATACTCCATGGTGATGTCGAGTCTTTCGACACCGAAGACAAAATCCTGTTGCTCGACAAGTTGAGAGAAAAAACGAGCGACAATCCCTGGTGCATCAGCATAGTACGACGGAGCACTCACTTGCGTGGCCTCGCCAGCCCGAACCTGCATGAATATCTCGAAGAAGCGTTAAGACGTCCGGCAACCAGCCATAGTGAGCAGTCTTTCCGTTATCTCGTGCTCAAGGCTCTTCACTGTAGCTCGGACTTACCGGAAGTTTCAGACTCTCTGCTGGAAATCATCCGAGATGAGAAGTCCTGGCCAGCCAGCAAGGAAGTGGCCCTCGACGTGCTCATTCAAAGTCGCGCGGGTACTGCAGCAGCAGGAGATCTCTTGAAAAAATTGCTTCTGGAAATTCAGGAGGGAACGGTTCAAGATTTCCGCGGCAGGCTGCTGGATACCGTATTAGCCGAATTGTTCCCCCAACATATCTCCGCCGATGAGACACTGGACTGCCTGATGGATTCAGGACAACCCTCTACTGCCACTTTCCACATCTCCTGGGCTGGCCGCTTCGTCGAACAACTAAGCCCCCAACAACTGACCGATATCCTCAACAGGCTGGTCGCCCGGGTCAATGATGCCAGACAACCTAATCTTTCGCGGGCAAGCTTCAGACCATTTCGAGTTTTTCTAGCCATTCTGCAGAATCTTTTCTCACCTGTACCCGACAGGGAAATCAACCTGCTTGATCTTCGCCACTGGCTGGAAACCGCCTGGTGCTCCGAAATCCAGCAAACGGTGTCCAGTTCCTTTGCGCAGATAGCATCGTCCATTCATGACTGGTTCAGGCTCCAACCGGACAAACATCGAGAAATCTTCGAGGATGGAGTCAGGGAATGGATTGATGCCGACAACTTCAACCTACGGGCATGCGAAACAGGAAACTGGCTGTTCGGACTACGTCCCGAGCCGGATTTTTGGCCTTGGTGCCTTGATCTCGCCATTCAGTCCCAAGCCCCGAAAACCGCAGAATTCTATCTCCGGCAAGTTGCCGGGGCTCTGTTCGATGGGAACACTGAGATTAACCTTTCTCTGGACGACATCCAGGCACAAGTCGCCAAACGCCCGGAATTGGAAAAAGCATTCAAGGCCATGCTGGTTGACTCATTGCCTGAAAACCATTTCAAGGAGATTGAGGACCGCCAACGGCGAATAGCCATGGACCTCCATGAACGAGAGCAATGGCACCAAAACTGGGTTGCAACAGTCCAGGCGCATGAAACTGAACTGCGCGAAAATCGTGGGCCGTTAGGACTTCTTTACAATCTTGCCCTTGCCTACGAAGGGGGCTTTTACGATGTTGCGGGCGATCAGCCATTGGAGAGAATCCGCAACCTGCTGGATCGCGACCCTCATCTGGTTCAACTGGTACTCGAATCTTTCAAAAATTCCATTTCGCACGAAGATGCCCCAAGCGTAGGCGAGATCATCCGCTGCGCGAAACAAGGTCAGCCCCACCTCTTGACTTATCCCTGTCTGGCCGGATTGAAAGAAACTGGAGTCCCGCCTTCGACGGATCAGCAAATCCGACGCGCTTTGGCCTTTCATTACTTCGCCGATTACGCGCTCCCGGGTGAAGTCGGCTTGAAAGATCTGGCATGGTACGAATCTCTACTTGCCCAACGACCTGAACTCGTTGCTGAAATCCTCATCCGGCGCATTCGTTCCCAAATGCGCAACGGAGAAGAATTCCTAACCGACTCACATGAACTTGCTTTCTCCGGCACGCACGCAAAAGTCGCCAGCCTGGCAGCCCTGCCTTTGCTCAAATCCTTTCCGGTCCGCTGTGCCACCCGGCAGCTTCATGATCTAGGATATTTGCTCGCGGCAGCCTTGCTCCATTGCAAGCGCACAGAACTGCGGAAACTACTCGAAGAGAAACTGTCGGCAAACAAAACGAAAAGCATGGACATTGGCCAACACGTCTACTGGTTGGCGGCCAGATTCCTCATCGCTCCAAAAACCCACCTCCGTCCATTGGGGTCGTATCTCCATGGAGACGACCGTCGGGTGAGATATTTCGCTGAATTTACCTGCCAAGGCAGTACATCGCCGGAATGGGACAACCTATTGAAAGGAAAATGCCTCGTACCCCTTATCCAGTTGCTCGGCTCTTCTTTCCGGTACATTTCTCTTGATGAGGGGGTGGCGTGGAGTTCTCCTCCCATGGCTGCATCGGGCATGGTTCGCGAATTAATCAATCATTTGGCAGACAATCCCTCGCGAACTGCAACAGAAACTCTCAACCGTCTAGTCGCCGACGACTCTCTGTCCAAGTGGCGAATCTATCTCCAAGACGCGGCTGACAAACACTACTCTCTCCGCCGTCAGTCTGAATTCACGCATTGCAGCGTGAGTGAGGTCCTCCGGGCATTGGATCAAAACAAGCCCGCCAACATGGACGATCTGGTCGTTCTTCTCCTGGAAGACTTCAACGAGATGGGTAAAAAAATACGGGACGGCAGCACAAACGACTGGCACCAATACTGGAATCAGTCACCCAAGCAGAGCCCGGAGGAGTGGAGTCCGAAATATGAAGCCGACTGCCGAGACGCATTTCTTTCCGATTTGCAAGAAAAGCTCAAACCTCTGGACATCCGCGCAGCCAGAGAAGGCTCTTACGCGGATGACACGAGAGCTGACATCCAAGTTTCCTACAAAAACCTCAGCCTCCCCATTGAAATCAAGAAGAGCCATTCCAAGGACCTATGGAAGGGGACTAGAGATCAACTCGTCAAATACAAGCGGGACCCTGACGCAGATGGCCGGGGAATCTACCTGGTGTTCTGGTTCGGCGAAGACTCCCCTAGGAACCCCGAAACGAAGATGCGCCCCGCCAGCCCCGACGAACTCCGGCATCAACTGGAGGATTCCCTGACGCCGGAGGAAGCGGACAAAGTGTCCATCCACGTGATTGATGTCGCCCGGCCTTAGGGACGACTCCGTCTTACTTCTCCTCGCTCTTCTGGAGAAACCGACTATGCATGCAGGAGAATCACCCTGCTCTCGTATCCAGATACGCTTTCTCGGAAATGGCGGTCCAGTCCCGCACCCGGGCAGAGAACGCCTGGTAGCTGTCGTTCACCCGCCGGACGAAGGGGTCGATTCCGGCCACCTCCTCGATAACCGCTTCGGCATGCTGCCGCAGGACGCGCAGTATCTCCGGCGGGAATTGCCGGAGTTCCACCTGGTATTTCTCGACCAGTATCTTCAGTGCATCGTTGTTATGCGCAAGGTAGTCCGCCACGACGTCCCCGTTGGCCACCGTGGCGGCGTGCCGCACGATGGCCTGAAGATCACCCGGGAGTGCCTCAAACGCCGAGCGGTTGATCAAGAGCTCCAGCGCCGTGCCAGGGTCATGCCAACCGGGATAGTAATAGTACTTCGCCGCGCGATGCAAGCCGAACGCCAGGTCGTTCCACGGGCCGATCCACTCGGTGGCATCGATCGCCCCGGTCTGCAACGCCACCAGTAATTCCTTGCCACTGAGCACCACGGGCGTGACCCCAACCCGGCGCAACACCTCGCCGCCCAGTCCCGGAATGCGCATACGCAAGCCTTTCAGGTCCTCGATCTGATGGATTTCCCGCTTGAACCAGCCTCCCATCTGGACCATGGAGTTGCCGGCGGCCAGAGGTAGGACATCAAACGGGGCGTAGGCTTCCTCCCACAACTCCATGCCACCCCCCTTGTACAACCAGGCGTTCATTTCGTTGCCCGTCATGCCAAACGGCAGGGCGGAGAAGTAGTGGAATGCCGGATTTTTCCCCTTCCAGTAATAAGAGACGCCATGGCCCATCTGCACTGCACCCTGGCTGACCGCATCGAACACCTCGAACGCGGGCACCAGTTCACCGGCACCATAGACCTGCACCTGCAGGCGGCCGCCGGACATCTCGCCGATGGTCTGTGCCAGAAACTCCGCGCTGGTTCCCATTCCGGGAAAGTTCTTCGGCCAGGCAGTTACCATCTTCCAATGCAGCGGTTCGTCGGCATTCGCTTGCCGGACTGGGCCGAGTCCGGCCGCTGCCGCAACTCCTGCCGCACCTAGAAATTCGCGCCGTCGCATCGTGACCCTCCAGAAATGTGAGGCTGCTGCCTATGAATCGGCCGCAGGCGCCCCTCGAGCGTACCCCTGCAGCAAGACATCGAAATCCTGTTCACTGAAGTGGAACTCCGGGTTCTGTGCCTGTTCCTTAAGACAGGATCGGTGGAGGCGCTTGAGGTTGCGTTGTTTCCAGAGTTTCCCGAACCGGATTCGGCATCGGTCGAAGTCGATCAGGAAAAAATCACCCGAAGGTTGCAGCAGGATATTGCTCAGGTTGAGATCAGCGTGCCAGACCTGCAGGTCATGGAACCGGCGCAACAACATGCCGAGATTCTCCCATTCGGCCACCGCCAGGGCTCGCTCGCGCAGGATCTGAGTAAGGGAACGGGCGCGGGAAATCCGGGTGACGATCAAGTCGGCGCGATACATCAGTCCACTGCGAATCACTCTCCAAGCGACCGGATTGGGCACGGGTAGCCCCTTCCCCGCCAACTCCTGCAGAATCTTGGCTTCTCTCGCCGGGCGCGACCGATTCAGCCCTGTCCAAAGATAGCGATCGCCCAGAAATTGCGCCACCTTGCCCCCTCGGTGGTAGTGCCGCAACGCATACTCCGTATCCTCATGGCGGAACAGCCAGACCGTACCTCGCCCGCTGCCGAAACTGGACAGCATTCCCTGCACACCCAAGTGATGCGGGTCGAAAAGTTCCGGTGTCGCTTCTGAAAGCCATTCCGGGTCGTATGCGATATGACCCTGCCCTTCCTCTGCTATACGTTGCTGCATGAGCGAATTCCCGCGCCCATCATATCCCCGGCGGTGCCTGACGGAGGCAGGACATCTCTCACGCCACTGCCAGCCAAACTTGAAATTGACCTCGTGTGGCAAGTCTGGAGTAACATTCATTCCCAAATCTGAGGACACCGGATCAGGCCTCCTCGATCCAGGTTGCTCGCTTTTCAACTATGGAATCAGGCTGCATCCGCCCATTCCAGCCTCACCTTCAGGTTGTTTAAGCGCGAACCCCACGACAGGAACTCTTCATGCTGAAGCATACCGACAACGATACCGGGCGCGATTCCCTGTTCTTCGGCAAATGCTTCTACGGTTCTTTTGGTGAACGAAGACATTGCAACAAAATGAGCCCATTCGGCCTTCGGTATCAGGGTTTTTGATGCCCATTTATCCGCTTCTTCTTCAATGTCCGTATTTCCGTTCCCATTTGCGTCGATAAAGATTTCCTTCTTGCTGTGAAGCAAAATATGAGCCGCTTCATGGTAGAAACTGAACCAGAGGCGGTCGTCGGATTGGTGGCGTGCACTCAGTTGTATGAGTGCTTTTCTCGGAGAAAGCCACCGGGCCGCTCCGCTCAATGCGGTTTTTGGAAAGGGTCGCACTAATGCAAGCGCAACCCCGGCCTGGTTGCACAATTCGATTGCATGCTGGAGAGCTTTCCCGATGGGTTCTCGTGTTAAACCACGGACCTCATCCACTGCATCTTTGAAATGACTTTCGTTGTAGTCTTCGCATTCTTGGCGTTCAGCCTCAAGTGCGCCTATACGCAACCAAGTCGCCAATGCTTTCTCGTTACTCTCGAAACTCTTGGAATGCCTATAGACGACATTGACAGCGGCATAACGCGTGGTCCATGCGTCAATCGAGGCGACACCAAAAAACGCCAACAACTTAGACACGGCATCTGCGTTTGACTCCGGCTTCTGAATATCCCCTCGATTTACCAGTTCTCGAACTGGGAAGCTTTTTGCCCATTCGGAACATTCTTTCGCAATCTCCTCTTCAACTTTTCGGGCTTGATGGAGCCGGTAATTGGATTCAATCCCTAACCAAATGCTGGCATCCAAATCAAGTACTTTTTCAAACTGGAGTGCTGTCTTGGGCTCAAGTGAAGCCTTGCCTGAAATGATTTCACTGATCAGTTTCGGCGAACGTCCACACCGGCGCGCAAATTCGGCATGCGAGATACCCCGCGACTCCAAATGTTCCTCCAATATCCATCCCGGCGGCACCGAGTAATCGGGTTTGTACTGGTTTAACGTCGTCACCGTGAATAATCCTCCGTATTAAATATCATCATCAATGATAGTCGATGACCGCAATAATCTTTATTGCGGTTACTTGCGGTTGCTTGCGTTACATCAATTCCTCCATCCTCTGTACGCATTATCGGATCGTGATTCGGTTTGAAAACAAAACGGCGCGATTGGTCTAAATCCACGGCAAATTGCCCACTTCGGTCTCCCCGAAGCAGATGGCTTCTATGCGGTGGCTCGGTTGATATTGATGCCAGGTTTTTGGCTTCGCCCAAAACTTCAAGGCGCATCATGATTTTCCTGGCCAGTGGCTTCCCGTAGGCCTTTTGAAGATCGAACTCCGAATTGAAGGTTTTCTCAAGTTTCCGGTTTTTAAACGCGATATCCAAGATATCCGTCCATTTCCGTTACCCAATAGGTAACATTTACACACTAATCGGGAAGATGCAACCTAGCCGCTTTGGTCGAAAACAACACCCAAATGCGTGGATCTGCCGATTCTTCAACATGACCCCGCCCGTCTTCCGGCATCCGTTGTTGCATGAGCGAATCTCCGCGCCCATTTTATCCTCCGAAGGCCTTTGCTTGCTGCGACTGCCGGCAATCGGGGACGTCTCCCACAGGCTACCGGTGGTGCACACCTTGCGCCATTCAGGAGTTATTCCGAACCCTGCCATTCGAGTTTTACTTTAAGACCGTTCAGGTGTGCTCTAGGCAAGGCCTCCTAGTGTTGCAGCATCCCCACAATTATGCCGGGGGCCACTCCCTGCTCATCCGCAAATGTCGAAACCGCATTCCTGCCAAGTGGGGATGTTGCGACAAATTGATCCCATTCGGTTTTAGGCACAAGAGTTTTTGACGCCCATACGTCTGCTTCTTTCTCAGCACCTGCATCTCCGTTTCGCGCAGCATCAACAATAACCGAGACATTTGCTCGACGGGCGATTGTCCGCAGCTGACCACGTAGTGCAGGTCCGGTTCGAATCCGGTCCTTTCTTAAAACTGCCTTCGAGTAGAGAAGTTCCGAGGGATCGTTCTGTTTTGCGGACTAGAACTGCAGGTCGAAGTCGAGGGTGGCTGCATAATCCTCGCCGCCGGATCCCAGTTCCTCGCGAGCCGACAGGCCGGCATGGACCGTCAGGCCGCCCCGCCGCCAGGTGCCGCCCACCCCGAGCAGGAGGCTGTCGGTCTCCGGCCGGGCCGTCAGCCGCTCGCCCGACACCCGCGCCACGGTCTGCACATCGCCCAACTGGTGCTCGACATCCAGCGACCCCCACAAAAGCCCGTCTTCCACTGTGCCAGTCTCGACCAGCACGCCCAAGGCCACCGCGAAGCGATCCTCATCCGGGTACGAGACCCGCGCCTCCACCGCATCCGTGAAGCGATCCACGGACACGCGCGCATGGTCCAGCCGGACCCGCGGGGTCAGTTGCAGATTCCCCCGCTGCAGGCGCCGTCCGGCCTCCAGCCGCAGGCCCCAGGCGGTGGCGTCCACGCCCGACTGCAGCCGGCCCCGCTCGTCCGAAGACAGGTCCAGGTCGTAGCGGGTTAGCGAAGCTGCCCCCAAGGCATACCAGTCTCCGCCCTCGCAGCCGCCGCACAGCTCCAGCGACACGCCCAGGCCCTGCACCTCGATGTCGCCCCCCCTCACCGGGGAAGACACCTCCGCCGTGCCGGTGAGGTAGTGCAAGGCCGTCCAGGCATCGAGGCCGTTGGCCAGGAGCATATGCCGGCCGGCTTCGATCTCGAGGTAATCGGTGTCGTACTTGCCGCCCACGGTCGAACGCTCAAAGTCCTGGGATCCGGTGCGCCCCGTCACTCGGACCCATGTCGGATGTTCCGCTCTCGACCGGGGCGCCCGCACCGCATTCCGGTGTTGCAGTCGCAGCAGCACGTTCGGCAGGGCCTCGTACAGGGCCGCCCGCGGGGCATACTCCTCAATGAACCTGGGCGGGGTTTCCGGTTCCTCCCGGGTCTCGATGAAGTCCGCGACCGAAAAGTCCCGGTCGGCAATGACCCCGGCCGCCAGCTCACTGATGACCCAGTTCGCAGGATCCGGGTCCGTGCGGTCGATCACCCGGACGCCTTCGGCCCGGACCCGCACAGTGCCCGCTTCGACCGGCATGACGCCTTCGGCCCGGACCCGCACAGTGCCCGCCTCGACCCGCAGATCGCGGGCCCCGTTCGGGGCCGAGGCCCCCGGC
>Ga0209021_1002409_pt1 | contig 16434 bp, 14 predicted proteins | sample PinacodermFT_FD_187299 | JGI IMG/M metagenome (GOLD analysis project Ga0209021, IMG submission 187299) | Host-associated microbial community of the marine sponge Aplysina aerophoba from Gulf of Piran - sponge pinacoderm, lysed by freeze-thaw... | ecosystem: Host-associated > Porifera > Sponge >... | reverse complement strand
CCCCATCCGCGACCTCCTCGGGAGCGCGAACAGCGGGGGGTTCGAAGGGGGGGCGGGAGCCAGCCCCTCGCCAGCCCCATTGTATGACAATGGGTAGGCTGGCTTGACGCCTTAACAGCGACCAACGCCCCCGGGGGCCACGCCCGTGAACCGGCCGGCTCAACGCGCGGCATCCGCCTCTCCGATGCGCTCATGCGCTGCCCGGCGTCCCGGAGTTCGCGTTCCATGAACCGCGAACTCCGGCCGTGGGCGAACGCCTCTCCCCAGCGGCATCCAAGCGCAACCGACTCGGTCCTGTGTCCCGTCAAGCCGCAGGACCCGCGCGCACCCGGGCGGCCGTCAAGATGGGCGATCCTGTCGCCCGCTTCCCTGTTGAGCGGCTGTGTCAGCGTCTCCATACCCGAGACGTTGAACAACCGTTCTTGAGGCAGTCAACCCTTCGGAAACCTCCTCTTGTCCGGTAACGTTCGAGGATGTCCGGTAACGTACGGGAGCCTCGGGAAGCCGCCGCCAGCGGCTTGTCGAAAACGCCTCCCCCTTCGGTGTCTGGCGAGCCTGTCCGCGCTACCGGGCATCCCCATACGGGCGACCGTGCCAAAGTGTTTCAGCAACGGGGCGAAGTCCCCCAGGCAGCGCGTTGGTCGGCCTTATGACGCTCCCGCGCTCAATCGCCGTTCGGCGATGCCTCCCACCGCTCATCGGCGAGGTGCGAGCGGTTCAACTCATCGGCGCGAAGGGTCCAACCCGGCATCGCCCGGTCCATGATCTCCCGGAAGCGCTCGTTGTGGCTCGGCTCGACGAGGTGGACCATCTCGTGGACGACAACGTATTCGAGGCACGGCAGGGGCTTCTTGGCCAGTTCGGAGTTGAGCCAGATGCGGCGGACCGCCGCGTTGCACGTCCCCCAGCGCGTCTTCATTCGGCGGATGCGCCAGTCGGCTACGCTCACGCCGATCCGGGGTTCCCACTCGGCGATGATTTCGGGGATGCGCTCGCGGAGACGAGCCCGGTACCAGCGGTACAGCATGGCTTCGCGGGCGTCCCGCCCGGTCGCGGGGCGCACGCGCATCTCCATCCAGGAGTTGTTGCGCAGGCGTATGCCCGTCCGACCGGTGGACTCGGCCACGGCCAGCCGGTAGCGCCGACCCTCGAAGTAGTGGCTCTCGCCGGAGACGAACTCGCGCCGCGACTGCCGAGGCTGCCGGGCGAACTCGGCGCGCTTGCGCCGTATCCAAGCCAGCCGCGAGATCACCGCCGCCCGCACCGCGTCGTCGTCGAGACGCATCGGCGCGGCCACGCGCACACGTCCCTCGGGCGGGTAGACGCCCAGGTGAAGATGCCTGATCCGCTTGCGGACGACCTCGACGGAGATGCCTCCCACCTCCAGACGGCTTGTCGCTACCGGCCCCGAGGACGCCTTGGCGGGCGGCGCAGACCGGCCCGCGTCAGTACCCACGCTGCTGCTTCACGATGGCGAAGATCTCCTCCGTACGCGCCTTCCACGGGCCGAGCGACTTGTGGATCGCTCTCTTGACCTGCCGCTCCTTGATCGTGTGGCCGCGCCATCCGGCCATCCTCGCGCCCCGGACGGCCCGGTCGACGGCCAGCGCAACGGATTCACGGATGTCAGACTGCCCTTCGTCCTCCGCCCTGTCAGCCGTTTCGGGAAGGTTGTCGTAGATCGCGCGGAGCGCCGGAGAGTCGATGCTCTGCGGTCGCGACCGACCGCCCTCGCCGCGCTTCACCTTCCTGGCCAGCGCGGTCACCTTCTTCAGGTACTCGCCGTATGCGATAACCTCCTCGCGCCGCTGGCGAATCAACTCGTCGAGCAGCCTCGACATCTGCTCGTAGTACTTCGGATTCACTGCCATCTCGTCCACGATCAGGCGGCGGACATTGTTCTCGATCGTCTCGGCGACGGCGCGGCGGTCACCCTTCATTTCGTCCGGCAGCGCCCCGACCGCATCCTCTCCGCGAGCGACGATCAGGTCCACGAGCTTCATGTCGTCGAACGACGATAGCTGCTCGCTGTCGTCGGCCCGGATGTAGTTGTCCAGCAGGTGCCTCATCGCGGGCTCCAAGGCCTTCAGGTCCACGGCATCGCCGCTGGCTAGCTTGATCTCCCGCCGGACGTTCTCGAAGTGGGCGACCTCCTCCCGGATGGCGAGCCGCTCTGCCTCCGTGTATCCGGCCTCCAACATCTCGTTGGCCAGATTGGCGTAGGCCCGCACGAACGCCGCCACCATGCGGTAGAGGTCGAGGCGCTTGCGTTCGTTGGCCGCAAGCTGCCGGACGGCCTCGGTGCCGTCTCCCAGGTCGTCGTGGCAGAAGTAGCGGCGGTAGGCGGCCGAGTCGCGGGGCGGCTCGACGGATTCGCAGAGCGCCTTGACCGCCTCGCGAGTTTCCTCCAGCCGCTCCCGGCCCCGTTCGAGCCGGTCGCTCAAGAGCCCCCTGACATCCTCCTCGTCGAAGCCGTCGAAGGCCTCGCCGGTGTAGTCGCTGATCGCGCCCGCGAGCGAACGGAACAGATCCTTGTAGTCGATGACGTAGCCGTACTCCTTGTCCTCGCCGTCCAGCCGGTTCACGCGGCAGATCGCCTGGAAGAGGCCGTGGTCCCGCATCTTCTTGTCGATGTACAGATACGTCGCGGGCGGCGCGTCGAAGCCCGTCAGCAGCTTGTCCACCACGATCAGGAGCTTCATCTGTCCCGGATCGTTCACGAACCGCTTCTTGACCTGTTTCTCGAACTCTTCGGCCCGGTGCATGGCCTTGGCCTCGGGCTCGCCGAAGTGGTCCGAGAGCATCCGCCGGTAGACTTTGTGCTTGAGCAGCGCCTCGGTCACGCCCTCTCCCGTTTCCTCGCCCGCGACGTGTCCCGCAGACAGACGGTACGAGGTGACGATGGCGCACTTTCCCTTCAGGTCCGTGTCGCTGAAGGCCCGGAAGAACCGGCACGCCGCGTACACGCTGTCCGAGACCAGCATGGCGTTGCCCCGGCCGCTCTTGAGCCGGTCCTTCGTCTCCATGTCGATGAGGATGTCGTCGACGATCTTGCCGATCCGGTCCCGCGAGCTCGTGACCTTCCGCATCGTGCCCCAGCGCCGACGCAGCTGCGCCCGGGCAAGGTCACTGAGCCCCTTGGTCTTGAGATCGAACCACTGGTCGACCTTGGCCTCGGAGGTGACGTGCTGATCGATGTCGCGCGCCTCGTAGCGCAGGTCCAAAACGACCTCGTCGCCTATCGCCTCGTCGTACTTGTAGGTGTGGATGTAGGGGCCGAACGTCTCGATGCTCCGCCGCTTGTCCGACTTCAGGAGCGGCGTGCCCGTGAAACCGATCAGCGTGGCCTCCGGCAGGAGCTTCTTCATCGCGCGGTGCAGCTTGCCGGACTGTGTGCGGTGGCATTCGTCCACGAAGACGCAGATGTCGCCCACCGGGCGGAAGCCGGTCGCCAGTTGGGAGCGGAGATCTTGCACGTACCGGTCGATGTCGCCTTCACCCGACGCGCCGAACTTCTGGACCAGCGAGCAGATCAGAGACGTTTCGGGATCGGCCAGCGCCTTGGCGAGATCGGCACCGCTTGTGGTCCTGTGGATGTCCTCCCTCACCCCCTTGAACACACTCTCGATCTGATCGTCGAGTTCGGTGCGGTCGGTGATCACAAGCACGCGGCCGTCCCGGACGTTCTCCCGGATCCATCTCGCCAGCCACACCATCGTGAGGCTCTTGCCGCTGCCCTGGGTGTGCCAGATGATCCCGCCCTCGCGGCGCTTCACATGCGACTGGCCCGCCTTAACGCCGAAGTACTGGTTGTGACGGCAGATCTTCTTGACGCCTGCGTCGAACGCCACGAAATCGTGGATCAGTTCAAGCAGGCGCTCGGGGGCGCACAGGTGGGCGAGTTCGCGAAGCAGCGGCGAGTCTTCGCCGTCGCCGCCGCCGTCCGGCTCCTTCCAGCGGAGCCAGTATTTCTCGGGAGTGCCGATCACACCGTAGCGAAGTCCCTGGCTGTCGTTGCCCGCCAGCACGAGTTGGATGGTGGTGAAGAAGGGCCGGATGAAGTGCGGCTCCTGATTCGAGAGGTTCTGCCGGATGCCCTCGCCGACCGAGACAGTCGAACGCTTGAGTTCGATCACTCCGATGGCGATCCCGTTGACGTAGAGCACCAGGTCGGGCCGCTTGGTGTGGCCGCCCGCGACCGTGACCTCCTCGGCGACGGCGAAGTGGTTGGCGGCCGGATTCTTCCAGTCGATCAGGCGGACGGTGGCTGTGTTCTCCTCGACCCCGGGCTTGACCTTCGCTCCGTAGCGGAGCAGGCGGTAGGCCTCTTGGTTGGCCTCGTAGAGGCTCCGGCCACCGCCCAGCGCGGCGGCCTTCTCGAACTCGCGCATCGCCTTGGCGATCAGGACCGGAGCGTGGCCCTGGCCGATGAGGAACCGCTCAAGCAGGCGGATCTCGATGTTCCGGTTGTCGTCCCGATCCCGCCAGTCACCGAGATATTCGTAGCCCAAGCGGTCCCGAAACAGCGCGATGACACGCCGCTGGGTCTTGATCTCAAGGTCGCCTACACGGGTCATGGCCGGGTCGATTCGGATTCGAGGATTTCCCAGCGCCCCTTCTTGGTCGGTCCAACATGACGGATGCGTCCCGCCCTGCGGAGCTTGTCGAGATGGTATTTGACGCCCGCTGGCGTGACCCCTACGAGGGCGGCCAGGGCGGACCGAGTCAATGTCGGATCGCTTTGCAGGTGAGCGAGGATGCGGTCGCGGGTAGGCATCGAGTCTTGCTGGCTGCCGCCTTCTTGGGTAGCTCCACCGGTTTCTTGGATAGTCTTGGCGAGTTGTTGGGTAGTCTCGCGATCTTCTTGGGTAGTCTCGCGCGTTTCGCCTTGAGTTTCCTGGGTAGTCACGCGAGCGGAGCCAAGCTGCCTACCATTGTCGGTCGGCCGCCAGATGCGGGTGATGAAGCCAGCGCCCGCCTCGAACTCTGGCTCCGGCAGACCCGCCTCCGCGCACCGCCGGATCATGTCCACCGTACCGGTTCCCATCTTCTCGATGTAGCGGAGCAGGTACATCGATTCGGCAATAAGCGGATTCGCAGGCAGCGACTGGTGCGCCACGCGCAGCTTCTCCACCGTGAGCGGCGGCGGCAAGCGGCCGGAATTCATGACCTCCAGCCGGTCCGCGAAGAGCATGACCTGAACGCTGCTGTTGTCGGTGTAGTCGCGGTGCGCCACCGCGTTGACGATGGCCTCCGTGACGACCTCCTTCGGGATCTCGTAGGCCACGGGGGCTTGGACCGTCTCCGCCCTAGTCCCAACGGTCAGAGCGATCTTGCTCATCACGAAGTCCACCGCTTGGTCCACAAGCTCGAAGACCGTGCCCTTGTACACCTGGTGGGAGGGGATCGGCTTGGCGACCCCGGTTCCGTGGAAGTGCGCGCACTTGACCTCCGAAGAGATCAGGAATCGTTGCGGGGTTCTGCCGAAAAGCAGCACGGCGGCGTTCGTGAGCCGCCCCCTGTTCAGCAAGTTCAGATGCCGGAGCAGGTCCGCCGGTGGAGTCTCCTCCGGCAGGGGGAACTGTCGAGATCTCCGCGCTACGCGGATGAAGCGGTACATGCCCTCGACATTCAGGTCGTCGAGCGCGGCACCTGAGCAGTGGGCGGCGTCGAACGGCCCGAAGTGCAACAACTGCCTCGTTTCGAGGTACTGGACGAGCGCGGCGTACAGGCCCGACACCAATTCCGCAGATGTAGCGAAGCGCTTTCTCACCAGACCGCCCTGCGCCCTGCCGATGAGCGCACGCATCTTCGGATGTCGCCCACCTCGCTCGGCGCCCTTCAGGAAGATCAGGCGGTGCTTTTCCAAATCGGTGGCTCGGTCGAACTCGCGCTCGGTGGGCGAGATTCCGTTCGCGTCCTCGAACCCGTAGTCGGTCCCGAAAAGGCCGACGTAGATCTCGCACCGCTCGACTTCATCCAGATAGACCTCGTCGGGCCGCCGGTCTGAAGCAGGCACGTCCTCGAAGAGGAAGACGTCGAAGAAACGCCGCATGAGGGGATCACCGCGCAGGTAGTCGCGCAGTCGTCTCCTCTCCCGTGCGAACTCGGACTGGACGCTGCTGATGAAGATGCGGATCGGCGTCATCGGCCCGGCTCCTCGGCGACGGCATCCGGTATCGGAAGCCGGATCGTACCGGTGAGGAGTTGCCGCATCATGCCCTGCTTGATTGAACGGGTCTTGTCCAAGCGGCGTTCCAGCGCGGCGATCTCGTCGTCCATGTCGGTGAGGACGGCCGCGATGGCACGCTGCTCGGAGAGGGGTGGGAGGGGAACTCGGAACGCCAAGAACGTAGGCCGCCGAAGTGAATCGACCGTAGCCTTTACGGTGTTCTTCAGGGCGTGAGCACCGAAATGCTCCGCTATGTAGTAGTAGAGGAAGCGAACGAAAACGCACGACCGAAAGTCCGAGATTGCGTACACCCGCTGATGCACGTCAAAGCGGCCATGCACATAGTGAAAGATCTCTCCGATTCGTCCTTCACCTGGAATCAGTATCGCCTCGCAGTCGTAGGCGAAACTGTCGATTCGTTCAACGGATGATGAGCGCACGAAAAACGGATATCGACCATCATGGCACTTGTCTTGGTTGTTTCGTGTCCCCGTCGCGATACGTGCCAAGCCTCCTAGCCGCCGCGCCTCCCACTCCCCCTCGAACCCCGGCAGCCGCGTCCTGCCGGTCAGGAGTTGCTGCATCGCGGCCCGCTTGATCGCCCGCTTCTTCGCAATCAACGCCTCCAACGACCCAATCAGGGCGTCCACGTCCATGAGGACGGCGGCGATGGCGCGCTGCTCGGGGAGGGGAGGAAGGGGCACCTCGACCTCGGCCAAATGATCGCCGCGAATATGGACGACGGCATCTCCCTGAGCCATCCGCGCCTTCTGGCGAGCCGCTTCCGGGGCGTTCAGCAGGTGTGCGAGGTACACGGGGTCCTGTCGAGGCGCCCGCAGGACAATGATGTCTCCACCGACATATGCGGGCTCCTCTCCGATGTACGCCACACAAGTGCCGATTTCCTCCGCCGTCTCCCCCGACCCGGCAAACAGTAGTTCACCCTTCTCGATCCGCAACGCTGTTGCCGCTATGTCCTCCGGAATCCGGGAGACTGGGTCGACCACATAGTTCCGATACCGCGTGTAGAGTTCTCCGTACCGTACGCAACGGGCTCCGATCTTTCGCAGGTCGCTTCGCCTGATTCCCTTGCCCTTGCGGAATGTCGCCAACGCTCCCAGCCGCGTCGTCTCCCACTCCCCACCGAGCCTCCGCCGCCCGATCACCCAGCGATCCCCATGTCGTGCAGGTGCGACCTCACGCGGGCTTCAAGCTCCTCCGCCTGCTGTGCAAGCTCCGGCAGCGACTCCGCGTACCGTTCCTCCAGCACTCTCACGCGATCCACAAGCTCGCCCGTCAGACGCTCGACTACCGCCAGAATCGAGTCCTCGATGCTCGCCATCCACTTGTCGCCGATCACCATGTCGGCGACCTCGGCCGCGCCAAGCGGTACGTACCGCGCCAGCACCTTCGCATCCAGCTTCGTCTGAGCGGCCTTCGTGGTCCTCTTCGCCTTGGCGTGCGCCTTCATCAGATCAAGGCAGACCTCCAGCGCGTCGCGTTCCTCCCGGTCGTCGGGGCCGTCGCCAACCACCCGCAGCCGCGCCTTCACGGCTGCTTGCGTCACCTTACCCGTCGCCGTGGTCGCGCCGCTCAGCGGACCGTCCTCGCCCGCATTCTCCTCAACGAACGCCGCCACATCCCGCCCGATGGCCTCCTCTTCGGCCATCAGTCGCTGAACCTCGCCGCGCTCGCCAGCGAAGTACCGCGCGACCACAAGCTCCGGCGGAAGCAGGTCCATCTTGTACTTCGTCCGCCGTACCGTCAGGTCCGGCGACTCCGTTACCCCTTTCCCCTTCCTGCCCGTCAGCACACGGGGCCGCGCCGCCTCGGTCCAGCCCTCCGTCACAACCAGATATGCGTCGTCCTGCATGGCTTCGTCCCAGTAGTCCATGAGGCACTGGTACACGTCGTAGCGGTCGAGGAGTGGAAGGTCCGCGAAGCGGTTCAACAGATCCTGCGACAGATCGCGAATCAGGGTCTTGGGCGAATCGCCATGGCCAAGTTCTAGAAGACGGGACGTATGTGCCCGCCGCCATCCGTCAAAGACGCGGCGAGTCCGATCCCCGTACGCCCTGAACTCATCGTGTCCGTGGACGACTGCCCGTACTTCGTCCGCGGGAGCCCGCGCGCGGCTGTATCCTTCACGGCCGCCCGGTGCGAACAACCGCTCCCGCAGCCCCGGGAACACCTTCCAGAAACGCCCGAGAGCGTCGATGTCGCGGTTCGGGATGCCTCCATGGAGGTGCGCGCCCAAGTCGTGCAGGTCCTCCGGCTCGCCGGAGTCGATGTAGCGGGGGATGTTCAGGTTGTAGTCGTTGGCCTCGTTGGCGATCTCGTCCATCGGCACCCTGCGCGCGTACCCGGGAACGGCTCTCCGCTCGTTGAACACGTCCACGATTCGATGGATGTCGCGCTCCCGAAGCCGGTTCTTCGCGCCGTCCTTCCGGAAGCCCCGGCTGGCGTCGATCATGAAGATGCCGTCCCGCGTGGCCGCGTCCTCCTTGTCGATCACCACGATGCAGGCCGGGATTCCGGTGCCGTAGAAGAGGTTGGCGGGGAGTCCGATCACCCCCTTGGATCAGGCCGCGCCCGACCAGGTTGCGGCGGATGGCTGCTTCGCGGTTGCCCCGGAAGAGCACCCCGTGCGGGAGAATGATCGCGCCCCTGCCGGTGCTCTTGAGCGAGGCGACGAAATGGAGGAGGAAGGCGTAGTCGCCGTTCTTCGCCGGTGGGATGCCGTACTCGAAGCGGCGAAACGCGTCGTGCGCGGGATCGAGGCCGTTCGACCAGGCCTTCGTGGAGAAGGGCGGATTGGCCACGGCGAAGTCGAAGCGCTGGAGCAGTCCGCGTCGGTCGGTGAAGCGCGGCGCGGCGAGCGTGTTGCCCCGCTCGACCTCGGCCGCCGTGTGGCCGTGCAGGATCATGTTCATGCGCGCCATCGTCCACGTCGCCACGTCCATCTCCTGCCCGAAGATGGTCAACCTCTGGGGTGCTTCGTCGGAGGCCTTGATTAGCAGCGAGCCGGAACCGCAGGTGGGATCGTAGACGGAGCGGTCGCGGGCCGTGTCCGGCCCGATCCCGATGACCCGGGCCATGATGCGCGAGACCTCCGCCGGGGTGTAGAACTGTCCCTTGCTCTTGCCCGACTGGGTCGCGAAGTGCCGCATGAGGTACTCGTAGGCGTCGCCCAGAAGGTCGTCGCCGTGGGCGCGGTTGGCGCGGAAATCGAGCCCCTCGAAGATTCCGACCAGCTTCGTGAGGCGGTCCGTCATCTCCCGGCCCCGGCCCAGCCTGCTCTCGTCGTTGAAGTCGGCTTGGTCGATCACGCCCCTGAGCAGGGACCCGTTGGCGTCCGCGAGCCTGCTGATGACCTTGTTGATCTCCTCGCCGATCTCCTTCGTGCCCTTGAGCGCGGCCATGTCGGCGAAACCGCCGCCCGGTGGCACCACGATGTCGGGGTACGGGTCGTCGATGTCCGCGTACTTGTCCGAGACGTACTTCATGAACAGCAGCGTCAGGACGTAGTCCTTGTACTGCGACGCGTCCATCCCGCCGCGCAGTTGGTCGCAGCTCTGCCAGAGAGAGGCGTAGAGGTGGGACTTGCGTAAGGCCATGGGTGCTCAGGAGTTGGACCGGGACGCTAGATGCAGGGCGGGATGGACCGCCGGATCGGTGGACCGCCGGACCATAGTTCCGAGCTTCGAGACCCTATTCACGAAGTCGAATCGCTCGAAGAGAGAGCGCACACCGCCGACCAGGTCAGCGGAAGGAGTAATCGTCATCCGGTGGTGGTCCATGCCTCCAAGGTAGCAGGTCGCCCGCTGCCGGTCTCGTACCCAAGTCGAACCGCGATCTGGCGTAACCGGGGGTAACGCGGTGAGCTCTAGGGTCGCTTTGACACAATCTGCGCACGTTGCGTGGCTCAAGCGCCCCGCATCGTGCGTGCCCAACGAGGCAGGCTTGGGCACATGGCCGCCCGATCTGCGCCGATCCGCTCGACCACTTCCGGGAGCCTGTCGCGGGGCACGACCTGCATTCTCGCATCGCGCAACGCGCGGAAGATCACGTCGCACTGGCCGGATTCCCCGAGCGCCCTGTTCACCAAGCCGTGGCAAAGGACATCGACCGATGATGCAAGCCGCAGTGTAGGGAAGCGGTCGGCGCAGATCATTCTTGCCTTGCGTTCGTCGATCAGAGCGACGGCACCGCGGCCGACGGCATAGGCGATCGTTGCGGCCTCGCCGTCGTCCAGGGTCTCCTTGAATCCTCCTTCCACCAGCGACCGATAAACGGGGGCTTCGCCCGGCTCCAGTTCCACCAGCTCAATCGAACCATCGTGGATCAGCGCTTCGAGTCCCTCCCAGGATCCGTGTCCGCGGGATCCCCCCGTAAACAGCTCCCGGCGAACGGTGTCCGTCACCAGGAAGCGGTTCGGGAAACCATCGATGATGGCGGCTGCCGCCCGTGTCGCGTTGAGGTTGATGATCACACTGGCATCGGTCACGACCGGGACGTCCGGTTCACCGGGGAAGCTGGACGACTTCATCCGCCTCGCATCTCTCGGTCTCCACTCCGTCGAGGAGTTCACGCACTTCAAGCCGATGAATCTTGAGCAATCGGGCGAGCTGCCCCTCGCTGTAGTAGCCGCGCTTCCATGCCTCGCGCACCAGCAACCCCAGCCTTCGCGGGACGTAGTCCCCATCGGAAGTGTTGGCGGCCGGGTGGTGCGAGGTCCCCAGCACTCGGTCCGCTTGCCGGTTGGTGATGCCCCCGTTTGACTGAAACCAGTCCCAGGTGCCGGTTCGGGCCAGGCCCAGCTCCTCGAGGCGGCGCACCATTGCTTCGCGCGACACGGCGAACCGGTCGGCGAGGAGGATCACGTGACGGCGGGTCAGATGCGAGTGACCGGCGGTCAGCTCGTCAAAGCGCTGCTTCACGGCCCTTGCCGGAGTCAGCAGGGAGCGCGCGAAGGAATCCGCGTATCGTTCTTCGCGGGAGCGGGGGCTTTCGTCGGACCTAAGCACGCCGGGCTCTCGCCGGGTTGAGGTAAAGTGCCCGAGCTCATGCGCGGCGGTGTAGTTTCGACGGGCTACGGGGTGACTGGCGTTCAGGAGCACGCAAGCGCCAACGTCGTCGTTGTAGGCGAACAGTCCCGAGATGCGGCTGTCGAGACGCCGCACATGCACGCGAATCCCGAGGTCCAGTTCCATTACCGACACGATGTCCCTGACTGGGCCGGCTCCCAGCCCGAGCCACACGCGCAGCTCCTGGGCGTCCTGTTCCGCCTGGGTCTTGACATCGCCGGGCAGAATGGGTCTGGTCCGAGGAAAGTTCGGGCGCCGCGCAACGCCGAGCGCATTCTCCAGCTCGACCTCGGCGCCGACGAGATCGGTTAGCAGCCGGGCCGCCCTCTCGGTACCGTCGCCCGAGCAGCGCTCCATGCTTCGGAACTGGGGGACAAGATCGAGGTGGACCGCCTCTCGTCGCAGGATCGCGTTCGCCGACGTGCCGTACCTAATCGCGAGTCCTTGGAGCTCGGGCGTGCGGACTCGCCGCTTCCCCTGTTCAATGGCGACCAGCGTGGTGCGCGCGACCGCGATCGCCGCGGCCGCTTCGGCCTGGGTGAGGTGCGCCGTCTCTCGGGCGATGCGGAGCCGCTGGCCGATCTCGCGATCACTGGGACGCGCGGTATTCACGGTCATCAGTTTCTCCGAATCCACTGGTTGACGAATGAACTCGGCTTTAGTGCGCTGCGGTAGTCGCGCCACTCATCTGCGTGCTTCTCAAGGAGGGCCACCACACGCTCTTCTATGTCGACTTTGGTTCGGAGAATGGGTCGGAGAGAGAGAGCGTGGCGTCTGACTATCCCCCGGACCCCGGGGTCTGCCATGGCAGCGAGGTGGTGCATGTGGAGGACGCCTGCGATGGCGTACTCTCGGTAGGCACCGTTCAGGTGCTTGAAGTCCCGGTGTACGGCGGATTGCAATGTTGCCGCGCTCATGTCGGTGCAGACGTAGATCTCTGGGTCCTCGGCGAGACCGGCTGCGTGAACGCTGACGCGCCTCAACATGCACGCAGCGCAGACCCCACAGTGGTGCCACGAACCTCCGACGGAACTCCAGCGATTGTCTTTCCAACAGGACTTGGTGGTTCGCCACAGTTCGTCGTCAGCGATGGCGACGTAGCGAGCGAGAGTCTCCCCCTTGGTGTGCCAGAGGCGCGGGAACTCGTAGGTAATCTGCGCACCGAGGAGTGCCCGAAAGAAACGCTCCATACGATTCGTAAACTCGGGGTGGTTGCGGTAGTCGGGGTGAGCATGCCCCACAGTCACGAGCGGTGGCCCCAAGCTGCCTTGTCCGCTCTCCGGGATGATGACCATGCTCGCGTGGGTCAGGTACGCAGCGATTCCGGAAACCGTCGCAAACGTGAATCCCCGGCTCATTGCGCTTGATTCGTAGCTTCGCCCAACACGCACCCAGTAGGGAATCGACACGTCAGGATCCCCGTTGCCGTTCCTTGCGCTCGTTCTCCCACCTAGACGTACACGTACGACATCGTTGCCGAGACATGACTTGGCGAGTCCTGCGACGGCGAGCGAATCCATGCCTTCACTGTAGGCCAGGACGGCTGCGGACGGATCGAATAGGGAGAGGCGATCCCCCGTCAGTTCCTGAGACGAGTCCTCTCGCTGGCTAAACTCGACCGACCAGTGGTCGCCCGTAACGAACCTGAGTGCGTCCAGCAGGGAGTCCGCCACCGCTGGCTTCTTCCATCGGTCAGGGTCATCTACCGGGATACGAATCGCTAGTCGACGTGCCCATCCCTTAGAGGATCGCCGACATGATCGGTCCGCGAACTCGACAGCGGCCGCCACAACCATCGCATCGAAGATCACTGGCTCCCATCGTGAACAGGCGTAGGATTCGAGGTCCGCCGTTGAGAACTGGATGTCTTCTCCGAGCTCACACTTGAGCCAGTCGCTTGGCGACGAACCTCCCGGCTCGCAGACAGCCACGTTCACGCCGGGGAGCCTCCCGCCCGTTGCCGACCGGGTCACAGCTGCGGCCCCTCGTCGAGCCCGCTACGCTTGGGAGGATGGCGAGTCCGGACTGATGAACCGGAATCGGCCACGATCCGGGACGCCAGCCCCCGGATATCGATCGCTTCGCGAACGGCGCTGAAGCGCGCTTCAACCGGCCCCCACGTGGCCTGCTTCTTCCTAATGTAGTGCTCCTCGATGGAGCGCGAGTTTTCAAGCAGGCACTCGTTCAGCGCATCGGCTACGGCCGATTCCACGAGTCCGCGTCCCGACGCGGCATCGGTCTCCGTGGCGCTCATGTAGGTGAGGAAGGTCTGCACGATCTTCGACCCGGGATGGTCCGGCCGCAGTACCTCAATCGTCTCGCTGAGCCCGAATAGGTGGCTTTGGCCGTTCGGCACCATGCGGAGGACGGCCTTCAGAGGGAGCACCTCAGCCTCCTTCTCCAGCGTGCTCTCCAAGGCTTCACGACGCTCCGCGAGCGTAAAGACGTCGGTCTCCAATCGCTTCGCGACCCGCTTCCAATGCGGTCCGAGCGGCAGGCTCTTCCACGGGCCATCGCTCACGTACTTCCTCCTCTGGTGGGGAGTGACTCCGTCAAGTGTGTCAGCAAGCGTAGTCATATGGTCTGACAATGTCAACATCCCCCGTTTTCCCCACCCTCCTGTTCGTCACCGTAGGCTCCGTCGCCAACATGGCCCGCCACCCGGCCACCGTCTCCGCGCTCACCCCCAGCGCCACGGCCGCAGCCTCGTCGTCGTGGCAGGAGCGAGTGCGACTCGGCGCCTCGGCAAGAAACGCAGACCGTGCAGTCCTGCTACCCTTAGACGGTTTCCCGCCGGGGTCGGCCCACCTACAATCCATTGGGCGGAAGGACGCTCGGCAGACAATGGGAGACCGTCGGGTGACCTCGGGCCGATGTCGCGAACGGTTTCCGGGGAGGACAGGACAATTCCCGCAGTTTGAGGCGATTTGCCTGCTGTTTTCAGGTGATCAGAGCCGACGCAGTTGAACGGAAGAAAACGCAGATCGTGCAGTCCTGTATGACTTTAGACGATTCTCTGCCGTGATTTGCGCCAGTGGCGATCCGTTGTTTCAGCGACCGGCTCAGCCTGCGCCCGTTCTCCCGCCACTCGATCTGAAGCAGGCCGGTCTTCGGATCCGGAAACACCCGGACCCGGTTCCGGCCCCATTCTCCGGCGCTGTAGCTGCGCCGACCTCGTTTCGTGCGTGCCATCGTTCGATTCCTCCGAAGATGGACTGCACGATCCGCGCAACGGAATCTCGCTGGACTCAGGCTGCTTGACCAGTCCGGGGCACCCGTGCCGTTCGCTTCCCGACCACGCCCGAGCGCCTCGTCAGGCTCTATGGAAGGCGATGGAGGAAAGGCTGCCGGAGGCCGTTCAGCATCCGGTACCGCACCGGACGGCTCGGGACAATTGCCCGCAGAAGCGACTTGACGCCGCCAAAGGCGCTCTCCCGATTCCTACTGGCAGCGATACCTTCACCAGCACGCGTGGTCCTTACCACGAAGTCCGGGTCCTACACTGCGGGAGGGGGAGCCATCATGTACCGCAAATCCATCGACCAACGGCGGTCGCGTTGATCGACCATCTGAAGGGCCGCGAGAAGGCGCTGGAGCCGTTCGGCCTGACGGGCCGCCGCGCCGAGTGGATTGCGTTGGCGAGCCTGCATGGCGGCGTGTTCACCCGCTCGCAGTTGTCGGCGTGGTTCGGCATTGATCGCTTCAAGACGCTCCGGTTCGTGCAGGCCCTGACACGGAGAAGGCTCGCCGCCGAGGAGATGGTCGGAGACCTGAAGGTCTGCCGGATCTGCGCGCGCGGCATCTACCGGGCGCTCGGTGCCGAGGGTATTCGCCTTCGGAGGATCACCTCGACCGAGGTCATCATGCGCCGCGTGCTCTCGTTCGACTACGTGATCGAGCATCCGGACCTGCCCTGGCTCCCGACCGAGCAGGAGAAGGTCGCCGCGTTCGAGGCGCTCGACATGGGGCGCTCGCTCATGCCCATCCGCGTCTATCGGGGCGCTGCCGGGGGCGCACGGCGCTACTTCCCGCGCGGGATGCCCGTGGCGCTGGACTCGCGCCGCGCCGTGTTCGTCCACGCCGATCCCGGCTACGACACCTCGACCGCGCTCCGTTCGTGGCGGGACCGGCACCAGAAGCTCTGGGAGGCACTGAGGCAACTGGGCTTGGCCGTCGAGGTCGTCGGGGTCGCGTGCGCCCGGAGACCGCTTGACCGGGCACGGACGATCCTCGGAAACTGGACCAAAACGGAAACGGCTCCACGCCCCATCCACCCGCCCGGGACCGCCGCTGCGGCCCGGCGCGAGGTCACGCGCATCGAGAATGCGATCGTCGGCATGGACGACGCGGCGGTCGAGGAAATGGGCGGCTTCCAAGCCTGTCTCCACCGGATGGTCGAGATGGAGGATATGCTCCGATCCATGGCTCCGGCAGGGACGATCGACGGCCATTCGGTGTGGCGTTCGAGCCGCTTCCACGGGCGCGGGATTTGACCGCCCGTGGACGGGGGCCGTTGCCGATCCAGAGTGCACATGTGACATTGGGGTCGTTGTGCACGGTAATCACGCTCGGATGTGACACGCCGCCGATTCCGCAAGTTGCGGACTTCATTGCGTTTGCGGCGAGTGCGCCGTAGCGGCCGTGACGCGCGGGCGCCTGCGGCCGTTGACGGGAGCGACCCACCCTTCGGGGTGCCTGGTACGGCACGGCGACGGTCGGGATGTGCACGGCCATCCCAACCTCGCCTGGGGTCGCTCCCGGTCCATCGATCCCATGCGGGAAGGCCAAACGGCGAGCCGGAACGGGCGCGTCCCGGTCTTGGCCGGCGAGGCCGGACAGCCTGGCGGCCAGCCGGTCCGCCAACACGTCCTCCGCCGCGTCGAAGCGGCGCTCGACACCCTTCCGGGACGGACTGTTGGCTGGGAGCGACCCCGCAGCGGAGGGGAGGATGGGGATGTACATCCCCATCCTCCCCGATGCCGATCGAGGCATGCCTCGATGGGGGGTCGCTCCCAGCCACGGCCTCGATGGCCGGATCGGCATCACCGCTCCGGCGGCCGTGGCACAACCGCCAGCGCGCCAGCGACATACGGAACCGGCGGCGTGTCCATCGCAGACGCGATTTCGTGTCCGGCGACCCCCGAAGCACCATGTACACTCGTGGATCGGCATCGG
>Ga0209021_1002407_pt1 | contig 16446 bp, 17 predicted proteins | sample PinacodermFT_FD_187299 | JGI IMG/M metagenome (GOLD analysis project Ga0209021, IMG submission 187299) | Host-associated microbial community of the marine sponge Aplysina aerophoba from Gulf of Piran - sponge pinacoderm, lysed by freeze-thaw... | ecosystem: Host-associated > Porifera > Sponge >... | reverse complement strand
CCCTCGTCCTCCCCCTCGTCCTCCCACCCCCGACCCCTGTTGTTCCGCTCCACTCTCATCATCCCGGCGCAGGTCGGGATCCGGGCGGCCACGGGTCTGGTCGATCCCGCTCGCCTTGACTCGGAGTGGTTGCTCGTTGTGCTAGGCAACGGTGGATGAGTGACGTTGATTTCGGATCCCTCGATCTGGCCGAGCTGGCCGAGGTTGCGGCGGACTGCACCCGCTGCCCGCTGTCGGGCGGGCGCACCACCGTGGTGTTCGGCACCGGCGACCCCGACGCCGACCTCATGTTCGTGGGGGAGGGGCCCGGCGCCGAGGAGGACCGCCAGGGGCTGCCGTTCGTGGGCCGGTCCGGGAAGCTGCTCGACGAGCTGCTCGCCCAGGAGGTGGGGCTGGCCCGGGAGGCGGTGTACATCGCCAACGTCGTGAAGTGCCGGCCGCCCGAGAACCGTGACCCGGAGCCCGAGGAGATCGCCGCCTGCCGCCCCTACCTGCAGCGCCAGGTCGAACTCGTTGCACCCCGGGTGCTGGTCACGCTGGGCAATTTCGCCACCAAGCTGCTGCTCGACACCAAGGACGGCATCACCAAGCTGCGAGGCCGGCGCTACGCCTGGGGAGACGGCGTGGTGCTGGTGCCCACCTACCACCCGGCCGCCCTGCTGCGAGGAGGCACCGAGCGGGTCGCCGAAGCCAGAGCCGACCTGGTCCGGGCCAGGCTGTCGTTGATGGAGGCGATGGAACCCTCCACGCCCTGACAAGTCCCCTCTGGCGCTCCGCCCGAGCGCCCCCCGCCGCTCCGCCTTCCCGCCGTCCTGCCTTCCCGCCGTCCTGATGGCCTTCCTCGTCATTCCGGCGCAGGCCGGAATCCAGACAGCCGCGGTCCGGCGACGCGTGCCGTCACCCGCTGGGCACACTCTTGGGGCATGGTGACCGCAAGCCAGTCCTCCATCGAGCTGCGTGGCCTGCCGGCGACGCAGCGGCTGGCCGAGTCGGTTGCGGCTGTGCTGCGGCCGGGCGACGTGCTGGGCCTCGACGGCGACCTCGGCGCCGGCAAGACCACCTTCGTGCGCTACCTGGCCCGAGCCCTCGGCGTCACCACCCCGGTGACCAGCCCCACCTTCACCCTCGCAAACACCTACGAGGCGAGCACCCCCCCGGCGGTTTCTTCGGCGGACCCGTCGCTGGTCGGCTCGTCTGCCGCCTCGGCTACCGGCTCAGCCGACACCCCGGGCGACCCCCCATTGATCATCCACCACATCGACGCCTACCGGCTTGAAGGAGACGCCGACGCGGAGGACCTGGCCCTGGCCGAACTGTTCGATAGCGGCGGCATCACCGTCGTCGAGTGGGCCGAGCGCCTCACCCTGCCCCCCGACCGCCTGGACCTCCACTTCCAGTTCTCTCCCGATCCTGACGCCAGCGACCACCGCATCGCCACGATCACCCCCCACGGCCGCGGCTGGCGAACCCGCCCCCGGGACGCGCCGCTCGCGTGACCACCCCGCTGCACCTCGCTGGCGGTACGCCGTTGCTGGCCGGAGAACTACTCCGTCGGCCTGTGGCGCAGAGATCCTGCCGGAGTTGTTCGACCGTCACCGGGACTGCCTCTGGGGGGAACCGTTCCCCGAGCGCTGGTAGACAGGGCGGGTGCCGAGGATTGACGGCGTGACGGATCGATTCGGACATCCAGATGGAGTTCGAGGGCCGGCAGAGCGGCGACCATGCTGATTCTGGGGATCGAGAGCGCATCTGACCAGTCCGGCTGCGCTCTGGCAACCGAGAACGGCATCCTCGCCGAGGCCCGCCTGGCGCTGCCCCGGCGGCATGCCGAGGCGCTGGCACCGCAGATGCGGTTCGTGTGCGAGCAGGCAGGGATCGCTCTCGCCGACATCGACGCTGTGGCCGTCGACCAGGGGCCGGGCCTCTACACGGGCCTGCGGGCGGGCCTCGCCACCGCCAAGGCCACCGCCGCGGCACTCGGTATCGGCCTGGTGCCGGTCGGGAGCCTCGAGGCCCTGGCGTTCGGCGCCGCAGCCGCCGCCCAGCCTGGCGAGACCGTCCTCAGCGTGCTCGACGCCCGCCGGGGCGAGGTCTTCTGGGCCTGGTACCGCATCGCCGCCGCCCGGCCCCGGCCCGGCGAGTCCCGGTTCGCCCGATCCCGGCCCGGCGAGTCCCAGTTCGGCGATTCGGCCGCTGGATCACCGGCGGGTGATCCGTCACGCCGGTTCTCGGCCCCCGGAGTCCGTTTGGTCCAGTTGAGCGCCCCGCAGGTCGGCCCCCCTGAGGACCTGCTCCCGGCGCTCAGTTCCCCCGGCGAGCAGCCGAGTGGCCGCACCGTCGTCGTCGGCGACGGCGCCCTCCGTTATGCCGACCTGCTGGCAACCGGAAACGCGGCCATCGCATGCCCCGCATTGCGCTTCCCCTCGCCGGCCGCCGTGGCGCTTCTCGGCCGCGAACGAGCCCTCACCGGCGGGGCCGTCGCCCCCGAACAGGTCGGCGCCGTCTACCTAAGATCCCCCGACGCCCAACCCCAGCCGAGCTCCGGGCCACCGGATCCGTGAGTTGGATTCGTGGGGGAGATCCGTGAGTTGGATTCGTGGGCCCGAGTTCTTGAGACCGGATTCTTGAGATCAGATTCTTGAGGCCGGATTCTTGAGATCAGATTCCTGGGGCCGGATTGACGAGGCCACTCGGCGCCCACGTAGGCTCAACCGACCGCAGTGCCAATCGATCTTCCGCGGTGCCCCCCAGAATGTGGATCGGGGCACCAACACGGGAAGGGAGCGCAACATGACGATCTCGGTCGGAGACACGATTCCTGACGTCGAGGGGAAGATCCTCGACGCCGACGGCGACCCCCAGTCGGTGCAGACCGGCGAGGTGCTGGGCACCGGCCGCGTGGTGCTGTTCGCGGTGCCGGGGGCCTTCACCCCGGGCTGTTCGAAGGTCCACCTGCCTGGCTTCGTGGCGGGCCGCGACGAGCTCGCCGCCAAGGGCGTCGACAAGGTCGTCTGCACCTCGGTGAACGACGCCTGGGTCATGGACGCCTGGGGCCGCTCGGCCGGCGCCGACGACATCGTCATGCTCGCCGACGGCAACGGCGACCTCGCCGGGGCGCTGGGCCTCACCATGGACGCAACCGGCTACGGCCTCGGTCAGCGCTCCATGCGCTACGCCGCCGTCATCCAGGACGGCGTCGTCGAGGCGCTGGAGGTCGACACCACCGGCCAGGTCGAAGTCTCCGCCTGCTCGGCGATCCTCGGCATCCTCTGACTGGGACAACCTCGCTGTTTGTCCCAGCCGATGCTCACAACTTGGCGGCATTCCCCCATGGCGGTTTGGTCGGGTTCCCGGGCGGGGCTAGCCGCGGACCAGTCGCTCGTCCGGAGCAGCGCGAGGGGATCCGGGTTTACGGACGGGTACCCGCAGGTATAGACTGCGACACGGTCCTAGACCTAAGGGTGCCGCCCCCTCCTGCCATGGGTTCAGTGGTCAGAGAGGAGAGGGCGGTGCTCGCATTCTGCACCCCGGACCATCACGGCACAACCCCTCGCCTGCGTCGCGCCTCGCGATACGCGCTGCCCTCGAAGTGACCGAGCCCGAAGTGACCGAGCCGCCCCCTGCTGAGCATTCCGCTGCCGGCTTGCCGGCGGCGGTGCTGGGCATCGAGACGTCCTGCGACGAGACAGCGGCTGCTGTCGTGGCCGGCGGCCACCAGGTGCGCTCGTCGGTGGTCACCAGCCAGATCGACCTGCACCGGGCGTTCGGCGGCGTCGTGCCCGAGATCGCCGGCCGGGCGCACCTGCAGTTGCTGCCCGCCGCCGTGGAGCAGGCCCTGGCGGACGGAGGCGTCGACGTGCCCGATGCCGTCGCCGCCACGGCAGGGCCGGGCCTGCTCGGCGCCCTCGTCGTGGGGGTCTCGGCGGCCAAGGCCCTGGCGCTGGCCTGGGACGTGCCTTTCGTCGCCGTCAACCACCTCGAGGCGCACCTCTACGCCGCCTTCCTGGAAGGCGCCGGCCACACCGGCCGAGTACCCAACAGCGCGCCGACTGCCGACCGCACCACCGGCGCGCCGACTAGCGGCGCCGGCCCGACTTCAGGTGCCGATCCCGCTGCCGGCCCGACTTCAGCAGCCGATCCGGCTGCGGGCCCGACTTCAGGTGCCGATCCGGCTGCGGGCTCGACTTCAGGTGCCGATCCCGCCGCCGGCTCGACCGCAGGCGTCGATCCCGCCGCACCGGGCCCGACCCTCCCCATGATCGTGCTGCTGGTCTCCGGCGGGCACACGATGCTGATCGAGATGGCCGGCCATGGCTGCTACGAGTTGCTGGGCCAGACCCTCGACGACGCCGCCGGCGAGGCCTACGACAAGGTGGCCCGCCTGCTGGGCCTCGGTTACCCGGGCGGCCCGGTCATCGACCGCCTCGCCACCGAGGGCGACCCGCAGGCCATCCGTTTCCCCCGCCCGATGCTGGCCGACGGCCTGGACTTCTCGTTCTCGGGCCTGAAGACGGCCGTGGCGGTCCACCTGCGCCGCCACCCCGCCACCGACCGGGCCGCCCAGGCCGACGTGGCGGCGTCGTTCCAGCGGGCCGTCACCGACGTGCTGGAGGCCAAGACGCTGCGCGCCGCCGAAGCCCGGGGCGTCAACAGTCTCTGCCTCGCCGGGGGAGTGGCCGCCAACTCCGAGTTGCGCGCCCGCTTCGAAGCCCTGGGCACCCAGGACTACCAGGTCTTCATCCCCACCAGGGCCATGTGCACCGACAACGCCGCCATGGTCGCCGCGGCCGGCTGGTACCAACTCCAACGCCAGGGCCCGTCCCCCCTGGAGGCCAGCCCCAAAGCCACCTGGACGATCCCGACCGACAGAGCTGCGTCCCGGTCGTCAGATCAGGGCGGCAACCCGAGTTGGTAGGGTTGATCAGGTGCGGGTGGGCGTATATGTAGATGGTCTGAACCTCTACTACGGAGGCCGAAGTCTCTGCGGCCGAGGCGCGCAGGGATGGAAGTGGCTCGACATTCGACAACTCGCGGAGCGGCTAATCCAGCGTCGTCAGGAGTGGGTGGACGACGGAGCCGTGCTGAAGCGGCTGATCTACTGTACGGCCTTCGTCGACGGCACGATCAACCGCGACGGACGGCTTCGCCAAGATGTCTACATCAGAGCATTGCGGGAGAGCGGTGCTTTCGATGAGCTTCGATTGGTTGCACTCCGATCAAGAAGCTGCCATACTGCGAAGCATTACCCACCCGGCCCTGTTGGGGCCGGGTTTTCTTTTCCCAACGCGGGAACGCTTGGGCGTCCGCCTAGAGGACCTGCCCTTCGGCCAGCGAGATCCACACGTCGTGGACGCTGTGACGACCCCAGAACTGGAAGTCGCTCGCGTCGCCCTCGCCGGACTCCACCCTGACCTGCTCGCCGTCGCCGACGCCCCCGCCGAGCACAGCGGTGGCGATCGGATCCGTCAGCCGCCGCTGGATCACCCGGCGCAGCTCGCGGGCGCCGAACTCGGGCGACCAGCCCTCGTCCAGCAGCACGGCCCGGGCCTCCTCGGCCACCTCCAGGCTGATGCGCCGCTCGGCCAGCCGTTCCCGCAGCAATCCCATCTGCAACTCCAGGATCTCCGCCATGTTCTCGCGGTTCAGCGCATCGAACCGCACGATCTCGTCGATCCGGTTCACCAGCTCGGGCCGGAAGAAGTCCCGCGGATCGCCCGGCAGGTTCGACGTCATGATCACCACGACGTTCGTGAAGTCCACGGTGCGGCCCCGCCCGTCGGTCAGCCGCCCGTCCTCCAGCAGCTGCAGCAGCACACCGAACACCTCGGGGTGCGCCTTCTCCACCTCGTCCAGCAGCACCACCGCGTACGGCCGGCGCCGCACGGCCTCGGTCAGCTGGCCGCCCTCGTCGTAGCCCACGTACCCCGGCGGTGCCCCGATGAGGCGGCTCACCGAGTGGCGGTCCAGGTACTCGCTCATGTCGACGCGCACCATGGCCCGCTCGTCGTCGAAGAGCGCCTCGGCCAGGGCCCGGGCCAGTTCGGTCTTGCCCACGCCGGTGGGCCCGCAGAACAGGAACGACCCCACCGGCCGCCCGGGGTCGCTGAGCCCCGCCCGGTTGCGCCGGATGGCGTTGGCTACGGCGGCCACGGCGGTGTCCTGCCCCACCACCCGATGGTGCAGCACCTTCTCGAGGTGCACCAACTTGTCGATCTCGCCCTGCAGCAGCCGGGCCACGGGGATGCCGGTGGCCTGCGCCACGATCTCGGCGATGTCGCCGTCGTCGACCTCTTCCTTCAGCATGCGCCGGTCGACCTGCAGCGCCGCCAACTCGGTCGTGGCGGCCTCGATGGCGGCGGTGGCCTCGGGCAGCCGCCCGTAGATGATCTCGGCGGCCCCGGCCAGGTCGCCGGCCCGCTGGCGGGCCTCGGCGGCGGCCGCCAGCTCAGTGTGGGTCCGCTTCAGTTCCCGCAATCCCCCGATGGCGGCCTTCTCGGCCTCCCAGTGGGTGCGCATGTCGTCCAGGTCGGCCGACACGGCGGCCAGCTCGGCCTCCAGGGCCGCCAGCCGCTCCTTCGACGCCGGGTCCTTCTCCTTGGCCAGCGCCATCCGCTCCAGCTCCAGCTGCGCCACCCGGCGGTGCGCCACGTCCACCTCGGTGGGCATCGAGTCCACCTCCATGCGCAGCATGCTGGCCGCCTCGTCCACCAGGTCGATGGCCTTGTCGGGCAGGAACCGATCCGACACGTAGCGGTCCGACAGCTCCGCCGCCGCCACGAGCGCCACATCGGCGATGCGCACGCCGTGGTGCACCTCGTAGCGCTCCCGCAGCCCCCGCAGGATCGCGATGGTGTCCTCCACCGACGGCTCGCCGACCAGCACCGGCTGGAAGCGCCGCTCCAGTGCGGCGTCGGTCTCGATGTGGGTGCGGTACTCGTCCAGGGTGGTGGCGCCGATCATGTGAAGGTCGCCCCGGGCGAGCGCCGGCTTCAGCATGTTGGAGGCGTCCATGGCCCCCTCGGCCTTGCCGGCCCCCACCACGACGTGCATCTCGTCGATGAACGTGATGATGCGGCCACCGGACGCCACGATCTCCTCCAGCACGGCCTTCAGCCGCTGCTCGAACTCGCCCCGCAGCGCCGAGCCCGCCACCATGGCGGCAATGTCCAGGGCGATGACCTGCCGGTCCGCCAGCGAGCTGGGCACGTCCCCGGCAGCGATCCGCTGGGCGAGACCCTCCACGATCGCCGTCTTGCCCACGCCGGGCTCGCCGATGAGGATCGGGTTGTTCTTGGTGCGCCGGGAGAGAACCTGCACGGTGCGGCGGATCTCATCGTCCCGCCCGATCACCGGGTCCAGCCGGTCCGCCCGGGCCAGAGCCGTCAGGTCCCGCCCGAACACCTCCAGCGCACTAGGCGCCTCCTGCCCGGCCCCGCGCTGCCCGGGCGCGCCGGGCCCACCGGGCTGCCCCGGATAGCCACCGCCGGGATGGCCGCCACCCGGCTGCCCACCGCCGGGCCCACCGGGCTGCCCCGGATAGCCACCGCCGGGATGGCCGCCACCGGGATGTCCGGGCCCACCCGGCTGCCCACCGCCGGGCCCACCGGGATGACCACCACCAGACCCACCAGATCTCGGACCTCCGGGCCTAGGGGGCTGACCAGACTGACGGTTCACAATGACCTCCTTGCAGTCGTGTAGCGATCTTTCTCAACTGCTTCAACACCCCCACCCGAACCGCTATTCCGTCCCGCTGCGGTCATGAACAAGCGCGGACGGTTAGCTGTCTTCCGAGTCTCTGCAGCGTGTCGCAGCCTCTTGGGAGGAATCGGTCCGGCGCATACTGCTATGCCGCAGGGGTTCGAATGTCTCAGGGGCTCGGTAGCTTCGGGTTGGCGGAAGGGGACGGGCACGATTGATTAGGCTCCTGCCGAGGGTCTGAGAACAGCCCTTCACCAGGGAGGAAGCCGTGGCGGCGTCTGCCGATCACATCAAGGCGCTGGTCAAGAGCCACACGTCGGGCGACGACGATGCGTGCTACGCCGTCGCGCTGCAGGTCGCCGCCAAGGGCATCACCGCCTCGCGGCGGATCTGAAGCAGCTTGTGGACTCCGCCCGCGATGAGCCGAGGCGATCTGTCGTCACGCCGATCGCGCAGCCCCGCGGCGAACTCGCGGATCTCGTGCTTGCCTCGTTCCCGGAGACCAAGATGCGCGATCTCGTCGTCCCGGAAGAATTGCGGCGTCGGCTCTGCCAGGTTGTCGTCGAGCAGCGTCAGCGACACTCACTGATGGAACAGGGTTTCCATCCGATTCATCGGCTACTGCTCCAGGGCCCTCCGGGTACCGGGAAGACGATGACGGCCTCTGTAATCGCTCACGAGTTGGATCTCCCGCTGCTCACGATCCGCCTTGACAGCGTGCTCAGCAAGTACCTGGGCGAGACCGGGAGCAAGCTCCGCGTCGTGTTCGACGCGGTCGCCGCCCAGCGGGCCGTCTACCTATTCGACGAGTTCGACGCGCTGGGAGGAGACCGGGCCGGCAATGATGTCGGTGAGGCGCGCCGCATACTCAACTCGTTTCTCGTCTTTCTCGACGGAGCAGGCGCGAAGAGCGTCGTGATTGCCGCCACGAACCACCCGACGATCTTGGATCGGGCGATCTTCCGTCGGTTCGATGTGATCATCGACTATGCCCTGCCCGAGCCCGCCGACGCGGTCGCAGTCATGAGAGCACGGCTCGGTTCTCTGGGTGAGGCCATCGACTGGGATGCCGTGCAGCCGCGCACGAAGGGTCTGAGCCACGCCGACCTCGTGAGAGCGGCTGAGTCGTCGGCCAAGAGCGCGCTCCTATCGGGCGAAAGGCGCGTTACGGCCGGCCGGCTGGCGCATGCGCTGGAGGAACGAAGCGGGACGATCGGTGCCTGAGCGGGACGACCGGCTCCCGCACCTGCTCGTCCTGGGGCGAGTCGAGTCCGAGGGTTTCAGGCGACAAGGCGGCGGCAGTTCGGAACCGCGCGAGGTCGATCGACGTGCACACGGCGAGCGATTGCGTGTGGAGCTCGATGAAACGCTCCACCAGCAGGACATGCAGAGAGAGCAATCGGGACTCGAGGAGTTGCGGGCTCAGGGTGTAGTCATCACGATCGAGAGTGCGACAAGGTATCTGCTGAAGATTGATGCTCTGGAGCGGCGGAGCAGGCATACCAAGACGCCGAAGCGGCCGAAGTGGCTCCTGCTGAGCGTTGTACCGGCGACGGACGAGAGTCCGGAGCGTGCGCAGGTTTGGGTGAGTGACGACTATCGGGGTGAGTTTCTCCGTGTGTTCGAGAACTTCCTTGAGAGGGACACGCCAACAGGGAAGCCACGAAATCGGGAACTCGTGGCCAACATCGCCCGGATTCGTGCAACGACCCTGCGGGACCTCTGGCAGTCAGCGAATGAGCCGCCAACATCCGGCGAGCACTGGTGGGAGATCTGGCTGCGTCCGGATGACGACGCCATCGAGAAGGCGCAGCGATTCGCCGAGTCGGCTGGGCTTCGAATAGTTCCAAGTGTCCTGCGCCTTGGCATTCGTCATGTCGTCTGGCTCCGGGCGCGCTGGGATGACTTGCTCGTGCTCCCGTTCACATCGGTACCCACCGCCGAGTTGCGGCGATCGACGCGATCGCTTGCGGCACCGACATCAGCCGCTCGCCAGGCGGAATCGAGTTGCTCGGCGCACCACAAGCTGATGCCGCGCGCCTCGTCATCGTCGCAGCGGGCAACGTCGAAGCGTATGCGCGCGACTACCGGGGTAACTGTGATCTCTCTTCAGGGTTGCACAATTACTCGAGAAACTCTGTGCCGATCCGGAACGGGTTCCCCGCACCTGAGGAACGAGACGACATGACCGGAATCAGCCAGGAATTGCGGCAAGTGTCGGCCGGATCCCGACGTCACCGCCCTACCCGGCGCTGCCCGGATGTTCTCACGAGCACGCCGTTCCAGCACGGGACTCGTAGCAGAACGCTCGCAAACCGCCGGTCAGGCCGCGACGCTGAACTCGGATCGAGGATTGTGCCGGACCGCCCCGAGGCCTCTGGCCAGAGGCCCGTCAGGAAACGATGGGCTGGAACTCGGGCGCGGACAGCGGCTCGTAGCCGTCCGGCCACGGTGCCCGCAGCCGGCACAACAACCGCATGTGCGGCGGCGTGGTCTCCGGGTTGACGTGTTCCGCCGTGATCCCCACGTCGACCCCGAAGGAGTCCCGCAGTTCGTGGATCATGTCGACCAGGTAGTCCGGCACCCAGCCGACTGTTCCGCCGGTCCGATTGCTCATCAGCATGGCCCGTGGGTTGACGTCGTTATCGGCGTCGTCGATCAGGTTCAGGACGTCGCCCCGCTCGACTCTGGACACGGCTTCTGCGGCACCGTCTAGGTGCCGGATTCCCCGGGCGAGGAACAGCGTCGTGATGTCGCCCTCCGAAGTCCGGTCAGGGTAAGCGAAGACCTCGATCCGGTCGGTCGCCCGCTGTCCCTCGCCGCGGGCCATCACTTCGAAGGGGTCCGTGTCCACGTCGAGATCCAGTTCGCTGACGTATTCGGCATAGTCGGGCCGCCGCCGCGGCATCTGGCGGTTCCGGAAGACCGGAAACAGATCGTCGCTCTCGTAAACGCGGTACAGATCAGGCAGCCCCGGCAGGTTGTGGAACCCATCGAGTTGTTCGGCCGCCTTCAGGTAGACGAACCGGAACGTTGCCTCGCCGTCGGGTTGATCCGCGACGTGGCGCGTCAGTATCCCGACAGGCCGGATCCTGCCCCCCGGATGGCGCCACGTGGCGTAGAGGCGACGGCCGGCGTGCTCAGTCATTCGGCCACCATATGGCTGGAGTGCGACAGTTGAACTCTGCCAGGTATTCCGATTCCGTTCCCCGAGTCCGAGTGACGTGGGGTGTCGTACCGCCCTGGTATCGTGCAGGTCGGGTCGAACGAGATTCTCCGGGAGGTGTGAGCATGGCTGATCGCGACAGCGCAGAAGTCTTCGTCTTGACCGACGAGGAGGCTAAGCGCGCCCTTCAGGCCACGTTGGACTATGCGGGCGTCGCGTCGTACGACGAGTTGGAGGCTCAGGCCAAGTCAGGCCGCTTCTCCTCGACCCGGGCGAGTGACGCGTGGTATGCAATCCCGCCGGGCTGGGCAAACGCCTGATCTCGAAGCGGAGGCACGCTCTTGGGCTGACGGCCTGAGCGATCTTCTGAACCGCACCATCACCGACGGTGTCCGTCTCAGCGCCGTCGTGCGGCAAGGCGGTCTTTGTACCGTCGCACGTGGAGTGACGAAGACATCCCTTACACCGGGTGTGATTCCGCTCACCATCTCACAGGCTCCGGCGCGCTGCTTCCTATACGCAGCTTGGACGCTCGATATCGACAGCGAGAGCGATCGCTTGACGGTGACCAAGAGCAAGTTCGCTCTGCGGAACGACGATCAAGAAGGAAAGGACATCTTCAGCTATGAGTATGGCACCGATCCCGATGAGGAATATCCCGAGGCGCATCTGCATGTTGCCGGCGAGTCGCCGCTTCTTGAGCAACTCTGCGAACGGACAGGAGCGGATAAGAGACTACGCGACCTCCATTTCCCCGTCGGCGGCCGCCGCTTCAGACCCTCGCTCGAGGATGTGATCGAGATGCTTGTCGCCGAGGGATTCGTCAAGGCCCGCCCTGGGTGGGAAGACGCCATTGACGCAAGCCGTCGGGCGTTTCAGGCAGGACAGCTTCGCGCGGCGATCCGACAGGATCCCGGCCCGGCTCGGGAGGAACTCGAAGCGCTTGATCGGGAGACCGCAACCTGAGCCGTGCGTAGGTAATGCGGCTGACACTAGGGCGTCGTCCGGCTGCGGAGGGCGGAGAAGGCCAGGTACTGCGACAGGGCGCCGATGCCGCCGACGGCGGCCATGGTCTTGCCCAATGCCACGCCGTCCCAGCCGGTGACAAGCGTGCGCAAACCCTCGATGATGTAGGTCACCGGGTTCCAGGTGGCGATGGCCGCCAGCCAGCCGGTGAGGGCGTCGCGGGGCATCCAGGCGGGCGTCAGGAACACCAGCGGGAAGAACAGCAGGAACGAGTTGTTCACCGCCGTGGGGTTGCCGGTGCGCAGCGCGATCGCATAGGGGAACCCCGTGTAGGACAACCCCCACACGACGATGATGGCCACGAACGTGACGATGCCGGCGGCGCCGGTGGCGAACCGCACCCCCAGCGCCAGCCCCATCCCCAGCACGGGCAGCGACAGGAACAGCAGCACGATGGTGTCGGCCACGAACATGCCCAGCAGCAGCGCCCAGCGGTTCACCGGCGTCAGCAGCAGCCGGTCGAAGTAGCCGCCCTGGACGTCCAGCACGAGGCTGTGTGCCCGGGAAATGCCGGTCACGGTCATCACCAGCGCCAGCGGCAGTTGGAAGGCCTTGTAGTCCAGGCCGATGTTGGCGAAGCCGGCCACGTCCTGCAGGGCGCCGATGGTCACCGCATAGAAGAAGATCGGCACGATCAGCGCCGGGATGATGGCCGCCATGTCCCGGGGCAGCAGGATCACCGCCCGGTGCCCCACGGCGAACAGGTCGTGCCAGAAGCCCCGCTCCCGGGCCCCGATCGGACCGGTGTCGGCGCCGTTCCGGGCCGCCACGGCCGCACCGGCACCGCCCGCGCCGCGATCGGTGACCTGCTTTGGAGTGGATCCGGATTGATCGTTCATGGTTCCTTCACTCGTGCTCTCGTGGCCGGCTGTCGTGACGATCGAGTCCGTGTCCCGGCGGGGTCACCGGCGACCGGCTCGCCGTGGCGACGTTCAGAGCTTGCTGTTCAGAGCTTGCTGTTCAGGGTTCGCTGTTCAGAGCTTGCTGTTCAGGGTTCGCTGTTCAGGGTTCGCTGTTCAGGGTTTGCTGTTCAAGGTTCGCTGTTCAGGGCTCGCCTCGAGTGGCGGCGTCCTCGCCTGCACCGGGGTCGTCGTCCACCACGATGTGGCGGCCGGTGAGGTCCAGGAAGACGTCGTCCAGCGTGGGTCGGCGCAGCGCGATGTCCAGCACCGGAAGGTCGGCTGCGGACAGGGCCACGGCCACCGGGCTGATCGTGGCCGCTCCGTCCTCGCTGGCCACGGTCACCTCCGCCCCGTGCGCCTCGACGTGCGACACACCCGCTACGTCTCTCAACACCGCAACCGCCTGTGCCACGCCGCCACCGCTGGTTCCGTCACCGCCGGCGCCGCCACCGCCGCCGGCCCCGGCCCCGCCGCCGGCTCCAGTGTCGGCCCCACTGCCGTCGAGCGCGTCGCCGGCGCCCGCCGTGCCGGCTCCGGCACTCTCCGCCAGGCGCACCACGATCACATCTGCGCCGATCTGGCGCTTCAGTTCCTCCGGCGGCCCCTCGGCCCGCAGCAGCCCCTCGTCGATTATCCCCACCCGGTCGGCCAGGGCGTCGGCCTCCTCCAGGTACTGCGTGGTCAGGAAGATCGTCATGCCGAAGTCGCTGCGCAGCCGGGCCACCTGCTCCCACACAGCGGCCCGCGACACCGGGTCCAGCCCGGTGGTGGGCTCGTCGAGGAACAGGATGCGGGGGTTGTGGATCAGCGAGGCCGCCACGTCCAGCCGCCGCTTCATGCCGCCGGAATACGTGCCGATGCGCCGGTCGATGGCGGCGACGTCCAGGATCGGTGACACCTCGGCGATGCGTTGCTCCACCTCGGCCCGGCTCAGCCCGTAGAAGCGGCCCTGCAACCTCAGCAGCTCCCGGCCGGTGAGCTTGTCGTCCAGCGCCCCCTCCTGCAGCGTCACCCCGATGGCGAGGCGCACCTGACCGGCCTCCCGCACGATGTCGAAGCCACCCACCGTGGCGCCGCCGGCGCTGGGCCGCAGCAGGGTGCACAGCATCCGGGTGATCGTCGTCTTGCCGGCGCCGTTGGGCCCCAGGAACCCGTACACCTCGCCGGGGGCCACCTGCAGGTCCACCCCGTCCACGGCCCGCACCTCGCCGAAGTGCCGTGTGAGCCCCCGCGCCACGATGCTGGAGCCGCCGCTGCGACCGCCGGGTCTTCCGCCGGGTCCGCTGCCGCCGGGCCCGTCGCCGCCGCGACCGCCGCCGGGCTCGTCGCCGCCGCCGGGTCCGCCGGGGCTGCCACTGGGTCTGCCGGTGCCGCCCGGTCCGCCGGGGCTGCCGGGGCCGTCCCCGGGTCCGTTCCCGGGTCCGAGATCCGCCGCGGATTTCTGCTGAACCACCACCGTCGGCACGATATCCAGGCACTGGGGGAGCGCCGCAGTCCCCGCACCGGCCGGAAAGCGTCGCATTCTCACCGCGGCGCACTACCGTCGCAGTCGCCCGCCCGCGGAGGGGGATCGGACCGGGCCAGAACATGCCGAGGGGAAGGGAAGCAGCCCGGTGCAGAGTCAGGTTTTCGATATCCGGAAGGTGGGTGTCGTGGGCGGCGGGACGATGGGCGCGGGCATCGCCGAGGTGTGCGCCCGCAACGGCCTCGACACCAGAGTCGTCGAGATCGACGCCTCCGCCGTCGAGCGGGCCCAGCGCCGCATCGGCAACTCGCTGGGCAAGGCCCAGGCCCGCGGCCGCATCACCACCGAGGCGCACGACACGGCGCTGGCCAACATGTCCTACTCCCACGACGTGGCCGACCTGGGCGATTGCGACCTGGTCATCGAGGCCGTCATCGAGAACCTGGACGAGAAGTCCCGCATCTTCGGGATTCTCGACTGCACCGTGCCGCCGCACGCCGTGCTGGCCTCCAACACCTCGTCGATCGCCATCATCGACCTGGCGATGGCCACGAACCACCCGGAGCGGGTCGTCGGCATGCACTTCTTCAACCCCGCCCCGGTGCAGCCCCTGGTGGAGGTGGTGCGCTCGGTGGCATCCGACGCCCAGATCGTCGACGCCGTGGTCGCCTTCGGCTCCGAGCGCCTCGGCAAGCACGTGATCCGCTGCGAGGACCGCGCCGGGTTCGTGGTGAACCGCCTGCTGGTGCCGTACCTGCTGGCTGCCATCCAGATGGCCGACAGCGGCCAGGCCAGCGTGGCCGACATCGACGCCGGCATGAAGCACGGCTGCGCTCACCCCATGGGCCCCCTGGAGCTGTGCGACCTCATCGGCCTCGACGTCATCGAGGCCGTCGCCGAAGTGCTGCACACCGAGTACGCCGAACGGCTCTACGCCCCGCCGCCGCTGCTGCGCCGGATGGTGGCCGCGGGCCGCCTCGGCCGCAAGTCCGGCGCCGGGTTCTACGACTACCGCTGAGGCCCACGACCGCCGGCCGCGACCCACCGGAATGACCCACCGGAACGACCGCCGGCCGCGACCCCCCGGCACGACCCACCGGTCCCACCAACCAGAACCACCGAGCAGCACGACTGACCAGTACGACCACCGGTTCGACCATGCTTGCCGACCGACCCCGGCCATAACCTGCCGGCAGATCAACCGGGCGACACCAACCGCACGACCCACCACCAACCAACACGGAGGAACGATGAGCGAGCAGCGGGAGATCCTGACCTGGGAGGCCTACGGGGTGGGTGCCCGTGACGTGGGAAAGATGGTGGTGGACTCCGGCTTCCGCCCCGACGTGATCCTGTCGATCGCCCGGGGCGGCCTGTTCATCGCCGGCTCGCTGGGCTACGCCCTCAGCACCAAGAACATCTTCGTGATGAACGTGGAGTACTACACCGACATCGACGAGCGCCACGAGGTGCCGATTGTGCTGCCGCCCTACCTGGAGCTGGTGGACCTCGAAGACTCCCGCATCCTCATCGCCGACGACGTCGCCGACACCGGCCACACGCTCGAGATGGTGCGCGACTTCTGCACCGCCAAGGTGGGCGAGGTACGCACCGCCGTCCTCTACGAGAAGCCCCGCTCGGTCGTGCGCTGCGACTACGTCTGGCGCCGCACCGACCTGTGGATCGACTTCCCCTGGTCCTCCGAGCCCCCACTCATCGGCGGCGGCCCCGGCGCCTGACCTCGCCGGTTCCCGAGCCGATCCGCCAGGGCCGCTCAGCTGGTTCCCGGGGCGATCCGCCAAGGCCGCTCAGCCGGTTCCCGAGCCGTCGAGGGCGGGCCGTTTCCTGAGAAACCGGGAGTCCCCCCCGAGCCACCCTGCCACATCTCAGCCGCCCCTCGCCGAGGGCAAACCGGGTGTCGGGCTTGTCGAACTATCGTTTGACCGGCCCGAAGGCCGGGTGTTAGCCTCGCCGACGGCTTGGCGCCAAATTATTTGATCCAAGTTGGACCTCACCATGGCGGTGCGCCCGGTCCAGCACGGAAAGAGGGGAACCACCATGCGAAAGAAGACTTTGTTCGCGGTTATCGGCATCTTCGCGGCGCTCGCGCTCGTTGCGGCTGCCTGCGGCGAGGACGATTCAGGGGACACCACAGCCCCTGCACCGGCACCAGTTCCCGAGCCGGC
>Ga0209021_1002398_pt1 | contig 16480 bp, 12 predicted proteins | sample PinacodermFT_FD_187299 | JGI IMG/M metagenome (GOLD analysis project Ga0209021, IMG submission 187299) | Host-associated microbial community of the marine sponge Aplysina aerophoba from Gulf of Piran - sponge pinacoderm, lysed by freeze-thaw... | ecosystem: Host-associated > Porifera > Sponge >... | reverse complement strand
TCGGCGCCCCAGTGTTCGGAGCAGGATTGAGAATCTCTGCCCTATTCCCCGGATACGAACCGGTGTACAATTCCGGCGCTCCAGCACGCAAGTGAAGGGGTTGCTAGACTTCCCGCGAATCGCGCACGGAATTTTTTTCGTCCTGCGACGCCCGACTTGCAGGGTACGGTCGAAGTGCGCCCAGCAGCGCAACTGCCTGTTCGCCCGCACGAAGCTGACGGGAGGGATGGCCAGGCGGGGCGTTGGGAGATTTCTGACACGTGGGGTCGAACCTGCGCAACCTGCTGGGCCGTGTGCTGAACAATGGCAGCATGCGCATCGGGGGAGTTCGGAGCGGGGCCGGTTGTGTGCCCGGGCAACCACGAGTCGGCCAAGAAGGCGCATGGTGGGAAGCGGTGTAAGAAGTACTCGCCACCCCGAGAGAGAAGCGCCGCGACCGCTGTCGCCGTCATTCGCCCTCACGTCGCACAGAACGCCCGCCGCGATCATGCAGCCGTTAGTGCCCAGATCGCTCGTTGCTACTCATTGGCAATCGAGGAAGCCGACGACTTGGCTTGTCGCTGCGAATTCTTGCCACGGTCTTCTGGTCAGTCACAAGGTATAGCTTGCGCGTGACCTGCTCGCCCAACCAGACGACTTCGCCTCCGATCAGACCCAACTCTGCCAAGCGTATGTCGGCTTGCCGTGACACACCCACCATAGCAGCGATTTGATCGCCAGTTTTCAGGCTTGCCCTTGCGCTATGAATGAGATGATTGAAGGACTACTCGATGTAGTGAAACTCGTTGGAAGCCAGCAACATCTTGCATAGGCTCGTCCAAGCGGATTCTTGGTCCGAGTGCGCTTGGACGTATTGCAGCGCTCGGTCGCGCTCGGGACCTAAAGGCGGGCGGGCGAGGACGGAACGATACGCCTGCTGGACACGGTCCGTGCCGGAACCGCTCAACCGGCCCGCAACTCCGTGCGCCGCGCTCTGTGCGAAATCGCTGTTCATCAGGAATAGCGCTTGCGGCGCGACGTTGGTCACCGACCGCTGCCCGTTGGCTGTGGTGGCGTCGCCGAAATCGAACAGTCCAAGCAAAATTGGCAGTTTGTTGCGCATCAGCGGCAAGTAGAGGCTCCGGCGCGTGTAGTCGTCCGGATCAATGCGACGGTTGTTGCGGACGAATTCGGCGAGCCTGCCGGAGCCGAGATCCGTGTCGCCGCCGACTGCGGGGTCGAGGCGACCGCTGATCTGCAAATAGCTGTCGCGCAGTTCTTCGATGGTCAGCCGCCTGCGCTCAAAACGAGACCAAAGCCGATTCTCGGGATCTGCCCGGAACGCCGCAGCGGAGATAGCGCTGCCCATGCGGTAGGTGGCCGAGTCCATGATCAGGCGGTGCAGGCTCTTGATCGACCAGCCGCTGGCGACGAAACGCCGAGCCAGCCAGTCGAGCAACTGCGGATGGGTCGGGGCCTCGCCTCGGAGACCGTAATTGTTGGGCGTGCGCACCAAGCCTTCGCCGAAGTGCCACAGCCAGACCCGGTTCGCCATCACCCTGGCTGTCAGCGGGTTCTCCGCGGAGGCCATCCAGTTGGCGAGCTCCAAACGACCGCTACCCGCGGCCACTGCGGGCTGGTCGGTCCCTGCCAGCACGAGCGGGAAACGCTTGGAGACCAGCGCCCCGGGATTCTTGTGCTGCCCCCGCCGAAAGATGCGTTGCCGCACGGGTTCGCCTTCAGCCACGCTATTTGCCATGGGGGGCGCTTCGGGCAGTGCCTCGCTTGCTTGCTCGATTTGGGCATCGAGTGTCGCGATCCGTCGGCTGTCTGGGTCCGCAAAGCTGTTCTTGATGTCGTCTTGGTCGAGATCAAAGGGACTGCCATCGTCAAACAAGTCGCGGTAGAGGAGGGACGTAGGCAGATCGGCAAGGATTTTGACCAACTCCTGGCCAGTCTCACCGTCAGCGGCTTGCAGCGCTTCCTCGATCCAAGCCTCGAGCAGCGCCAGTCGGCGCTGCAGGATCCCGACCAGCTCCGCTTGGAACGTGCTGGCAGCGGCCGATTTGTCGCCCCTGGCTTCGCGCCACAGGGCGAGATGCGGTCGCGGACTCGGCCGCGGCTCGAGATAGGCCCGGAACCATTCGACCGTTTCACCGTTCAGCCCGTCCGCGGGCAGGTTGCCGCCGGAGGCACGCATGTAGTCTGCGATGCGCGTGGCAGGACCTGTCGCGATGTAGCGCAGGGTCGCGATTTGGCGAGCGACCCTGCGGATGCGCTCGAGACGCTCCACGGCGTCAGCGGCTTGTCTGTACCGCTGGTACGCATCTTCTGCCACCAAGGGTTGCTTGTAGTAACGAGAGCCGTTCTTGCGCCAGTCTTCGAATGTCCGAGTACTGGCGAAAATACCGGCCAGCGCGTAGTAGTCACTTGTGAGGATGGGATCAAACTTGTGGTCGTGGCACCGCGCACAGGCGAGGGTGAGCCCTAGGAATGCCTTCGAAGTGGTGTCGATCTGCTCGTCCACCACGTCGTACTTTTTCTGTATAGGATCGCGCTGCGCCAGGGCCATAGGCCCGAGCGCGAGGAAGCCCGTTGCCACCACCCCACGCGTATTGACGGGAGCGCCCTGTGGGACCGGCAGCAAGTCTCCGGCGATCTGCTCGCGCACGAACTGATCGAAAGGCAGATCGTCATTGAAGGCGCTGATCACGTAGTCGCGGTAGCGCCACGAGTCGCCGAACGGGTGATCCTCGTCGACGCCAGTCGAGTCCGCGTAGCGGGCAACGTCGAGCCAGTGCCGGCCCCAGCGCTCGCCGTAATGGGGCGACGCCAGGAAGTCGTCGACGATCCTCTGGAATGCATCGTGCGAATCGTCGGAGGAGAAGCGCTGAATTTCCTCCTCCTCCGGCGGCAAGCCCTGGAGGTCGAACTTGGCGCGGCGGAGCAGTGTTAGCTGCGCGGCTTCAGGGGCTGGCTCAAGGCCCGCTTCACGCAGCCTGGCGAGGATAAACCTATCGATGTCGTTGCGCACCCACGCGGACTCGCCCACATCCGGCACCGGCGGGTCGGAGATCGGCTGGAACGCCCAGTGGCTGCTCTCGGGGGCTTCCTCGTCAACTGCTGCCACGGCAGATTCGACCGGTTCGTAGCCCGGCCATGGCGCCCCCATGCGGACCCAGTCGACGAGCGTGTCGATCGCTTCTTGCGGCAGCTTCGAACCGGGCGGCATCTTGATCGAACTTTCGTACCGCACTGCGCGGATGAGTGGGCTAGATTCGTCCCCGCTCACTACGGCGCTGCCGATCACGGTGGCGGGCTTGCGGAAATCGATGCCCGCGGTTTGCAGCTCGTCGCCGTGACATTGGGCGCATTGCTCGAACAGCAGCGGGCGGACACGGTTCTCAAAGTACTCCTCGCCCGTTTCCGCGGGCAGCAGGCCGCATAAGAGGAGCAGGCTGAGCGCAGCAGGGACTTGCGAGGTCAATAGGCGGCGCATAGCTAAGCACTAGTATCCCCCGCCGAGGCCGGTTCCGCGCGGTGATCGCACTGCGACGCGGCCTCTCCGCGCGCAGGCTGCGTCGAACCGGCGAGGCTCGGGACTGCAAGCTCCGCTCGCCAGCCCCCAGCGGGCTACATCTTTGGAAAGAAATCTCGCAGCGCCGGGTACAACTCGCGGAACATCCCGTAAGAGCGGCCATAGGCCGCTGTCAAGTCAGGGTCGGGCTGATCGCGCCGCTGCTCGACGATCGCACTGGAGCAGGCCTCGGCGACGGATCCGAATGCGCCGGTGCCGACCATCGCCAGCAGTGCCGCGCCGTAGGCAGAGCCCTCTTGGGTCTGCAGGGTCGCGATCGGCTTGGAGAATACCCCGGCCAAGATGCTGCGCCACAGCGGCGACTTGGCTCCTCCGCCTGACGCTCGCACTGCCTCCACGCCTGCGCCGAGAGACTCGACAATGCCCAGGCAGTCATTCAGGCTGTAAGCGACTCCTTCGAGAATGGCCCTGACCAGATGCCCGCGAGTGTGCTTCGCGGTCAGACCGACCCAGCCGCCGCGGGCGTAGGCGTCCAGGTGCGGGGTGCGCTCGCCCATCAAGTAGGGCAGCCAATACAGCCCCTCGGCCCCCGCTGGGACAGCGGCTGCTTCGTCGGTCAGCAGGTCATAGATTTCTACGCCTTTCTGCGCCGCTTGGTCAGCCAGCCCTGTCGCAAGCTGGTTGCGGAACCACTGCAGGCTAAGGCCCGCCCCCTGCGTGACGCCCATGACGTGCCACTTGCCGGGCACTGCGTGGCAGAAGGTATGCACGCGTCCTTCCGGATCGTAGGCAGCCTCGTCCAGGTGCGAGAACACTACCCCCGAAGTGCCGACCGTGCAGGAAACCAATCCGGACTCCACGATGCCGTTTCCGACTGCGCTCGCCGCTTGGTCCCCGCCGCCCCCGACCACGGGCGTGCCGGCCCGCAGGCCGGTTTCCTGCGCGGCTGACATGGAGATCCGGCCCGTCAACTGTGGCGACTCCACGACTTCGGGCAGAATGGCAGCGTCGATCCCGAGTTTGTCGATGAGCGGCATTGCCCAGCGTCGGCCGATGACATCGAAGAGGGCCGTGCCCGAAGCATCGGACACCTCGCTGGCGTATTCCCCGGTCAGGCAGAATCGGATGTAGTCCTTGGGCAGCAGCATGCGTCGAACGCGCTCGTAGCTGGCAGGATCGTGATCCCGCACCCAGAGCAGCTTCGGTGCGGTGAAGCCCGTCAGCACCGGATTGGCCGTCTGCTCCAAGACCATGTCCTTGCCGGCCTTGGCGTTGATCCAGTCCACCTGTTCTTGGCTGCGCTGGTCGCACCAGATCAGCGCAGGCCGGACGACTTGGTCCGCGGCGTCGAGCAGCGTCAGCCCGTGCATCTGTCCCGAGAGGCCGACACCCGCGATGTCCTCACTGTGCACCTCTGTCTCGGCGAGCAACTGCCGTACGGCTTGGCTGGAAGCCTTCCACCAGTCTTGCGGGCGCTGCTCGGCCCACAGCGGCTGGTGCATGAGGATGTCCTCATGGGCCGCCGTGACACCCCTCACGACGGCGCCGTCCGCTCGTACAAGTAGCGCCCGGGAGCCTCCCGTGCCAACATCAATGCCTAGCCAGTACTTCATCTGTTTGCCTCGCTCTCCCGATTCTCGCCATCCCGCGGCAATCGTGCAGCGGCGAGTTCTTCGATTGCTGTCCGCAAGCGCTCTGTCAGGTCGCGCGCGGTCCAAGGGTGGGATCTGCCGGTTTGCAGCGGCGTGCCGAAGCGCAGCTCCACGTAGCCGGGCCGCAGATGCAGCGAGCCGGGCGGTAGCACATGCGCCGTCCCGGCGATGGCCACCGGCACCAGCGAAACTCCCGATTGAATGGCGATATGTGCCGCGCCTGTCTTGAGTCTGCGCATCGTCTTGCCCCGGCGCCGTCCGCCCTCGGGGAAGACAAGGATCGAACGTCCGCCCTTCACTTTTTCAGCCGCGAATGCAATGTTGCGCACTGCCAGGCGCGGGTTCTCCCGATGGACCGGAAGATGCCCTGCGCGGTTCAGATGCCAGCCGATGAATGGAATATTCCACAGGCCCGATCTAGCCAGGATCCGGAACGGTCGCGGCATGAAGCCGAACATCAAGGGGGTGTCGATCAGGCTGAAGTGGTTCGAGGCGAACACATAGGTGTGCTCGGGGGCTAGGTTCTCGGTTCCCGTCAGGCGGACCTTGACCATGAAGACGGTCATTAGCATGCGTCCCCACGTGCTGGCGATGCGGTGCTGTAGCCGGCCAGTGCTGTCGAACAACGACGACAGCAGCGAAAGGAATCCCATGACGCTGGTGATCCCTAACAGCATTGGGATCATCCAACACACTGAGCGGAGCAGGCTCAGCGCTTCCCTCACGCGGTGCAACTTTCGATTCTATCCGAGCAGTTCACGGGCCTCGCCGACCAAGAAGAGCGAGCCGGCGACGACGATCCAATCATCACTGCTCGCTGCGGCGGACGCCAACTGGAGGGCCTCGTCGATGGTATCGGCCGTTTCGATGTTTGTGTGGTGGTGCCCCGCCGTCTGCAGCAGCGCTTCGGGACTGGCGGCTCGCTGCACCCTCGAGCGCGTCAGCACCACGTGATCGGCTGCCGGAAATAGCCACGCAGCCACCTCGTCGACTGCCTTGTCTCTCGAAGAACCGTAGATCAGCGTCACCCTTCGCCCGCGGGCCTCGCGCCGCAAGAATTCCGCCAACGCGCGCGCTCCGTCGGGATTGTGGGCCGCGTCCAGCAGCACGGCTGGGTTGCTGCTGGCGAACTCCAGCCGTCCGGGCCACTTCGCGCGGCGCAAGCCGTCCTCGATCTCGGCCCGGCGCACGTTCAATGCGCAGAGGGTCGCTACGGCGGTGAGGGCGTTCTCAACTTGGTGCTTCCCGGCAATCGCGAGTTCGATCTTGACGAGCTTGTCGCGCCCGACCGCCTCAAAGCGCCAGCGTCCGGCCTCGCTGGACGCCTGCTGCGCACTCCAGTCGGACTCCACGTCGATCACGTCGGCGTCGGCACGCTCGAAGCAGCCCAACAGGGCCCTGCGGGCTTCGTCGGCTTGCAGCCCCATCACCACGCGGCCGCCGGGCTTGACGATCGCTCCCTTTTCGGCCGCGATGCCCGCCAAGTCCAGACCTAGGTACTGCTCGTGGTCCCGGTTCACGCGGGTGATGACCGCCAGTTCGGACCGCACCACATTGCTGGCGTCAAGCCGACCGCCCAATCCGGTCTCGATAATCATGTGCTCGAGGCCGGCCTCCCGAAACAGGACCAAGGCGACTGCCGTCACGGATTCAAAGAACGTGGGATGGGCCGAGCGCCCGTACTTGGCCACCACTTGCTCGTTGGCCCGGCGCACCGGTTCGATCGCGCCGGCGAGCGCTTCGTCGCTGACCTCTTGCCCGTTGACCAAGAAGCGCTCGTTGATCCGCGAGAGGTGGGGCGAGGTGTACAAGCCGACAGAGCGGCCCGCGGACCGCAGGCCGCTCTCGATCATCGCTGCGGTGGAGCCCTTGCCGTTAGTGCCAGCGATATGGACGATGCCTGGCGAGAGCTCGGGATGGCCCAGTTCGGCCACCAAGTGGCGCATGCGCTCCAACCCGAAGCTCTCCTTGCGAATCGAGCCGAGCAGGGACAGCAGGTAGCGAACGGACGGATTGGGTGGTGCCATCCGGGCTATGTTTCCGGACGGCCCAGAAACGTCAGCGCATTGCCGATGTACTGCTTCAGTTGCGGTCGCGGCACCACCGCGTCCAGCATGCCGTGCTGGAGCAGGAATTCGGAACGCTGAAAGCCCTTAGGCAGCTTTTGGCGGATCGTCTGCTCGATCACGCGGGGCCCGGCAAAGCCGATCAAGGCACCGGGCTCGGCGATGTTCAGGTCGCCCAGCATGGCGAAGCTGGCCGTCACGCCGCCGGTGGTCGGGTCCGTCAGCACGCTGATATAGGGCACCTTGGCCAGGTCGAGTCTCTTCAGCGCTGCCGAGACCTTCGCCATTTGCACCAGGCTCACCATGCCCTCCATCATGCGCGCCCCGCCTGAGGCCGAAACGAACACCAAGGCTCGGTGCTCACGCTCGGCTCGCTCCGCCGCCCGTGTGAGCTTTTCGCCGACCACGGCTCCCATGCTGCCGCCGATGAAGCGGTACTCCATCGCGCAGATCACGGCGCTGTGGCCCTCCAGCGTGCCCGCGCCGCAGATCACGGCGTCGCGCAAGCCAGTCTTTTCCTTGGCGTCCTGCAGGCGCTCGTCGTACGACTTGCGATCTGTGAACCGGAGGGCGTTCGTCGAGCGGAGGTTGCCGCCGAAGTCCTCCCACCCACCATCGTCGAACAGCATCGCCAGGCGCTGGCGGGCCGAGATCTTGAAGTGGAACCCGCACTTGGCGCAGACCATTCCCTGCGCTTCGAGATCCTTCTTCCAGATCGGTTCCGAGCAGGCGTCGCACTTGATCCAGAGGCCCTCGGTATGGACACGCTTGTCCTCGTTGTCCTTTTTCCGGAATAAGGGCATTCGGGGCAACGCTCGATCCAGGGAGCGCCCGCAATGTTCCGATGATAGCCATTCCACCCGTAAATGCTCAAATCACGCCGCATCTCCGGGTGTCCTTGCCGGCGGCGCCGCCAGGGCGAGGCTCGCGCCAAGCGGCGGTCGGCGCGCCGCGTCGGGGAGCTATGCGGCCACGCCCTCGAAGAGGTTGCCCTGCAGCGGAAGCGGAGCCAATTCGCTCACGACGGGCTTGCGGCTGCGTGCGAGAACTTCCCCGGTCAGGCCGTGCTTTTCCCGGATCCGGCAGATCTTGGCGGACAGCCAGTCACGGTATCCGGGCGACACGTAGGCACCCTTGCGGTAGTGAGCCTCGTAGCGCGCTGTCAGGTGCGGGAATTGCTCGCCGAGGAAGGCTACCATCCTCTGCCGGGCCGCCGACTTCAGGAACAGCGGATGGGCGTGCCAATAGGATGCATCGACCCGCTTGGCGGCTTTCGCGACTTCCTCGAGCAATTCGCTGGAGTCGGTCAGCAGCGGCAGCACGGGACTGCTGAAGACGCCGGCCTCGATTCCTCGCCAGCGCAGCTCCCGAACGGCTTCGATCCGCTTGTCGGGGCGCACCGCGCGAGGCTCCAAGGCTCTGGCGAGGGCATCGTCCATGGTTGTGATCGTGACGCTGACGTGCAGCTGGTTGCGCATGGCGATGTTGCCCAGAAGATCGATGTCGCGAAGGATCAGGTCTGACTTGGTCGTGATCCCGATCACGTTTCCGGAGAATTCGGCGAAGGCTTCCAGGATCCCGCGGGTGGTCTCGAACCTGCGCTCGGCCGGCTGGTAAGGATCGGTCCCGGTGCCGACTGCGATCGCTCCGCTCACGCCCTTGGCGAGTTCGCGGCGGAGCAGGTTCTTGGCGTTCTCTTTGCAGAACACCAGCGAATCGAACTGGGAGGGGTCATCAATTCCCAGATACCGGTGAGTGTAGACCGCGTAGCAGTAGTGGCAGCCGATTTCGCAGCCGCGATACGGGTTCACCGTCCATTGGAACGGCATCTCAGGATTCGAGCAGCGGTTCAGGATGCTCTTCGATGGCAGGCTGCGGTACTCGGTGAGCTTCTTCGTGCCGAGAACCCTGCCGTCCGCGGCTTGAGCGGCGATTCCGGAGAGAATTTGCTGTGCCATGCTTAAATATTCGCTTTTTGTTTGTATTAAGTCAAGTGTATCCCCCAGTATTCTGTCAGAATCTGCGAATCAGGCGCGATTCTTGCCGCCAAATCGAAGGCGGCGGCCCAAGTTGGCCGCCGCTAGTTGCGGGTCTCGCGCAGGATGCCCAGCATTCTGCGCAGCGGCTCGGCCGCGCCCCACAGGAGTTGGTCGCCCACCGTGAAGGCGCCTAGGTACTCCGGCCCCATGCTCAGCTGGCGGAGCCTGCCAACGTGGATGTCAAGCTTCCCGCTCACGGCGGCAGGGGTCAATTGCTGCAGGGTGGCGTCCTTGGAGTTGTCGACCAGCCTGACCCAAGCGTTGCCCGAGCGCAGGATGTCCCGAACTTCCGGGAGCGGCACCCCGCGGGCGAGCTTGATGCACAGTGCTTGGCTATGGCACCGCAGCGCGTCGACACGAGCGCAGATGCCGTCGATCACCACGGGCGGATCGGCTCCGAGGATCTTGGAAGCTTCAACGCTGGCCTTCCACTCCTCGCGGGTCTGTCCGTTGTCCATGGCGCGGTCGATCCAGGGCAGCACGTTGCAGGCCAGCGGTGCTCCGATTTCGGCTGCCGGAAAGGACTCGGCAGTTTGAACGCCGCTGAGGGCCTGCTCGACCTCGATGGCGGAACTCCCCTGCAAGTCCATCCCGGCCGCCCCGAGTTCGCGCACTTGGCGAGCGAGCTCTGTCAGTTTCCGAGCGCCGGCGCCCGACACCGCTTGATAGGTCATCGTGCTGACCCACTCGACCAACCCTGCGCGAAAGAGCCCGCCAATGGCCATCAGGAGCAGGCTGACCGTGCAGTTGGCCCCGATGAAGTTGCGGCAGCCGCTCTCGAGCCGCTGACGGATCCGGTCGGCATTGATCGGGTCGAGCACAAGCGCGGCATCCTCGCGGAGCCTCAGCGTGGAGGCCGCATCGATCCAGTAGCCGTCCCAGCCCGACGCTCTCAAGGCGTTGAATACTTCAGAGGTGTAAGTGCCGCCTTGACAAGACAAGACGGCCTCGCAGTTTCTCAGGGCATCGATGTTTCGCGCGTCCTGCAGGACGGCGCTGGCACCACCACGCGGTGCGCTGCCGGCGGGATTGGACGTCGAGAAAAAGTGGACTGCGAGCCCGTCCAAGTCGCCTTCTGCGCGCATTCTGTCGAGGAGCACGCTCCCGACCATGCCGCGCCAGCCGACGAATCCTACCTTCAACACAACAAGACCCTCGCGCGGGCCGCTCTCAGCACGGCACGGTGGCGGCCCAAGGCGGCAACCCGCCTAGTCGGTGGCCGATTCCTGCGCCTCGGAATCGCGCCAAGCGCTGATCTTCAGGTGCCGGCAGATCCAGCACAGCCGGTCGGACCGTTCGGTTGCGCCAGGCACGCCGCAGACTCGGCAAGCTACTCGCCGGACTGGCTTGGACCGAAAGACGTAGTCTTTGGCGGCGTCAATCAGTTGAGGGTTGACTATGGGGATTTCGCCCCCGCGCGCTTTGCTCGTCTTGGCCATTTTTCTGTCCAACGCAGTCTACTCCCAGTATATAGGTTTCCCGCAATTGTCCAGCCAAAGGCAACAGGGGGAGGGGCAGCGGAATCCCGGCCCAGGGCATCGGCCTGGGCAGCTGTGGTCAGGGCGAAGTTGTGTCGCCGCCCGGAACGCTGTCCTTACAATGGTGCTGTGACGATCCTGTTGCTGATTTCGGCGCTGGCACTGTCGGCCACGGGAGGAATCGCCCAAGTGACGGAATTCAACATCCACTTCGAGGACTCCGCCCTCGCCGACCTCAAAGCGCGCCTCGAGCGGACGCGGCTGCCTGACCAGATCCCTGACTCGGGCTGGGACTACGGAGCGGACCGGGCCTACATGGAGGAATTGCTGGAATACTGGCGGACCGAGTATGACTGGCGCAAGCACGAAGCCCAACTGAACGAGTTGCCGCACTTCAAGACGTCGATCGACGGCATTGACATGCATTTCGTGCATGTTCGCTCGAAGCAGGACTCGGCAATGCCGTTGGTGATCACACACGGCTGGCCGGGGTCGGTGTATGAGTTCATGGATGTGATCGGTCCGCTGACGGATCCGGTCGGCCACGGGGGCAGAGCCGAAGATGCGTTCCACGTCGTGTTGCCGTCCATGCCCGGATATGGCTTCTCGGGCCCGGCGCACCGGCGTGGGATGAGCGTTGACAGCGTGGCCGGCGTGGTCGCCAAGCTGATGGATCGGCTCGGCTACGAGCGTTACGCCGCCCAAGGCGGGGATTGGGGCTCGGGTGTCGCGACTTGGCTGGCACGCGATTTTCCCGACCGCTTGATCGGAATCCACCTCAACATGGTCGGCGGCGGGCCGCCGCCGGGCATGGAGGACCCGGAAGCGGGCATCCCCGAGTGGGAACTCCAGCGCCACCGGGAGCGCGCGGAATGGTGGAGCGGGGAGAATGCCTACGGCAACATACAGGGCAGCAAGCCCCTGACGCTGGCGTACGGTCTCAATGACTCCCCGGCTGGGCTGGCCGCATGGGTGGTGGAGAAATTCCGCGCGTGGAGCGACTGCGGAGGCGATGTGGAAAGCCGCTTCACCAAGGACCAGCTCTTGACCAACATCATGCTGTACTGGCTGACCGAGAGCATGCCTTCCGCCGTCCGGCTCTACTACGAGTCCCGCCGCAGCGGCCGCGAGCAGTCGCGGTCCGAGGTGCCGACCGCGGTCGCCGTCTTCCCCGGCGAAATCTTCTTCTCGCCGCGCAAGTGGGTCGAGACTCGCTACAACGTGGTGCAGTGGACCGAGATGCCGCGGGGAGGGCATTTCGCCGCGATGGAGGAGCCGGAACTGTACATCGAGGACGTGGTCAAGTTCTTCGGCGGGCTGCGCTAGCGGTGCGTGCCTAGGGGCTCGCGGTCGCGGCCAAGTCCTCTAGCTTGGCCTGAATTTCGGCCTCCGGCAGCCATCGACCGCGGACCATGACACCGGCCCGCTTGGCTACATTGGCGGCGTCATCCAATGGATTGGCCTCGAGCAGCACCAAGTCGGCGCGGGTCCCGACCGCGACACTCCCGAACGCGTCATTCCCGAAATGCTCGGCCGCGTTTCGCGTGGCGGAAGCCAAGATCTGGTAGGGTGTCAGGCCCGCCGAGGCCATGATGCTGATCTCGCGGTGGATCGAGAAGCCGGGCACGTTGAAGATCTGCGGCGCGTCGGTGCCGAACACGATCCGCGCCCCCTCGTCCTGCAATGCCTTGAGCACCTTCTTGCGAATCTCGATCACGCGCGCAGCGGCTTCCGCGTTCAGACGCTCCCGGCGGCTCTTCTGCGATTCGATCCAAGCATCGACTGTCTCGCGAGGCAGATACTTCAGCTCGTCGAAGCCCGCATAGTGCTCCGCCGACACATCGGCGTTGAACGTTTCCCACAGGGCCATAGTCGGTACGACCGAAGCGTCGGCGAGCTTGGTGGCCGCGACCAAGGCCGGGATTTTCCGCTCGTCGGCGTGCAGCGCCATGTCGCGACCTCGAGTGCTGGCGTCTGCGTTCTTGATCGGCGAAGCGTCGGCTTCCATCGCTTCCAAGAAGTTGTCTAGGTGGTCGATGCTGCTTTGGCCGGCCGCCAGCGCATGCAGCAGCCCGACCTCGTTCGGCACATGCCCGCCAAAGGGTATTCCCGCTTGGATTGCTTCTTCCGCGATCGCGTCGTAGACATCCGTGCTGAGCCCCTCGAGAATCTTGAGCAAGTCGAAACCGGCCTGGTGCTGCTCCCGGACACGTTGGCGGGCCGCTTCCACGGTCAGATCCTCGCTCGCTCGAAAAGCTGGACCGGCCGCGTAGATGGTCGGCCCCAACCGCACTCCGTCCTCGATTTGCTGCCGCAGCTCCAGGTGCGACGCATTGCCGAGCATGCCCCGCACGGTTGTCACCCCGTTGGAGAGGAATAGGAACAGGATTCGGTCGACCTCTTCGGGCGGGGTGTCGGCGCCGGGCAGGTGAGCGTGCATCTCGGTCAAGCCGGGAATCAGGTATTTGCCGCTCCCGTCCACGATCGCGGACCCGCGCGGCACCTTGATTTCGGAGGCCGGTCCCAGCTCGCTGATCTGGCCGAGCGAGGTCACGACTGTCTGCGCTTCCAACACGCGTTCGTTGTCCATGGGAAGGACGCTGACGTTGACGAAGGCCACCGTGCCCTCCGGAGCGCTCTGGCAGCCCAGCCCCAACAGGAATGCGGCCAGTGCCGCAAGGTTTCTCGCTCTCATGACTCCTCCCCCGCCTGATGCTCTAGCCGCCTCGCTTGGCGGCCAGCTGTAATTCTAGACCTCGGCATCAGTCTTGCGGCTCTTGGAAGTTCTCGACCATGTACTCGTAGTAGGGTCCGCGCAGGAATCCGAGGAAGATCTCGTTCACGAGCTTGAGCGCCTTGCCGACGGCGTAGTCCCAGTCACGGTCCAAGCTGTGCACCGACACCGACACCGATCCCTTGCGATTCCTGCTCTGCACCTTGGCGCGTCGCGAGTCGATGCGTCGGTGGCTTGGAAGCGTTTCGACGCTGAGCCCGCTCAGGAAACCCCGGAGGTCCTTGTAGAGCGGCGCATTCGCTGCCAGATTGGGCAACAGGTCGCGAAACTCGAGCGTGTCCCGGCGCGGATCGAAGATCAACCGGATCGGCCTCTCGCGCAGCCAGACGAAAGAGCACTCCAAACGGCCTCGCTGCCGGGCAGCGGCGAACGAGCGGAAGATCCCTCGGTCTGCGCGCGAGCGCAGCAGCGCGTCAACGCTGTCCATCGGATCCGGCGATTCGGGCATCAGTGGTAGTACGCCATGCAGCCCGGCTCGACCTTTTGCAGGAGGCCGGGGGGATAGTCCCGAGCGCTCCAGAACTCCTTGATCGCCTGGCAGTTGATGACCGTCGAGAGCCGCTCGTCCGCCGCCGCCTTGTAGCTGCGCGCCAAGGCCGGAGCGAGGTCTTCGGCCTTGGTGACGTACTCCCCGCGGGCGCCGAGAGCTTCGCCGATCTTCTCGTAGCGCAGGTTTTCCTGGAACAGGTACATGTGCTGGGCGCGGGCGGTGTCGCTGCGGCCGCCGCTGGCGCCGCTGCGCCACACGCCCCAAGCGTTGTTGTTGTACACCACCACGATCGCCGGGATCCGGTACTTGCTCAGCGTCTCCATCTCCATGCCGGAGTAGGCGAATCCCGCATCGCCGGTCACCGCGAGCACGGGCGCGCCCTTGTAGGGGGCTTGCGGCCCCGTACCCTGCTGCACGGCCGCGCCGGCTCCCATCGTGTAGCCGATGTCTGGCCCGATGGCTCCGTATTGGTAGGCTCCGTTGCAGATCTGGCCGGGGCGGAATGCTCGCAATCGTCTGCGCGTGTAGCGTGCGATGCCGTAGCCGCCCGACACGACGGTGGTCTGCTCCTTCGGGATATTCCCCTTGTAGAGCAGCTTCTCGATCTCCGCTGCGATCACGGCCGGGTGGACGCAGCCAGCTTGGGCGCTGTACTTGAGGCCGAGCTCGTAGTGCTCGTCGTTCTCGGCTTCCATTGCCGCGCGCGCCGCTGCCAACTCGTCGCGCCAAGCCGGACGACTCTTCTTCGGCAGCGCTTCGGCGAGAGCCTCCAACGCTGCCTTTTCGCAACTCACGATGCCGAGGTCGATCGGCAGGTTGCGCCCGATATCGGCAGCGTCCGGATCGATGCGGATGTAGGTGGCGTCCGGATCGAACGAGTACTCCCCGAGGTTGGGCATGCAGTACTGCCCGACCAAGACCACGAGGTCGGCGCTCAACAGGGCGTCCGGGGCGGCATTGGCCGAGAGCGGGTGCTCGTCGCCGAAATGGCCCCGGCTGGGGCCGGATTCCACGACCGCGATGTCGGATTGCTCGGCAACAGCCTTGAGCGCCTCCCAAGCCTTGCTGTAGAACACGCCGGCGCTGGCGACGATGATCGGGCGTTCCGCCTTGGCGATCATGTTGGCGGCCTTGGCGATCTCCTTCGGCGACGGGTGCGGCCGCGACTCGGTGCGGTACTTTGACTTGTCATAGAAGAAGCGCAGGTCCTCGGCGCTGTCGAAGCGCTGCCGCGCAACTTCGCCCGGAAAGTCTAAGTGGACTGGCCGCGGCACGCCAGTCTTGAGTTCTCGGAAGGCGTAACCGGCATATTCATGCACGCGCTCGGGGTTGATCAGGCGCTTGCCGTACTTCTTCATGCCCACCGTGGTCGGCTGCTGGTAGACCCGCTGGATGCCGTGCTCGGTGTCTTCGAGCCCCAGCGTCATGTTGCTCGCCAGCACGAGTAGCGGAGAGCGCGCCGCGTTGGCAGTGGCGATGTTCATGATCATGTTCGTGAAGCCAGGGCCTTCCGTGCCGGAAGCGGCCACGACCTCGCCCGTAACGCGGGCGAAACCGTCCGCCGCCGAGCACATCATGCCCTCGGTGCGGCCGCCGTAGCTGGGGATGCCCTCCGATGCGAGGGCGTTGATCACGACGTAGTTGCCCGGGGCGCAGAACAAGGCGGCCAGTCCCTCGGCCTTGCAGGCCTTGGCGAAGATCTGCGCGCCCGTCATCGGGAAGTCTGGAGGCCTCGGCGTCTCGGAGAGGCTGCTCGGCACCTCGCTGGGAAGCTTGATGTTGCTGTCCCGTCGCTCCGTCGTGGAGGCCGCGGCGTTCGCGCCGGCCGCCACGGCGGCTGCCACAGCCCCCTTGGTCACGAATCCTCGCCGTGACACGGAGCGCTCCGCTCTGCTGCTCTTGCTCGCCATGATTTGTCTCCTTGAGTTGCCGTGGGCTTGCCGCGACGCCACTGCCGTTATCGCGACCCGGGACGAAGCTCCTGCGGTCCGATGCTACGAATGAAGTGGACGACCTGCCAGATCTTGAAGTCTTCCAGCTGCTTGCCGAACGGCGGCATTTCGTGGCCGGCGCCATCCCGGATCGACACGAAGATCTCGCCGTCCGTAGTTCCGTAGCGCCACTCGTCCGGATCGCGGAGGCTCGGAGCCTCGAAATCCGGATTCGCCTGTGCCCTGCCGTCCGCCCCGTGGCAGTACTGGCAAAGGCGCAAGTAGGTGTTGCGGCCGGTCTTGACGGTCTCTGGCGCGTAGGCGACCGGGTTCTGCAAAGCCTTGGCCTGGTCTGTTGGCATCCGCTCCGCTGCCGCGCCTCCGGCAACTGCCAGAATTGCCGCGCAGGCGAGCACGGCTGGCGCTTGGGTTCGCATCGGACTAGCGGTCATGCGCTTGCAGTTGGGCGGTGCCTTTGGCGTCGTGCGGGTCTCGTCGTCCCGCCACGCCCTC
>Ga0209021_1002385_pt1 | contig 16543 bp, 15 predicted proteins | sample PinacodermFT_FD_187299 | JGI IMG/M metagenome (GOLD analysis project Ga0209021, IMG submission 187299) | Host-associated microbial community of the marine sponge Aplysina aerophoba from Gulf of Piran - sponge pinacoderm, lysed by freeze-thaw... | ecosystem: Host-associated > Porifera > Sponge >... | reverse complement strand
TGCAAGGATTGACGGCAACCGAGGTCAAGGGCTTCGGCCGCCAGAAGGGACAGACCGAAATCTACCGCGGCGCCGAATACACGGTGAACTTCCTGCCGAAAGTGAAGATCGAGGTCGCGGTGGACGACGCCCAGTGCGAGCCGGCCGTCGAGGCGATCCAGAAGGCCGCCCATACCGGGCGGATCGGCGACGGCAAGATTTTCGTCAGCGACATCGGCCTTGCGGTGCGCATCCGCACCGGCGAAGCCGGCGTCGAAGCGCTTTGATAAGGAGATAAGAACATGCTTCGCATCGTTCCGGGCCTCGCGGCCCTCTTCGTGCTGGCGGCATCGCCCGCCGCTGCGGCAGTCGAAGGCGAGATCGCCTTCATCTTCAACACCTTCTCCTTCCTGGTGCACGGCTTCCTGGTGATGCTGATGGCGGCCGGCTTCGCCATGCTGGAATCGGGGCTCGTGCGGACCAAGAACACCGCGGCGATCTGCCTGAAGAACATCGCGCTCTACTCGCTTGCCGGGATCATGTTCTACATCGTCGGCTATGCCGTGATGTACACGGACGTGAACGGCGGCTGGATCGGCACGTTCGACTTCCTCTACAACCCGTCCGACACCGAACTCGCGCTCCTCAACGCCGAAGAGGCGACGCCCGAACAGGTCGCTGCCGTCGTCGAAGGCGGCTATTCGGTCATGTCCGACTGGTTCTTCCAGATGGTGTTCGTGGCGACGGCCGCTTCCATCGTCTCGGGCACGCTCGCCGAACGCATCCGTATCCTGCCTTTCCTGATCTTCACCGTCCTCCTGTCGGCGCTGATCTACCCGATCCAGGCGTCCTGGGTCTGGGGCGGCGGCTGGCTGAACGAGATGGGCTTCAGCGATTTCGCCGGCTCCACGCTGGTGCATTCCACCGGCGGCTGGGCGGCGCTCGCAGGCGCGCTGGTGCTCGGCGCGCGCAAGGGCAAATACGGGCCGGACGGGAGCATCAACCCGATGCCTGGCGCCAATCTGCCGCTCGCGACGCTCGGCACCTTCATCCTCTGGTTCGGCTGGTTCGGCTTCAACGGCGGCTCGCAGCTCGCGCTCGGTTCCGCGCTCGACGCGGTGGCGATCTCCATCGTCTATGTGAACACCAACCTCGCCGCCGCGGCGGGCGTGATTGCGGCCATGGCGACCAGCTATGTCATGTACCGCAAGATCGACCTGACGCTGGCGCTGAACGGCGCCATCGCCGGCCTTGTCTCGATCACCGCCGGCCCTGACCTCCAGAACCATGCGCTGGCGCTCCTCATCGGCGGCGTCGGCGGCGTGCTGGTGGTGTTCGCGGTCCCGGCCCTCGACCGGCTGAAGATCGACGATGTGGTGGGCGCGATCTCCGCCCATCTGGTCGCCGGCATCTGGGGCACGCTCGCGGTCGGCATCTTCGGCGGCGGCGACTTCGGGGTGCAGCTCATCGGCGTGCTGGCCATCGGCATCTTCGTCTTCGCTGCCTCGCTCGCGGCCTGGTTCGTGCTGAAGCTCCTCCTCGGCATCCGGGCGTCCGAAGAGGCGGAAGACGACGGCCTCGATAAGACCGAGCTCGGCATGGAGGCCTATCCCGAGTTCGGCCGGGGCTCCTCGCCGCTCTTCTAGCGGCGGGCGCCCTTCCCGCAACCGGCGGGCGCGCGACGACCCGGGTCGCGCGTCCGCTTTCGTGCGCCCTGCCGCGATTCCCGCATTGACGCTGTTTGCGGCCCGCCCTAGCGTTTCATGACCTTGCTTGGGGACGCTGCGCACATGCCGGGCGGAAATGTCCTTTTGGAAGCGCGCGGCATCGTCAAGCGCTTCGGCGACCTCGCTGCAAACGACCGCATCGACCTCTCCGTTCATGCAGGCGAAATACATGCGCTGCTGGGCGAGAACGGCGCCGGCAAATCAACGCTCGTCAAGATCCTCTACGGCTCGCTCCAGCCGGATGCGGGGTCGATCAGCTGGCAGGGCCGGCCGGCGGCCATCGGCAACCCGGCGGAGGCGCGCGCGCTCGGCATCGGCATGGTGTTCCAGCATTTCTCGCTCTTCGAGGGGCTGACCGTCGCCGAGAACATCGCGCTGGCGCTGCCGAAAGGCGCGGCGGGCAGCGGGCTCGCAGACGATGTCCGCTCGGTGTCGGAGTCCTACGGCCTGCCGCTCGATCCCGCGGCGCGCGTCGCCAGTCTGCCGGTGGGCGTTCGCCAGCGCATCGAGATCGTCCGATGCCTGTTGCAGCGCCCGCGCCTGCTCATCATGGACGAGCCGACCTCGGTGCTGACCCCGCAGGAGGCCGAACGGCTGTTCGAGACCTTGCGCCGGCTCGCCGGCGAGGGCTGCGCGGTGCTTTATATCAGCCACCGGCTCGAAGAAGTCCGCCAGCTCTGCCACAGCGCGACCGTGCTGCGGCACGGGCGGGTGGTCGGCCGGCCGGACCCGAACGCCGCAACCGCGGCCGACCTTGCCCGGCTGATGGTGGGTTCCGATGTGGAAGGCGCCGGCAACCGCGACAAGGAGCCTGCGGCGGCCGGCCCGGTCCGGCTCGCCGTTCGCGGCCTCTCGCTGGAAGCCGACACGCCCTTCGGCATCTCGCTGGAAGACATCTCGCTCGAGGTATGCGGCGGCGAGATCGTCGGCGTCGCGGGCGTCGCCGGCAACGGGCAGGACGAGCTGTTCGCCGCACTCTCCGGGGAGACGCCGGCTTCCGACGATGCCGCCGTCGAAATCGACGGGCGGGCCTGCGGACGGATGGGACCGCGCAGGCGGCGGCGCCTCGGCGCGGCTTTCATCCCGGAGGAGCGGCTGGGCCATGCGGCGGTTCCGGGCATGCGCCTTTCGGAAAACGCCGTACTCACCCGGCACGGCACCGACACGGAACTGTCGACGGGCGGCCTGCTGCACCTCTCCCGGGCACGCGGCCTTGCGCGGCACATCGTGGAGCGTTTCGACGTTCGCGCGCCCGACGGCGACCCCGAGGCCAGAGCGCTGTCGGGCGGCAATCTCCAGAAATTCGTCGTCGGGCGCGAACTCGACCGCCAGCCAGGCGTGCTGGCGGTGAGCCAGCCGACCTGGGGTGTCGATGTCGGTGCGGCAACCGAAATCCGCCGCGCGCTCGGCGCACTCGCGGGCAGCGGCGCGGCCGTTCTTGCTATCAGCCAGGACCTCGACGAGATCCTCGAGATTTCGGACCGCATCGCGGTGATCTCGCGGGGCCGGCTTTCTCCGGCCGTCCCGACCGGCGAGACGACCCGGGAGGCCATCGGCCTGCTCATGGGCGGCGCAGGGGACTGACCGGCATGCGGATCGAACTCCGGCAGCGGAGCGAAGACTCCCGGCTCATGGTCTGGCTGTCGCCGCTATTGGCGCTGGGCCTCACGCTGGTCTTCGGCACCTTCCTGTTCGCAGCGATGGGATACGATCCGCTCCGGGCCTTGTACGTCTATTTCGTCAAGCCGCTTACCGAGGCGTGGTCGCTGGAGGAAATTGTCGTCAAGGCGACGCCGCTGGCCCTGATCGGCGTCGGCCTGGCAGTCGTCTTCCGCGCCAATGTCTGGAACATCGGCGCGGAGGGGCAATACACGATCGGGGCCGTTTGCGGGTCGATCCTGCCGGTCATGCTGCCCGATCTACAGGGCCCGCTGCTCCTGCCGGCCGTGCTGGTATGCGGCGTGCTGGGCGGCATGGCCTGGGCGGCGATACCCGCCTTCTTCCGCGTCCGGTTCGGCGCCAGCGAAATCCTGACCTCGCTGATGCTTGTCTATGTCGCCCAGCTCCTCCTCGACTGGCTGGTGCGTGGCCCATGGCGCGATCCGGAAGGTTACAATTTCCCCGAATCGCGGCTCTTCGAAGCCGATGCGGTGATACCGGCTCTGGCCGGACGAATGCATTTCGGCACGGTGTTCGCCCTCATCGCGGTCGCGGTGTTCGTCATCGTCCTCGGGCGCACCCTCAAGGGGTTCGAGTTCCGGGTCATCGGGGCGTCGCCGCGTGCGGGCGCCTTCGCCGGATTTTCCGAACGCCGCTCCATCATGACCGTGCTGATGATTTCCGGCGGCCTCGCGGGCCTTGCCGGCATCTCGGAAGTGTCGGGCACCATCGGGCAGCTTCACCCGTCCATCTCGCCCGGCTACGGGTTCACGGCCATCATCGCCGCCTTTCTCGGCCGGCTGAACCCGGTGGGCGTGCTGTTCGCCTCGCTGCTGCTGGCGCTCACCTATATCGGCGGCGAGTCGGCCCAGGTCTCGCTCGGCGTCTCCGACAAGATCGCCCGCGTGTTCCAGGGGGCGATCCTGATCTTCGTGCTGGCGTGCGACATGTTCATCCGCTACCGCGTCCATATCCAACCGACGCGGCGCCCGGCAGGGCGTGCGGAGGATGCGCCGTGACCGGCTTCGAGGCCGTCATCCTCACCATCGTCACCGCGGCGACCCCGCTGCTGATCGCAGCACTCGGCGAACTGGTGACAGAGCGCTCGGGCGTCCTCAATCTCGGCGTCGAGGGCATGATGATCGTCGGGGCCGTAACGGGCTTCGCCGGCGCCCAGTTGACAGGCTCGCCTTATCTGGGAGCGTGCGCCGCCATGGCCGGCGGCATGGCGCTTGCCAGCCTGTTCGGCTTCCTGGTACTGCGGCTCGCCGCCAACCAGGTCGCCTCCGGGCTCGCGCTCACCCTGCTCGGGCTCGGCCTCTCGGGCATGATCGGAGAGGCGTTCATCGGCCAGCCGGGCCTCAGGCTCGAGCGGATCGACATACCGTTCCTGACCGACCTGCCGGTGGTCGGGACCGTCCTGTTCGGCCAGGATCCGCTGGTCTATGTCTCGGTTGCGCTGGCGGTATGCGTCTCCCGCTTCCTTTTCCATACGCGCGCCGGCCTTGCGCTTCGCGCCGTCGGCAACAACCACGGCTCCGCTCACATGCTCGGCGTGCATGTCATTCGCACGCGCTTCCTGGCGGTGCTGTTCGGCGGGGCCTGTTCCGGGCTGGCGGGCGGCTATCTTTCGCTCGCCTACACGCCGCAATGGGTCGAGGGCATGACCGCCGGGCGGGGCTGGATCGCGCTCGCGCTCGTGGTGTTCGCAAGCTGGATGCCGCTGCGCGCCGCCATCGGGGCCTATCTCTTCGGCGGCGCGCTGATCCTTCAATTTCATGCACAGGCTGAAGGAATTCCGCTGCCGTCGCAGTTCCTTTCGGCCCTGCCATATATTGCGACGATCGCAGCGCTGGTGATACTCTCCGGCGACCGATGGAGGGCGAGAAACGACTCGCCGGCATGTCTCGGACAGGTCTTCGTCCCCGACCGGTAGGTGCCGCCGTCTTTCGGTGCTCCCGACCGGCCGGGCATGGAAACACGGCCCTCGGGCCCAGTTGGAGAACAGGGAATGTTGAGAGCTACTATCCTCGCCGCCTTCGCCATGGCGCTGGCGTTTCCGGCCGCCCAGGCCGCCGATCCCGTCAAGGCAGCATTCGTTTATGTGGGCCCGATCGGCGACCATGGCTGGACCTACCAGCATGACCAGGGCCGCCTCGCCGTGGAGAAGGCCTTCGGCGACAAGGTCGAGACCCTCTATGTCGAGAACGTGGCGGAGGGTCCGGACGCCGAGCGCGCTATCGAACGCTTCGCGCGCGAGGGCGCTGATATCGTCTTCACGACTTCCTTCGGCTTCATGAACCCGACGGTCAAGGTCGCCAAGCGCTTCCCGGACGTGAAGTTCGAGCACGCCACCGGCTACAAGCAAGCCGACAATGTGGCGACCTACTCCGCGCGCTTCTATGAGGGCCGCTATGTCATCGGCCAGATCGCGGCCAAGATGTCGAAATCGGGCATTGCGGGCTATGTGGCCTCGTTCCCGATTCCCGAAGTCGTGCGCGGCATCAACTCCTTCCTGCTCGGCGCACAATCCGTCAATCCGGACTTCAAGCTGAAGATCGTCTGGGTGAACACCTGGTTCGACCCCGGCAAGGAGGCCGACGCGGCCAAGGCGTTGATCGATCAGGGCGCGGACATCATGACCCAGCACACCGACAGCCCGGCGCCGATCCAGATCGCCGGCGAGCGCGGCGTGCACGGTTTCGGCCAGGCCTCCGACATGGATGCCTTCGCGCCCGGCGCCCACTACACGGCGATCATCGACGACTGGAGCGCCTATTACGTTTCCCGCGTGAAGGCCGTTCTCGACGGGACATGGAAATCCGGCGACGTGTGGGGCGGGTTCGACGCCGACATGGTGATCATGGCGCCCTTCACCGACCTGCCGGAGGATGTCGCGGCCGACGCCGCCGCGATGGTCGAGAAGATCCGCTCGGGCGAGTTCCATCCCTTCACCGGCCCGATCCACGACCAGGAGGGCAAGCTCCGCATCGCAGAGGGCGAGCGGGCCGATGACGGCATGCTGCTCGGCATGAACTGGTATGTGAAGGGCGTTGACGACAAGCTGCCCCAGTAGCGGCCCATCCTCCCGGAACGGCGCGGATTGCGTCGTTCTGGGACGCCTGATCGACTGGTCCGGCGACCCGGCGGCGCTCGGCAGCGCCGCCGTCCGCGACCTTCCCGCCGGCGCGCTTGCGCTGAGGCAGGGCCGCATCGCCTGGAGGGGCGCGGCCGCCGACCTGCCTGCGGACTTTGCCGACGCGCCGGAGCGGGATTACGGCCGATGCCTGGTCCTGCCGGGGTTCGTCGACCCGCATGTCCATTTTCCCCAATACCGCATCGTCGCCGCAGGAGGCCGCGGCCTCCTGGACTGGCTGGACCGCTTCGCCTTCCCGGAAGAGCAGCTCTACGCGGATGCGGACCATGCCGCGGCGGCGGCCGAGACTTTCCTCGACCTCCTGCTCGCCCACGGCACCACCGCCGCGCTTGTCTTCTCCACGGTCCACGAGGAGGCCGCCGACCGGCTGTTCGTGGCCGCGGAACGCCGGGGCATGGCGCTCGCCGCCGGCAAGACCCTCATGGACCGGGGCGCGCCCGCAGCACTCCGCGACGACGCCGAAACCGGGCTGCGCGCAAGCGAGCGGCTCTATGCCAACTGGCACGGGCGGGGGCGCCTGCGCTATGCGCTCTCGCCCCGCTTCGCCGTCACATCGGGGGCGGCGCAGCTAGCCGCCGGCGGCGAGTTCCTCAAGAGCTACCCAGACGCGCTGATGCAAACGCACCTGTCCGAGACGCAGGAGGAAATCGCCGAAGTGGCCCGGCTGTTCCCGGACTGCGCCGACTACACCGACGTTTACGACCGCTTCGGCCTGCTGGGACCGCAGAGCCTGTTTGCCCACGGCGTCCACCTTTCGGCGCGCGAACGCGAGCGGCTGGGCGAAGCCGGCTCGGCGGTGGTCCACTGCCCGACCTCGAACGCCTTCCTGGGCTCGGGCCTGTTCGATATCGGGCCCTATTCGCCGGCCGCCGGAAACGCCGCGCCCCGTCTCGCCGTCGCCACCGACATCGGCGGCGGCACCAGCTATTCCCTCCCCGCGACCCTCGGTTCCGCCTATCGCACCGCGCTACTGCGGGGACGGCGCCTCTCGCCGGAGCGCGCCTTCTACCTGGCGACGCTCGGCAATGCCGAAGCGCTGGGCCTGGAGGACGAAATCGGACGGCTTGAGCCGGGCCGTCACGCCGACCTCGTCGTGCTCGACCCCGGCGCAACGCCGCTTCTGGCCGCGCGCGACGCCCTCAGCGAGACGCTCGCCGACACGCTGCTAGCCCTGATGATCCTGGGCGACGACCGCGTCGTCCGCGCAAGCTGGGTAGCGGGCAGGCAATTGCATCCGAAGCAGGACAGTCCATCGGACCGGGGCGGCGCTTCAGCAGTCTGACGCGGCGGCGCCGTCCTGCCGCATGGCGCCGCCCAGCGCCGGGGCGTCGAGCCGGCGGCGAAGCTGGTCGCGCACGTCGCGCCAGCGGAACCGGATCGAGTTCGTCACGATCTCGCGGTCAAGCTCCTTGTATTCGTCGATGACCGGCGCGAATCTCACCAGATCGGCTTCGCTGCCCGCAAAAGCGTGCCGGCCTTCCGCCGCCGCCGCCCAGTCGATTGCCCGCACACGCAGGGCGAATTGCTCCAGCGTGTCGGCCGGCACCGGACCGGCGCCCGCTTCGGAAAGGCTGTGCTCCGCCGCCTGCCGGAAACAACGCAGCGCCAGCGCTACCGCTCCGCCGCGCGGCAGCGCGCCGTCCCTTTCAGAGAGCGCCGCCGCAAATACTGTCAGATCCGCAAGACAGGACAGAAAAAGCTTCTGGGCAGCCGTGCGAATCGAGGCCGAGAAGGTGTCATCCTCAAAATAATTCCGGTAGCTCGTACCCATTCGCGTCTTCAGATAACCGTACAGTGCGGTCTGCGCGACATAGGAAGAGCGGGTGCGCAGAAACTCGGCAAGCGTATCCGGCGTGTCGAGCCTGTGGCGCTCGAAACGCGGACGAAATCTTTCCACAATTGCTCCAAGACCGACGACGCTCTTGCGCAACATATCCGCTTTTTTCGGGTTCACAGGCGCAGGAATCTCGATTATAGGCGACTGTGGCTCGGTGCGGTATCCCCGATCCTGAGAATATGTCCGGAATGCTGATCGGAAAGGCTGGGGAAGCCGACGTCCGAACAACAAAAAGGAAGGGGAGAGAGACGCATGGCGGAAGTTAGCGCCGAAACTCGGCAATCTCACTGGAGGAAGACGTCCACCCTAACCTATATAGTCTTGGCGATCTGGTTCCTGTTCGGATACGTGGTGCCATGGTTCGCCAAGGACTTAGACGGGGCGTCCTTCCTCGGATTCCCGCTCGGTTACTATTTCATAGTACAGGGCTCGCTGATCATCTTCGTGCTTCTGATCGTTGTCCAAAACATCTTCCAGGACAATATCGACGAAGAGCACGGGGTGGCCGAAGAGTAAGGGGAGCGGCTCATGAACGCACAAGCGCAAGGCACGAGGTTCGTCGATAAGCTGGGGAAGGTGTACGGCTTGTACACGCTGGGTTTCCTCGCCTTCTTCGCCCTCATGGCCATTATCGAGCAGTTCGGCGCCGGCGCCAGGACCATCGGCGTGCTGTTCCTGCTCTTCACCCTCGCGATCTACGCCACCATCGGCTGGCTGTCGCGTACCATGCAGGTGGATGCCTATTACGTCGCGGGACGGGAGGTCCCGTCCCTCTACAACGGCATGGCGACGGCGGCGGACTGGATGTCCGGCGCGTCCTTCGTGGCGCTTGCCGGCGGCATCTATTTCGGCGGCTATCCCTATCTGGGCTTCGTCATCGGCTGGACCGGCGGCTATGTGCTGGTCAACGCGCTGATGGCGCCCTATCTGCGCAAGTTCGGCTGCTACACGGTGCCGGACTTCATCGGCACCCGTTACGGCGGCAACCTGGCGCGGTTCTGCGCGGTCTTCGTTCTCGTGGTGGCGTCCTTCACCTATGTGACGGCGCAGATCAACGCCACCGGCACGATCGCCGCCCGCGCGCTCTCCATCCCGTTCGAGTTCGGCGTGTGGTTCGGACTGCTGGGTATCCTGCTCTGCTCCATGCTGGGCGGCATGCGCGGCGTGACCTGGACGCAGGTGGCGCAGTATATCGTGCTCATCATCGCCTATCTGGTGCCGTTGATCTGGATGTCGAACGAACAGGGCTTCGGCATCATCCCGCATTTCGGCTACGGCGAGGCCGCACAGCGGATAGCCCAGCTTGAGGCGGAGTACGGACTGCAGCCGGCGGCCGAGGCCGTAGCGGGGCTGAAAGTGCTGACGACAGCGCATTTCGACCCGCAGACCTCGCTCGACAGCTGGAAGTTCGTGACGCTGGCGCTCTGCATGATGGCCGGCACGGCGTCGCTGCCGCATATCCTTATGCGGTATTTCACGACACCGTCCGTGCGCCAGGCGCGCAAGTCGGTCGGCTGGTCGCTGTTTTTCATCTTCCTGCTGTATTTCTCGGCGCCGGCGCTCGCCACGCTGACGAAGCTGCAGCTGCTGGACCCGACCCTCGCCACTGCGGTGGTCGGCAAGGCGGTGGAAGATGTAATGGCGCTGGAGTGGGTGAAGAACTGGTCGGCTGTGGGCATGCTGTCGGTCGTCGACCAGAGCGGCGACGGGATCGTGCAGCTTAACGAGTTCTTCATGCGGCCCGACATCGTCGTGCTGGCCACCCCGGAGATCGCCGGCCTGCCCTACGTGATCTCCGGCCTGGTCGCGGCAGGCGGCATGGCGGCTGCCATGTCCACCGCCGACGGCTTGCTGCTGGCGATCGCCAATGCGCTCAGCCACGATCTCTACTACAAGATCATCGACCCGCAGGCCGATACGCGCCGCCGCCTGATCGTGGCCCGCGTGCTGCTGGTCGGTATCGGCGTCTTGGCTGCCGCAGTGGCTTCGCTGAAGCTCACCGGCATCCTGGGCGCGGTGGCATGGGCGTTCTGCTTCGCCTGCTCGGGGTTGTTCTTCCCGCTGGTGCTCGGCATCTGGTGGAAGAGGGCCAACCGGCAGGGCGCCATAGCCGGCATGATCGCCGGCTTCCTGGCGGGGTCGATCTACCTCTACCATGTGTATGGTGGCGGGGCTCAGCTCTGGTCCATCGACCATCTGCGCTTCGGCATGATCGGCATGCCGGTGTCGCTGGTGACGATGGTGGTGGTGTCGCTGATGACACCGGAGCCGGATGCGGAAACGCAGGCCATGGTGGATGAGACCCGTATCCCGACGGGCGATTCGATCCTGGCGGAGACGCATTGACCGCAGACCGGTCTTCGGGCGCTAAAGGAGGCGGGGCTTCGGCCCCGCCTCTAGCCGCGTCCACAGGTTGCCGAGCGAGGCGGCATGGATAGCCTCGCACACACGCTGCCCGGCTGGGTGGTGCTTCTGGATTATGTTCTGGGCGTAGCGATGTGGACCCTGGTCGGCCGCTCCGCCATGAACATCTTTCTGCCCGTCACCTCCGATTTCTTCTTCATGAAGGCCTTCGTGAAGATGACGGACCCGATCCTGAGGGTCTTCAAGCCGATTACGCCGGGCTTCCTGATCGACCCCGTCGTGCCGCTGTTCGTCGCCTGGTTCTTCTTCCTGTTCCGGTTCTATGTCATGCCCTGGCTGCTCGGATATTCCGTGCTCGGCATGCTCTCCTTCCCGCTCGAAGGCGAAGTCGCCGCCATGCTTTACGATATCTTCGGCAGCGGGCTGTAGAGTCGCCGCCCCGGGATCTGCAACAGAGGTCGCGATGTTCCGCGCCATCCTCCTGCTACTCACCGTTCCCCTCCTGTGCAGCCCCGCGCATGCCGAACGGTACAAGGGCTTCCCGCGCGGTCATGCGCTGATTGCCGCCGCCGAACTGAAAGCCGCGCTGGACGGTCCCGACCCCGGCCCCGTAGTGCTCGCGGCGGTCGGCAAGAGGCGCTGGCTGCTCGGCCACATTCCCGGCGCGCGCCACGTCCCGCGCCGCGCCTATACCGACCGTAACGGCATGGCGGCGGACCGGGCCCGCTTCCAGGCCTTCGCGCGCGGGCTCGGCATAGACGACGAGACCCCCGTGGTCGTCTACGACAACGCTTACGATGCCGCGCGCCTCTGGTGGCTTTTCCGGCTCTATGGAAAGACCGATGTGAGGATACTCGACGGCGGCTGGCGGACCTGGGACGAGGCGGGCTATCCCGTCGAACGCGGCCCCGGCCGGGCGGCGCCGGAGGCCGGCAATTTCACCACCGCGCCTGCACTCGCCGGCTGGACAGCCGGCATCGGCGAGGTTTCCGAAGCCCGCCCGGAAGCGGGAACCCATGTCTGGGATGCGCGCGATCCGCCGGAGTGGAAGGAAACGGGCCCCATCGGGCAGGCCCGCTTCATCGGCTGGCGGGCGTTTCGCAGGGCGGATGAGGGCCGGCCCTCGGAGTTCCGGACCGCCGCCGAAATCGGCGCTTTGCTCCGGCAGGCCGGCTTCGAGCCGGAGCAGGACCACATCTTCTACTGCCATTCCGGCGTGCGCGCCGCCACGCCGATGTTCGCCCTCTACCTGATGGGCTATCCCGCCGAACGCTTGCGCCTCTACGACGGTTCCTGGATAGAATGGAGCCGGCGGGCCGCGAGGAACTAGGCCGGCCCGGAAAGTGCGGCCGGCTGCGCCCCGGGGAGTGGACAAGCGCGGCGGACGCTTTATGATGAATGCTGCACTGCAACAAGGAGGCAGAGATGAGCGCAGATCCGGTCGTCATTGTGGGCATGGCGCGCACGCCGATGGGGAGTTTCCAGGGCGTGCTGAAGGACGCAACGGGGCCGGAACTCGGCACCCGCGCGATTACCGGCGCGCTGGAGAGTGCGGGCGTGGCGGCGGAGGATGTGGACGAGGTGATCCTCGGCTGCGTGCTGCCGCACGGGCAGCGGCAAGGGCCGGCCCGCCAGGCCGCCATCCACGCCGGCATCCCGAAATCGGCGGGCGCCACCACGATCAACAAGCTCTGCGGCTCCGGCATGAAGGCCACCATGCTGAGCCACGACCTGCTGCTCGCCGGCACCAACGACGTCATGGTCTCCGGCGGCTTCGAGAGCATGACCAATGTGCCCTACATGGTGGAGAAGGCACGCGCCGGCATGCGCATGGGCCACGGCCGCTTCGAGGACGCCATGTTCCTGGACGGCCTGGAGGACGCTTACGAGCCGGGCGCGCTCATGGGCCATTTCGCCGAGGAGACGGCGCGGCACTTCCAGTTCACCCGGGAAGAGCAGGACGATTTCGCGATCCGGTCGCTGAATCGCGCCCGCGTAGCGAACGAGGACGGCACCTTCTCCGGCGAAATGGTGCCGATGACGGTGAAGACCCGGCGCGGCGAGACGGTCGTGGAGCAGGACGAACAGCCCTTCACGGCCAATATCGAGAAGATTCCGAGCCTGAGGCCGGCTTTCGCCAAGGACGGGTCTGTAACGCCGGCAAATTCCAGCTCGATTTCCGACGGCGCGGCCGCGCTGGTGCTGATGCGCCGTTCCGAGGCCGAGCGCCGGGGGCTCACCCCGCTCGCCACCATCGTGGCCCATACCTCGCACAGCCAGGAGCCGCGCTGGTTCACCACCGCACCTATCGGCGCGATGAAGAAGCTGTTCGAGAAGACCGGCTGGGACAAGGACGAGGTCGAGTTCTACGAGATCAACGAAGCGTTCGCGGTGGTGCCGATGGCGGCGATGCGCGAATTCGGGCTGCCGGCCGAGAAGGTGAACGTCCATGGCGGCGCCTGCGCCCTCGGCCACCCCGTCGGCGCGTCGGGCGCCCGGATCGTGGCGACGCTCATCAACGCCATGCGGAAGGACGGCGCGACGAAGGGCGTCGCAGCCATCTGCATCGGCGGGGGCGAGGCGACGGCGATGGCTATCGAACGCGCGGCGTGACCCGTCGGCTGATCTCCTCCGGCGGCCGTTTCGAGGCGGCCGCCGGCTATTCCCGCGCCGTGGTGCAGGACGGATGGGTGCATGTTGCGGGTACCACCGGTGCGGACCCCGGGACGGGTGCAATTCCCGATGATGTCGTAGAGCAGGCCCACCTTGCCTTCGGAATTATCGAGGCCGCGCTGGCGGAGGCCGGCGCCGGCTTCGAGGATGTCGTGCGCGTCATCTACTATCTGACCGACGCCGCCGACTTTGCCGGGCTCATGCCGGTGTTCGGAGAGGTTTTCGGCGACATCCGGCCGGCCGCCACGGCGGTCGTCGTCGCCGGGCTGGTCGATCCCGCCATGAAGATCGAGATCGAAGTCACGGCCCAGTGCCCACGGCCCTGATTACCGGTGCGGCACGCGGCATCGGCCGCGCCCTTGCAGGCCAGTATCTGGCCGACGGCTGGCGGGTTCTGGCCGTGTGCCGCGACCCCGCGGCACTGGCCGGCCTCGATGGCATCGCCGATGCGGCCCGCCTCGATGTCACCGACGATGACGGCATCGCCGCACTCGCCGACCGCTGGCGGGGCGAGCGCATCGACCTGCTCTGGAACAATGCCGGCGTGGATTCGCTCAACACCCGCTCGCTCGCCCGGCCGCTGGACACGGACGAGTGGGCGTATTGCCTGCGCGTCAACACGATTGCGCCGGTGGTGCTCGCGGCTGCCTTCGCGGAGCATGTCGCCGCAAGCGAACGGCGCACCATGGTCTTCGTCACCAGCCAGCTCGGTTCCATCGCCCAGGCTGCGGGCGTGCGCCGCTACGCCTACAGCAGCTCCAAGGCCGCGCTCAACATGGCGGCCCGCACCGTTGCGTTCGAACTTGCCGGCCGGGTGCGGGTCGCCATTCTCCATCCGGGCCACGTCGCCACGGATATGGGCGGGAGGGCCGCCCCGGTTTCGCCGCAGGAAAGCGCCCGCGGCATGCGCCGTATCGCGGACCGGCTCACCGACAGGCAGTCCGGAACCTTCCTGGACTGGCAAGGCCGCTCGCTGCCCTGGTAAGGGCAGCGCGGTGTTCGGCGCCATCGGGCCGGAGGAAGAGGTCCTGAATACTGTCCGCCCGCGGCAGCCATCGGCAGATGCCGTCATGCATCGAGGCTTACGGCGAAGCACGCCTAACCCATCAATCAGGGACCGGGGTGTCTAACGCCGCTTCACCCTCTCCCTCAGCTCGTGCTTGCGGGTCTTGCCCATCGCGTTCCTGGGGAGCGCGTCGAGGAACAGCACATCCTTGGGGTGCTTGAAGCGGGCGATCCGGCCCTCGAAGCGGGCGAGAAACTCCGATGCCGCAATCCTCGCGCCCGGGGCCGGGACGATCACGGCTACCGGCACCTCGCCCCACCTCGCGTCCTCGCGTCCCACTACCGCCACATCCGCGATGTCGTCCATCCGATGGACCAGTTGCTCGATCTCCGCCGGGTAGATGTTCTCCCCGCCCGAGATCACGATGTCCTTCTTGCGGTCGATGACGAACACGTCGCCCTCTTCGTCGCGGTAGGCCACGTCGCCGGTATGGAACCAGCCGTCCTTGAGCGCGCGGCGCGTCTCTTCCTCGTTGTTCCAGTAGTTGCGAAGGACGTTGCCCCCCCGGATCAGGATTTCGCCGGAGGTGCCGACCGGAACTTCGTTGCCGTCGTCGTCGGCGATCTTCATCTCGCAGTGGAGCCCGCATTTCCCGGTCGAGCGGGGCTTGCGCAAGCCGTCGCCGGGCTTCTGGTAGATCGAGACCGGAGCGGTCTCGGTCAGCCCGTAGGTCTGGCATACGGGAATGCCGCGCGCCTGCACCGCGTCGATCAGATGCAGCGGCACGATGGAGGAGCCGGTGGTAAGGATCCGGAGGCTGGAAAGGTCCGTATCCGCCCAATCCGGATGGTCGATCGCCGCCTGGATTGTCGCCGGGACCAGGACGAGCTGCGTCGGGCGCTCCTCGACGATCGCGCGCAGCGTCGCCTCGGGTTCGAATCGGCGGTGCAGGATTACCGTCCCCCCGACATAGAAGGCAGGCGAGGTGAGGATGTTGAGCCCGCCCACATGGAACATCGGCAGCACTGTCAGAACGCGGTCGGCGTCGGTCAGCCCGGCATAGTGAATGCAGTTGAGAGCGTTGACCTGGATCGCCTGCTGGTCGAGCACCGCGCCCTTGGGGTGGCCCGTTGTGCCCGAGGTGTAAACCAGCAGGCAGGGGGTCTGCGGCCCGGCCCCGCGGTCGAGGTCTTCGCCCGCTGCCCCCTCCGCGTCCCGGGCGATCCTGTCCACTGGAACGATAGCGATATCCAGGCAATTCGCAGCCGCCTCGCGCGCGAGGTCCGCGTGGTCACCGTCAGCGACCAGGATCCGGGGCGCGGAGTCGCCGAGGATATAGGCGAGTTCCGGCACCGCCAGGCGCCAGTTGAGCGGCGAGAACATCGCGCCGATCCGCGCGCAGGCGAAAAAAAGCGCCAGTATCGCCGGGCTGTTGAAGCCGAGGAACGCGACCCGGTCGCCGCGCTCGACGCCATGCACGGTCTCCAGCGCCCGCGCATGTCCCCGGATCGTCTCCGCAAAGCGGGCGTAGTCGATGTCCTCGCCCTCGAAGCGGATCGCGGTCTTCGACGGGGTGAAAGCTGCGTTCTTCTCGACCCACGCGGACAGGTCGTTCATTCATCGTCCTCGCCGCGCTCGTAGAGGGCCTCGCGGCCGAGCTTGTCGATGCAAAGCTCCGCCGTCCACGGCAGCATCAGCGATCCGCAGCGGCTGTCCCGGTAGAGCCGCTCCAGCGGCAGGCTCTTCAGCATCGACTGCCCGCCGCAGGTGCGGATCGCCTTCTGGCAGAGGTCGTTGGCCGTCTCCATCACCGTGTACTGGGTGCAGTAGGCCCGGAGCACCGACGCCTTGGACGGGTTCGCGCGGGCCTCGCCGAGCATCTGGAACCAGAGCGCCTTGGCCTGCTCCAGCGCGATCAGCATTTCCGCGACGGCGTGCTGCTTGGTCGGGTACATGCGCCGCTTGACCGGCGGCATGCCGGGCACCTCGCCGCGCAGGTAGCGGACCGTGAAATCGTAGGCCGCCTGAGCGATCCCCATGTAACTCGGGGTCAGCGTGGTGAACATGTGCGGCCAGCGGGTCGCCGCCTTGAAATAGATCCCCTTCGGCATCAGCGCCGCGTCGTCCGGCACGAACACGTT
>Ga0209021_1002382_pt1 | contig 16552 bp, 13 predicted proteins | sample PinacodermFT_FD_187299 | JGI IMG/M metagenome (GOLD analysis project Ga0209021, IMG submission 187299) | Host-associated microbial community of the marine sponge Aplysina aerophoba from Gulf of Piran - sponge pinacoderm, lysed by freeze-thaw... | ecosystem: Host-associated > Porifera > Sponge >... | reverse complement strand
CGGAACGAAGGGCGTCAGGGACGCGGCGCCTGGCCGCGCCCGCTTTTTGCCCGGATCGGGGCCGAGGCGCGGAGTCTCGACGCCTATACCGAGGCCCCGAACGCCGAGATCCTCGCCCGGATCGATGCGATGAGCGCCGAATACGACGAGCGGATCGCCGCCTGGGAGGCGGTGCGAGGGCAGATCGATTCCCTGAACGAGGCGCTCCGCGGCGGTGGCCCGCCACGGCTCACGCCGCGCCCGAGTGGCGCCGACTAGCGGGTGTGAGTTAATTCTCCGCGACGACTCTTCCAACTCCAGGAGAAACAACATAGATGTCCCGTCTGCTTCAAAAGAACCTGAGCCGCGCCGAATTCCTGAAGCTCTCGAGCGCGGCTGCCGCTGCCGGGCTCACGACCGCGGCCGGTTGCCAGACCGCCGCGTCCAGCCGCCCCGACATGGTGGTCCATAACGCCCGGGTCTACACGTCGGAATACTCCGAGGGCTCGGAGACGATGGACCGTGCCGAAGCCTTCGCCGTCCAGCACGGCAAGTTCGCGGCCGTCGGATCGAACGACGAAGTGATGAATCTCGCGGGGCCCGGCGTGGAAGTGGTGGATGCCGGCGGGATGGCGGTCGTTCCCGGTTTCATCGACGCCCACTGCCACCCCGGCGGGATGCGGGACCTGTTCGAGGTGAACCTCGACGTCCGCACCATCGAGGACATCAAGCTGGCGATTCGGGCCGCGGCTGCCGACACGCAGGCGGGCTACTGGGTGGACGGATTCAAGTACGACGACACCAAGGTCACCGGCGAGAACGGGGAGTACCGCCGGATCACCAAGCACGATCTGGACGAGGCCACGACGGACGTTCCGGTCCGCGTCTCCCACCGGGGCGGCCATATCTACTGGTACAACTCGAAGGCTTTCGAGATGGCCGGCGTGACCAACGACGTCGCCGATCCACCGGGCGGCCGCTTCGAAAAGGACGCGAACGGGGAACTGACCGGCCTCGTCGAGGAGCGGGCCGACGACGTCTTCAACGGGGTCGGTCAGCGGCGGGTTTACGGCCGGGCCGAGTTCCGGCAGGGCGTCGCCCACATGTCGAAACTGATGACCGCCGCCGGAATCACCGGTGTTCACCAGACGGGCGGGGACTCCGACGGACTCCTGGCGCTTGAGGACGCCTATGCGGCCGGCGAGCTGCGTTACCGGATGTACTACTTCGCCTCCGGAGCTTCGGATCTCTACAGCGCGCTCAAGGAGGCCAAGATCCACCGCGGCTTCGGGAACGAGTGGCTCCGGATCGGGGCGGTGAAGTACGGGGCCGACGGATCGGCCTCCGGCCGCACGATGTATATGAGCACCCCGTACGAGGGCACCGACGACCACGGCATCCTCACGATGACTCCCGAGGAAATCCTGGAGGCGGTCGAGGACTCACACGCCCACGACTTCCACATCGGGATCCATGCGAACGGCGACCTGACGATCGGTTACGTTCTCGACGCCTACGAAAAGGTGCTCGCCGAGGCCCCCCGGGACGCCCGGCACCGCCTTGAGCATTGCTCGCTCGTGAACCCGGAATTGCTCCAGCGGATTCACGACAGCGGCTCCATTCCGACTCCCTTCTGGACCTACGTCCACTACCACGGGAACAAGTGGGTGGAGTACGGCGAAGAGAAGATGAAGTGGATGTTCGCCCACAAGTCCTTCCTCGACTACGACATCCCGGTCGCCGGGGCCTCCGACTACGTGCCGGGACCCTATGAGCCGATGATGGCCCTCCAGGCCATGGTGACCCGCAAGGACACCCAGGGCCGGGTGTGGGGCGAGAACCAGCAGGTGACGGTCGACCAGGCTCTCAAGATCGGCACCATCCACGGGGCACACGCCTCTTTTGAAGAGGACATCAAGGGCAGTATCAAGATCGGCAAGCTCGCGGATTTCGTGATGCTCGAGCAGGATCCCCACGACGTGGCCGCGGACGACCCGGACCAGCTCAAGCACATCCCGATCCATCGCACCGTCGTCGGCGGCAAGACCATGTTCCAGGTTTAGACCGCAGGAGCGCCGCTCCCGGCATCGCGGCGGAAGGTCCGGTCCCGCCCGTCAGCCCTTCGCGCGCAGCTTCGCCGCGATGAACGCGGGATGCTCCACGTGCAGCAGCGTCGCCACCTTGCGGATGATCTGCTCTTCCTCTCCCGCGAGCCAGCCGTCCGCGAACGCGACCCGGAAGAGCAATTCGATGATGGTCGCCTTGTGCTCGGCGGAAAGGCTCCGGTCCACGAGCCGGGTGAACTCGTAGAGCGAAACCGCTTCGGACGACCGTTGTCCGGCAACGTCCACGATTTCGGCGGTTTCCTCCGCACTCAGCGCAAAGGCCGACTCGAGGCTCTGCACGATCTCCTGCTTCTCCCGTTCGTCCACCTCGTGGTCGGCGGCCGACACTTCGAGGAGCAACACGGCGGTGGCGATCTGCACGTCCCGCGGTGAAGGCGGTGGGGGAGGGGAGTGCTCGGGGCGGCGGCGCCCGCCGCTCACCAGGTCGCTGATCCAACCCATCGGGGACCTCCGTTTCTGCGACCAAGGCGCGCCAACGCTCCCGGCACAGGAGCGAAACCCGACTTCCCGTTCATGCGCCCACCGGCCAGTGCTCCAGCCGGATTCCTTCCATCGGGAAGTCCTTCGGGTTTCCCGTCACGAGCAGCGCGGAAGCGGAATAGGCGGCGGCGGCGATCAGGCAGTCGGACTGCGGCAGTGTCTTTCCGCTGGACGCGAAGCGTTGACGCCATTTGCCCGCTCTCCGCCCTTCCTCGAGCCCCAGCGGAAGAATCACCAGGCCGCGGACGAGATCGTCCGTCCGAGCCGCTTCTTCCGAACGAAGCCCGCGGTACACCTCTTCGACGTTGACTGCCGTCGTGCAGGCGACGTCACCACGAGACCGCAGTCGCCGCACCCGAACGACCGCCGGACGACCGCGCAGATGGTCAATGAGCACCGTGCTGTCGAGCAGCACGAGCATTCCTTCAGCCGACCCGGCGGGGATCTTCGCGGCGTCCGCGCCGAACCCATTCTGCCGGATCCTCGTCCCACTCGTGTCCGTGGTCCGGGATGCTGCCCGCGGCCTTCTCGATCAGGTCCCACCGATTCTGGTGTTCGACCGCGGCGCGCACGGCTTTCCGGATGAAAGCGCTGCGTCCTCGCCGCCCGGCGAGGGCGTCCACCCGCTCGATCAACTCGTCCTCAACATGAACGTGTAAACGCATGTGCCAATATTAGCCCACACCCAACGCGGTGACCGTGAGATTTCGGGGCAAGGGGCCAGGATCTATGCCGCTGCTGCCGCCCGCCGCGAGCGCCACACCCAGAGCCCGAACGCGCCGAGGCCGAAGAACATGACGAGCAGGCCGACCACTCCCCCGATGAAGGGAACTTCCACCGCCAGCACCAGGATCCCGAGTCCCAGCGCGATCCGTCCGATCCGCTGGACGCTCGTGGAAGCCAGCCCGAGGATTGCCTGGCCGATCACCATCGCCGCGATCACCCGGGCCGCGTAGAGCAGGAACAGGTAGAGCATGCCGACGGCAAAGGCGAGCGGCAGGCCGATGAAGGTGATGGCGAGGAGGATCGCGGCGAAGGGGAGTCCCACGAACAGCAGCAGACCCAGCAGCAGCGGGCCGATCGGCCTGCCGCCGACCGCGGCCATCGCGCCGAGGGGTCCGGAGGCCAGCAGGACGAGCACGAGTCCGAGCGCGAGTCCCATGGCCCAGCGGGTCGCGATCCGCATGACTTCGTCCCAGACGCTCGTTTCTTCGGGTTCAGGCTCGAACCACTCCACGTTGGGGGCGCCGGGCTCGCGCTCGGGCTCCGTGGGGCCGGTGTACTGAGCGTCGCCGGCGATCGCCGCTCCGGACCCGAGATGCAGCGCCTCGCCGCTGAATTCGAGGTCACCTTCGATGGGTGCGTCCACCTCCAGTCGGCTTCCTCCGGCAAGCACCGAGCCTCCGACCGGCCCCGCGACCGAGAGACGATCACCGGCCATCATGATCCCGCCTCCCACGCTGCCGTCGGGAAGGACCGAGATGGTCTCGCCGGCCGCGGCCAGCCCGCGTCCCAGATCGCCGCCGATCCGCACGGACTGGGCCGCGCCGCGCAGGCTGAGCCCAACGCTGCCCTCCATGTTGATGTCGTTTCCGAATCCGAAGACGTCGCCATCCACGCGCCCGGTGATCGTGAGCGAACGTCCGGCGAAATAGAGATCCCCCCGCACGGTTCCTGCAACCACGGCCTCGTCGCAGAGAAGCAGCAGGTCGTCGTTCACCGTCCGTTCCGCGGCGATGCGGCAGCGCCCGGTGTCCCCCGCGATGACCTCGAGCGCTTCCGCCGGGGTACTGAACGCGCTCAATGCGGGAAGGAGCGCCGCCAGCAGGACCGGCATGACGCCCGCGCGGGGGCGGCGCATGACATTCGAGGCCAGAGCGATACCGATGAGGGTCATGATGACGATGCCTCCGTAGGCAATCTGAATTCCGATCTGCTGGAGGTCCAGCAGCGACAGAAGGCGGAAACCGAGATTCGAGAGCACGGGGAGCGCGTCCGGCATCGGTGTTTCCGCCGCCGCCGCGCCCACACCGGTGAAGAAACGCCGGACGGCGATGAGGCCCAGCGAAAGCACCAGTCCCGCGGCGACCACCCACCCGAGTTCTCGGGACACCTCGCGTTCCTGCACGGCGTCGGGGGCCGCCGCCGCCCGCAGCAGGTCGCTTTCGCGGCGGAGCCCCTCGTAGAGCCGGTGGCAGACGAAGCAGCGGGTCAGGTGCGTTCGCGTCCTGGCGGCTTCGGCCCGGGGCAACTCCTCGTCGAGGAGCGCGAGGAGTTGCAGTTCGGAGAGATGTTCGATTTCGGCCATCATCCGAGCTCCTCCTCGCTCGTGAGCTGGTCGCGCATCCGGCGCCGGCCGCGCAGCAGGAGCACGCCCACGTTCGTGCGGGTGACGCCCAGGGTGTCGGCGATTTCCTGGTAGCTGAGCCCGGCGCCGTAGCGCAGGGTGAGCGCGAAGCGCTGCCGGAGCGGCAGCCCGGAGAGCGCGGCGCGGACGCGTTCCCGCCGCTCCTCGGTGATCAGCCGGTCGAGCGGGCTCGGGGAATCGGAGACCAGTTGCGCCGCGCCTTCGTCGTCGAGCGGTTCGGATCGGCGGTTCTTCCGCGCCTCGTCCCAGCAGCGGTTGGCCGCGATCCGGAAAAGCCATGGCCCGAAGGGGCGCGCAGTATCGAAGGAGTCCAGCCGGAAGCGCGTCTTCATCATGATCTCCGCTGCCAGGTCTTCCCCGGAGTCCCCCGGAAGCGTTCGGCGGCAAAACGCCAGCACCTGGGGATGGAAGTGCCGATAGAGCGTTGCCCACGCCTCCCGGGCGCTGGCCTGGCCGGTGTCCGGGGTGTCGGCGGAGGCTTGCCGATCGGCTTCCTGGCAGACGCGGACAAGCCGTGCGATTTCCTGATCGTGGAGCATCCCTCCAGTTGCCATACGTCTGATCCACCCCGGACGTTACAACTCGGAGGAACGAACGCGACCCGTTCTGCGATCCTCTTCCGCGTCGATGCAGGGATCGAGGTTGTTCACTCTTCTGAAACGGTTCGCCGGCCGCTTTGCGCTGACTCTGTGTCTGGTCCTCCTGGAGGCGGCGGGTTGGACCCTGTTTCCGCTGGTGATCGGCCGCGCCATCGACAGCGTGCTCGCGGACTCGGCGCGCGGTCTCTACGAGTTCGCCGCCCTCGGGATCGGAACCATGGGGATCGGGATTGCCCGCCGTTTCGTGGACAGTCGGGCGTACGCGCGGGTGTTTCGGCGGCTGGGCGAGGAGCTGGTCACGCAGGACACGGCGAGCGGTACCTCGACAAAGACGGCGCGTCTCCGAATGCTGCAGGAGTGCGTCGAGTTCTTCGAGCACCAGGTCCCCGGCCTGATCACGGGAGTCATCGGCCTCGGCGGCACTCTGCTCATTCTTTCGGCGCTCAACCGGCCTGTTTTCGTTGGTTGCCTGGGGGTCACCGCCGTCAGCCTGGTTCTTTACGCCCTGACCGGAAAGCTGACGACCCGTTACAACGCCGGGCTCAACGACGAACAGGAACTCCAGGTGGACGCGGTCGAGAGCGGTGACCGAGGCCGGGTCGCCGCACACCTCCGGGCTCTCATGCGCTGGAACATCAAGCTGTCGGACCTCGAGGCGGTCAACTTCGGAGTGGTGTGGCTCTTCCTGATGGGTTTGCTGGTCTTTTCGATCGGATCGGCGGCGGAGCAGACCCTCGAATACGGCACGGTGTTCGCGGTAGTGATGTACGTCTTCCAGTTCACCGAGTCGGTGATCGTGCTGCCCCTCTACTACCAGCAGTGGCTTCGGCTGAGGGAGATATCGGGTCGGCTCGACGTGTCTGGCGAGCCGGCCTGAGACTGCGCCTGTGAGCTGGCATGGGGCAACCCGGCGTCGCGGGTCTTGCGCTTCCGCGCGATGCCGAACGGAGGTCGGCTGTCCAGGCGGAGGCACCCTGCGTGCTCCCCATTCGCCCCGTCTCCTAGAATCCCGGCGATGCGTGTCCTGCACCGGAGGCTGCTGGTCTTCGGGGCCGTCGCCCTGGCGCTCGTTCCGGTGCTGTTCGGGATCCGGCTGCTCGACCGGATGGCGCTGGCCTACACCACCGGGCTCCGGCGGAGTGTGGACAGCCCCGGATTCGGCGGCGTCATGCCGCCCGCCGACGGTCCGCCGCCCGGGGTGGCCTTTATCGGCTTCTCGCAACCCGCGGAGGATGCCGAAGGGTTCGTGATGCGCCGGGTCACCGCGCAGGGCCGGGAAGCCGGCCTCCGGAACGGGGACCGGGTCACCGCGGTGGACGGGGTGGCGTACCGCGACGCGCGGGAAGCGATGGGGGGACTCATCAGTACCCGGATCGCGGGCGAAACGGTGGACCTCACCGTCGTGCGGAGCGGAGAGGAACTCACCCTGCCGCTCCGGCTGTCGCGCTACGTACGGCATCCCGGGGACCTGGGGTTGGTGTTCGAGGAAGTCGCTCTTGCCTCCGGCAGCGGTCACACGCTCAGGGGCTGGTGGATTCCACCCCCCGGGGACAGTGACGGACGGGCGGTGGTGTGGGTGCACGGGGCCCACTCCTCCCGCTACCAGGCGCTCGACCACGGCGCCGAATTCCTCCATGACCGGGGCTACGGGATTCTGACCATGGATCTGTCCGGCCGCGGCTCGAGCGACGGGGAATACATCACCTACACCTGGAACGAACGCCACGACGTTCGCTCCATGGTCCGCTACCTGCGGTCGCGGCCCGACGCCGACGCGTCCCGGGTGGTGGTCTTCGGAACCTCGAACGGCGCCGCTTCCGCCATGTATGCGGCCGCCGAACTCGGCGACCTTCCGGCGCTCGCTCTCGACGCCCCCTATGCCGACCTCTGGCGCGCCGCCGGTTCGATGCTGGAAATGCGCGGCGGCATACCCGCGCTGCGGGGGCCGCTGGCCCTGTTCGTCCGGATGCGCACCGGACTCCGCATCCGGGAGGTGCGCCCCGTCGAGGTGGTCGACGAGATCCCGGGGCCCGTACTCTTCGTGCACGGCGACCGGGACCGCCAGGTACCTCCCGAACACAGCCTGGAACTCCATGACGCTCGGCTGGCGGCGGGCCTGCCGTCTCGGCGCTGGATTCTCCCCGGCGGAGAACACGGATTCGACGACTATCCGCCGCCCGGCATCTTCTGGAACCGGATCGCCGACTTCTTCGACGACGCCCTCGGCGGCCGTCCTCCGGGTCGCGAACTCGGCGGACCGGTTCCCGACACCCTCGACGACCCGGCGTGGACGGGGAACGGCGGCGCGGTCAGGGAGGGCGCAAGCGAGGGGGAAGGCAGCCGATGACAGGTCGATTCCGAGTCCGCCGGCGAGCCGGACTCGCTCTCACCGTGTTGGCCGGCTGTGGAGCCGCCGACGTTCCCCAGCCCGCCGTCATCGGCCCGGATCCGGGCTATGAACGGTTTGCGTCCCGGATCTCCGATTTCGTGACCGCCGAGATGGAGCACAAACACATTCCGGCGCTGGCGCTCGCCGTCACCGACGGCGAGCGGATCGTCTGGGCGCGAGGTTTCGGCGAGGCGCAACCCGGTGTCCCGACCGATGCCGACACGCTCTTTCGGGTCGGGTCGGTGTCGAAGCTCTTCACCGACATCGCGGTGGTGGCCCGCCACGAGGCCGGCGAGCTGGACCTCGACGCCGAGGTCTCGGATTTCCTTCCAGGATTCGCGCCCGCCGGCGTGCCCGAGGAGGGAGGGGTCACCCTCCGCCGGCTCATGGCGCACCGGGCCGGCCTCGTGCGCGAGCCGCCGGTCGGGCACTACTTCGACGACACGGACCCCTCGCTTGCCGCGACCGTCGAGAGCCTGAATGGGATCCCGCTCGTTTTCCCTCCGGGACTCCGGCAGAAGTACTCGAACGCCGGCATCGCGGTGGTCGGCCGAGTGCTGGAGCACGCTGCCGGCATGTCCTTTGCCGAAGCGGTGACCGAAGAGGTGCTCGTTCCGCTGGGACTGGAATCGAGTTCCTTCTCGCTCGCCACCGCGCCCGCCGACCGTGTCGCGCACGCCTCGATGTGGAGCTACGACGGACGGGAGTTCCCGGCGCCGGACTTCCCGCTCGGGATGGCTCCGGCGGGTTCGATGGTGACCTCGGTCCGCGATCTGGGCCGGTTCCTGACCCTGATGGCGGGGGGCGCACTCCCGGGGGTTCTCGATTCGGAGGCGCTCGCCGAAATGTGGCGCGTCCAGTTCCCGGCGGATCCCGATGACGCCGAGCCCACCGGGTTCGGGCTCGGCTTCGCCCGGGGCCGGCTGGAGACGACAAGCGCTACCGGCGAGACGATCTCCCTCGGGGTGATAGGCCACGGGGGGGCCATCTACGGCTATTCCACCGAGTTGGCGTTCCTCCCCGAGGCGGGCCTCGGCGCGGTGGCGGTCAGCAACGTGGACTTCACGAACGCGGTGGTCTCTCGAATCGTGCGGCTTGCCCTCGAGGCGGCGCTCGGCCTCCGGGAGGGAACCGAGGTGGCGCTACCGCGGTCCGATCCCCTGCCGGCGGGACTCTCGAGCCGGCTTCACGGGGCATATGAATCCGGTGAAGGCGCCCGCCTCCGGGTGCTCGCCCGCGGCGGCCGCGCCGAACTGGAGATCGGGAGCGCCACTCTCGCACTCCGCGCGTCGGGAACCCCCGATCTGTTGATCGCGGACTCCCGGCTGTCCTTCGGGCCCGAAGTCGGGATCGACAGTGCGGCGGAGACCCGCGAAATCCAGGCGCTCCGGATCGGCGACCGGGAATTCCGCCGCGTCCCCGATTCCCGTCCACCTCCTCCGCCGGCCGAGTTCCTGCCGCTGATCGGCGAGTACGGCTGGGACCACAACATCCTCTTCGTGTTCGAGCGGGACGGACTTCTCACCGTCCTGATCGAATGGCTGGAGCGTTATCCACTGACTGCCGACCCCGACGATCCCGGCCTGTTCCACTTCCCGGACCGGGGCCTCTATCCCGGCGAGTCACTCCGCTTTCTCCGGGACGAGGAGGGACAGGTCACGGGCGCCGACCTCTCCGGAATCGTTTTCGCACGCCGGCCCGGGCCCGCGGCAGGGACCTTTCGGATAGAACCGCTGCTTCCGGTTGCCGAACTCCGGCGACGGGCCGACGAGGCCTCACCGCCGGCCGAAGACGGGGATTTCCGCGATTCCGATCTCGCGCGGCTCACCGACCTCGACCGCACCATTCGCCTCGACGTCCGCTACGCGGGCGAGAACAACTTCATGGGGACCGCTTTCTACGAGGTGGCCGACGCCTTCCTGCAGCGTCCCGCCGCCGAGGCGCTCGCCCGCGCCCACACCGCGCTCGGGGACCACGGCTACGGCGTGATCGTGCATGACGGCTACCGCCCCTGGCGGGTCACCAAGATGTTCTTCGACGCCACCCCCGAGCACCAGCGAATCTTCGTGGCCGATCCTTCCGCCGGATCGCGGCACAACCGCGGCGCCGCCGTGGATATCGGCCTCTACGACCGGGAGACCAGGGAGGTGCAGGTCTTCGTCTCGGGCTACGACGAGTTCTCGGAACGCGCCTTCCCGCGCTATGTCGGCGGGACCTCGGAGCAGCGCTGGCTCCGCGAACTGCTCCGGCAGGCCATGGAGCGCGAGGGCTTCGACGTTTACGAGCACGAGTGGTGGCACTTCGACTACGGCGACTGGGAGCGCTACGGCATCCAGAACGTGCCCCTCCACCGCATCGGGGAAGCGGACCCCGCGCCGTGATTCTCGAACTCCTCTCCCGGGAGGGCAGGGAGGCGGCCCGCATCCGGCGGGCCGCAAAGACACTCACGGAGCGCTACGCCCAGCCGGAACCCCGAATGGACGCCGCCGAGAGGCTCGTGCGGATCGGCACGCCCGAGGCCATCTACCAGCTTGCCCGGCGTTTCACCATCACCTCCGGCAATCTCGAGCAGGACGACAAGGAAAAGCGCTGGGTCCGCGACCTGTTGGTCGAGCGGGGGGACCAGGCGGTGGCGCCGCTCCGGCGTTACCTCAAGGGCCATGACGAGATCACCTGGGCGATGGACGCGCTCTCGAAGCTCCTCCCTGCCGGGGATCTCGCGGCATTCCTGTTCGAGGTGCTCCAGGACGGAGATCCGGTGGCGATCCGGGGGTCCAAGGCGGTCCAGATTCTCGACTTCCTCGCCGGGCTCACCACGGGGGGGATCGCGGCGGGAGTGTCGCGCTGCCTGGCGAGCACCGACGACACCGTGCGTATCGGCGCCGTGGCGGCGCTTCGCGCCTATGCCGATCTTGAGACTCGCGAGGCGCTTCTCGAGGCGTTCGTCTCCGAAGAGGAGGACTCGGTTCGGGTGCGGATCGCCATCGCGGAGCTCTTTGCCGACCTCGATTGGGAGATCCGCGGGCATCGCCCGGGCGTGGAGCGGGTGCTTCCCGACGGCTTCCGGGTGAGTTCCCGTGGCCGAATTCTCCGGGCCGGCTGACGGTTTGGCGGAGGAGCGCCGGGCGATGGTGCTGCGCTGATGGTCTCGGCCTCCACCGTTCTCGTCGTCCTTGGCTACCTGGCCGGCATCACCGCCTTCGGCATCTGGGTGGGACGGCGGGACCGCAGTGTCACCGGCTATTTCCTGGCCGGCCGTTCGACGCCCTTCTGGGCGGTGGCCGCCTGTGTGGTGGCGACGGAGACCAGCGTCCTCACCTTCACGTCGATTCCAGGCTTTGCCTACGAGGGCAACTTCGGTTTCCTCCAGTTGGCTATCGGATTCCTGCTCGGCCGGGTCGGGATCGCGCTCGTGCTGCTGCCCGCCTACTTCCGCGGCGAGGTGGTGACCACCTACGAACTTCTGCTGAAGCGCTTCGGGACCCGCGTGCGCAGCGCCGCGGCGGCAATCTTCCTCGTGTACCGGAACCTCGCCGACGGGGTGCGGCTGCACGCGGCGGCGCTCATGGTCGCGATCGTGGCCGGGGTCCCCGAGTGGTGGTGCATCGTGGCCCTCGCCGCCGCCATGGTGGCTTTTTCAGAGGAAGGCGGGGTCAAGGCGACCATCTGGACCGACGTGATCCAGCTCGGGGTGTATCTCATCGGCGCGGGCGTGGTGGTGGCGGCGCTCTGGCAGGGGAGTGGCCCCGAGCCGCTTGCATGGATCCCCGCGGCCCGGGAAGCCGGCAAGTTCGCGGTGGCGCTGCCGGTCTTCGACCTCACTATTCCCTACACCCTGTGGGCCGGAGTGATCGGCGGTTTCTTCCTCACCTTCGCGACCCACGGCGCCGACCAGTACCTGGCGCAGCGCCTGCTCGCCGCTCGCTCGCTCCGGCACGCCCAGGCTGGCCTCGTGCTCTCCGGGATGGGAGCGCTCCTGCAGTTCGGGCTCTTCCTGGGCATCGGCGCCTGGCTCTGGCACTACTACGGGGGCCGAGAGTTCGCCCGCCCCGACGAGGTGTTGCCCACCTTCGTCGCGGAGAACCTGTCCGGCGCCGCCGCCGGCATCATCCTCGCGGCGGTGGTGGCGGCCGCGCTCTCGCCATCGCTGGTGAGTCTCGCTTCCACCACGGTACGGGATTTCTGGCTTCCCTGGAAGCAGCGGAAGACGGCGGGAACCCTCGGTGAGGACGAATCGGGGCAAGTACGGGTGGGCCGCCAGTTCGTGGTCGTCTGGGGGATCGTGCAGACCGCGGTCGCGCTCGTGGCGCAGCGCGCGCCCTCGGCCCTCGAGGCCGGACTCTCGATCCTTTCCTACGCTTCGGGGCCTACGGTGGGCGCCTTCCTGCTGGCGGTTTTTTACCGGCGCGCTCAACCCACCGCCGTCCTGATCGGAATGGTGAGCGGTTTCGCCGCCCCGGCGGCGATCCGCCTGGCCGGGTTCCCGCTGGCCTGGACCTGGGACGTTATGGTCGGCTCGCTTGCCACCTTCGCGGTGGGTGTGCTCCTCAGCCGCTCCCGTGACCCTGGACCGTGACCAACTTCCAGACGATCCTCGCTGCCTTCCGCTCCTGGCGGACGCTCTCGGTCACCCTCCTCTCGTTTTCCTCCGGGATTCCGCTCGGCCTCGTCTGGTTCGCGATCCCGGACTGGATGCGCGATATCGGCGTGGACATCCGGATCGTCGGGCTCTTCAACCTGGCGCAGATCCCCTGGGCGTTCAAGATCCTCTGGTCGCCCTTCATGGACCGATACGTGCCCGGCTTCTGGGGTCGGCGCCGGGGTTGGATGGCGGTCACCCAGGTCGCGCTGCTCGTGCTGTGCCTGCTGCTCGGCGGTGCCGGGGACCACCCGGACGCCATCTGGGTGGTCGCCGCGTTCGCGCTCGCGGTGGCGATCGCGTCGGCTTCCCAGGACATCGTGGTGGACGCCTATGCGGTGGAGGTGCTCCGTCCGGAGGAGCACGGGGTTGCAGTGGGCGCGCGGGTGGCTCTCTACCGGGCGGCCATGGTGGTGGCGGGCGGCGGGGCGATCAGCGCCGCGGCGCTCTTCGGTTGGGGGGCGGTGAACGCCCTGTTGGGACTCCTCTTCATCCCGATGGTTCTGGTGACTTGGCGCGCGCCCGAGCCGGAAGACCGCGTCCAGCCGCCCCGCACTCTGCGCGACGCGGTCTGGAAGCCCTTTCTGGAGGCGCTCTCCCGGCCCCGCGCCTTCGAAATCCTGGCCTTTGTCTTTTTCTACAAGTTCGCGGACAACCTCGCCCAGTCGCTGACCCGGCCCTTCCTGATCGACATGGGTTACAGCGCCGGACACCGGGGCATCGCACTCGCCACCGTCGGAGCGGTGGCGACCATCGTGGGGACGTTCGTGGGCGGAATGTTCACCACCCTCGCCGGGCTCGGACCGGCGCTGTGGATCTTCGGAGCGCTCCAGATCTTTTCGAACCTCGGTTACTTCTTCGTGGCCGGCGCCGACGGCAGCCTCGCCTGGATGTACGGGGCCTCGGCCTTCGAACTGTTGACGGGCGGTCTCGGGACGGGAGCGTTTTCGGTGTTGCTGCTGCGAATCACCGAGAAGCGTTTCTCCGCGACGCAGTACGCGCTCTTCTCGGGACTCTTTGCGTTGCCGCGGCTGCTCGCGGGACCCTTCAGCGGTTTCGCGGTGGACGCCCTCGGCTGGCGAACCTTCTTCCTGTCCACGATGGCGATGGGGATCCCCGGACTGATCCTCCTCCACCGCTTCTCGCCGCTGGGAGTTCGTGACCCGAGGATCCGACTCGGTACGGGAGAGGAGCCGGACGCTCCGCGGTTGTCCACCGGGTTCGCCGGCCGCTTCGCGGTGTCGGGGTTTCTCGGTGGAGGAACGGTATTCGCCTTCGCCACCCTGCTCGGCGCGCTCAAGGCCATGCGGACCGAGCCCGATGCCGGCTTCTCGCTGATGGCGGGCCTGCAGCCGATCCTGAGCCCTGCGACGTTCGCCGACTGGGTCCAGGTGGCCGGCATTTTCGTCCTCGGTCTCATCTCGGGCCTCTTCGGCGCCGCCTTCGCGGCCGCCCGGGGCGGCCGCTCGCCGGGCTAGATTCCCGGTAGATGCACTCGGCGCGTGTTGCGGTAACGATCCTTGCTGCCCTGAGTTGGGCCGCGTTCGCCTCCGCCTTCACCGGCAGGGTGGTGCTCCGGAGCGGCGAGCCGGCGCCCGGAGCGATCGTTCAGATCCTCGGACATCCGGGTTCCGCGGTCACCGACGGCGACGGCCGGTTCGAGTGGCTCCCGAATCCCGCACCCCCGTTTCACGTCCTCGTGGTCCTTCCGGGAGACCGTTACACGTCGCCCGTCCTCGTCCAGGCACTCGATGGCTCCGAACTGGAAATCGAGGTGGAGGCCCTCGGCCTGGAGGAGAGCGTCACGATCACCAGCGGCGCCGTGCCGCATACGGAAGCCACCCCGGGAAGCGCTCCCGCCGTCATCTCCGGAGAGGCGATTCGCGTGCGGCAGGCGCCGCGGCTCACCGATGTGCTCGAAGCGGTGCCAGGAGGAGGCCGCAGCAGCGATCTGCACGCGGGCGTTCCCTCGATCCGTGGTCTGTCCCGGGGACGAACGGTGCTGCTCCTCGATGGCGCTCGTGTCACCTCGGAGCGGCGGGCCGGCGCGAGTGCATCCTTCCTGGATCCGTTCTTCCTCGAGACCGTGGAAGTGGTCCGTGGTCCCTCCTCGGTGTCGTACGGCTCGGACGCGTTTGGGGGAGTGATCCACGCGCGTACCCGCCGCCCGATCGCCGGCGGCCCCTTCGGGGCACGCGCTCGGGGCACCCTGGGCGCTGGTCTTCCGGAGGCCAGTTTCGGGGCCGAAGTGCAGGGGTCGGCTCTCGGTACCGGCCTTCTGGTCCAGGCGCGGCGACGGGTCTTTTCGGAGTACTCGAGTCCGGAGGGGAAAGTCGAGGGCTCGGGCGCCGAGGACTACGGGATCCTGCTCCGCGCCGCCCGATCGCTCGGCGGGGGTTATATGGGAGTGGCCCTGCAGTACGACGCAGGGCGCAACGTCGGACGGCCGCGAAGATCTTCGGCTTTCACCTCGTATCCCGATGAGGACTCTCTCCGTCTGGTCACGGACTATCAGTTCGCACCCCGCTGGGGGTTCGCCCGGTTGGACACCACGGCCTTTGTCGGAGCTCATCGGCTGGCGACCCGGCGTGAGGAGCACGGCGAAGCGGCCGACTCCGAGGTTGCTGCGCATGACTTCATGCTGCGCGGACGCGGGGTCCGGCTGTTCGGCGATGGCCGCCTCGAACTGGGGACCGAATTTCTCAGCCGGTTCGGGCTCTATTCGGAGACCCGCGGTGGTCACGACAGCCCGGTCCTGAACGCCGCCGCGCGCCGTTCCGGGCTCGACGGCGCCCTGCGCCGGGAAGCGGCGGTGTACGGCCACGCCGAGACTCCTCTGGCTCACCGCCTGGCGGGAACCGCCGGGGCGCGCCTTTCGGCGGTGGCGACACAGTCGGGTGCCGGTGAAGGCGGGCATCGTCAGTCCACGAGTCACGGCGCCCTCAGCGGGTTCGTCGCGCTTCGCGCCGACCTCTGGCGCGGGGTGGCACTGACGGGCCAGCTCTCCCGGGGCTTCCGCGATCCCACGCTCTCGGATCGCTACTACGCCGGTCTGAGCGGCCGCGGGATCGTGTTCGGGAATCCTCACCTGACTCCCGAACGTTCGCTGCAGTCGGATCTGTCGCTCCGTTACGATGGCGATGGGGTGCACGGCGGCTTCTACGCCTATCGCTACCGGATCTCCGACCTCGTGGAGCGCTATGAGGAAGGAGAAGAGTTCTACTTTTTCAGGAACCGGGGAGAGGCGACCCTCTCCGGCGTCGAGTTCGAGGTCCAGGTCGGCGCTCGGAACGACCCGTTCCTGCTGGATCTCTCGGCCGGACTCACACACGGAGTGACCGGGGACGGCGCCGCCCTCGACGGGGTGCCTCCGGCCAACATCCGGGCGGGCCTGCGACGCCGTCTGCCGGCGCAGAGCTTCGCCGAGGTCGTCCTGCTGGCCTTCGCCGCGGACCGGGACCCGGGACCAACCGAAGGCGCAGTGGATGCCTACACCCGACTCGACGCCGCTCTCGGATTCCCTCTGAGAGGGGGCGCGGAACTGCGGTTCTCCGGCCGCAACCTCCTGAACGCCGCGTTTCCCATCAGCGCCGACGCACGGGCCGTGCTGGCGCCGGGCAGGAGCGTGGTCGGGACCATCGTCTGGAACCTGGGAGCGTCTTCGGGCCCGTAGACGTCGAGAACGGGACGGGCGGTCCGGCTGGAATCCGGGCCGGGGGTCGCCACCCCTTGAGGTGCGGCCGGGCGTGCGCTGAATCACCCTTGCCGCGCGATTCGTCGTTCTTTCAGGCGTCAGCACGGCGGGGCGCTGTCTCTCGCACCCCGATGGGGTGGCCCGCGGTGACAGTTTCTGGAACCTGCGCCCGCGTCTAACCCGGACTTCTCATAGTGCGGGGGTTTGGTCGGCAGAAGAGTCGGCGGCAGGCAGGTTGAGGGGTTGGAGCGGGTCTGAGGGAACGGTCTGGGGGCAGA
>Ga0209021_1002379_pt1 | contig 16560 bp, 15 predicted proteins | sample PinacodermFT_FD_187299 | JGI IMG/M metagenome (GOLD analysis project Ga0209021, IMG submission 187299) | Host-associated microbial community of the marine sponge Aplysina aerophoba from Gulf of Piran - sponge pinacoderm, lysed by freeze-thaw... | ecosystem: Host-associated > Porifera > Sponge >... | reverse complement strand
GGTGCCGAAAGCGGTGCCGGACATGCGCGCGTCGGATATGCGCACCATGTCGCGCACGCCCCGGGCCGCAAGCTTCTTCGGGATCGGCAGTGAGCCCGCTTCCGGCATGCCCGGCGCGCCTCTAGGTCCGGCATTGCGCAGCACCAGGATATCGTCTTCGGCCACGTCGAGGTCCGGGTTGTCGATCCGCGCGGCAAGGTCCTCCAGGCCGTCGAACACCACCGCACGGCCCTCATGCACCAGCAGTTCCGGGTTCGCCGCCGACTGCTTGATGACCGCCGTGTCCGGCGCGAGCGTGCCGCGCAGCACTGCGAGGCCGCCTTCCGGCCAGATCGGGTCGCTCATCGTGCGGACGACGGTCTGGCCGACTTCGGTTGGCGCGTTGTCTATCTCCTCGCCGAGCGTACGCCCGGTGACCGTCAGCGTGTCCAGGTTCAGCAGCCCCCGGAGTTCCTTCAGGATGGGCGCGGCGCCGCCTGCCCGGTGCAGGTCCTCCATGTAGTGCTGGCCGGAGGGCTTAAGGTCCACCAGCACGGGTGTCTCCTCGCCCATCCGGTCGATGGCGGCAAGATCCACCTCGATGCCGAGACGCCCGGCAACCGCGGTCATGTGGATCAGCCCGTTGGCCGAGCCGCCGACCGCCAGCAGCATCCGGAAGGCGTTCTCGAACGCTGCCTGCGTCATGATGCGGTCGGGCGTCAGCCCCTCCGCCGCCAGGGCCACGGCGCGCGCGCCGGTGGCTTCCGCATGGCGCAGCCGGTCGGCATGGACCGCCGGGATGGCCGCGCCGCCCGGCAGCATCATGCCAACGGTCTCCGTCATCAGCGCCATGCTGGACGCCGTGCCCATCACCATGCAGGTGCCGGCCGTCGGCATCAGCCGCCCGCCTGCCGCTTCGATCTCGGCATCGTCCATCTCGCCCGCCCGGTAGAGGCTCCAGAGCCGCCTGCAGTCCGTGCAGGCGCCGAGCCGCTCGCCCCGGAAATGTCCGGTCATCATCGGCCCCGTCACCTCCATGATGGCGGGAATGCCGGCGCTCGCGGCGCCCATCAGCAGCGCCGGCACCGTCTTGTCGCAACCGCCGATCAGCACCACGGCGTCCATCGGCTGGGCGCGGACCATCTCTTCCGTGTCCATCGCCATGAGGTTGCGCAGGAACATGGAGGTCGGGTGCGAGAAGCTCTCGTGGATCGAGATCGTCGGGAAGCGGATCGGCAGCCCGCCCGCATGCATGACGCCGCGCTCGATGGCGGCAATCAGGTCCGGCACGGTGCGGTGGCAACCGTTATAGCCGCTGAAAGTATCGGTGATGGCGACGATGGGGCGTTCCAGGGCCTCGTCGGAGTAGCCCATCGCCTTGATGAACGCCTTGCGCAGAAAGAAGGAAAGCCCGGCATCGCCATACTGGGCGAGGCCTGAACGAATACCGTCGGTCACGGGAGAAGCGCCTTTCGGGTGTCCGGGGTGGGGGAGACGCGGGATGCGTCATATTCTTGTCATGGAGTGCCTTAGACAACTCATCTCGCTTGCTTCAACGTGCGCCTCCTCGCGCCTCCTGCTCGGCTGAAGGCCCGTTCAGAGCAGCCCTTTGGCCTTGAAGCTCAGCGTCTCGCCGCGCGTGACGATGAGGTGGTCGTGGACAGCGACGCCGAGCAGCTTCGCAGCCGCCTCGATGCGCCGGGTGATCTCGATATCCGCCCCGGACGGTGTCGGGTCGCCGCTCGGATGGTTGTGCACCAGGATGACGGCAGACGCCCCCACTTCGAGCGCCCGCTTGCAGACCTCGCGCGGATAGGCGGGGGTATGATTGATCGTGCCGGTGGTCTGGCGTTCATCGCGAAGCAGGCGGTTTCGGCTATCCAGGAACAGGATGCGGAACTCCTCCACCGGCCGCCGGCCCATCCTGGCGCGGCAGTAGGCGATCACGGCGTCGTAATTGTTCAGCAGCTCGCCGCTGACGGCACCCTTGCGGGCCAGTTCGACGCCGAGCGCCTCGGCGACCTTGATGACCGAGACGGCCGCCTCGCCTACATCCTTTACCTTGAGCAGCGCCGCCGGCTCGGCGGCAAGCACGCCGCTCAGCGATCCGAAGGTCTGGATCAGGTCCCTGGCAAGCTGCTGCACGTCGCGCCGGGAATAGGCGCCGAACAGTAGTAATTCCAGCAGCTCGTAGTCCTTCATACTGCCTTCGTTATTCAGGTTTTTCAGGAAATGCCGGCGAAGCCGTTCCCTGTGCCCCTGCCGCTGTTTCCTGATTCGCTCATCGCCGCCCGGAACCGCGGAGTCGTTCTCGCGGGCCTGCTCCTGCGCGGCGGGCACAGTCGTACTGAGAAGCGGCCCGACCCCGCTTCCGGACCCGTTTGCAGGTCCGTCACGCATAAGGCGGCCTGTCCCATCCCTTCGGCGAGTAGGTCAGCACCTCCACACCGTCCGACACCACCGCGACCGTGTGCTCGAACTGGGCCGAGAGTGACTTGTCCTTCGTGACGGCGGTCCAGTTGTCCGCCAGGATCTTCACATGGAAGCGACCCGCATTGATCATCGGCTCGATGGTGAAGAACATGCCCTCGCGCAGCATCGGGCCGTCGCCCGGCCGGCCGAAATGCAGCACGCTCGGCGGCTGGTGGAACTCCCGCCCGAGTCCGTGGCCGCAGAAATCCCGCACCACGGAAAATCCCATCGGTTCCACATAGGCCTGGATCGCGTGGCCGATGTCGCCGAGATGCGCGCCCGGCCGCACTGCCTCAATGCCGCGCATCATCGCTTCATGAGTTACCGCGACCAGCCGCCGCGCCTTTACGCCAACTCCGTCGCCAACCAGGAACATGCGGCTGGTATCGCCGTACCAGCCATCGAGGATGACGGTGACGTCGATATTGAGGATGTCGCCGTCGCGCAGCCGGCGCGGGCCGGGAATGCCATGGCAGACGACGTGGTTGATGGAGGTGCAGATCGACTTGGGGAAGCCCTTGTAGTTGAGCGGCGCGGGCACAGCCCCGTGCGCAAGCGTGAAATCGTGGCAGAGCGTGTTCAGGCTCTCCGTCGTCGCGCCGGGTACGACATGCGGCGTCACATGGTCCAGCACCTCCGCCGCAAGCCGGCCGGCCCTGCGCATGGCGGCAAGGTCGTCGTCCGTATGGATCGCAATCTCGTCTTCCCGGCGGCGGGTCTGCTGGCGCTTCAGTTGCATCGAGGCTCCGGGGGTGCAGTTGTACAGGGGCCGAACCCAGCATAGCATTTCGGTGCAACCGCCGCGCCGTCTTCAAGAGCGCGCCCGGCGGGGCTATCCTCCGCCGGCCCGCTCCGCCGAGGACCGCCCCCATGGCCGCTACGGTTACCGCCGCGCTCTGCATTATCGGCAACGAGATCCTCTCGGGCCGCACGCAGGACAGGAACATCGCCTTTCTCGGCAACGGCCTGAACGAGATCGGCATCCAGCTCGCGGAGGTGCGCATCGTGCCCGACATCCGCGAGGAGATCGTCGAGGCGGTCAACGCGCTCCGCGCCCGGTTCGACTATGTGTTCACCACGGGCGGCATCGGGCCGACCCATGACGACATCACGCCGGAATCCATCGCCGCCGCCTTCGACGCCGAATGGCACTACCACCCGGAGAGCTACCGCCGGATGGCCGAATGGTACGACCGGCGCGGCCAGGAGTTCACCGAGGCGCGCAAGCGCATGACGATTACACCGGTCGGCGCCGAACTTGTGGACAACTCCCTGTCCATCGCACCCGGCTTCCGCATGGAGAACGTGTTCGTGTTCGCCGGCGTGCCGCAGATCATGCAGTCCATGTTCGAGGCCGCGAAACCTTCGCTCCGGCGCGGTACCGTGATCCATTCCCGGTCGATCTCGACCCGGCTGGTGGAAGGCGTGCTGGCGAGAGGCCTGGGCGCTGTGCAGCAGCGCTTCCCGGAGCTGGATCTCGGCTCCTACCCCTTCTACAACACCGACAAGGGCACCGGCGTGGCGCTGGTCGTGCGCGGGGCGGACCGTGCGCGCATCGATGAAGCGGCAGCCGAAATCCATGCTTTCGTCGAGGAACTCGGCGGCGAGGTGATCGAGGACAGCGCAAGCTGACCCGCTTCGCCCCGTTCATCTTCGTCCTGATCTGGAGCGGCGCCTTCGTCGCGGTCCGCGCCGGACTGCCCGACATCACGCCGTTCTATTTCCTGGCGATCCGTTTCACCATTGCGGCGGCCGTGCTGGCAGCGGTGGCGGGTTTCCTGATCAGGTACTGGCGGCCGACGGTCGCGGAAATCGTCCATCTCGGGCTGTCGGGCGCAATCATCAATGCCTGCTATCTGGGCGCGGCCTATGTCGCCATGACGGAGATCCGGGGCGCGACCATGGCGCTCATGGGCGCGCTTCACCCGATCGCGACCGCGCTGGTTGCCGGGCCGCTGCTGGGCGAACGCTTCCGGGGCCGGCAATGGGCGGGCTTCCTGCTGGGCACGGGGGGCGTTGCACTGGTCGCGGGCATCGGCGCCTTCGACCTCGACCGCCCGGCCGGCATCGCCTGGGCAATCGGCTCCATCGCGGCGCTCACCGCCGGCACGCTCTACCACGCGCGCTTCTGCCGGGACGCGCCGCTCATCGGGGCCAACTGCGTGCAGCTCGCGGCGGCGGCGGCCACGGCATGGGCTTTCACCTGGGCGTTCGAGGCGCCGCACGCCGTCTGGACGCCGGGCATGGTCGCCTCGCTCGCCTATCTCACCTTCGGCGTTTCGCTCGGCGCCATGGGCCTGCTGCTCTACATGCTGCGCCACGGAGAGGCAGGCCGGGCCGCCTCGAATTTCTACCTGACGCCCGGAGTGACCGCGCTGCTCGCATGGGTCTTTCTCGGCGAGGACCTGCCGGGAGCCATGTGGCCCGGCTTTGCGCTGACCATGATCGGCGTCTGGCTCATCCGCCGGCGCGCCTGAGGCCGCCTCACGGGTGGAAGACCGTCATCAGCAGGGCGGCGAGGGGCATGGCGGCGAGAGTCGAGAGCACCACTGCGGCCGAGGCCCGGCGCTCGTAGATGCCGTAATGCTGCGCCAGCACGAACACATTGGCGCCGACCGGCATGGCCGACGCCAGCACCGCGACCGCCCGTTCGAACTCACCGAGCCCGACTGCGCCCGCCGCAAACCACACCATGACCGGATGCGCGAGCAGCTTGAGCCCGCAGAGTGCCGTGCTGTCCCGGAGGTCCCCGGCGATGCGGTATCCCGCCAGCGCCGCGCCCAGCCCGGCAAGCGCGGCGGGCGCGGATGCCGCAGCCAGCAGGTCCACCGCTACACTGACCGGCCCCGGCAGGCGCCAGGATACCGACGCCCAGAGCGTGCCGAGCGCAATTGCGACCAGGAGCGGATTGGCGAGCGCGCGCCCGAGTGCGGCCGCCACAGCTCCCCCACTGCCTCTCGCCATCTCGATCCGCAGCACGGGCAGGCCGATGAACAGGACCGTGGTGCCCGCGATGATCACCGTCATCGGCCCGGCCGCAACCGACCCCATATGCGCCACGATCACCGGCATTCCGAGAAAGACATTGTTGGAAAAACACGCGCCCATGCCGGTGAGCGCCCGCTCCTCCGCCGGTTTCCGTCGGCCGAGCGCCTCGACTGCCGCCAGCAGGACCAGCGTCGGACCGAAATAGGCGGCCACGAGGCGCCAGTCGAAACCCTGAAGCAGCGCGCCTTCCGAGGCCGCACGAAAGAGCGCGGCCGGCATGGCAAGGTAGTAGACGAAAGCGTTCAGACCCTTCGCGCCCGCCTCGTCGATCCAGCCTGCGCGCGCCGCGGCCATCCCGGCGAAGACCAGCAGGAAAGCCGGCAGCGCCACTTCGAGAAATGCGCCCATGGCCCCACCCTTCCACGGCCGGCCCGGCAACGGAACCGGAGCGTTGCCGCAGGCGGAACCTTCGCACAGACTTGAGGTGCCGGGAGGTGGAAGACATGAAGGACACGGACCGGGAGATTCCGTCGGAACCGGACGAACGGCAGTACCGCGAGAACGGGACGCTCGCGCGCGAAATCTGGGCACTGCCGCTGGAAGAAGCCTTCCTGGAGGCCTTCCTCCGTGACCTGTTCGAAAACCACTGGCGGGGCATCCGCCTCGGCCCGATGATCCAGGGCGCCGCCTGGGAGTGGAAGTGCCCGGGCGCGCCGAAACGGATAAGCCTCTTCGACGGCTACCTGACGGTGATGTTCGGCAATGGCGGACACTTCCACCTTTGCATCGGCGAGAACCGGGGCTCGCCCGGAGACCCGACCGGCCCGGCGCTGCGTGCGCACCGCCGGCCCTCGCGGGCCGAGATATTCCGGGGCTTCGACCGGGACGCCAGGCCGCTCACCTGGGGCTTCGAAATGTGGAACGGGAAGGGCGAGAACGGCCTTACCGTGTTCTTCCCGAGCCCTTTCCTGAACGATGACGACACGCTTGCCGATCCTCCCGATTTCAGGCGGCTCGCTACCTGGCGCGCTGTCGCGGGCCGATGGCTCGGCCGGCCGCCGGAAGCGCTCGACGAGGAAGGAGAGGGGTTTCGCAAGACCGGCCACTGACGCCCGGACCGGAAAAGCGGTAGTCTCGCATCGATGAGCTGGCCCGGAAACGAGGAGAGCCTCGAAGAACGCCGCGCTCGCTGGCGCAGACGCCACGGTGAAAGCGATGCGGCGGCGGGAATCGAGACGACCGCGGACTTCACGCCTTTCCGGCAGATCGACGATGTCTTCACGCGCGCGTTCTGGGACGAGCGGGTGCGCACGAAGGAAACGGACGCCTTCTTCAATTCATACCGGGCGGACTTCACCGCGCGCCGGGGCGACGGGTTCAACCAGCGGGATTTCGCGCTCCGGAACGCCTCCTGGCTGATCTCCGACCTGATTACCAACCGCCATGTCGAGCAGGGCAGGCGGGAGGGTTTCCAGGCGGCGATCTCGGACGACACGCCTGTCGTCGCGGAGCAGTTCCCGGTTGACGATCCGGCGGCGATGGCGGCGGAGATCAAGAAGGTCGCCCGGTTCTTCGGCGCAAGCCTGTGCGGCATCACCGAGTACGATGAGCGCTGGACCTATGAGTCGCGCGTGGATGTGCGGGACTTCTCGGAGGCTCCGGTGGGTCTGCCCGATGGGCTGGAGCATGTCGTCGTGCTCGGGCACGAGATGGACGAGGGGCTTGTCGCGACCTACCCCTCCGCGCTTGCCGGGGCTGCGACCGGGCGGGAGTACAGCCACGAAGCCGCAATCGTCATGCAGCTTGCCGCCTATATCAGGGCGCTCGGCTACCGCGCGGTCGCCTCCATGAACGACACGGCGCTCGCCATTCCCTATGCGCTGAAGGCCGGTCTCGGCGAATACGCCCGCAACCAGCTCGTCATAACCCCGGAGACAGGCCCGCGCCTGCGCTTTTCCAAGATCTTCACGGACCTGCCGCTGGCCCATGACGCGCCGCGCAAGTTCGGCGTGGCGAAGTTCTGCGCCGTCTGCACGCGCTGCGCAGACGCCTGTCCGGCGAAAGCCCTGCCCTACGGTCCGCCCACCGCCGACCGGCTCAACCAGTCCGCCATCCGGGGCGTGGTGAAATGGACGTCCGATGCGGAAAAGTGCTTCGGCTATTGGGCCAAGCTCGCCTCAGACTGCGCTATCTGCCTTCGGGTTTGCCCCTTCAACCGGGACTTCCGCCGCTGGACCAGCCGGCTTTGGCTACGCCTCGCGCTTTCGCCGCTACGCCGGGCGGCGCTCTGGCTGGACGATCGGTCCGGACGGGCGACGCGGTTGAGACCCAGGGACTGGTGGGCTAGCGGCAGTTAACCCCCGGAGCGCATCGCTCAAGCGGTCTTCGCTTCGCCCCCCGACGCCGAAAATTGAGCTAGATCAGGTCTCGCGCGCAAGGCTGTACCGGCCCCCTGGCGTCCTCATCTAGCCGCGGGGAGGAGGACGAACGACCGCTCCGGGGCGATCCTGCGGTGCAAGCCGGATACCGCGCGACCCGAAAGACCGCACGGGCTGCTCTCCCAATTATGTCTTTGTTGCCCCGGCTTAATCTGGCAGGCTTGCGGTCGTGCATCGCTGTCGCTTTCAGCTGGATGCGCTTGCCGTCATGTAACGAGGGAGGTCGTCGATGACAGTCAAGAACACAAGAAGCCGGCGCGATTTCATGAAAACCGCGGCAATGGGCGCGGGCGCAGCCGCGTTTTCCACAGTGTTCCCGGCCATCTCGGCCGATGCCGGCGACGAAATCCTGGTCGGCGGCCTGCACGACCTGTCCGGCTTCATCGATTTCGCCGGCATCCCGATGAACCAGATCATGTTGATGGCGATCGAGGAGATCAACGCGCAGGGCGGCCTGCTGGGCCGGCAGGTCAAGGGCGTTGTTTACGATCCGCAGTCCAACATGTCGCTCTACTCGCAATATGCGACGCAGCTGGCGCTGAAGGACAAGGTGGCGGTTGCCATGGGCGGCATCACCAGCGCGAGCCGGGAGACGATCCGTCCGATCTTCCACCGCTTCAAGACGCTGTACTTCTACAACACGCTCTACGAAGGCGGAGTCTGCGACCGCAACGAGATCACGCTCGGCACCACGCCGGCCCAGACGGTCGAGCAGCTTGTGCCGCACACGATGAATCTGTGGGGCAAGAAGGTCTATACCATCGCTGCGGACTACAATTACGGCCAGATCACCGCGGCCTGGGTGAAGCGCTATGTCGAGCAGAACGGGGGCGAAGTGCTGTCCACCGACTTCTTCCCGCTTGATGTTACCAATTTCGGGCCGACGATCTCGAAGATCCAGGAAGCCAAACCTGACATGGTGATGTCCGTCCTGGTCGGGACCGGCCATCTGGGCTTCTACAACCAGTGGGCCGCCGGCGGTATGAAGGACGAAATCCCGATCGCGTCCACTACTTTCGGCGCGGCGGGCGCGGAGATCGAGATCATCAAGCCGGAAGTCGCCAACGGCATCATCACCAGCTATGGCTACTACCCGCAGATCGACTCGCCGATGAACAACGCCTGGGTCGCGGCGGTCAAGAAACGCTATCCCGACGACACGCCGTTCCTGACCGAGCTTTCGGCCTTTACCTGGGAAGGCATGATGATCTGGGCCGATGCGGTGCGGACCGCAGGCAGCCTCGACCGCATGGCGCTCATCGAGGTGATGGAGTCGGGCAAGGAGTACGAATTCCCCTCCGGCAAGGTCACCATCGACCGCAAGACGCACCACGCGATCCGGGATGTCTATGTGGCGGACCTCCAGGACAAGCAGTTCGTCATCAAGGAGAAGTTCTCGCAGGTCCAGCCCGCCGACACCCAGAGCGTCTGCGACCTTGAGAAGGACCCGAACGCCAACAAGCACTACGAAATCTCGCTCAACTAGAGGACGTTACCGACCGTCTGCGGTCCCGCCCGACAGGGCGGGGCCGCGCGGCGCCGGGGGGGCCTTTCATGGATTACGCCCTAATCGTCCTCATAGAGCTGCTGCGGGCCGTTGCGGGGCTCGTGCTCATCGCAGCCGGACTCGCAATCATCTTCGGCATGATGCGGGTCATCAACATCGCCCATGGCGAGTTCCTGATGCTCGGCGGCTACACCGTGGTGCTGACCACGAAGCTGGGCGTCAATCTCTGGGTTGCGATCCTGGTGCTGGCGCCCTTGGTGGTGGGCGTTTTCGGGGTCATTGTCGAACGCTGCATCATCCAGTTCCTCTACAACCGCCTGCTGGATTCCATCCTTGCGACCTGGGGGTTGAGCCTGCTCATCATCGGGCTGGTCACCGTGGTGTTCGGCAACACGGTTGAGGGCGTAGCGACGCCGCTCGGCGGCTTCGCCATCGGCGACTACAAGATGGCAAGCTACACGCTGGTGCTGATCTTCGCGGCCGCGCTGATGCTGGCTGCGATCTATGCGGGGCTGAGATTCACACGCTTCGGATTGATCGCGCGCTCGACCATGCAGAACCCGAACATGGCCGAGGCGCTGGGGGTCAACTCCAAGCTGGTCTATATGGCGACTTTCGGCATCGGCGCCGCGCTGACCGGCCTTGCAGGGGGCCTGCTCGCGCCGATCTCCGGGGTCGTGCCCAGCATGGGCATCTATTTCATCGGTCAGGCCTTCATCACCGTGGTGACGGGCGGCACCGCCATTGTCGCCGGCACGCTCAGCGCCTCGACCATGCTGGGCACGCTCAGCCAGAGCGTTACCTTCCTGTCCGGGCCGGTGTTCGGCGACGCCGCTCTGCTTCTCGTCGCGCTCATCCTCCTCCGGTTGCTCCCGCAGGGGATCACCGGGCGCATTTTCTCGCGCAGCCTCTGAGACGAGCGGGCCATGGCAGCATCCCGATACTGGCGCGGCGTTGCCCTGGTAGCGGCCCTTTTCCTGGCGATCCTGCTGTTCGTTCCGGCCCGGTTCGACCTCTTCGAGGTCCTGCAGATGACGCAGTATGTCGTGCTCGCGATCTATGCGCTCAGCCTGGCCTACATCTGGGGCTTCGGCGGTATCATCAGCTTCGGACAGGCCGGATTCTTCGGTCTCGGCGGCTACGCCTTCGCCGTAATCTCGATCAATATGGGCGACACTACGGTCCCCTTCCTCCTCACCATCGCGCTCTGCTTCACATTTGCGGCCGTTCTCGGCTACTTCATGTTCTACGGGCGGTTGAGCGACGTCTATCTAGGCGTCGTGACCCTGGTCGTGACCCTCATCATGTGGAAGCTGATAAACCACACGGCCGGCCCCGAATACGCCATCGGCGAGGCGCGGCTGGGCGGTTTCAACGGCATTCCCAGCATCCCCATCATGCGGGTGCCGTTCACGGACCGGGAAATGGACCCGGGGGAGATGTTCCAGTATTTCATGGGGCTGCTCATCTTCGTTTACCTGCTGCTCCATGTATTGATCCGCTCCAAGTTCGGCCGGATCGCCATCAGTATCCGCGAGAACGAAGTCCGGACCGGCCTGCTCGGCTACGATATCCGCCGCTACAAGCTGCTGGTGTTCAGCATCGGCGGCGCGCTGGGCGGCGCCTCGGGCGCGATGTGGGCGACCTACCAGACCTTCATCGACCCCAACGCCTTCAGCCTCGAGATGTCGGCCAAGTGCCTGATCTGGGTCATGGCCGGCGGCGTCGGCACGTTGATCGGCCCGATCGTGGGCGTCGTTGCCCTGCAATATCTCTCGCTGAAGCTCGGCGAAACGGCGTTCATCAACAATCTGGTGATCCTCGGCATCGTGCTGGTCCTGCTGGTGCTGCTCATGCCGCGCGGCATCGTTCCGACCGCGCACGACTGGCTGCGCAAGGGTCTGGCCCTTGTTCTTCGCCAGCCGTCGCGGGAGCGGGCGCAATGAGCCCCGCATCCGAACCTATCCTGGCCACATCGCATCTCACCATGCGGTTCGGCGGGGTTGTGGCGGTGGACAATGTCGATTTCAGCGTGGCCCAGGGCGAGTTGCGCTGCCTTATCGGGCCGAACGGAGCGGGCAAGAGCACCTTCTTCAAGTGCCTTACCGGACAGTTGCGGCCAAGCAGCGGCTCCATCCTGTTCGACGGCGAGCAAATAGGCGGCCGCCACACCCACGAAATCGTCGCGCGCGGCATCGGCATCAAGACCCAGGTGCCGAACCTGTTCGAAGGCCTGCCGGCCTACGAGAACATCAGCCTGGCGGCGGCCCGCACGAACCGAGCCGATGCCGCAGCGCGGATCGCAGACGAAGTGCTCGAACTTATGCAGATACCGGAGATCGCCGGAGACACGGTCGGGACGCTCGCCCACGGCCAACGCCAGCTCGTCGAACTTGCGATGGTGCTCGCCGGCCGGCCGCGCCTGGTGCTGCTCGACGAGCCAGCCGCGGGCATGGCGGGCGAGGAGCGCGCACGCCTCGCGAGCGTCGTGCGGAACCTCGCCGGCGAGACGACGCTGATCGTCGTCGAGCATGACATGGACTTCATCAAGGACATCGCCAGCACGGTCACCGTGTTCCACCGCGGGCGCATCTTCATCGAGGGCCATGTCGAGGAGATCATGGCGCATTCCGAGGTCCAGGAGATTTATCTGGGAAAGGAAACGAATGCCGCTGCTTGAGATACGCGGCTTGCAGGCGACCTACGGGCCGGTCCCGGTCCTGCATGGAATCGAGCTCGATGTCGACGAGGGGGAGCTAGTCGGCATCCTCGGCCATAACGGCATGGGCAAGACCACCCTGCTGCGCGCGATCATGGGGTTCGTCAATGTCAGCGGCGGCAGTATTCGTTTCGACGGACGGGAAATTCGCCGGCTGCCGACCTGGCGTCGCGCCAGGCTCGGCATGGCGCTCGTGCCCCAGGGGCGGGAGATATTTCCCAATCTGACCGTACTCCAGAACATGCTCGTCGGCATTCCGCGCGGCGAGGAGCCCGGTGGGCGGGTCGAGGAAATTCTCGGCTATTTCCCGCGGCTGCGCGAATTGCTGGACCGGCGCGGCGGAGCGCTCAGCGGCGGAGAGCAGCAATTGCTCGCGCTCGCCCGCTGTCTCTGCGCCCGGCCGTCCCTGATCCTGCTGGACGAGCCGACCGAGGGCATCCAGCCCTCCATCATCCAGGAAATTGCTGCCGTCATGAGCGACCTGCGAGCGCAGCAGAAGCTGACGATCGTGCTCGTCGAGCAGAATCTGGACTTCATCGCCGCGCTGGCTGAGCGCGTGCTAATCCTGCAAAAGGGTGAAATCACCCGCCAGGTCGACAGCCGCGACCTGGGCAATGCCGAGATGATGAGCGCCTATACGGGCTTCAGCACGCCGGCAGAGTGACGTCGAGGGAGGAAGAAAATGCCAGTTCAGATGCCGACTGCGGAGCAGTTGCGCGATGTCGCGGACGAGATGGGCCTGTCGCTGAGCGAGGATGACGTCCAGTCCTTCCTCGGCCTCATCGCCGGAAGCATCGACGCATACAATGTCGTTGACGCTCTTCCCGACAACCTGCCGAGGGTCCGCTATCCACGCGTGCCCGGCTACCGGCCGGAGGGCGAGGAGAACAAGTACAACGCCTGGTACTACAAGACCCGCATCCAAGGCGCGGCAGGGGGCAAGCTCGAAGGCAAGACGGTCGCGCTCAAGGACAATGTGATGCTGGCCGGCGTGCCGATGATGAACGGCGCGGCCACGCTGGAAGGCTATGTGCCGGACGTCGACGCGACCATCGTCGAGCGGCTGCTGGACGCGGGCGCCACCATCGAGGGGAAGGCGCACTGCGAGAATTTCTGCCTCTCCGGCGGCAGCCACACCAATGCAACGGGCGCGGTCCACAACCCGCACCGGATGGGCTATTCCGCAGGCGGTTCGTCCTCGGGCTCCGCGGCCCTCATCGCCGCCGGGGAAGTGGACATGGCAGTCGGCGGCGACCAGGGCGGTTCGATCCGCATGCCGGCCGCCTATTGCGGCATCTACGGCATGAAGCCGACCCACGGGCTCGTTCCCTATACTGGGATCATGCCCATCGAGGTCTATGTCGACCACACCGGCCCGATGACGGGCAATGTCAGCGACAACGCGCTGATGCTGGAGGCCATCGCCGGCTCCGACGGGTTGGACCCGAGGCAATACGATGTCGAGACGCACCCCTATTCCGAAATGCTGGAAGGCGGCGTTGGGGGCATGAAGATCGGCGTGCTGAAGGAAGGCTTCGGGCACCCGAACTCGGAAGCCGATGTGGATGCGGCCAACCGCGCAGCAGCGGACATTTTCGCGAAGATGGGCGCGGAAGTCCGGGAGGTCTCGGCCCCGATGCACGCCATCGGCGCCGCCATCTGGACCCCCATCGGCGTCGAGGGGCTGACCGGCACCATGATGTGGGGCGACGGCTACGGCCACAGCCGCCAGGACCTTTATGTGACGAGCCTGATGGACTTCCACCACCGGTGGCGGGACCGCGCGGACCAGATGTCCGAGACCACCAAGCTCTTCACCATGCTCGGCACCTATATCCGCAACCATTACGGCCTGCGCTACTACGGCAAGGGGGTCAACCTCTCGCGGCGCCTGGCGGCCGAATACGACAGGTTGCTGGACGAGTGCGACCTGCTGCTCCTGCCGACGGTGCCGCTCAAGGCCACACCGCTTCCGGGCCCCGACGCCTCGCGCGAAGAATATGTGCAGCGCGCGCTGGAGATGATCGGCAATACCGCGCCCTTCGACATCACGCACCATCCGGCGATGTCGATCCCGTGCGGCATGGGCGACGGGCTTCCCATCGGCATGATGCTGGCCGGCAAGCGCTATAGCGAGGCCACCATCTACCGGGCCGCATACGCCTTCGAGCAGGCAGAGGACTGGAAGAGCCTCTGAACCGAAACGCCAACACGGAGGAACGGGCCGATGACACTTCAGGGTCCCAAGGCTTCGCAATTGCAGGATCTCGCCCGGTCCCTGGGCTTCGGCCTTACCGCTGAGGAAGCCGGGGAATACAGCGAGCTGCTGGCGCCGCTGGTCGCCATGGCCGACGCGCAGCAGAAAATGCCGGACTATCTGCCGGCGGTGAAATATCCGCGAACCCCCGGCTACCGGCCGGAGGGCGAGGAGAACAGGTACAACGCCTGGTACTACAAGAGCCGGATCGAGGGCGCGTCCGAGGGCAAGCTGAAAGGCAAGACGGCCGCCCTCAAGGACAACATCATGCTGGCCGGCGTGCCGATGATGAACGGGACCTCGGTCCTCGAGGGCTATATTCCGGAGGTGGACGCGACGGTCGCGACGCGCCTGCTCGATGCCGGCGCGACGATCCTCGGCAAGGCGCATTGCGAGAACTACTGCCTCTCAGGCAGCAGCCACAGCAACGCGACCGGTCCGTGCCACAATCCCCACCGGATGGGCTACAGCGCCGGCGGCTCGTCTTCCGGCAGCGCGGCGCTGGTGGCGGCCGGCGAGGTCGACATGGCGGTCGGCGGCGACCAGGGCGGCTCCATTCGAATGCCGGCCTCGTTCTGCGGCATATACGGCATGAAGCCCACGCACGGCCTCGTGCCCTACACGGGCGTTCTCGGCATCGAAGCCGGTATCGACCATGTCGGGCCGATGACGGCCAACGTCGCCGACAACGCGCTCATGCTGGAGGCGATTGCAGGGCCCGACGGCATCGACGGGCGCCAGCGCGATGTCGTCACCCACCCCTATTCGGAGATGCTGGACGGCGGGGTTTCAGGCCTCAGGATCGCCGTGATCGAGGACGGGTTCGGCCATCCCGGTTCCGAGGCGGAGTCCGACGCCGTGGTCCGAGCCGCCTGCGCCAGGTTCAGCGAGCTCGGCGCCGAGGTCGAGACCATCTCATTCCCGCTGCATCGCGAGGCGGCGGTCATGTACATGCCGGCGCTGGCAGAGGGGCTCGCCCGGGAGATGATGCTCCAGGGCGGCGTGTTCTACGGCCTGCCGGGCATGTATGTCGGCGGAGCGCTCGAACGCAGCAACCGGTGGATGGAACGCGCGCACGAACTGCCGCCTACCGTCCGCGCCTTCACGCTGCTCGGGGCCTACTACATGGAGGCGCTGGAAGGGCGCGTCTATGCCAAGGGCATGAACCTGCAGCGCAAGGCGAAGGACGGCTTCGCGCGGCTGATGGAGAGCTACGACCTCCTGTTGATGCCGACCTGCCCGCTGGTCGCGCAAGCCTTCCCGGGGCCGGATGCCTCGATAACCGAATACTGCATGCACGCCTGGAACATGCTGGCCAACTGCCCGACCTACAACTATACGGGCCAGCCTTCCATGTCGGTGCCCTGCGGCATGGTGGACGGCTTGCCGGTCGGCCTGATGATTACCGGGCGCTGGTGGGACGAACCGACCATCTACAGGGCCGCGGCGGCATTCGAGGCGAACTACGACTGGCGTTCTCTCTGATCCGGCCTGTTTCCGGGGCTTCGGCCCGATCGATCCCGTCTCGAACCTGGCCCGCATTTCCTGCCAGGGTCACGGTTCGCGCGGTGTCGTCGGGCCGTCAGGCTGAGTCCGCAGTCTTGAACGCCTCCCGGGCTTCGAGCCGGTCGGCATAGGCGGTAAGGTTCGGACATCCGCTGAAATCGCCGCCGAGACGGCGGGACATGATGACGGCATGACCGGTAATCGTGTCGGCGACGGTAAAGTCGCCCGCGAGGAACTCCCGCCCCTCCATATGCGCCTCGGCGGCGCCGAGCGTCCGGTTCAAGAGCTTCAACGAGCGCGCCGCGATTTCGGCGTTCCGACGCTCCGGCGGAAGCAGGATCGTCTCGACCACATAGTTGTTGATCGGCGGCATGATCATGCCTTCCGCATAGTTGAGCCATTGCAGGTAGGTGGCAAAATTCGCTGCGTCCGGGCCGGGGGCCAGTTCCGGCGCGTATTTTGCCCCCAGATACTGTGCGATGGCCGTGCTTTCCGTGATGGTCGTGTCGCCGTCGACCAAGGTCGGGACGCGGCCGTTCGGGTTGATCCTGGCGTATTCGGGGCCACGCATTTCCTTCTGGCCGAGCGTGAACCTCACCAGGTCATACGTCTTGCCAATTTCCTCCAGGAGCCAGACCGTGCGAACTGCACGAGATCCGGGGGCAAAATATACCTTCATCTCTGTTTTCCTGTC
>Ga0209021_1002378_pt1 | contig 16560 bp, 10 predicted proteins | sample PinacodermFT_FD_187299 | JGI IMG/M metagenome (GOLD analysis project Ga0209021, IMG submission 187299) | Host-associated microbial community of the marine sponge Aplysina aerophoba from Gulf of Piran - sponge pinacoderm, lysed by freeze-thaw... | ecosystem: Host-associated > Porifera > Sponge >... | reverse complement strand
TAGGCCTTGACGTACCACTGAAGCGGATCCAGTTCCGCGCCCACCCCGGCGAATCGCCGGTCCAGTTGCGGATGATCCGAGACTTCATTGAGGATCACGAACCAGTGACCGGGAGGGGTCTCCGAATCCGGCCCGTCCGCCCAGAATTCGGCCAGGACACGCGCGTAGTCGCCTCGTGGCACGACCTGGCGTTCATATGGCGCTCCCGTCACGGGGTTCGTCGCATATCCCCGACCCGGGTCCCCGCCGTTGAAGTAGTCGTAGAACTGATCGTATAGCTCGAACGTTGAAGGGTACTGGGCAATGTTGCCGATGCTCGCCGGCGAAATGTCGATCATCACGCCGTCGTCCGGATCCAGGTGCGACGACCAGACCGAAACCAGTGAGAATCCCCGCTTGTAGTGCTCCGAAGAGGGTCCACGATGAACTGGCGGCGGGCCCGGATCATGGTAGACCCAGTACTCGAACCCATCTCGCCGGTACTCGGCCCTGTCGGCTGCCTCCAGAGCGAATGCCCGTACGCTGCCCCACTCGGGACCTAGGAAATCCGGTTCGTTGTCGTCGATTTCGTTTCCCGCCTGATCGATGAAGACCGTCAGCGAAATGGGTTGCCAGCGGTCAAGATCGACGATGTCCGGGTTTCCCGGGTCTCTCGGCGCAATGGCCGGATTGACTGGCTCATAGCTCGTGTTCGCGTAGTCGTTCTGCTCGTTGGAGCCGTCCTGCAAGCCGAATCGTATGTAGCAGTCGGCCAGGTAATTTCCGAGCGCCGACGGGGAACCGGAGGTGTAGGCAAGCGACGCGTCGTCCCTGTCGAACCCGAGCCGTGACATCAGGTCGCCGGCAGCCGCGGCGATGAAGTCCGCACCGGGTGAATTCTCGAACCGATGCAGGATCAGCCGGTAGACGGCGTGACTGATCGCCTCTTCACGCGCGGCGGTGATGTTGCCCGGCGTCGGGAACGAGTTCAGGTCACACGCGAAGTCGTCGAGCTGCTTGCCGAGCAGGTAGGTCGAGACGCTGTCCGAGTACGCCGCCCAGGCGTCGTACATTGCCGCGGAAATGTGGAACAGGTTTCGCGCGTGCACCGTGGGGCGTGCGTAATCGTTTCGTATCGACTCGAGCGCCAATTCGTTCCATTGTCTGGCCACCGGCGGCCCTTCCCGCACCGGCGGGGGCGGCGGGTCCACAATGCTCACGGGCTCCGGGTCGCCGCCGCCGGACCCGCCGCATCCTGCCAGTGCGGCCGAGACGAACAACAGCATGTAACGGCCGCGCATCACAGGGACGGATGATCGATGACAAGGTGCCGATTGCCTTGCACGATCCCGAAATCAGTGACCTCGCCATCGGGCCACTCGATGACCAGCGAATCAACCTGGGGCGCCTGGCCCAGGCCGAAGATCTGATCCGCGGGATTCTGCGAGATGAAATTGCTGCCCAGGATGATCTCGCGCATCTGGGTAGTTTCGCCGATCCTCGCCCTGACCCGCGCGCCCGCCGCCTGGGTGTTGGGAGGCAGGCCATTCAGTTTCACGGTGACGAAGTTGTTCCCCGCCGAATCGTTGCGAAACAGCCGCCCACCGTTCATGTCGTCCTTGCTCCACAGAAAGATATCCACGTCACCGTCGCTGTCGAAGTCGGCACAGACCACGCCCCTGCCCTGCCCTTCGTCCGCAAGCCCCAGGCTTCTGGCCTGATTGGTGAATGTCCCGTCGCCATTGGAAACGAAGGCGCGGCTGGCATCCATATCGAAATTCTCCTGCATTTCGAATTCCCAGCCGTTGGTGTGGTACAGGTCAAGATCGCCATCGTTCTCGAAATCGACAAAGCAGGAGGCCCAACCCCAGCCGCCGTCCGAGACCATCGCGGATGCGGTGACATCGACGAACGTTCCGCCATCGTTCCTGTACAGGCGGTTGCCGTTGGGAGAGGTTCTCAGGACTGTCCGGAAAATGCTGGTCACAAACCAGTCCAGGTCGCCGTCGTTGTCGAAATCTCCCAGCGCCGAGCCCATGCCGTTGGTGTCGGTGATGACTTCCACGTCCGTCACGTTGGTAAAGGTACCGTCGCCGTTGTTGATGAAGACTTGCGAGCGGTTGTGATCTGCAACCATGAAAATATCGGGAAAGCGATCGTCGTTGAGATGCGCAAACGATGGGGCGTAGGTGGCGTCGATCTCCGACGGTGCGGCACGCGGATCCTGCAGGTTTTGGATGCTTGGTGAAAGGCCCGCTTCCATACTGACGCTGACGAAACGGATGTCGTCCACGGTGCTGTCGTTCCTCCAGAGATGCTCAGTGTCGCCGGGTTGGCTGTTCGAGCGCGGCGTGCCCCAGTGAGCCAGCAACAGATCGACGTCGCCGTCCAGATCGTAGTCGCCGAATGCCGATGAGACGTTCTGTTGCGAGCGCAAGCGGTCAATTCCCGATCCGGCGGTGACGTCGGTGAAGGTGCCGTCGCCGTTATTCCTGAAAACAAACGACGGATCACCCTGAACGCCGCCTATGAAAAGGTCCAGGTCGCCGTCACCGTCCATGTCGGCGAAGCCGGGGCCACTGTGGCGGTAATTCTGGAATGCCGAACGGGTGTTGGCAAGGCCCGCGCCTGAAGCGACATCTTCAAAGGTATTGTCGCCGCGGTTGCGGTAGAGAAGATTCGGGCCGACGTTTCCGCGGACGACAAACAGGTCGATGTCGCCATCATCGTCATAGTCGCCCGATGCAACGCCTCCGGAGAAGTGCGGGACGTCGAATACGTCGTCGGGCCGGTGAGAGAAGGCGACGGCGAACGAGATCCCCGAGCTTGCAGTCACCTCGGTAAAGCGCGGCGTGACCACTGTGGGATCCGTTACCGCGACTTCCGGCAGAGGCGCCGGCGCCCCGCCATCGGAACCGCCGCCACCGCACGACACGACGACGAAAGAACCGAGCAAGGGAACTGCTACCCCGCGCCTTAAATCGTTCATCTGGATTCCGGGTGAACCGCCCGCGAAGACTTCGCTGAATCGGCCACTGACACGAATTTACAGGGTTGATGCAGCACTAGTCTAATGACACTGAAGTGTTCATTCGGCAGAATGTACTTCCAATGCAAAAATAGCGACAGGAACCCATCAATTCAATGACTGACGACAGGGAACGTCCGCGAGTCGCACGCCCGCTCTCCCGCGAGCACATGCCGACCGGCTATTCGATTTCACTGGAAAAATACACGCACCGGGGCACGCCGCAGGAAACACGCATTCCGGATGACCTTGGGCCGGCGCAGTCCATGCGCGGTTTCGAGGAGACCTATCGGAACATCATCGACTACATCGTACGCATCACGTATCGAATCTGGGAAGACCGGGAAGTGGAGTACATTGCCGACACCTACTCCGACACGTCGCAGGTGTTCGACGACTACGGCCTGCAGCACGGCTGCCGGAAGATCATTGACGATACCCACCACACGACCGGCGCCTTCTCCGACATCAAGCTGATCGCAGACGAAGTCGTCTGGGCGGGTGACGACGAAATCGGCTATCACACGTCGCATCGCACCATCATTCGGGGCACAAACGACGGCGACAGCCGCTACGGCCCGGCCACCAACAGGACCATCGATGTCCTCGTCATCGCCAATTGCGTGGCCCTGGAGAACGAGATCTTTCTCGAACACGTGCTCTACAACAACTCGAGCATGCTGCAGCAACTGGGCCACGACCTTGAGGACATCGTGCCTTCACTTGCGGCTTCGCCACCCGCCGGATGGCCCCGGGACGCGGCGATCTGGAACGGCCTGCGGAGTTCGGCCCGGCCGCAGCGGCCCATTTCCGTGGCCCAGACCATCGACGGCTTTGATGTGGACCGCATGGCCCGGCGCACCATCGATGAACTCTGGAATCGCCGCAATCCCGACGCGCTGACGGCAGGCTACGCCCCGGGGTTCGGGTTCGAGGGCCCCACCGACCGCAGGTTTTCCGGAACCGACCGCTATCGCGCATTCCTCGAATCGATACTGAGCGCCTTTCCAGACCTGGAAGTCCAGGTTGACGAGGTCTACTGGATGGGAAACGACGTCGATGGCTACCTGAGTTCCGAAAGATGGAGCGCAGAGGGCACCCACACCGGCCCGGGGGCTTATGGCGAACCGACGGGCAAATCCGTACAGATATGGGGCATCACACAGCACGAGATCGTCGGCGGCAGGATCGTGCGCGAGTGGTTGCTGTTCAACGAACTGGACCTGATGATGCAATTGGCCGCCTGAGTGGCGAACATGAACGAAATTCAAGCGGCCAAGGCCACTGTACTGGACTACTTTCGCGCGACCGGGAGCGCTGAGCCTGAGGGGGTCGCCGCCGCGATCGAGCAATATGCCACCGCCGACTACCGCTTCCGCGGCGTGCACCCTTTCAACGAGCTTGACGGCGCCGAGGCCGTGGCCGCGACGGTCTGGCAGCCGCTGCGCGAGTCGCTGGGGTCCATGCAGCGACGCCAGGACATCTTCTTCGCAGGCCCGAATTTCATCGACGGCACACTTTGGGTGACCAGCATGGGGAAGTTCATGGGCCTCATGGACAACCCCTGGCTGGAAATCCCCCCGACCGGCAAGATCGTGCTCCTGCCCTACTGCGAGTTTCATCGTATCGAGGATGGCCGGATCGCCGAGTCGGCGCTCTGGGTGGACATCATCAGCGTGATGATGCAGGCGGGGCTTCAGCCGCTGCCCGTGCAGACGGGGGCCGCCATCGTCAATCCGGGGCCGCGGACCGCCGACGGAGTGCTCCTCGACCCCCAGGATGAGGCCGAGTCACGCAAGACTCTGGACCTGATCCTCGAGATGTGCGACGACCTCGTCGGAGACGACATGGAGTCGCCCTCGGACATGCTGCGCAAGACCTGGCACGAGGACATGCTCTGGTTCGGCCCCTGGGGTATCGGCGCCACCTACACCATCGAGCGGTATCAGCTCCAGCACCAGCACCCGTTTCGCTGCGGGCTGGAAGATGTCCGCTTCAACGGCCATGTGCTGGAACATGCCGAAGGTGACTACGGCGGCTGGTTCGGCTGGCCGAACCTGAGCATGAAACAGGGCGACGGTTTTCTCGGGTTGCCCGCGTCCGACAGGCCCACGGAGATGCGCGTCGTGGACATCTACCGCCGGGACGGCGACAAGCTGGCCGAAAACTGGATCTTCATCGACCTGATTCACTACATGCGGCTGCTGGGCGTGGACGTGCTGGAACGGTGCAGTTCCATCGGTCGTCACAGTTGCCCGGTTTGACCGATCGGTTCACTGACCGGTCCCGGGTTTGGCCGGCGCGGGTCAGATCAGGGACTCGGTGATCCACAGACCCAGCACGCACAGCACGAAGAACCCCAGCAGCGGGTAGCTGGCGCGGTCGATCTTGCCGGCGACCACATACCAGCCGCCCTCCATCATCGGCAGGCCCTCCTGCTCGTATCGTCGAAGTTGGCCCTTGACCGTGTAGGGGTGGTATTCATCCCTGAACCCGCCCAGCAGGATGCTCGCCGTCCAGCCCACCGCGATGCTGACGATACCGCCGAGGGCGCAGTACCAGGGCCAGGCCACGTCGAGTGCGTATTCCACGTACGCCAGCGCCACGAAACCGGCGGCCACGCCGATCAACAGCCCTTTCTCGTTGGTGTGCCTGGAGAAGAAGCCGAGCCCGAACATGGCCAGCTTGGCGCCTACGAAGAACGAACCGACCTTGCTGAGAGTCTCCAGTACCGAACCGCCGTAGCGGGTGAAGATAATCGCCGGCACCACCATGACGACCGCCCAGAAGAGCGTGAACCAGCGCGAGGCGACCAGGTAATGCCTGGGGGACCCGTCCTTCCGGAAGAACTTCTCATAGAAATCGAGCGTAGTGACGGTAGCCATGGAATTCAGGCTGGAGTCCAGGCTGGACATGGCGGCGGCCACGATGGCCGCGGTAACGATTCCCATGAGTCCGGGGAATCCCATGGTGGCCACGAAATCGAGCACGATGAGGTTTTCGTTTTCGAACGGCCTGCCGCCATAGTAGCTGTAGAACAGCACGCCGAGCCCGAAGAACAGGACGAAAATGAAGAACGCCACGTAGCCCATGAGAATGTAGGCCTTCTTCGCATCGCCCACCGATCGGGCGGCCAGCGTGCGCTGCACGATCATCTGGTTCACGCCGTAAACCACCACATGGTAGATCGACATGGCGATGACGCCGGTCCATATGGTCCCGACCACCGATGGATCGACGGACGTTTCGAAGGGGTTGGTCTTGCCGGCCGCCTTGAGCGACTGGAGCGTCTCGTGCAGCCCTCCGGGCAACTCGCCGATGAGAAGCACCGCGGTGACGATGGCGCCGAAAAACAAAATGCCCGTCTGGATGACGTCGGTCCAGATTACCGCCGAAATTCCGCCCAGCATGGTGTAGGTGACTGCCACCACGGCGACGATGAGAATCGCCTGGACGACATCGATGCCCGTGATGAACTCCAGGACCAGTGCCGTGGTATACAGCATGATTCCGGAGTAGGCGATATTGCCAAACAGGAAGACGGCGGACATGACGGTTCGCGAGGTCAGGCCGAAGCGGCGCTCCAGGTAGTCGAAGATGGACGCGCAACCGCTGTTGTAGAAGAACGGCAGAAAAAGGGTCGCCACGATGAAAATGGCGATGGGGTAGTTGATGTGGATGAAGATGACCGAGAATCCGTCCACGTATGACCAGGCCGGTCCGCCCAGGAACGTGAGCGCTCCGATATACGTGGCAACCACCGAGACGCCGATCGCCCACCAGGGTGTCGTTCGCTGGCCGATGAAGTAGTGTTGCGCGGTCTTCACGCGCTTGCTGAGGAAGTACCCCAGGATGAGATTACCGACGATGTAGGCGATGAGGATTGCCCAGTTGAGGCTACCGAATTCAGCCATCGTGAAGTGTCTCCAGTTGTTCCAGCAGCGGTCCGAGGTGTTCGCGGTATTTCTTCCAGCGGCCCACCGACGTGGTGTAGATGGGCTGGCGGATCTGGCTCGCGCTCGGTGTCTTCACGATACGCCTGGTCTGGTGGAACGCGCGTACCGAGGCGCTGAAGGGCAGATCGAGAAACTCCAGCAGCCGGCGGGTCTCGGCCTCGAAGTCCGCGACGAGGTCTTCGTAAACGACCGTGGTGATTCGATCGGGCACAAATCGGTTCCAGTGCTCCATCAGACCGGCGTAGCGCTTGTAGTACCTGCCGAGCGACTCGAGCCCGTGAGCGTAGGAGTGAGACTCCTCGAAGGGCAGCTTGAAAATCGACAGGCAATTGTCGGCCGGGTTGCGGCGGCAGTGAATGAACGCTGCGTCGGGAAGGATGCGCGCGATAAATCCGATGTACTGGAAGTTCATGGGCGTCTTGTCGACGACGATGGCCTCGTTTGCAGCCCGGGCGGCCAACCGGCCATGGTACAACGCGCCCAGCTCGTCGAGCTGCGAGGGAGTCAACGACGAAACCAGCTCCGGGAACGGTTGGCCGGTGCGGCGTTTCGCCTCGTTGATCGTGTCTTCCATGAAGCTGAGTTCCCCGGCGCCGCAGACTTCGGGATGGCTGCTCAGGATCTGCTCGGTCAGCGTGGTGCCTGATCGCGGCATGCCGAGGACGAACACCGGGCGGGGCCGCCGCACTACGCTGCGCCGGGCCTGCGCCGCGGAATCCATGTCGAAGGCCCGCTTGATGGAGTCGTAGTATCCACCGACTTGCGCATCGTCATACGTGCTGCGTTGAGCCTTCAGCCTCTTGGCAGTGTCGAGGTAGTGAAATGACCGGTCGTGGTCGCCGCGATCTTCGTAGGCGCAGGCCAGGGCGAATGCCAGCGGCATCCGTTGCAAGTCGAGGGTTTCGGGCCTGTCGATGAGTTGTTCGACCGCCTTCACCTCTTCATCCGATAGTCCCTGACCCCGCAACTGGGCCAACTGGTAGTAGGCGTTGGCATAGTCCGGCGACAGGTGAATGGCCTGGCGGAACTGATCCGCGGCTTCTTCCCCCCGGCCGAGTTGCTCGAACAGGACGCCCATGCTGTTATGGCCGCGGGGGCTGTCCGGGTTGCTTCGCAGCACATCGTCCAGAATCGCCCGTGCCGCGTCCACATCGCCGCACTCCTTGCGGGCGGACGAGAGGTTGATCAGGGCCGCAACGTAGTTTTGCCGGTGATCCGCCGCCGCACGGTAGCTCTCGGCAGCCTCCGCAAAGCGCGCCTGCTTGAACAGGATTTCGCCGCGATTGTTGTGAGCTTCGGCAAAGTCCGGGCGCAATTCTATGGCCTGGTCGGCTGCTGCCAGGGCGCCATCGTACTGCCTGACCTCCTTGAGGGCCGCTGCCAGGTTGCTCAGGCATTCCACATAGTCCGGATCCAGGCGCAGGGCGGCACGGTAGGTCGCCACAGCCGCCTTGTAGTCCCCCATCGCCGCCTGGACATTGCCGAGGTTGTTGTGGGTGACCGGATTACGGGGATTCAGCCGAATCGCACGCTGCAGCGACTCACTGGCCCTGGCGAACTGCTTCAGGTCCTTCCGGGCAAGGCCGAGATTGGCCAGCGCCTCGGCGTCGCCGGGGTCCTGCTCAACGGCAGCCGCGATCAGGTCCGCAGCCTCCGCGGCGCGGTCCGTGTTGATACAGATCACGCCCAACAGGTTGAGCGCGTGGAAATTTCCAGGGTCCTGCCGCAAGGCTTCCCGGTATCGGGCCTCGGCCTGGTCCAACAGGCCCGAACGTTGCAGCCCGTATCCGGATTCAAGAAGCGTCAGTACATGTTCGTCCATGGGCCGTCAGCGCCTTGCGCGTAAAGATCGTTCCCGGCATCCGACCGTGATGGATGCCGCCAAAAAAATGCCCCGCACAGGCGGGGCATTCTCGCGCATCGAATGCCGGTACGACCAGCAGCGTCTCGGGACGCTAGAAGTTGTAGGACAGGCGAAGGCCCCAGTTTCGAGGTGCCGCAAAGTCCGCCATCGCCCGCCCCCGGCTGAACATCGTGCCGTCAGTCATGATGGCTTCGTTGGTCGCGTTGTCCACGAACAATCCCGCGAGCCAGGCTTCTGACGGAGACCTCCAAGTAAACCCGAAGTCTATCGTCGTGAAGGACTCCTGCACAGCCCAGAATATGGGATCGTTGGTGGTCTTGTAGTCGTCCGAGACATAAAGATAAATCCAGGGTTTGAACGTGCTGCCGTTGCCTAATTCGGTTTCGAAGCTCAATCCGATGTTCACCGTCATGTCAGGCGTAAAGCGCGGGTCGTCGCCGTCGAGAGTGAACCATCCCGCTCCGTTCTCGTCGATGAAGTCGCTGCCCGGGTACCCGTGAGTCACCGATCCGACGCGGTTTGCCGCGTTGAAGGTATCGAACTTCGAATTGTCGAAGGACGCGCCGAAATCGATGGTGACGTCGTCGGTGACGTACCAGGAACCGTCCAGTTCAAGGCCCTGCGAGGTCAGGCTGCCTCCCGGCACCTGCTGCGCGATGATGGTCTGCGCGGCGCCGGCGACCACGAATACCGTGGTGGTGAGATTCTCGTAGGCGCTGTTGTACAACGCGGCGTTGAATCGTAGCCGTCCGTCGGCGAACGTGCCTTTCAGCCCGAGTTCCGTTGCCTCCACCTGGTTCGGGTCCAGCAATTCGTTGGTCAATTCCTGGACGCCGCCGGCGATGTACCCCGTGGCGAGCGACCCGTAGACCATGACATCGTCGCCGACGTCATATTGCAGGCCCACCCTGTAGTCGGTGTGGCTGTCATCGCCCGTGATCGGCGTCGGATCACCCGCGTAGCCCGGCACATGGTTGCCGAGGGTCGACGGGTCCACCGACAACGTGAAACTCTGACGCTTGTCGCTCGAAGACCGCAGACCCAGCGTTCCGCGCATCCGGTCCGTGAAGGAATACTCGGCCTGGCCGTAAACCGCCGTCGATTCCGTACCGCCGTTGCCCTGGTAGAGCCACGTCGCCCAGTTCGGGCTGGTGGGATTCGAATACGTATACCCCCATATGAACGCGTAGTTGTTGGCGCCGGCATCCGTATCGTCGAACAGGTAGGCACCCAGCGTGTACTGAAACCGGCTATCCGTTTCGGAATTCAGATTGATGTCGATCTGGGTCGCCTCGGAATTCCTGATATGCCCGGCCACCAGTGCATTGTTGCTCGACAGATCGGTGTCGTTGATGGTGGATTCGTAGATGTCGAAGATGGCGCCCCGAACCGCCAGGTGATGGTCCGCGAACCGCCAGTTCACGCCCACGGAAAACGACGTCTCTTCGATATCCCGCTCCGGAGTCCAGTCGAACGCGATGGTATAGGGATCGGGATTGGCCGCCGCGGACACGTCGCCGTTACTGATATTGCCGGCCTGGGGACGCCCGCCGTCCCAGCCGTCGCGAACGCCGCAACGCTGGTCGAGGAAGCCATTCTCGGTGCCGTCGAAGCGTTGCGTTTCGGCATTGACCGGCACGCCCAGGCACTTGTAGGCGTAGTCCGCGTTGCCGTTGGCGGAGTCCTCCCACAGGGTCGCGCCCAGGGTGATATCGAAGGAATCGTTGGGCGCAATCAGCAACTGGGCACGCGCGTAGGTGTTGTCGGCGTCCTTCAACCCGCCATCCGCGTTAAAGATATTCTTCACATACGGGTCGCGCGTGGTATTGGTGGCGGTGACCCGCAATGCCACAGTCTCGGAAAACGGTGCGTTGACGTAGCCCTCCAGCCGCGAAAGGCTGTAGTCGCCGAAAGCCAGCGAGCCGCCATAGGCGAATTCCTCGAAATCGGGCCTGTTGGGAACGATGTTGATCAACCCGCCCAGGGTATTGCGACCGAAGAGTGTGCCCTGCGGCCCGCGCAGAACTTCCACGCGCTCGATGTCCACGTAGCTGGCAAGCCCCTGCGCCGCCAGCGGCCGGTACATGAAGTCGACGTAGATCGGTACGGCGATATCGGTGGTGCCCGCCGCACCGGCGCCGCGCATGATGGGAACCGGCTGATTGCCTGAATTGTTGATGATCAGTCCCGGTACGGTCTTGCCCAGGCCCAGTACGTCGGTGATATTCAATTCCTGCAGTGTCTCGCCACTGACCGCCGAGATGGAGATCGGCACGTCCTGAACGCTTACCGCGCGTTTGGTGGCTGTGACGATGACTTCCTCGATCACAAAATCCTGCGCCATGGCAGGTGCACCCAGTGCCGACGCCACGGCGACGGCCAACGCTTTTTTCTGGAGGCCGGACATGGCCAACTGATCCTTTAACTTCATCGTATGTGTTTCCCCGGAGCGGAAGACGAATTCTGCTGACAGACCCACCGTGTCAGCGCCCACGACAATAACGTTCGTTTGTACTTCGAATGCAAATCAAAGTCAAATTTTCATGGAAAATCGTGGCACTTGCGCAACAGAGAGCCGTGAGCAGCACCCTTCAACGAACAGACTGCGAATTCAACACGGACTGCGTGTCCGGGTCAACCTCTCGAATCAGCGAGCGAAAGTACTCGGCATCCCGCTGGACTGCCTCCCTCAGCGCCGCGCCCTGGAAAAAGTGGTCCGTACCAGGGTAGCTGTAGAAGCGGTATGTGTGGCCGAGCAGGTAGAGTTCCCTGGCCAGCCGTTCCGACCAGTGGTAGGGAGCGCCGGTGTCGCCGACGGCATGGTGGATGACTATGGGCGCCTGCAGATAGTTCAGGTAGCGCAGCGGCTCGCGGGTTCTCCAGTCGTAGGGCTCATCGAGCGCCGCAATGTCGTGGCGCAGTTCGTCGATCCGCCGGTTGCCCGCATCGCTGCCGTCGTAGGCCAGCCGGTCTTCGTAGCGCTCATAATAGTAGGCTTGGTCCCAGATCTCGCCGCCAACACCGGACCAGAGCGTCGCGCCTCTGATCCGCTCGGTAGCAAGCAACGCCCGCAGCGAGACTTCCGCACCGAGGGAGTGCCCCCACATGAAGACGTTGCGAATATCGGCTTCTTCGATGTCCTGAAGGCCCGAAAGCAGCGCGAGCACGTCCTCGGTGTAGTAGCCCGTCGCCAGGAAACCATCCGTGTATTCCAGTCCCTCCGACGCATTATGGCCGCGGTAGTCGGGCATGATCACCAGGAATCCGTGCTGGGCGTACAACTCGGGTATCGGGCGGTAGTAGTCACCCGGCCGAAAATCCACACCGTCCGCGGTCACGCCGTATCGGGGAGGGTCGGGGTGGAAACCGTGGTTTGCCACGACCACGGGAAACCCGGAATCAGGGCGTTCGCCAGCCGGTACCGCGACCATCGCAAAAACTTTAAGGCCGAAGGACTCGTATGACACGAGGTAGGCCGTAAAGCCCGCCCCGCCCTCCAGTTCGCGTTCGAATTGAAGGCCAGGGGCATATTCGGTTGCGCGCAGTGCGTCGATCGACAAGGGCGCCGGCAGCGCGACGGTCGCCGCCGGCAGGACCGACAACACAATGATTGCGAACAGTTTCTGCATCAGATCAATCGTTCGAACGCAAATAGAAACACGATCGTCAACGCGAAGAAGCCCAGCAAAAGGTAGCTGATTCTATCCACTCGCCCGGGCACAAGGTACCAGCCTCCGTCCTTCTCGGCCCGTCCCTGCTCCCGGAATACCCGCTGCTGGCCCACGATCGAGTACTCGGACCACTCGTGCTGGCGTCCGTCGATGATGCGGCTGGCGACGAGCGAGATGACGATATTCGAGGCACCGCCGATCAGGCAGTACCAGGGCCAGGCGATGTCGGTCTGCACCGCCACGTACCAGATCACCGCGAATCCCACGGCCACGCCCACCAGCAGACCCCTTTCCGTGGTCTGCTTGGAGAAGAAGCCGAGGCCGTACATGCTGAGCTTGGCGCCGACGAAGTAGGAACCGATCCGCGACAGCGTCTGCAGGATCGATCCTTCGCTCTGGGAATAGATGATCGCCGGAACGATGATCAGCAGGGCCCAGAACACGGTAAAGCCCCTGGTAATCCTAAGATAGTGTTCGGGGGATTGGTTGGGGCGGTAGTACTTCTCGTAGAAATCCACGGTGGAAATCGTCGCCAGAGAATTGAACGACGAGTCCAGCGACGACATGGACGCGGCGACGATCGCCGCGGCAATGATGCCCATGAGGCCCGGCATCCCGTAGCCGGCCACGAATTCCAGGATGATGGTGTTGCCGTTCTCGAATTCCCGTCCTTCGTAGTAGCCGTAGAACAGGACCCCCAGCAGGAAGAACAGGAAATAGATGAAGAACGCGCCGAACCCCATCAGCAGAAAGGATTTCTTGGCATCGCCGATATTCTTTGCCGCCAGCGTGCGTTGCACCATCATCTGGTTGGCGCCGTAGACGGTGACGTGGAATATCGTCATGGCGATGATCCCCGACCACACCGTCGCCTCGACGCTCCAGTCGAAGGAGAAGTCCAGCGGGTTCGTCTTTCCCTGAGCCTTCAGGTCGGCGAGTACTTCCCCCAACGGCGCGGGCAGTTCGCCCAGCAGGGCGAAGAAAATGATGAAGGCCCCGACGAACAGCACGGCGGCCTGGATGACGTCGGTCCAGATGACCGCGGTGATGCCGCCCATCATCGTGTAGATCAGCGCGATGATCGTCACCGCGACAATGGCCGTCACCACGTCGACCCCGGTGATGAACTGGATGACCAGGGATGTGGCGTAAAGGATCGCGGCGGAGGTCAGCGCCTGCGAGATCAGGAACACTCCGGAAATCACCCCGCGGGATGTCGCACCGAAGCGCCGCTCCATGTACTCGTAGATCGACGCAACGCCGCTGTTGAAGAAAAACGGCAGGAAGAAGGTCACCACAATGAAGACGACGATGGGGTAGTTGAGATGAATCGCGATGACCGCGAGGCTGTCGGTATAGGACCACGCCGGTCCTCCCAGGAACGACAGCGCACTGACGTAGGTGGCCACCACCGAGATGCCGATCGCCCACCAGGGCGTGGTGCGGCGGCCCAGGTAGAAGTCCTCGGCGGTGTCGATCCGCTTGCTCAGCACAAAGCCGAGCAGCAGGTTGAGCAGTACGTAGGCGATCAGAATCGCCCAGTTCAGCGTCCCGAAGGTACCCATGAGGCTCCCGGTTGCAATCGCCACGGTGGCCGGGCATGCCCGGCGGCGTGGCTGTCGACCCCCGAACGATTCTCCGCGTCATCGCATTCGAATGCAATTGCAAGGCTGATCGATACTGCCTACCATCACCTGCATCGGGCGCGGACCGCGGCCAACGGATAGCGGACACGGTGGGCGAGAAGGCACAGAAAGGCACCAGGGCACGGTGGAAGCGCGCGACGTCCTACGACGTTGCCGAACTTGCGGGCGTGTCCCAGTCTGCCGTATCGCGCGTATTTCAGGACGGCGCGAGCGCCTCCAAGCAGATGCGCAAGCGGGTCATGGCCGCCGCCAGCAAGCTCGGCTATCGGCCCAACGCCATTGCCCGGGGCCTGATCACCCAGCGTTCGAACATGGTCGCGGTGATCATGTCCCAGCAGACCAACCTGTACTACCCCGAAGTCCTGGGACAACTGACCCAGCGGTTCTCCAACCACCGCATACACGTACTGTTGTTCACGCTGGAGCACGAAAGCGACATCGATTCCTCTCTGGAGCAGGTTCTGCAGTTTCGGGTGGACGGCATCGTGACCGCCGCGATGCTTTCCGGTTCCCAGCTTGCAACGGTTCACGATGCCAACATCCCGATCGTCTTCTATAACCGCTCGCTCCCGGACATGCCTTCGAACTCCGTGCGCTGCGACCAGGAAGAGGGCGAACGCTGGCTGGTGGCGGAACTGTTCGCCGCGGGCCACCGCACGTTCGCCATCGTCTCCGGACCCGAGGATTCGTCCGTCAGCACCGAGCGCACCACCGGGGCATTGCGGATGCTTGAGGAACACGGCGTCGACCGGGTGACGATCGTGACCGGCGACTACGGCTACGGCAGCGGGCGGCAGGCGTTCGCCCGGATCGTCGACCGCCACGGCGGGACGCCGGATGCGGTGATTGCGGCCAACGACGTCATGGCCATCGGCTGCATCGACGAGGCGCGCGAATCCTTTGGCCTCGACGTTCCCGGAGATGTGTCCATCGTCGGATTCGACGGGGTGGGCCCGGCCAGGTACGCAGCCTACGATCTGAGCACGGTTCGGCAACCCGTCGAGCGGATGACCGAAGCCGCCGTGGCCATGCTGATCGATCGCATCGAGAATCCGGATCTGTCGGCGGAGAAACGCGTGTTCTCCGGCGAGCGCATTCGAGGCGGCTCGGCCGTCTTCGGCGCCGAGCCGGACTGAAGGAACCACCCGGCCGGACCGGCCGTTACGAGCGCGGCGCAAGCGCCACCGGGAACCAGATGAAATACAGCCAGGATCGAATTCTGACCACCCATGTCGGCAGTTTGCCGAGATCGAAACTCGTTGCGGATACGGTCTTTGCCCGGGAACGCGGGGAGACGTTAGCGGACGCCGGGAAGATCTTCGGTGACGCCGTGGACGCGGTGGTCGCGCGTCAGGTGGACACCGGCATCGACATCGTCAGCGATGGCGAAATGAGCAAGATCAGCTACGCGACCTATATCGGCGACCGCATCACCGGGTTCAGCGGCGACAGCGACCGCCAACCGCCCAGCGACCTGGAAGCGTATCCCGGCTACCTCAGGAAGCTGGCGACCTCGGGCGGCACCCCCACCTACAGGCGCCCCTGCTGCACCGGGGAGATCGAGGTCAGGGACATGGGTCCGGCCGCGCTTGATATCGGCAACTTCAAGGCGGCGCTCGGGCGGCATGATCCGGCGGAGGGTTTCATGAACGCGGCCTCTCCCGGCGTGATCGCCCTGTTTCAACCCAACCGGTACTACCCCTCCCACGAGGCCTATCTCTACGCGCTCGCCGATGCCATGTCACACGAGTACCGGGCGATCGTCGATGCGGGACTCGTATTGCAGCTTGACTCACCCGACCTGGGCCTCGGACGGCACATGATGTTCAAGGGTCGGCCGGATGACGAATATCGACGGTTGGCATCGCTGCACGTGGAGGCGCTCAATCACGCCATCCGCGAGTTGCCAGCCGACCGGGTGCGGCTGCACATCTGCTGGGGCAACTACGAGGGGCCCCATCACCATGATGCGCCGCTTGAAATGGTCCTGCCGATCGCCCTTGAGGCTCGCGTGGGCGCGCTGCTGTTCGAATCGTCCAATCCGCGCCACGCCCATGAATGGGAGGTTCTGGCATCCATGGATCTGCCGGACGAGCTGATCCTGATTCCCGGCATGCTCGATTCCACCACGAATTTCGTCGAGCACCCGCGGCTCATCGTGCAACGCATTCAGCGTTTCGCGGACATCGTCGGTCGCGAACGGGTCATTGCCGGCACGGATTGCGGCTTCTCCACGTTTGCGGGGTTCGGCGCGGTCGAGGAAGAAATCGTCTACGCCAAGCTGGGCAGCCTCGTCGAAGGCGCGGCGATGGCCAGCGAGAAGCTCTGGGGATAGCAGCCCGTGGCAAAAGGGCGCAAGCCCTAGACGAGCTGACACATCACGCCGAGTTGGTCGAAAACCGTCCACTCCGTCGAA
>Ga0209021_1002374_pt1 | contig 16599 bp, 11 predicted proteins | sample PinacodermFT_FD_187299 | JGI IMG/M metagenome (GOLD analysis project Ga0209021, IMG submission 187299) | Host-associated microbial community of the marine sponge Aplysina aerophoba from Gulf of Piran - sponge pinacoderm, lysed by freeze-thaw... | ecosystem: Host-associated > Porifera > Sponge >... | reverse complement strand
TGGGGCGGGGAAGGTGGCGGCGAGCCCCGCCGGCATCGCGCCGGTATCGGCGGCCGTGGGCGTCACCTTCACGGTCGCGACGACGTTCCTCACCTCTAAGTTGTATCTCGTTCTGTCCCCAGCGAACGCCTCGTCCAGCGCGACGGCGTTGCCCTTGGCGTCGGTCAGCGTCAAGGCGCTCAGGTTCGACAGCGGATTGCTGCCCACCGAGAGCCGTGTGAGCGCGGTGTTCTTGCTCAGGTCGGGCAGTGCCGTCAGTACGTTGTTGCCCACCGAGAGCCGTGTGAGCGCGGTGTTCTTGCTCAGGTCGGGCAGTGCCGTCAGTCCGTTGTTGGACGCATCCAGGTGTGCGAGCGAGGTGAGCTTGCTCAGGTCGGGCAGCGCCGTCAGTCGGTTGTTGGGCGCATCCAGGTGTGTGAGCGAGGTGAGCTTGCTCAGGTCGGGCAGCGCCGTCAGTCGGTTGGCGAACACCGAGAGCCGTGTGAGCGCGGTGTTCTTGCTCAGGTCGGGCAGTGCCGTCAGTACGTTGTTGGACGCATCCAGGTGTGTGAGCGCGGTGTTCTTGCTCAGGTCGGGCAGTGCCGTCAGTACGTTGTTGGACGCATCCAGGTGTGTGAGCGAGGTGAGCTTGCTCAGGTCGGGCAGTGCCGTCAGTACGTTGTCGGACACATCCAGGCGGATGAGCGAGGTGAGCTTGCTCAGGTCGGGCAGCGTCAGTGGGGCGATCAGCAACCTGAGATCTGTGAGCGCGGTGAGACCGTCGAAATCGCTCGCTTTCAGCGCAACGCGACTGCGGGAGACGGTGAGGGCCGTCACGTCCGCCAGATGGGTCGCCGTGACGTCGGCACACGCATCCACACCGTCAATCGCATTTAGCAGGGCCTTGCGCAGCACTTCCGTGCGGCCGCAGATGCCGGTTACCGACGGTGTCTGGGCCCGGGCCTTTTCGACCGGCAGAGTACAAGCCAAGACCGCTAAGATCACAGCGAGTGCGAGCTTCGGCCAGATGTAACGGGATAGAACCATAAGGGCGGTCTTACGAAAAACTCGATGAGCGAAACGTATGCATTGCGGTGTCATTGAGACCACCAAGCAACTAAGCGGGGACGCCTCGCACACCAATCCGACTTGCTGAAACCAGCGCCTTTAGCTGTCCAAGTACTCCCCCCCACGGGGGAACGGTCCTAGGAACGCTTTCCTCTGTTGGTGCCTGCGGTTCACCGCTTGGATGGGATAGCTCCCGCGCACCGGCACGCCTGCCGGCACATTCACCACCCGTGCTGCACTCGCAGCCGCCGGGCGCAACCCGGATACGCTCGCCCGCCATCGCTCAGCGGCACCGCTTTCTGAGGCCGGCAACCTGATCTTCGGCTGCCCCCGTTGCCGAATGCTGAAGTGTCACAATAACAATTTAAGCCCCATTAAGAATTCTAGCAGGCTGATCTGAAATGCAAATGAATTCTCGGTTCAATAATATGATAGTTCTCTGAACTAATGTGGCGCAGGAAATTGTCTCAAACATTCAGAAGTCCGGTCCGCCGAGACCGGCGAGGGCGGTGGCGGCACAAGTGGGACGGCATCCAGTGGTGCCGGACGGGATTTGCCGCTCGAACCGCACGCTGCGAAGCTTCCATGGGCCGGCAAGCTGTGCGCTCGGCATCGAGCGCTGCAGTAGGCCCACGCCCGCTCCGGCGAGCCGGACTAGCGGATGGGACTGGATCCGGATGCTTAGGCCCAAGTTACCTCGCCGAGTTCTTGGTTGTAATCCACTGTGAGTTGCCGTCTTGGGCTGATGTAACTCATGAATGGTCAGTTATTTGAGTGATTTTGTCAGGTCACTCCTGCCTGCTCCGTCGCGCGCAATGGCCGCGTTTCGAACAGGCCGTTGGTGACTAGGTTGGCTGCTTCCGAGGCACACTGCCAGCACTGTCTGGCGGCTTGCTCGGCGCCGACGCCGGGTGGGGCTAGCACCCGGGCAACTCGAACACGCGCTCATGCAACGGCTCCAGCTCGCTCAGCGTTGGCACCGGATAGCCGGGCACCTGCTCGTATTTCAGCTCCACCGCGCTGAGCGCGCACCGCCACAGGTCCGCCAAGCCTTGCACCCCCAGGTTGCCATCAGCCGTCTTGCGCATGCTATGACGCGCAGCGACCAACCTCGCTCCGCTGGATCGATTGGAAGCCTCGCTAGAGTTGCCGGATTCTGGCAAGCAACGTCTTGTCGCTCTTGCAGGTCAACAGCAGCACGCCCACCTTGTCTAGGGTGTCCTGTGACTGGACCGCTCTCAGCACCGCTGCCATCTCGGCAACGGACGCTTCGCCAAACTTGTGACGCACCCTATTGACAAGGATCTTGGTCCGCCCTTCGGTCAGTCCTTTGGCCAGACCCTTGGCCTCCGCCGCCTCTCGAGATTTGTCCTCCCAAGTCCTCGTTTCTCCCTCGGGCAGCTCGCGTTCTCGGGAAGCATCTCTCCCGTTGGCAACCCGCTGGCACGAGCAGTTCCACTATCCATCTCTGCAACACCCGCCGCAGGTCCGCCCATTACTCCCCTGCCAGCCGTGCCTCTAACATCCCGACCTCGATTCGCCCACCTGCCAGCGTCTCCGCCCGCTGTAGATCACAATCGGCAGCACCTGCTGCAGGCGCCGCAGCTTGCGGGTTTCCGGCTGTGCCGGCAGGCCCCGGTAGGACTGTCCGACATGGTTGACCGTCCGCGGCGGCATCGCCCAATCGAGGCGGGACTGAAACTCGAGCATGACGTAGGCGTACAACCGCCCGCCCTGGCGCGTCCGCACCTCCCAGATCATGTCGTTCTCGCTCCGGTCCAGGCCCTCCTCACATGGCGGGCCGCGACCTGCTTCAAGCTGGCCATGTCGAGCAGTTCCCCGACGGCGCTGGAGGCGACCTCCGTGACAAATCCGCGATCACCCGCGGCTGTCCGAACTGCAGGCGGCAGATGCCATCGTGGTCGCTTCCGGGCATGATGCGGTCGGGCGCGCCGCGCCTTGCCTCGCACGATAGCTCCAGCCGGACGCCGGGGCTCGCTTGCGGGACTTGCGTACTGGTCGGAACTGCGCGGAGTAGCCGCTGGACCACGTTCAGACTGCCCGTTGCGACGCCATCGGACGGCCTGTCGCGCTGCTCGGCATTGCCAGTCCCGCGGCACTTGGCGCAACTTTGCAGCTTTGGCAGGCGCGCCCCGCGCTGTCCATCGCCGCTTGTGCGCCCCGACGCTGGGTGGACCGACATCCGAGATTTCGCAATGCCCGCAGCCAACTCCCCTCACCTGCCCGAAGGTCACGCCATGACAGAGCACCAGGTGGACACCCCGGCAACGCGCCTAGCGGGCTCGCTGGAGGAAGGCGGCGGCGGAGCGGCACCACTGTTGGTCGGGAACTGGGAAAGCGACGTTTTCGCATGATTCGAGTGGCTGGCCGAGCTGCAGCACTGCGATCGGAACAGGCACTTGCGCACCCCGCCCCTAACCGACCGGCTCCTAACTCTGGCTGGATCTGCTGGGTAATCAGGTTTTTTTAACCGCGCTGGTGCTGGGCTTGAGCCGGGCTTGGCACAACTCGTCGCTGACCGCGATCAGGTCCGCGACAAGCCGTCGCAGACGCTGGCACTCGGCGATCTGCGCCTTGGTCGCCGCGACCTGCGCAGCCGGGATCGAGCGGCTGCGGGTCTTGCCGTCGACCGACCAAGTGAGCAGCCAGTAGGGGCCGTGGCCGGGCTGCTGCTTGTCGGCGCAGAAGCAATCGGGTCGGCCGCAGCGGCGGTAGTTCTGCACGAGGGAGCCGGGCCGCAAGTCGCCGATGGCGGCCAGTTGCCGACGGAGTTCTTGGCGGCGAGCGGAGAGGTCGGCGGGGTCTTGGGGAGCGGGCATGGAGGGGCACCTCTGTTGTTAGTGTATATAACTGACACGAAGACGGTCAAGCCTTCCCGGAACACAAGGCTATTTTCGCTCTCAAGGGTGCTTGGTAGTCGCTGAGACCCCTCAGGCTCCCCGCGCTTGGATCGAACGCGCAATCTCAGTCTGCTTCATGCCACCCACTCTCAGTATCTTGCCGGGTGTGCAATGCGATGTCGTGCACCCGGCACCGCGCCGCGCATTGACAAGTGTCGCCAGCAGTGGTAGCTTGCATGCCAATGGCGCCCGCATTGCACCGGCGAGCAGCGCTGCGCCAGCTATCGGCCTTCCTGCTCGCATCTCCGTTCGCCGCGGCGGCGGGTGAGAAGCCGGAACTGACCGACTCAGCCCAGCTCGCCAACGTCTTCGACTTCCGCGACCTCGCACGCAGGTTGCTCGATCCAGTGGCTTTCGACTACATGGACGAGGGGGGCAAGGACGAGATCTCGCTCGCCGAGAACCGGCTCGCCTTGCGCCGCGTCATCCTGCGGCCCCGCTTCTTGACGGACGTCCACAAGATCACAGTCTCCACGGAATTGCTCGGCCGCGCGATGGACTCGCCAATCTTCGTCTGCCCTGCGGGCGGCAAGAACTGCTTTTACCGCAACGGCGAAGAAGAAACCGCGCGCGGAGCGGCCCTGGCCAACGCGATGTACATCAGCAACGGAGGCGTCGAGGAATACCTCTCCACCGAGGGTGCCCCCGACCATTGGTGGCAATACACGACAGGCGGCCAGTTTCTCACCGAGAACACGATGCTGGACTTCGTGGAACGCCTAGAGGATTCGAGTTGCACGGGGATCTGCTTCACGGTTGACAACATGCTGGTCTCGCACCGCGAGCGTTCGATTCACAACGGCCTGGTGCGGACTTGGTGCAATCTGGGGGAGATCCCCCGCGATGACGAGGGAACTCTCGTCAGGAGTCCCGGCGATCGCACTTGGATCACTGGTGAGTACCCCGGGCGCGTGTCCCCCACCCCGACATGGGATACAGTGAAGCAGCTGCGAGACATGACCGACCTCAAGATCATGCTCAAGGGCCTGATGATCCGCGAGGACGTGGCAAAGGCAGTGGAGATCGGCGCCGATGCCGTGGTGGTCTCCAATCACGGCGCCCGGCAACTTGATCACACCGGATCGACGATCGAGGCGCTGCCGGAGTGCGTGCAAGCGGCGAACGGCCGGGTCCCGGTCTTGGTGGATGGCGGCTTCCGCCGCGGCACCGATTTGCTGAAGGCCTTAGCGCTAGGGGCGACCGCGGTCGGAGTGGCACGCCCGTACCTGTGGGGGCTTAGCTGTTTCGGCAGTGAGGGTGTCGCGCGCGTCCTGCAGTTGCTCAAGACAGAGCTGGCACTCGACATGGGCATGTCGGGCGTCGCCAAGATTGCGGACATCGACCCGGCCTTGGTGCGCTGGCGCAACTGGTCCTACGAAGGAGGACTACAACCATGACAAGAAGAGAATTTTCCGCGGCCTGCGGGTCAAGCGTAGCCACGCTGCTGGGAGCGTCGCGGGCGGCTGCGAACGCCGGCGGCTCGTATCCCGTCCGTCGCCGCAAGCAGGTCGAAGTCTTGTACCAGTCCCCCGACGGGCACCCGAACGGGCTGGAAGCCACGCCCGAAGGATTGTGGGTCGGCGAACAAGTCACCGACCGGGCGTACCTGCTCGATTGGGAGACTGGCCGCCCGCTGGCCAAGTACGAGACGCAGTCATCCAACACCAGCGGCATCGCCGCCGGCGGCGGCTTTGTGTTCATGGGGGCCAACGGTCCGGCCCTAAGGCGTCCACGGCGTCCCCACGACATCGCCCAAGGAGGCCGCGTCGTCAAGCTGGACGCGAAGACCGGGCAGCACATCTCCAACTACCGGACGCCCACAGGCGGAGGGTTGCACGGACTGTTGTGGGCCGAGCATGCCCTGTGGATCACGCAGTTCCGGCCGCTCAAGGTCGTCAAGGCTGACGCCAGCCTGAATACCTTCCACGACTTCGACCTGCCTTTGGGCCGACCTCACGGCTTGGGCTGGGATGGCGAGCACATCTGGTGCATGTTCTCGAACGACTACCTCGCGCTGAAGTTCGATATCCGCAGCGGACGTGTCCTTGAGGGCGTCGAGCTGGATCGCAGCGACCCCGACCCGCACGGGATGACCTGGTGGAACGGAGCGCTGTACTACTGCGATGCGGGCATCGCACCGGGGCACAAGGACAACCTGAGCAAGCATGCTGGGGCGATCTGCCGCATTCAGCTTTAGGGGCCGTGCCCTAGCGCCACTTCTGCTTTGCGCGGCGCTGCCGCTCGCTGGGGCGGACAGCGCGATCGTCAAGCCACCTGACGGAGGGTGGCTGCCCGGCACTTCGGTGCAGATCATTGCGAAAGGAGAATCGGGCAAGCTCCAGATAGACGGCGAGGCTCTGGCAGTTGAGCAGCCATTCCCTGGCATTTTCTACGCAGTGGCCGAGCTAGGAGCTGGCTCGCATAGGCTGCGCTTCGAATCGGCCTCGGGTGTGAGCGAGATCACCTTCCATTCGGGCGTCGAGCCCGCGAGCGGTGCCGGCCAACCATACACTGACCACCCTCCCGCTCGGATCGCATGCACTCACTGCCACAGCCTGAGTCGCCGCGGTCGGTTCCGCTTCAGCGGGGGCTGCCAATCCTGCCATGCCAAGGAACCCTTCATCAGGACCCACAGTCACGAGCCCCATGAACTTGCGAGCTGTGGCATGTGCCATGACGCGCACGGGTCCGCAGCCGCCCAGTTGCTCCTGTTGCCCAAGGAGCAGGCCTGCAAGCAGTGTCATAACTAAGTACTTGGTTTCGTGCGAGTCGAGGACGCGGCCGGCATTGAAGGCAGAGTCGGGCTCGCGGGGAATATCCAGCGGCGGTGTAGGAAATCAGTTGTTCAATCGGCGTGATGCTCGGCCCAGGGATCGATAGCATCAGCACCGGCGATTCTGAAGTCCGCCAAGTTTCTCGTAACGACCGTCATCCGATGCACGATGGCCGTTGCCGCAATCAGCGCGTCCCGTTCAGCCCGTGGGTCCGGCACGTGCAATTGTGCGCACTTCAGGGCAACAGTGGAATCGACGGGCAACGTTCGCGGCAGGAACTCGGGTAGAACATAGCGGTCCATCCAGGCCCGTAGCTGCGCCCCCTGCTTGACATTACGCCGTTCGATGCGCAGGATGCCGATCTCTAACTCCATGAGTGTCAGTACGGAAACGTAGAAGTCCGCAGCGTTCCTGTCTGAAACCCATGCAACTACACAGGCGTCGGCCTTACCATCGCCGAGTCTGCGCAACTCGGAGATCACGTTCGTATCCAGCAGATACATCAGCCAAGATCGGGTCGGGGGGGTTCAATAGCCTATATTGGCGTTGACAAGGCTACCGTCAGGGTTGTTCGATTCGGTGACGGCAGCTTAGGTACTGTAGGAGCGTGCGCCGGAATCTTCCGTCGACGTCCCGAATGCCAGCCTCCCGTCGATCAACAGCGTTGCCATCGGGCCTGCACAGCCTCGCTTGGGTAATCGTTGCGTTGTGCTGCGCTTCACCAGTGGCAGCCGAGGAATGGTCCGATCTCGATCTGGAATTCTTCGAACGGGAAGTGCGGCCAATACTGGCGACGCAGTGCTCTTCCTGCCACAGCGAGTCCAATGCCATGTCGGGCCTCAGGCTGGACTCGAGACAGGCAGTGCTGAAGGGTGGAAACCGCGGATCTGCGGTGTCCGCGAGCCATCCCGACGAGAGCCTCCTGATCCAGGCGGTGCGGCACGAGTCCCTCCAGATGCCTCTTGGCGGAAGGCTCTCCGACACCAACATCGCGTCGCTGGAGGAGTGGGTCCGCCGAGGTCTGCCCTGGACCCCGCAACGTCCGAAAGCAGCCGCGTCAGAAGTCTCCCAGCACTACGGGGCGATGCGACGCGAGCACTGGGCTTTTCAGCCGGTGGACGATCCTCCTTTGCCGGAGGCTAGCTGGAAGGACTGGGGAGACCATCCTATCGACCGCTTGATCCTGGCCGGCCTGGATCAATCTTCGCTGAAACCCAACAGGCCCGCCGGGCGGGCTGCGCTAATTCGACGCCTGAGCTTCGTCCTGACCGGCCTGCCACCGAGTCCGAGCGAGGTCGCGGAGTTCGTCGACGGTCCTTCCCCGGAAGCTTACGGGAATGCGGTGGACCGCCTCCTCGAGTCGCCGCATTTCGGCGAGCATTGGGCCCGCCATTGGATGGATGTCGTCCGGTTCGGAGAAACGCTTGGCAATGACTGGAATTACGAGAACAACGGGGCGTGGCTGTACCGCGACTACTTGATCCGGGCACTGAACGCCGACGTACCCTACAACCAACTCATTCGCGAGCACCTGGCCGGTGACCTCCTGACCGAGCCCCGCCTCGATCAGAACGGTGGAGTCAACGAGTCCCTGATCGGAACGTTCTTCTACCGCCTGGGTGAACAGGGACATGACGACTGCACGATGTTCCGCGAAGTGCGAACCGACGTGGTGGACGACCAGATCGACACGCTCGGCAAGGCGTTCCAAGGGTTGACGATTTCGTGCGCTCGCTGCCACGACCACAAGCTGGACCCCATCCCGACGGCTGACTACTACGGCCTTTACGGAGTGCTGGACAGTTCGCGGCTGGTCACGAGGACCGTTGATACTCACAACGCCAACGCAGATCTGAAGGACCGGATGCGGCGGCTAAAGGAGGTCATCCGGGGCGAATTAGCTAGCTTCTGGCTGAGCGAGGCGGATGATCTGGCGAGCCACCTGCTCGCATCCCTGGGCGAGTCCCAAGCTGTCTCGCCGTCTGACGAGGCCGGCACCGTGCGGGACCCGGAGCGGAGCGAACGCGTCCGAGGGCTCGTGGACAGTTCGAAAACGGGCCTGGAGAGCCCGCTCATTGCCTGGGCCGAGCTTGCCCGTGCAAGGGTGGGAGCAACTCCTCAATCGCTGACAGAATCGTGGAATCGTCTCGCCGAGCGGTACGGTCGCCAGCGTCAATGGCACATCGACTTCAACAGCGACACCTTTGACACGATCGCCAATTTCGGGAATGGCCATATGCCCGGCTGGAACGCAGAGGGCCGGGCATTCGAATCCCTGGAGCCGTCTAGCGGAGAGTTTCCCATCGCTCCGAGCGGATCCGAAGTCCTGACCGGAATCCTTCCTGCCGGCTTGTACACCCACTTGCTGTCCGATAAGCTCAACGGTGCGATTCGCTCGCCATATCTGCCCAGAGACCGGAAATACCTCAGTGTCCAGGTGGTCGGCGGCAAACTGGCAGCGTGGCGAACAGTCCTGGACAACTGCATGCTGAGCGAGCGCTACGAACTGCTCGACCAAGAGCGGCTCGGCTGGATCAAGATTCCATTGCGGGACGAGCATGACGAGTACCGGATCTACGCGGAACTCGTGACAAAGCATGACAATCCCCGTCTCCCCGACCGTCCCGGCCGACTGCCCGACGTCAGCGACGAGCAGCTGGAAGACCCGCGTTCGTTCTTCGGTGTGACACGTGCAGTGCTTCACGACTGCGACGAGCTGCCAGAAGACGAGCTATCGCATCTACGGCGGCTATTCGATCCCGGACCACCATCTGATCTGGAAGATCTGGCTGGGCGATACGCGCGTATCGCTCGCGAAGCAGTGGAATCCTGGCGCAACGGTACGGCAACGGACGACCAAGCGCGTTGGCTGCAATGGCTGCTCGACAACGGGTTCCTAGCCAACTCCAAGTACCTGACGCTGAAGCTACGCGAATCCGTCGACCTTTACCGGGCCCTTGAGAGGCAGCTACGTGTGCCGCAGGTGATCCAGGGGATGTCCGACATGGAGGGAGGCCAAGACACGCCAATCTTCGAATCGGGAAATGCCAGCGACCTTGGAGAGGTCGTGCCGCGAGGATTCCTGTCCCTTCTCGACGATCTGACCAGCACCGCCAGGCCACAAGGAAGCGGCCGGCACGAGATGGCAGAGGTGATCGCAAGCCCCCGCAATCCGCTCACCGCCCGGGTGATGGTCAATCGAATCTGGCACTACCTCTTCGGTCGTGGCCTGGTCACCACGGTTGACAATCTCGGACGGTTCGGAGAGCGCCCGACGCATCCGGACCTCCTCGACTTCCTCGCAAGCCGGCTTGTGGAGGATGGCTGGTCGATCAAGAAGACGATTCGTCAGATCGTGATGTCGCGCGCCTTTCAGCAAGCCAGCCACGCCCGGCCGAAGGCGAGCGAACTGGACCCGAGCAATGAACTCTTCCATCGATACCCCTCTCGCCGGCTTGAGGCCGAGTCAATCCGGGACGCGATCCTCACGGTATCAGGCAAGCTTGACCGCACAATGTACGGACCCAGCATCCAGCCGTACCGGGCGAAGCCGAAGGCCTACAGGAAGCTCCTGTCGGGCCCGCTCGATGGACGAGGGCGCCGCAGCATTTACCTCAAGGTGACTCGTCACGAAGGAGCGGCATTCCTGGAGGCCCTGGACTTCCCTCCCCCGGCAATGGCCAGGGGCCGAAGGGACGTAACGAACGTGCCTCGCCAAGCCCTCACGATGATGAACGACCGATTCGTAACCGGAGAGGCGCGCTTCTGGGCGCGCGCGCTGGTTGAGGAGACGAGTGAATCAGCCGAAACTCGGCTCCGGACGATGTACCGAGCTGCCTTGGGGCGGTTGCCAACCAATCGCGAGCTGGAGCGAATGGAGGCGCTGGTCGCCCAGTTCACCGAATTGCACGGGGAGTCGCGAGAGAATCTGATGGAAAGCGTGCAAGTCTGGCGTGACGTGGCTCACACGATCTTCAACTTGAAGGAATTCATATACATTCAGTAGCGAAGGCAGCATGAAACGCGAACGAGTGAATCCGCAACAGCAGCCGACAGGCGCAGGCTCATTTGGGCATCGCCCACAGTCGCGCAACATGTCACGTCGCGAATTGCTGGGCTCAGTTTCCACCGGCTTCGGCATGACAGCCCTTTCCGCGTTGATGGCCGATCCGGCGTACGCCGGCCTCGCCGGAGCGCCGGGACCACACCACGCCCCCACGGCCAAGAACGTGGTTTTTCTCTTCATGTCTGGCGGCGTGTCCCACATGGACACCTTCGATCCCAAGCCAAAGCTGGCGGAACTCGACGGCACGAAGGCAACGCTCGACAACTACACTGCCGGTCCCAATCGCAAGTGGCTAGGCAGCCCGTGGAAGTTCAGGCAGCACGGGGAGAGCGGGGCAATGGTCAGCGAGCTCTTCCCCCACGTCGCAACCTGTGTTGACGATCTCTCGATCCTACGGTCGATGAAGTCGGACTTCCCGCTGCACCCTCGCAGCAACATAAAGATGCACACCGGCCGCAATGTGGGCGGCTACCCGAGCTTGGGGTCGTGGATCACGTACGGCCTCGGCTCGGAAAATCGGGACCTTCCGGGGTACGTGCTGCTGGACGGCGGAGCGGTCCCACCGGGTGGTGTCGAGAATTTCTCGAGCGGCTTCCTTCCGGCGAGCCACCAAGCCACCTCGGTGGCGGCCGACGGCGTGCCGATCCACAATCTTGCCCCTGCAGACGGGGACGCTGTCCAGCGGGCCAAGCTGGAAGCGGTGATTGAGCAGGATCACCTCCTGGCTCGGTCGCTAGGAGGCGACGACGCGATCGAGTCGGCAATCAGGAACTACGAGCTTGCGTATCGCATGCAATCGCTTCTGCCCGACGTCCTCGATCTGAGCAAGGAGAATGCTCAGACCAAGCGAGATTACGGCCTTGAGGCCGAAGAGCGGGAAGCCAGGCGATACGCGACGCAGTGCCTTAGAGCGCGTCGCCTGATCGAGGCGGGCGTACGGTTCGTCGAGATCACGTGCGCGGAGGTCTATGGCGGGAACAACGGAACCTGGGATCAGCACACGGACCTGAAGAAGGGTCACGAAGGGAATGCGAGAATCACGGACCAGCCCGTGGCCCAGCTGCTGAAGGACCTGAAGGCTCGCGGAATGCTTGACGAGACACTCGTGGTTTGGGCCACCGAATTTGGACGCACCCCAGACACGGGCAACGGGGATGGACGCGACCATCACGAAACTGGGTTCACGATCTGGATGGCCGGGGGAGGAGTTCGGAAGGGGCTGGTGTACGGCAACACCGACGAGCTCGGCGTCCACGCGGTGGAGAACGTGATGACCGTTCACGACCTGCACGCTACGATCCTGCACTTGGTGGGGCTTGACCACGAAAGGCTGACCTACCGCTTTGGCGGACGGGACATTTCACTGACGGATGTCCACGGTCGCGTCGTCCATGACTTGATCGTGTAAGGGTGCTTCTCCCAAGGCGGCGTCCGGCAAGAATGCGAGGGCGCAGAGTCCTGCCCGAAAGCCGACTTCGGTGCATTGCCGCGCGAAGCAATTGAGTAATGAAGAGAGCGTGCTGCCCTTGCCTCAAGGACAAGCAGCACCGATCGCACGTCGGATTCCGCCACTTGCGTTTGCGGTGAATTGCAATTCGACTCGCTCACTCCACCCAGATTGGAGAGCTCCAAGCGATCTGCTTGTCCTGATCTGACTGGCGCATTCGAACGTAGTAGAACGACGTGCGTCCCGTAGGGCGGTCGTTGTCCCGGAATTCCAAGTCGGTCAGGTCCGACTCCGGTTTCCTTGAAAGGATGACCTCGTTGTTTCGGACCAATTCCAGTTCCCCGATCGGGGCGGTTCCCTCGGCATGGATTCGGAACCGCGGAGCGCCGTCGAGTCGAACTTCTTCGCCCATCAAGTGCTCGCTATCGGCACCCACGAGACGAAAGTCCAGGACGATATTGTCGGTTGCTCCGTAGGCGCGGCGCGCTCGGATCCCTTCGAGCAGACTTGCACGCGTGTTGTCCTCGGCCAGAATCATTGCATACGAACTGTGTGTTGCCATGTGATCCGAGCTGGCCTGAACACCCACGCGGATCCCTGACTCCCATGCCTTAGACACCATGCCGGCAGGCTGGTAGCCCCCGTGTTGGGTCCTCAAGTCGTCCGGGTCAGCGCTCCGCCAGCCTCCTACGGTCTCGTAGCTGTTGCGGTCGCTCTGGTAGATCTCGACGAGCGGTTCGACTTCGGGGTCCCAATCGCGCCAATCCGTCCCCATGTTGGTCGCGCTTGTGTGGGACATCGCGATTCCGTTGTACCGTCGCAGATAGGCGTAGAGCCGCTCGGCACCGTGGAGGTGGTCGCCGTATGGACGGATCTCGTGGCCCTGGATGTCGAATTCCTTCACTCCGCGGTAGGCGAATATGATGTTGCGGTGTCCGTTGGGATAGCTAACCGATCGCTCGTAGCCAAACAGGGGCACGAAGGTCTTCCCTACTCGGTAAAGATCGGCGGCCTTTTGCGTCCGCCACCAGTCGTACTCGTGCCGGGCACCCCAGATGTGCTCGGTGATAGCCACGTAGTCGAATCCCGCGGCATCGATGGCGTAGCGGTAAGCGTCCTGCAATGAGCCGTCGTTTTGGCCATCCCACGAGAACTCGGTATGACGGTGCATGTCGCCCCGAAAGATGTGGTAGCGATTGCCATCGACGACATATTCGTAGCGACGGATTCGGGCTAGGTCGCCAGGCTCATCCCGGTGAACGACGGGTGCTTCGAGAGGCACCGGCGCGTACGGTTTGAGCTCTGGCGGAGGAGCGGCCGTGGTACGAGCCGGCAGACGTGCCGTGAAGACATCTGGCTGCAGGGTGTCGAAGTCTCGAAAGTTGCGGCGGTCCGTGGGCCATGCCGCGACGACCGACCCGTTGGGATCGAGGGCGGTCCTCATCCGCTGATCGTTGTTCCCCGAACTGTAGGGAATCAGCGTCATCGGCGACCAAGTGCCGCCCTCGTAGTAGGAGGCGTAGATCTCCCAGAGCGCGTAATGCGACGGGACTCGTGCCGGATCATTCACCTCGTAGTTGGTGCGGTGGCGGAAGAATGCCCAGACACGTCCGGACCCTTCTGCGGCAAGCTCGGGCAGTTCGTAGAAATTGTGTCGATCCGCGGGAAAAGAGTCTGCGAGTTGCGTTCCCGGTTCGAACAGCGTGCCGTCTTCCCACACAGCCATGCGGATCCGACGTTGCTGGTACAGGCCTTCTCCGGGCAGGGTGATGTCGCGGGGATAGCCGAAGTCCTTGCCCCAATTGGCGCCCGCCTGATCCCAGGCCAGCCAAACGCGACCAGCTGGGTCCGCCGTCATCGCAACATGAGCTTCGAAGCGAGACGTCACCGCCACCGGAATTTCCTCGTTCCAAGTCTCGCTACCACGATGTCGGAGCCGGATGTCGTACCCGTTCTCGCCGTACTGGTCCCACGCGATGAAAACCCCGAGGTCGGTTGCTACCACGGCCGGCTCCCAGCAGTTTCCGCCCTCGCCGGAGACTCGAATCTCCTCCGACCAGCCTGCTTCTGGCGCGTACGAGCGGTGAAATACGCTCGCAGTCCCCCGTCGGTAGCCCTGCCAAACCAGGTGCAAGGAACCGTCCGGACCGGACGCGAGCCGGTGCTGGAGGTCGGGCTGGGGAGCGTCGGTCAATCGTTTCGGTGGCGACCAGCCTTCTCCGTCAAACGCTCGCCCGAAGAGGTCCCAGTTGTCGTTGAGACGCTCGCTCCACACAACCCAAACCCGCCCGTCGCCGTCGATCGCCATGTCTGTACGGAAGACATCCCCGGCACTCCGGATGACTTCGCGGCGGCCGTCACCGCGCTGGACATGGACTTCGTCGCCTTCGTGCGTGTACGCCTGCCAGCTGGCCCACAGCGAGCCATCGCTCCCGATGACAACCGATGGGTAGTCATGGTCCGTCCGGCGGACGAAGTCGGGCCCTCGCGTGGCACGTCCAAGCAAGCGGGGGAACACGGTGCGTTGGGCGCTGGCCCGTCCTCCGAGATATGTCTTTGTCTCGCCGACCGCAAGGTCTGAAACGCGAATGTCGAACATCCCTTGTTCCGTGTCGACGGTCAACTGCGTAGCAGGGCCTGAGTCCAGGAATGCGTAGAAGCTCGGCTCCAGGATCTGCAGTTCCTCCGGAGTGCTGAAATATTGCTCGTACATCAGCCGCTTCGCGATGACGAATCCCGGTCGGCTCGAGGCCTGCCAGCGATTTGGTGAATGGATCACGTCCCCGACACGGAATTCCCGGCCGATCAACGCGAGCAACCTACCGTCTTGGATCTGCACAGACCCGTCCCATACAGTAGAAATTGTGTCGGTGAGACCTAGGCTTATTAGGACGACGCTGTCGGTCCCAGAAGGTGGGTCCTTCAGCGAAGTCTGTGTCGAGCTTTGGCCGTGCAGGAGAAGCGCAGGAATCAGGAGCGCAAGGAACAGTCGCATTGCGTCGGTCAGGATTTTACCGCGGGCGGACTGCGGGCCAACGGCTCCTCGCAGCATGTGGAGCGGCACCCAGCAGGTCACGAGTGCCCCTGCGCCCTGGGAACTCCATGGTCGGCCGTGCCTGTCACAATCACTTGGGCAGGCGGGGTAGATCCTCCGACACGACTAGGGGGTCTGTCTGGCGTGCTCGGTGCGGCCCGCCATTCTCGGTGCGGCCTAAGTTGTGTCAATACGGATGCGCGGCGGCTCGAAGTCGATATCGGCCAGACCCGGCATGGACAATGCCTCCACCAGACTGCGACGCTGCCCCGCCAGCCTCCGATAGTCCTCGATACTGAGCAGCACATGCGCAGGTTTGCCCCGGTGGGTGATGAAGACTGGCCCCGACTGCGCTGCCTCTAGGCGTGTCCGATGTCCTGGTTCAGTTCGCGGCTTGTTACGGTCGTCACGAGCATGTGTAGTGATGTTACGACATGTTCGAAAGGAAGGTAGTGCTGGAAGCCCTCGATGGAATCTCTCAAGCCCTCGAGCTTTCGTGCACGTACGCTTATTGGCCGGGACTTGAGGCACCTCCATGGATGGGCCAAGCGACACCACCAAGCTGGAAGAATAGCCCCGTCAAGGCAAGAACAGTACGTTGTCTATGAAACGGAGTACTAGGGTTGTCTGCAGTGCGGTGAGCGGCTAGCGGTAGAACAGATTTACCAAGAACATTGGGACGATCGGCAGATAGGTCACAACCAACAGGACGAGCAGGAGCACTCCCACAAACACCGCATTCACACGGCTCACTTCCCACACCTGCGCCTTGGCGATCGAGCAGGCCGTGAGCAGCACGCTGGCGACCGGCGGCGTCTGCTGCCCGATGCCGAGATTCAGCGTCACCACCAGTCCGAAGTGGACCGGATCAATACCCGCTTGGTGCACCAAGGGCATCACCACAGGCACGACCAAGATGATCGCGGCGGCGGAGTGCAGAAAGAGGCCCACCAACAGGAAAAAGACGTTGAGCAGCAGCAGGATCACCCACTGGCTGTGGGTGAACGCCAGCAATTGCTCAGCGAACCGCTGCGGCACTTGAGCGGAGGTCAGGTATTCGCCGAGCAGGGCCGAGGTCGAAACCAGCAGCATCACGACCGCGGTTTGAATGGCACCGTCGACCGCCGCTCTCCGCAGCGCCCTCAAATCGAGCTCCCGGTAGATCAGACCGCCGATCACCGCCGCCGCAAGCACCGCCAATCCAGCCCCTTCGGTGGCTGTCACCCAACCCGAGAAGATGCCGCCAAGGATAATCACAGGTAGCAGCAATGCCCACGCGGCATCCTTGAACGCCTGCCCAAGCCGGTGCC
>Ga0209021_1002372_pt1 | contig 16606 bp, 14 predicted proteins | sample PinacodermFT_FD_187299 | JGI IMG/M metagenome (GOLD analysis project Ga0209021, IMG submission 187299) | Host-associated microbial community of the marine sponge Aplysina aerophoba from Gulf of Piran - sponge pinacoderm, lysed by freeze-thaw... | ecosystem: Host-associated > Porifera > Sponge >... | reverse complement strand
CGACCACGACCATGAGACCATCCACTGCACCTTTTATCGTCCAGCAGGTGGGGCAGGAGCAGAACAACCATGCCACCCTAGAGCCTGCCCGTCACGACGCTGGCTGGCTCCCTGGCGCTCACCGCCTGCGGTGGCGGTGGCGGTGGCTCCCCCTCGCTTCCCACCAGCTAGCCACTCTCTTCCACCAACCAGCCAAACCTTCCCCCTGGCACACCCCTGGTGTCGGACCAACACTTCCACTACAACCTCACCCGCGCAGGCAAAGGGCCCATCACCCAGACCGGCTCGCAGGATCTGGCCTGGACCACAAGCGATCTCAGGCAACTCGACGGCACGGAAGATACAGGAAATCGGGACGATTTCAATACGGTCGCCAGCTCCCCTGGCTGACAACTCGACCTTTACACGCTACGACTTCTGGGGACAACACGGCTACGCAGCAGTGGTGCTTGGCGAGGAGTCGCGGCAGATTACCGATGATGAGCGGACCTGGAGCGGGACCCTTCCAAACCGCCCACGCCTGGGCTGCTGGCGAGACCACCGGCGCCAACCCTACCGGCCACGGGCAGCGCCAGTTGGCGCGGCATTGCCGAGGCAGCCGCACCGCCGACTTCCAACGCCTCACCGGTACCGCCAACCTGACCATTCCCGACCTGTCGCAGCCACGACTCACGGCAGCGATCGATCTGGATAAAACCGACGGCAGCGCTCCGATGGCGCAATATCTCCCTCAGCAACGGCAGCTTCAGCCAGGGCAGCGCCGCAGATCACCACATCCACGGGCGCTTCCACGGCCAGGACCACTCCGAAGCCTGGGGGCATCTTCACATCAACGCCTATGTGGGAGCATTCGGCGCTAGGCGGCAACTACAACAGTAGTAGCCGAGAACCCTCAAATTCATGGCGCTGCTGCAAAGGAGCCGCATAAGACAGCAGGCTGCTTCTGCGGGATGGTGGCTTTCTTGGGTCCTGACGTGAATTCACTCTGGTTGAGGATTCCCGCACGAGACGCTGGAGTTATTGACCCCAGCCGTTGGCTTCCATCAAACGGATCGCGCTGGCGTTGTTTCTCCCCAAGGTGGCGGCGCTCACGTTGTCCTCGTTGAAGGATCCCCAGGCCTGGAGAACGGGATCCGAACCTGTGCCGCGGACGGGATACTCCCGATTGGCCTTGGCGTAATCGGCACTCTCGTCAGCAAGAAATTCAACGAAGCGCTGCGCTGCTTCCGGGTTGGCGCTGTTGGCCGTGACGCCGGCGCCGCTGATGTTCACGTGAACCTTCTTCGGCCAGGCAATCACCACCTTGTCGGCAAGGGCTTTGTCCTCAGGGCCTTTATCCCCACCTTGCCGCTGACCCAGGTAGTAGGTGTTCACGACGGCTACACCGCAGTCGCCCCGTCCAACAGCGCGAATCTGATCCCCGTCGCTGGAGAAGAAGGGTTGCGCCAGATCGTCCACCATGCCCTGCACCCACTCGGAGGTTTTGACTTCACCCATGCGCTCGAGCTGATAGGCCACAAGAGACTGGTTATAAGGACTCTTGCTGTTGCGCAGACAGAGCTCGCCATCCAGAGCAGGATTGGCCAGGTCTGCATAGCTGGTGATGGCGCCTGGATCCACCTTGTCCGGATTGACCACCGGAACCCGGAAGCGACGGGTCAGGCCAAACCAGCGATTTTCCGGATCACGGAGATGAGACGGAACCCTGGCGCGCAGCTTCGGGGAGGAGATGCTGCGGAAAATGCCTGTCTCGGCAGCACGGGCCAACCTGGATGCGTCCACCAGGATGATGACATCGGCCCGAGGCTTGACACCAAGGGCCTGCCGGCTTAACAGCACGTCACCACTGCTTTCCAGAAGGTTCACCTTGATGCCGGTTTCCCTTGTAAATCTGTCGTAGAAATCTTTATCCGTATTGTAATGACGGGCTGAATATACATTGAGTTCCCGGACCTGGGCTTGAGCCTGGCTACCCGATAAGACACCGATCATGGAAGAGGCAGCCAAAGTGCCAACGGCAACAGTGAAAGCCAAAGCAGTCTTCACAATGGAACTGGTTGATTGAATCATGGATTGGGAGTTCGTGGAGTGCAGAGACTCACATCACACAGGCAGCCCAATTCTGTAATGACTTCTGTCGGACTTGCCAACCTGATCTATCTATTGAAGATAGCTTATATGCCTTTTTAGACGCATCGTTTGCACATCGTATTGGCATTATTGATACATAGAAAGGTGATATCTTTGCCTGCCCCGATCCCGGCGGCCAGCGCCTAGCCTTGCCAAGCCCACAACCTGGCTAAGCCTACCACTCCTCTTTCCTACATCCTTCCTTGTCGCAGACACGCCCCGTAAGCCCACCACCGTTCCGTGCCCTGGTGGCCGGGGCGGGATTGACCGGCTGCCTGGCTGCTCTGGCCCTGGCCCGTGCCGGCTGGGTGGTGGAGGTGGTGGATCCCCTCCGACGTGACGCCCTTCTCGGTCGCCAGCGGGCCTATGCCCTCAGCCAATCCAGCCTGCTCCTGCTCCGGCAACTGGGGCTGGCTTCCACTCTGGCGCCCCATCTCCGGGGCTTTGACCAACTCACCCTTCAAGCCAACCGGGGTCGTAGTCAAGCCCACGTCCACTGGAGCGATCTACCCCGAGACGCCCCACCTGCCGTTGGCTGGATTGCGGAGCACCGCCCGGTGATGGCCACCCTGTTGCGCCACCTGGACCAGGAATCGGACGTCACCCTGAAATTGGGAGTTTCCGCTGTGGCCACGTCTTCCCCTGGCCGTGCTGGTGAGGCAGGAGACGACACATGGGACCTGGTTGTGGCAGCGGACGGCCTCAGGAGCAGGGTGCGCCAAACCGCTGGGGTGGGCCGTTGGGGATGGCGCTATAACCAAAGCTGCATCACGGTGCAGGTGCGCCTCCACGGCGGGGATTCCACCAGAGCCTGGGAGGTGTTTCGTGAGGAAGGACCCCTGGCGGTATTGCCCATGGGCCAGGGCCGCGCCCAAATCGTCTGGTCCACGTCCTGTGCCCGCGCCGCCACGCTAACCACCATGGATCCGCAGGCTTTTTCCCGCGCGTTGGCCGCTGTTCTGCCCAAGCCGATGGAACTCATGACCGTGCTCAACACTCCTCGGGCATTTCCCGTTGGCCTGCAGTTGGCCCAACGGCTCCGGCAGGGGAAGGTGCTCCTGCTGGGGGAAGCCGCCCACTGTTGCCATCCCCTGGGAGGACAGGGTCTCAACCTGTGCTGGCGGGACGTGAGCTGTCTCCATGCCCTGGCTTGCAAAGTCGGGCAGGGACAGCGACCGATCCACTGGCTCCTGCGCTGCTACGGCCGCCAGCGATGGGTGGACACGGTGGCCACCCTGCTGGCAACCGATGGACTGCTGCGGCTCTTCACGCCTGGCCGCCTGACCCGTTGCCGATGGTTGCTTGTTCCCTTGCAACGCTTTTCTCTTGCACTCCTGCGCCGGTGGGGACTGCTGCGCTCCCTGGTGTTGCAGGCCATGGCCTATGGCTGGTGGACAGGTTGGCGCCGTGGTGTGCCTCAGGCATACACCACCAGGCTTTTGCAGGCCACACCAGCCCGGAGACGCTGACGGCCCGCCAGGTCCTGGAGCTCGGCAATAAAGCCGTAGCCGCCCACCCGAGCCCCTGCCCTCTCCACCAACGTTGTGCAGGCTGCTGCCGTGCCTCCTGTGGCCAGGAGATCATCCACGATCAACACCGTCTGATCCGGCTGGATGTCGTCCCGATGGATTTCCAGGCGGTCCATGCCGTATTCCAACGCATACTCCACGCCATAGGTTGGCCGGGGCAGCTTGCCGGGTTTTCGGACCGGCACAAATCCCACACCCATGGCATAGGCCATGGCCGTTCCCACCAGGAAGCCACGGGCCTCGATCCCCACAATCGCTTGACAGACCATGGGGCGGCAGCGCGCAACCAGTTCATCCACCAACGTCCGCAGGGCCGTGGGGTCTGCAAAGAGGGGTGTGAGGTCGCGAAAGGCGATGCCGGGTCTGGGAAAGTCGGGCACGGTTCGCACCAGTTGCAGCAGACCCGTAAGGGAGCAAGGAGACGCCGACATGGGAAAGTTGCCAGGAGACCAGGGTAATGGCACCATGGCTCTGCTGCTCTTGCTGGTGTTGCACCCCGGTTTTTACCCTTCTCAACCTTGAACGCTTTCCCATCAACTTGACGGCCCATCCCCACCCGGAACCAGCCCCCGCAACGGCTGACGATCATGTTCCTGCGACTTCCACCCTGCCGGAAGTCGAGTCAGGTCACGCTGCTGGTCTGTCTACTGAAGAACCCGTCCGGTCACAACAAAACGATGAAGCCTTCGAAGGTCTTCCGGACGAGGCGAAGCCTGACGTAATTGGCCGCCACGGCCTGCAACAACTTGACTTGTTGATGACCACGATCGAAGCGCTGGACTTCAGGGGCGGCGAGGCGATGATGGCTGTCCTGGAGCGGAAGAACGCCGCCGTCGATACCGTGGGCCGGGTGGAATTCTGGAAGTGGCGCACCACAAATCCCCTGCGGCGCACCCTGCGACGCACCCGGCTCAAGCAGGAGCAAGTCATGACCATGGTGCGTCTGGTGTGCGACATGGCTGCACACTTCTACCCTGTGCTGCACCGGTTGGTCTCCGTGCGGGAGGATCTATCCCTCGCTGAAGCCCGTTGGACGCTGCTGACCAGGCGGCTGCAAGATCTGATCCGGCAACGCATGAATCCCAAGCGCGCAGCCGTGCAAAAGTTTGCCGACGACGAGTACGCCCTTGCCATGACCAGGCAGATGGTCCGCGCCCTGCTGTTTTCTGCAGGACCCGGCGGTGAACAACGTCTCCTGGCCAGCCTCCAGGATGGAATGTTGCGCTGAACGTCACCAGCTATGCACTCGATTCAATACATGCTTCTGGGCTGCCGCTTCAACCTGCTGGGTCAGGGTGTTGCGGATGGGGACAACAGCACCATCACGGAACTGAAGCAATTCACCCTGGACCTGGAGGATCATGTCAGCCTCAAGGGCAGCCGTCCGCATCTGGAAGCGCTGGCGGAAACCCTGCTCCCCTATGCCCGTCACATCGTCAGCGGACAGACCAGGGAATTCGAGAGCGCCAACGGGAAGATCTCCATCACCCCATGGCACCGGGGCCATCGCCTGCGGTTCCGGACCGACGACGACAGCACAGGGAACTACGACGTGCAACTGGACGATGGGGAGTTGGCCAATATGGTGCGTTGCCTGGATGCCGTGATCCGTGATCCCCGCTTCCAGTTGGACATCACGGCTCCACCCATGCAGGGTTTGCGCGAGCGGGAGTTGCTCAACCGTCTCCCCCTGAGGCGGCGTCTTGCCCCTCCTCTGGGCGGACTGTTGCTGACCGTGGCCCTTGTGGGCCTGGGCTTCCTCGTCCCTGTGCCGGAGCGGTTTCGCGTCACCGATTCCGAGGACCAGCAGGAGGACACGACAGCCGTTGAGACCGTTGAGGGGCAGGGCATCTCCGTTGAAGCCGAACCTGTTGCAACGGAACCGGAGACACCAACCCCCGACCCCTAGACGCGGCGTGCAAGACGCAGCTTGGCGGAGCGGCTGCGGGGATTGCCGGCTCTTTCCTCCGGGTCGGCGGTGAGCGGTTTGCGGGTCAGCCGCTCCAGCCGGGAATCCTTGAGAAAGGCCTGTTTCACCAGACGGTCCTCCAGGGAGTGAAAGCTGACGACAGCGAAGACGCCCCCTGGAAGCAGCCACTCCGGCCCCCGCTGCAAGAGGGTGGAGAGCGCCTCCAATTCCTGGTTGACCACCATGCGCAACGCCTGAAAAGTGCGGGTGGCGGGGTGGGTGCGGCCGTAGCGCTGCTGGCGAGGATAGGCGCCGGCAACGGCGGCAGCCAGATCCGTGGTGGTGGCAAAGGGACGCCGGGCCACCAGGCGTCGGGCAATGCTCCGGGCGCGGCGGTCTTCCCCGTAGGTGCGAATCAATGCGGCCAGCTCCGCCTCGCTGAGCCGTTGCAGAAGCTGGGCTGCCGTTTCCCCTGTCCCGGGATTCATGCGCATGTCCACAGGTCCGGCCTGGCGGATGCTGAAGCCCCGCTCGGCCCGCTCCAACTGGGGGCTGCTTACCCCCAAATCCGCCAGAACCCCGCTGAAGCGCTGCTGCGGTGGGGGCAGATAGTCGGCAAAGTTGCAATTGTGGATGCGCCAGCGGCCTTGGAAGGGATCCAGGGCCATGGCGGCAGCCTGGCAGGCGTCGGGATCCTGATCGAGGCCGGTGAGCCGCCCGTGGGGATAGGCCGCCAGCAGGAGGCAGCCGTGCCCTGCACCGCCAACGGTGCAATCCAGCACGTGTTCCGGCTGGGGCATGGCCGCAAAACCGGCCAACACCTGTTGGGTGAGTACGGGCCGATGGCAATAGGAATTCGGTTTGTCTGCGGTCATGGCCGCAGGCTACCGAGCCCGGGTGGCGGTGTTCCTGTCCTGCAGGGTTGGGGATACGCCGTCACCGCTGCAACCGTCAATAATGGGTGGCGCCAGTCCCCCGTGTTCACGGGCCGGAGAGGATGCAGCAGGATCCCTTGGCTTTTGCCCGGCACGCACTGCAGCGACTACCCACAGCGCTGTGGCGCCAGGAGCGGTGCTTTGTCCCCTGTGCAAAGGGCCTGCGGACCGACATGGGCAAGGGACAGCCCCTGCTGGACTTCAGCAGCAACGACTACCTGGGCTTGGCGCAGGCAGCGGAGGGCAGCAACAGCCCGGGTTCGGTGGCCACTGGTGGTGGGTCCGGGGCATCGCCCCTCGTCACGGGCCTGCGGCCCATCCATCAGCAACTGCGGGAGGCGCTTTGTGCATGGCTGGGGCGGGAGCGGGTGTTTTTGTTTCCCAGTGGCTTTCAGGCCAACGTGAGCCTGCTGGCCGCCCTGGCTGATCGCCGTTGCCTGGTGTTGGCAGACCGCCTCTGCCACCATTCCCTGCTGCTGGGGGTGCGCTCCAGCGGCGCCTCGTTGCAGCGCTTTGCCCACAACGATCTCGGCGATCTGGAACGGCGCCTCGGCAAGGCGCGACAGCAGCATCCCCGGCGGCGGGTGGTGGTGGTGAGCGAGAGCCTCTTCAGCATGGAAGGCACCAGCCCGGACGTGCCGGAACTTGCTGCATTGTGTGGGCGCTTCGGGGCCTTGCTGGTGCTGGACGAGGCCCATGCCCTGGGGGTGCTGGGTTCCCTTGGCCGTGGCCTGGCCTGGGGTCGGCCCCATGTCCACGTGGTGGTGGGCACCTTTGGCAAAGCCCTGGGCAGCGGCGGGGCCATGGTGGCCGTGGATGGGGTGCTGGGGGAGTACTTGCTCCAGTTCTGTGGCGGCTACCGCTATTCCACGGCCCTGGCTCCCGCCCTGGCAGCCGCCACACTGGCCAACCTGCAACGGCTGCCCGGCCTGGAGCCGGAGCGCCAGGCCCTGCTGGCCAGGGCCTGGCAGTTGCGTCAGCGTTTGGTGGCCCTGGGCTATCCTCGACCCCCAGGCCATGGGCCAGTGGTGCCCGTGCTGGTAGGGGACGAGGAAGTGGCCATGGCGCTCCAGCGGCGGCTGGAGGAGGCAGGGCTCCTGGTGACTGCTATTCGCCCACCTACCGTGCCCCAGGGTACGGCCCGGCTGCGGGTGGTGCTCCGCCATGGCCAACCTCCCCGGGCCATGGATATTTTGGTGCAAACTCTTCTTGACGGGCAACACGGATGACCCTTCATATCCTGACCATGCATGGCTGGTCGTCCCAGGCGGACCACTGGCAACCCTGGGTTGAGGCGTTTACCGCCAAGGGCTGGCTCTGTCGTTGCGGGGAGCGGGGCTATGGTCGGCAGTCCCCGGCCATGCCCGGATGGGGGCAGGAGGGCCTGCGGGTGGTGATGGCCGGTTCCATGGGCGTTCATCTCGTTGACGAAGCGCTGCTGGCCTCCGCCCAGGCGGTGGTGTTACTGGCCGGTTTTGGACGCTTCGTGCCCCAGGGTCCCCCTGGCACAAAGCTACGCCTGCAACTGGCCACCATGGATCAGTATCTACGACGGAGGGACGTGGCGGGATTGTTTGCCCGGTTCCGGGTGCAGGTGGCGGCGCCGTTGCCCGTGGATTGCCTGCCTGAGGGGTTACCGGCGGAGGCGGTGTCTGCCGTCGGCATCCAGCGGCTACGGGAGGACCTGACCCGGTTGGGGCAGCTCCAGGGCTTACCGGCCACGTTTCCCCACCAAGCGCCCGTGCTGAACGTGGAGGCAGCAGAAGACCACATTGTTCATCCCCAGGCCCGGCAGGCGCTGCGGGAAGCCCTGCCCACAGCAGACCATCTCCTCCTGCCCGGCTGCGGTCATGCCCTGCTGGACGAGGGGCTCATCCCCCAGGTGACGACCTGGCTGGAGAAGCTCCCTAACCGCACCGCCTCGCTCTGATGACATCAGCCCCGGCTACCGGCATCACATGTGCCATAGGACCGGTAGAGGCCGCGGCTTACGTACGTGAAGCCAGGCTGCAACGGGGTATGGCACGGCGATTGGCTGCTCTTTGGCGCTGCACACTGGCCCACCGTCTGCCGCCGGGGCCACGGCTGGATCTGGGGGGCGGCGCGGGCGCCCTGGCTCTGGCCCTGGCCCGGCAGGGGTGCCCCCCGCTGGAGGTGGTGGATCGCAGTGTGTCTCTCCTGCGCCTGGCGACGGGGCTACAGGTGCGCCGTTGGGATCTGGACCGGGGATTGCCCGTGACGGAGCCTGCCTTACTGGCCAGCAGCTTTGCGCTCCACTGGCTGGCCCAGCCCCTGGAAAGCCTCGGCCAATGGTGCCGGGCCTTGCGGCCGGGCGGCCAACTGCTGTTGGCGGTGCCCACGTCCGGCAGCTTCACCAGTTGGCGGCAGGCGACACGCCAGGCGGATGTGCCCTGGACAGGTCTTCCCCTCCCGTCGGTCCAACGTCTGCACGGGGTGCTGGCAGCTCAACTGCGGCTACGCCATTGCTGTCTTCTGCAGCGGAGCCAGAGCTGGCCCTCTGCCGTGGCCTTCTTCCGGCACTTGAAACGCTCAGGGCTCACGGGCGGCGCTGGCGGCCGCCTGGGGCCAGCGGAGTTGCGCCGGCTGGATCGCTGTTGGCCCAGAAGACCCCAGGGCAACGTGGCCGTGGAGTGGGAAGTGTTGATGGCGCTGGCGGAGAAGCCGAGGGATGCAGTTCCCTCAGGCAAGCGGCCCTTGCACACCAGGCCGTAGCACTGTGCCGGGCGCTGGTTCGTCCAGCGGCTCACGTCCGCCGACGTATTTATTTGTGGTGTGGTCGGTCTTTTGTAATCGGCTTGACAGAGTACGTCCTGAACGAGTCGGCAATCATTTCTTCTTCCGACGCCTTGTGCAGCACATAGCTGGGAGCCAGGATTGGCGCAACGCGCCGGACAGTCATGACGATCACGTTGCGCACGAAAACCTGTTCCCGGCCATGGCTCGCAACGGAGCGGATACGTGTTCAAAATCACTATCCTTTCCCCCGACAACGAGCGCAGTGCCAACCAGCTTGAAGCCCTTCTGACGAAAGACATCGACAAAACTCACACAGCAGGACGGGTTTGTCCGCAGATTGCGCACCGATCCCCCTGACGCAATATCCGCGATCACAACCGTTGCATGATCATGCATGCGCCATAGCTCCTTGGGGCTGACGTTCGGAATCCCGTCCGCCCGCACGGTTGCCAGCCAGCAGAGAACCGCCTTGTCGATTTCGTGCCTGACCGTCTCGTCAAGTGGTTCGGAGACTCTCTGAACCGTCAAGGAGTTCCTGCCTGCCGTTGCCAACCGTTGTAGCAGCTCTCACCCCTCCGAAGACGTCTCGGCACGTCTCCCCCGGTCCCTCAGGCAAAGTGCAGGGCCGAGCCCCGGCAGCCTTCGTGGAACACGCCGTGGTCGTAGCCCACCACACCCGCCACCACGGTGGCCACCGGCCAACCCACCAACTCCCAGCCGTCAAAAGGAGACCAGCCGCACTTGCTCACCATCTCCCCGTTGCGCACCGGGCGGATGGTGCGCAGGTCCACCACGGTCAGGTCCCCGTGCCAGCCCACCGCCAGGCGCCCCTTGCCCGCCAGGCCGTAGAGCTCTGCCGGGCGCTGGCTCATCCAACGGCTCACGTCCGCCAGGCTGCAACGGCCGGCCCGGGCCTGGGTCAGCATCAGGGGAAGGGACGTTTCCACACCGGGCATCCCGGAGGGGGACTGGGGATAGGGCCGGGCTTTCTCCGCCAACGTGTGGGGGGCGTGGTCCGTGGCAATGCAGTCAATCACCCCATCCACCAGGGCTTGCCATAGCACCTGGTTGTCCTCCTCGTCTCTCAAGGGAGGATTCATCTGCGCCAGGGCGCCGAGGCGCCCATAGGCCGAGCGGTTCAGTAGAAGGTGCTGGGGCGTCACCTCCGTGGACACCAGGGCTGTTTTCTCGCTGCGCAACAGCTCGGCCTCCGCACCCGTAGAGAGATGCAACACGTGGAGCCGCCGCTGAAACCGCCGACTCAGTTGAAGGGCGTGTCGGGTGGCCATCAAGGCCGCTTCCTCATCCTGGATGATGGAATGAAGGTCTGCAGGTCGTGGCTCGCTGGCCAGCAGTTGCTCACGCCGTTGTCGAATCCGCTGCTGGTCCTCCGCATGCACGGCAACGAGCTTGCTGCCCCGGGCAAAGATCGCCTCCTGGACCGCCGGGTCACTGCACTCCAGCACCCCATGGCCGGTCCCCATGAACATCTTGATGCCACAGGCCCGACCCAGGGGGCCCTGGTTATCCCCCGCCAGCACCGGGAGGTTGGCGCCGTCACCGCAGGCGCCCAGGAAAAAGCCGTAATGCACACGGCTCACAGCCGCGGCCCGCTCCAGCTTGGCGTTCAGGGCGGGTCCGTCAACGGTGGGGGGGCGGGTGTTGGGCATCTCCAGGAAACTGGTCACCCCACCCCGGAGACAGGCACGGCTGGCGCTGATCAGATCCTCCTTGTGGACGAGGCCCGGATCGCGAAAGTGAACCTGGGGATCCACCACGCCCGGCAGCACATGGCGCCCCCCGGCGTCCAGACAAGGCAATTCCGGATCCGCCGTGATGTCTGCTCCGATGGCCCGGATGTGTCCGTCACGGATGATCAGGCCACCCCGCAACAGTCGGCCGTCCGGCTGCAAGATCAAGCCGTTGTGTACAACCAGATCCTGCCCCCGCCAGGCATCGTTCTCAACCAGTGCAGTCATGGGGATCAAACGTCTGTCACCAATCTGCCTTGCCGGTGGTTTGCTCCCCGCGGCACAGCAGACACCGGGAACGCAAGCCCGGCCTCCGGAACCGGCTGCGTTGCCTCGTTACACTACTTCTGTACTTCCGGACCGGCATAAACAGTGAACGCAGGAAAGCCCTCCGACCTGGACACGGCGACGGGGCAGGACGGGCAACCCAACCAGGACGCAGAAGCTACCCCGGCACAAGATGAACGCCCTGGCCAGGAGCAGGACGCGGATGGCCGGGCGGCAGAGCTGCAGGACCTTCAAAACACCAACACCCGTGGTCCCTCCCGTTGGTCCCGTATCGGTGCAGGCTTGCTGAGTGTTCTCGTCAGTCCCTCCGTGCTGACCCTGGCCAGCTTTATCGCCCTGCGCACGTTGGTGGTGGAGGCCCGCTTCATTCCCTCCGGCTCCATGCTGCCAGCCTTGCAACTACAAGACCGTCTCCTGGTGGACAAGCTCAGCTACCGCTTCCGTTCACCGGAGCGGGGGGAGATCGTGGTGTTCCATTCCCCCTATCGCTTTGCTCCCGTCGGATACGGCATCTCCGATCCTTTCCGGGGTCAATGCGCCTTGGTGGCCTTGCCGGGGTTGGCCCAGGTCTTCCGTCATCCAAAATGCGACGCCTATATCAAACGGGTGGTGGCCCTCCCGGGTGAGCGGGTAGTGGTGGACCCCCTCGGGCAGGTGTGGATCAACGGGGAGCGTCTCCACGAGCCCTACGTGGATCACACTTGTGACAACCTGGAACGCCTTTGCCAACCCCTGTCCGCCCAGGTTCCTCCCGGCCATGTTCTGGTGCTGGGGGACAACCGACCCAACAGCCAGGACGGGCGTTTCTGGGGATTTCTCCCCACGGATCAGGTGATCGGGCGCGCCTGGCTCCGCTTCTGGCCACCGGAAACCTCCGGTCCCCTGCAACCGGCCTACGGAGCGGGCTGAATCAGGGTTTGGCCAACCAACGACCCGACACCAGGCCACTGGCCACCACCCGACCTGGAACCGTGCGCCCTGGCCAGGGACGGTTGGCCCCGCCTCGTCCCGAACCATGGCAAGGCAAGATCCAGGGGTCGTTGGGGGAAAAGAGAAGCCAGCGGCTGGAACCCGGCTCGAGGATCTCCGGATCGTGTCCCAGAAAGTGTTGAGCGCCCCAGCAGAGCAACCACCAGAGCGTTTCTACAGGGAAGCTCCGGTCCTCCACCAGTTCTTTCCAGAGCAAGGGAAAGACGTGGTCATACCCCGCAAGGCCAGCGGGGCGTTCCTCCACGGGCAACAACTGCTGCTGCTGGTCAATGGCGCGGTGGTTGACCGTGATGCAGGTGATCAACCCTTGCTGCACTGCTTCCAGAAGTGCCTGACGGTCCCGACGGTTCCCCAGGGAGGGCTGAACCCGCCAGCTATCGGACAGCCTGCCGAGGCCGGAGGTGTCCTCCACCAGGTGCCACCAATGGACAGCGGCGGCAAAGGTCCGGGGGTGGCCCTGGAGGCAGGCCACGGCGGCGGCAGTGGAGAGATTGAGCAGGCGCAACCCTGTGTTGCCTTCCACAAGGTCGGCGGCTTGCAGCAACTGCCGCAGGGGCAGCAACTCGCTGGCCACCGGATCCGTGGGTACGCCAAGGCGCAGTGCATCGGCCCCTTCCCGCGCCACGCCACTGCCTTGCAGTTGAGGATCCCGCGGCGCCATGGCCAGCGGGGCTCCCGCACCACGGCGATGGGCATCGGCCTGCCACTGCAGACCACGGAAGAGGAGTTGGTGCTGGCCGCGGCAGGACTCCTCCGCCAGTCCCACGGCGCCAGCAGCCAGCAATGCGCCGTGGTTGCTGAAGTCCTGACCGACGCCTCCAGCGCTGAAGCTTCCCCAAGCGAGCAGCTCCAGGCCATGGCGGCAACCCATGATCAACTCCTGGGGCTGGTCACGCCATGGTCTGGCCTGGGGAGACAAGGCCACCGTGCCGTAGCCTCCCCGCAAGGCCTCCGCCGCCAAGCGGGGCAAGTCGTCCACCAGACCATGGGCCTCCTCCAGGTGGCTGTAGGGATCCACCAGAGACGGCCCCAACCAGAGGTCGGTCGCGGGCACTACAGGGGTGGCAGTCCCTACGGCGAGGCCACCAGGGGTGGACCAGTCACGAATCCGGGCGCCGTCCAGCAGCACGTCCCGGCGCCGGGGCGCTTGATGCGGCGCAGCCACCACCCACACGTCACGCAACAGCAGTTGTTCAGCCGTGGGCAACGGTTCAACGCCGGTCACCGTCATCAGAGAGCGCCGGTAGCGGTCTCGTCCAGAACACCCCCCAGATGGCCAGTGAGGTTCAAGCTGTACACAATCGCGGGGCCAGTGCCGCCGTCAGGATAGTCAATGACCGAGACCCCCCCGTTGCCTTGCTTCACGGACCAGACACGGGCTGGGGAGAGGCCCAGTAGATGGCAGAGGATGGTTTTGTTGACGGCATCGTGGGCTACCACCAGGGCAGTGTCCCCTTCTTCCAGATCCCGGGCAATGCGCTCCATGGCGGCGACGGCCCGCCGGGACACCTGCTGAACGGTTTCCCCGCCAGGACCGGGCATCACCACTTGATGGGGGGCCGTCTTCCACGTGGCCAGCAGTTGGGGCCACCGGGCCTGGATATCCTGCTCCAGCTTGCCCTCCCAAAGCCCATGGCCAATTTCCAACAAGCCCCGGTCGGTGACGAGGGGGACACCGGAACGGTGCTCCAGCACCAGCTCCGCAGTTTCCCGGGGGCGCGCCATGGGGCTGCTGTAGGCCCGCTTGACGGGACTTCGACGCAGGAAGGCAGCCGCCTGTCGGCCTTGCCGACGGCCAGTGGCGTTGAGGGGCACGTCAATTTGCCCCTGAAACCGCCTCTGGCGGTTCCAGTCCGTTTCCCCATGGCGCAACAGCAGGATGCGCCCACCCCGTCGCGGACCCGGCACCACAGGATCCAGGTGGACGGTGCTGTTCAGGGATTCCACCTGCACTGTGGCAGCGCCGTTGCTCCCGCCGCCCTGCACGTTGAGCACACTGAGGGCGCAGTTATCGAGACGGAGTCGGGCAAACCGCTCCGGCCCCAGGTCGAGAGCCGCCAACACCACGCAGCGCAAGACGGCGTTGTGGGCCACCACCAGCACGGTCTTGTCCTGATGACGCTGACACAGCCGCCGCCAGAACCGTCGCGCCTGCCGGTAGAGTTCACGGATGGGCTGATAGCGGGAGCCATCAGAGCGTTGAAGGGTCAATTGCTCCGGACGTTCCCGCCAGATGCGCTCCTGCTGCGGCCAGCCGTCGATCACCTGCTGGTGGGACAGTCCCGACCACGGTTCCAGGTCCACCTCCAGCAGGTCGTCGTCGTGGACAACAGCCGGTGTGGCGCCGGAGCGGGCGCCGCACACCAGCGTTGCGGTGCAGGCAGCACGGCGCAGGGGCGAAGACAACACCACGTCCGGAAAGACGCCGTCCAGCGCCTCCCCGGTGCGGCGGGCCATGGCCTCCCCAGCCGCCGTGAGGGTGGAGTTGTCGTCACGACCCTGGATCCTGCCCTGCACGTTGTACGTGCTGAGGCCGTGACGCAGCAAAAGAACACGGGTAGCCAAGAGCACACCAGAAGCGGCGTTACCCTATCGAACGCCGGGTGGGACCTGGGCGCGTCGGACGGCCAACTCACAGCAGATTAAATCTTAAAATAGCTATAATAGAATACAAATAAATGTTACAAAGTTGTTGCAAGGGATTGACTTGGGACGATGAGGCAGCTTAGCTTGATAACAGTTTCCAACCCAGGCTCTACCTATGACTCTTTCAGCAGACATACAGTCCAAAATCAGGAATGTGGGGAACTCATATTGGATACGCCATGTGCATGATCAAGGGTTTGTTGACTTGACAAAAGGAAAAGAAATAGGCCATCGGATAGCCGGCCATGTGGACGAGAAGACTTGTTGTTTATTGAAGATAGATTTTGATACTCGTTACGAAGGCAAGAGAAACAAAACAATTAAAAAACGATCTATGGGAGATATATGGATTCGATCCCAAAACATCTACAACCCAATAAATGTAAAGTCTGGGCTTCAATCAATGAACGGTCAACCTAACGTAGTTTCAATGAAAAAACTTCTTGATTACATATTGAATCGGCAAATTGATTCATATTACCTACTCATTATAAAATTCGATATATCTAAACAAATTAGTCATAAGCTGTATTTTATTGATTTGTTGGACTGGATTGATTTCATTGCATATGATGCAGGGCCTGGACAGATCATGCTTAAAGAGCAAGACTTATATGACGAACTTGATTCTGAAAACTCTCCAAAGAAGCGTACTATTTTTGAGAAAGTAGATATCCTTTTCAATCTATTTGAGCAGAAATTAATTTCCATGTTTAACAACCGTAAAGAGCGTCTAAATACACAAAAGACTTTGGTACAAGAATTTCAAGAAAGTGAATTTATCGTCGATCAATCCAAAATGGAGTTTGTGGCATGAGAGAGCGAAAACACAAACGCAATTATAAGCGTCAACTGGGACAGTACATGACGCCTACACATCTCACTCAGGAGATTGTGTCTAAACTGAATATTGAGAGTTATCATCGTATCCTTGAGCCATCTTGTGGAGATGGGTCTTTTTTATCTGCCATTATTAAAAGATTATCTAACACTTCTAAGCAAGACATTGAAGTAACAGGAATTGAGATTGATCCAGCATTGGCAGAGAAGTCTTGCGCTGTCATTGAGAATAACTTAGCAAACAAAAATCTCCTTCGAATGAAGGTGATTCAGGCAGATTTCTTCAAAGAATATCTTGCGGCCTCAATGTTTAGCGGCAATAGCAATAATTCAAGATCACTACAATTTGAAAGTTTTGATCTTATTATAGGTAATCCACCCTTTGGAGGATCTTTTGATCAATCAATAGAAGACATTCTGGATACTCACCTTGGTAAACGTCTTGGGAAAAAGATCAAAAAGGAGACTTATGCGTTTTTTATCGTTGCTTGTCTAGATCTACTTCGTTTGGGAGGAAGATTGATATTTATATGTAGTGACACGCTTATTACTATACCAACAATGACTGGACTTCGTCAACTTCTTATGAAATATGGCAATGTAAATTTGCATGATATAAATAGTTTTTCTGATGAAACTAATTATCCAATGTTGCTTCTAGATTTTACAAAAATTGGACATAGAGGAATTGTTACTCACAATTCAAAAGTTATAGACAGTAATGCAATACAATCTACTATGAACTTATCCTGGGGCATTAATCCCAACTTAGCACAGATATTTTCAGGACCAGTGCTTGGTGATTACTTTGTTGCATCTAGTGGCATGACA
>Ga0209021_1002369_pt1 | contig 16623 bp, 14 predicted proteins | sample PinacodermFT_FD_187299 | JGI IMG/M metagenome (GOLD analysis project Ga0209021, IMG submission 187299) | Host-associated microbial community of the marine sponge Aplysina aerophoba from Gulf of Piran - sponge pinacoderm, lysed by freeze-thaw... | ecosystem: Host-associated > Porifera > Sponge >... | reverse complement strand
CCGGCCGCGGCAGGCGGGAGGAGGCCCACCATGGAGAAATACTTCCAGTTCTCGAACATGCACCACGAGCTGATGGCCCGCGACGAGGCCTATATCTACGGCTGGCGCTACGAGCCCCGGGTGATCTTCGAGAGCGGCAGCGGCATCGTGCTGAAAGACGTGGACGGCAAGGAGTATTTCGACCTCACGGCCGGCATGATGTGCATGGTGCTGGGCCACAGCCATCCGGAGCTGACCGAGGCGATCCGGGAGCAGGCGGACAAGCTGGTCCACACCTCCTCCTGGTATTCCAACCCCTGGCTGATCGAGTTCGCGGAGCTGATCGCGGGCACGCTTCCGGGCGACCTGAACGTGGTGAATTTCGCCGTCACCGGCTCCGAGGCCAACGAGATCGCGATGCGGATGGCGCTCGGCGTCACCGGGCGCTACGACATCGTGTCGGTCATACGCGGCCTGCACGGCGGCAGCCTGGCGGCCGAGGCCGTCACCAGCGTCGGCGGCGGGCGCAAGGCGCATCTGGGGCCGCTGATGATGCCGTCCCACCGCAACGCGATCTACGCCCCGCTCTGCTACCGCTGCCCGATCAACCTCGAATATCCCGGCTGCAACGTCGCCTGCCTCGACCACAGCGAGGAGCTGATGGAGCACATCACCAGCCGCAACCTCGCGCTCATCATGGCCGAGACCATCCCGGTGGCCGGCGGCATGGTGGTGCCGCCGCCCGAATGGCTGCCGCGCCTGCGCGAGATGGCCGACCGCTGGGGGGCGCTGCTGATGCTGGACGAGGCGCAGCTGGCGCCCGCCAAGACCGGCAGCATCTGGGCCTTCGAGCAATATGACGTGATGCCGGACATCGTGTCCTTCGGCAAAGGCATGACCGCCGGCATGGGCATTGCCGGCACCGTGACGACGCAAGAGATCGCCGAGGAGGCGCGCGGCAAGGCGGGCCTGCCATGGGGCGGCACCTATTCCGGCGACCCGCTGCCGGCCGCCGTCGGGCTGAAACAGCTCCAGATCGTGCTGCGCGACAATCTGGCGGAACAGGCGGTCTCCAAAGGCGCGAGGCTCCGCGCCGGGCTGGAAGCGCTCGCGCGCAAATTCGACATCGTCGGCGAGGTGCGCGGCACCGGGCTCTACTATCTGCTGGACATCGTCGAGACGCCGGAAAGCAAGCGCCCCGACCCGGCGATGGCGGAGCGCATCCGCTACAACGCCCTGCTCGAAGGCGTGGTCACGATCGCGGTCAAGAATTTCATCCGCGTCTGCCCGGCGCTGATCATCACCGAGGCGGAGATCGACGAGACCCTGCACCGCCTGGAGGTCGCGTTGCAGCGGTCGGTGGAAGGGTATCCGAGAGACCTGGACTATGCGACGTCGAGTTCGCTCGCCGCCCGGCCCCCGGCCGTAGCCGCGACCTGATTTCCGGACCGCGGCCGCCGGCGGCCGAAACGAACGGGCACCGCCGGCCATGACGGCATTCCGGGAGGTCGCCGAAGCGGAAGCGGCGGGCGACATCGCGCTCGTATTCGAGGAAATCCGCCGGACTTACGCGGTCCCCTACGTCTCGTCGCTGTTCCGCCATCTCGCCGTCTATCCGGGCCTGCTGCCCTGGGCCTGGGAGGCGCTGCGTCCGGCGCTCGTCTCCGGCGCCCTGCAGCACCTGGCCTGGCAGCGCGTCGATGTCTCCCGGCTGCCGGCGCTGCCGCCGCTTTCCGGCCAAGCGCTCGCCGGCCTCGGGGTTGACGATGCCGGCCTGGCGGCGATCCGCACGGTTTGCCGGAGCTTCGCGCGGGTGAGCCCGGTCAACCTCGTCGTCGCCGCCTGCCTCGCGCGGCTGCTCGGGCAGGGCGAGGCCGGCGCGGAACCCATGGTCGCGCTGGAACCCGCCTCCCTGCCGCCGCCCCTGCCGGCCATGCCCGGCATGGCGCCGGCGGCGGCCATGACGCCGGAGACGCAGCGGCTGCTCGCGGTCTTCGAGACCGACCTTGCCGGCGAGGCGTTCGTGCCCGGCCTCTACCGCATCCTCGCCCGCTGGCCGGGCTTCCTCGTGTATCTCGCCGCCTCGCTCGGGCCGCTGCTGCGCGATCCCGCCGTGCTGAACGCCTGCGAGGAGATCGCCGACCGGATTGCCGCTGCGGCTCCCTCCGTGCTGGCCGCGCTGGAGGCGCCGGCGGACCCCCCGCCCCTGACGCCTGCCGGGACCGATGCCGTCCTTGCGGCGGTCCGCACCTATCGCGGCACGAGCCCGCAGATGGTCGGCTTCGGAACCCTTATCCTGAAGGCGCTGCCGGCAGGCTGAGCGGGCCCCGGCGATGCGAGGTTGGAGAAAGCGATGCAGACCTGGAAATACCTGAAGCTGGAGCGGAGCGGGGAGCACATCCTCACGCTCACCTTCAACCGGCCCGAGCGGCGCAATGCGCTTAACTTCGAGATGGTCGGGGAAGTCGAGGCCTGTTTCCGCGAGCTTCACGCCTCCGCGGACTTTCGGGTCCTGGTCCTGACGGGGGAGGGCACGGCGTTCGGCGCCGGAGCGGACCTCAAGGAGCGCGCGGGGCTCGAACCGGAACGCATCCGGCTTCAGCGCGAGACGGTATTGCGGGTCGTGGAGCTGATGGAGACGCTTCCCGCCCCGGTCATCGCCATGGTCAACGGACCGGCTTTCGCCGGCGGGTTCGAGATCGCGCTGGGATGCGATATCAGGATCGCATCCGATCGCGCCTCCTTCGCACTGACCGAAGTGCGCAACGCAGGGGCCTTCCCCGGCGCCGGCGGACCGGTTCGCCTGCCCAAACTGGTCGGACGCGGCCGCGCGAACCTCATCGTGCTGACGGGACGGCGCTTCTCCGCCGAGGAGGCGTTCGCGCTGGGTTTCGTCGAAATGGTCGTTCCCCATGACCGGCTCGTGGACGAGACCATGGAGATCGCGCGCGAGATCGCCACCGGCAGTCCGCTCGGCGTGCGCGCGGCCAAGCGCCTGATCCGACAGAGCGCCGAGGTCGATCTGGCTTCCGCGACGGTGCTCTCGCGGGCTCTCAGGGACCCGCTGGACAGCACGCGCGACAGCGCGGAAGGCTATGCCGCATGGGTCGAGAAGCGGCCGCCGGAGTTTACAGGAGAGTAGTCGCGGCTCACCCGTCGTCCCGTTTCGCCAACCCCGCGCCGGCCACCGCGCCGCCGGCCGCCAGGCGGCCCAGTTCCTCCTCGTCCAGCCCAAGCTCGTCGCGCAGCACGGAGGCCGTATCGGCGCCGACCTCCCGGCCCGCCCAGCGGATGCGGCCGGGGGTGGCCGAGAGCTTCGGCACCACGCCGGTGACGGTCACCGCGCCCCATTCGGGATCGGGGGCCTCCACCAGCATGTCCCGCGCCCGGTAGTGCGGATCGGCGAAGATATCGGCCACATTGTAGATCGGTGCGGCCGGCACATTGTGCGCCTCGAGCGCCGCCACCGCGTCGTCGAGGCCGTGCACGCGCACCCAGCCGGCCACCAGCGCTTCGCACTCTTCGGTATTGCCGGTGCGGGCCCGGGCAGTGGCGAAGCGCGGGTCCGCCGCGAGCTCCGGGCGGCCCATGGCGTCGGCCATCCGCCGCCAGACGGCGTCGGCGGCCGCAGCGATGACGATATGGCGGCCGTCGCTTGTCTCGTAGAGCGAGTTGGGCGTATTGCCGGCCAGGCGGCTACCGCTTCTGGCGGCGACGGCGCCGAGCTTGTCGTAAGCCGGCACATGCGGCTCCATAAACGTGAAGGCGCCTTCGTAGAGGGCCGAATCCACCACCTGCCCGCGTCCGGTGCGGCCGCGCTCCCGCAAGGCCATCATGGCGCCGAAGGCGGCGTAGAGCCCGGCGATATAGTCGGTGAGCGACGTGTTCATGCGCGGCGGCGGCGCGCCGGGCTCGCCGGTCAGGTCGCGCAACCCGCTCACGGCCTCGCACACGACCCCGTAACCGCTCCGGCCGCTGGCGGGGCCGCTCTGGCCGAAGCCGCTGATCCGGACCATGACGAGCCCCGGATTGCCGGCGCTGAGCGCTTCGTAGCCGAGCCCCCAGCGCTCCAGCGTCCCGGCGCGAAAGTTCTCGACCAGGATGTCGGCGCCCTCGCAAAGGCGCCGGACAAGCTCCCGCCCGGTTTCGTTCCTCAGGTCGATGGAGACCAGCCGCTTGCCCCGCAGGATGGAAGCCGCGTAGAGGGAGCGCCCGTCCTGCCGGCGGCCCATGGAGCGCACCGCATCGCCCTCGGCCTGCTCCACCTTGATGACATCGGCGCCGAAATCGGCCAGCAGCCGGGCGCAGAAGGGGGCCGCCACGGTGGAGCCGAGCTCGATGACCCGCAGCCCCTGCAGCGGTCCGGACGGCGAAGGCGCGGCGCTTGTGTCGCTCATCGCTTCCAATACCTCATCGAAAGCCGCCTTGCGGGGTCAACGCGCCCGGCGCTCCTTCCGCACCGTCTCGTATGCGGCGTTGATGGCGGCGAGGCGGTCGTTGGCGAGCGTCATGAATTCCTCCGGCAGGCCCTTCGAGACCAGACGGTCGGGATGGTAGGTGCGCACGAGCTCGCGGTGTGCGGTGCGCAGCTCGTCGTCCGTGGCGCCGGGCTCCACGCCGAGCACGGCATAGGCATCCGCCGCGCCGCTCCCCCCGTCGCCTGCGGCGCCTTCCCCGGCCCCCGAACCGGCGGCATGGCGGGCCCGGAGCGAGGCCATCTCGTATTCGCTAAGCCCGAAGATCGCCCCGATGCGCGCGATCATGCCGTCTTCCGCCGGATGCAGCTCGCCGTCCGCCGCGGCGATGGCGTAGAGCGCATCCACCACCTCGGTCAGCAGTTCGGGCTTCCCGGCGAGTGCGCCGCGCACCTGCTCGGCATAGGCCTCGTAGCCGTCCGCGCTCCGGCGGGCCTCGTTGTAGAGCTCGGAAATCCGGTCGCGTTCGCCGGGGTCGAACGGGAAGATACGCTGGAATGTGCGGATTTCGTCCCGCGTGACCGTGCCGTCCGCCTTCGCCACCTTGGCTGAAAGCGCGATGACGCCCAGCGCGAACACCACCCCGGCGTCGGCCTCCAGCGCCCCGTTGCCGCTTTCGACCGCGCGGTTGCGGTTCCGGTCGATCAGGCCGTGGCCGGCGGCCGCGCCGAGCAGCGCGCCCAGCGGCCCGCCGAGCGCAAAACCAAGCACGCCGCCCATGATCTTGCCGAATATGGCCATTAGCTGCCCCTGCCCGCCCCGGTCCGCGCCAGACTATCCTTTCGCCGGAGAGTAAGACAGGCCGCGCGCAGGCCCGTCTTGGAAAGTGCGGGGCAATCGGCTTCAATCGCGCGCGCCCGCTCCGGGCGGAGAGACGCCGCACCATGCAGCCTCAGAACCTGCTCTTCATCATGTCCGACGAGCATTCCGCCAATGCCATGGGCGTTTCTGGCCACCCTTTCGTGCAGACGCCGCACCTGGACGCACTGGCGGCGCGTGGCACGCTCTTTTCCAGCGCCTACACCCCTTCGCCGATCTGCGTGCCGGCCCGCGCCGCCTTCGCAACCGGGCGCCATGTCCACGAGATCGGCGCCTGGGATAACGGCCATCCCTATGACGGCAGCGTGCCGGGCTGGGGCCACGCGCTGCAGGCGGCGGGCCGCCCGGTGCTCTCCATCGGCAAGCTGCACTACCGCGACGAGGCCGACCCGACCGGCTTCGACACGCAGATCCGCCCGATGCATGTGGTGGACGGCAAGGGCGACGTATATGGCGCCATCAAGGACCCGATGCCGGTCCGCTTCGGCGGCGCCAAGTTCTCCCGTGAGATCGGCCCCGGCGAGAGCGGCTACACCCGCTACGATCGCGCGATTGCCGACGAGGCGGTGCGCTGGCTGGCGGACGAAGCCCCGGCGGCGGAAGGCCCCTGGACGCTGTTCGTCTCCTTCGTCTGCCCGCATTTCCCGCTGATCGCGCCGGAGCCCTTCTTCGCCCTCTACGACCCGGCCGACATGCCGCTGCCGAAGGACTATCGCCGCCGCCCGCGCCATCCCTGGATCGAGGCCTATGCCGAGGCCCAGCCCTATGACAGTTTCTTCAACGATGAGGCGCGCCGGGTCGCCATCGCCTCCTATTACGGCCTCTGCACCTTCCTCGACGACAATATCGGCCGCGTGCTCGCTGCGCTGGAGGAGGCGGGGCTCTCCGGGAGCACGCGCGTGATCTACACCAGCGACCACGGCGAGAATCTCGGCGTGCGAGGGCTCTGGGGCAAGTCCAACATGTATGAGGAGGCAGTCCGCGTGCCGCTGATCTCCGCCGGGCCGGGCGTGCCGGCCGGCCGGGTCTGCAACACGCCGGCTTCGCTGCTGGACTGCCATCCGGCGATCCTCGAATGCGCAGGCCTCGATCCCGACCCCGCGCTCCCCGGCCGCTCGCTCTGGACGCTCGGCGACGAGCCGGAACGCGCCGTGTTCAGCGAATATCATGCAGCCGGCGCCGCCTCAGGCTGCTTCATGCTGCGGCAGGGCCGGTGGAAGCTCATCCGCTACACCGGCTTCGACCCGGAACTGTTCGACCTGGAGGCCGACCCCGAGGAGCGTCGGAACCTGGCCGCAGGCGAGCCGGAGACGGTCGCGCGGCTGACGGCGGCCATGCGCGAGGTCTGCGACCCGGACGAGGTCCACCGCCGCGCGCGGGCAAGCCAGGATGCGCTGGTCGAGTCTTACGGCGGCCGCATGGCCGTGATGCGCGCCGGTGCCTTCTCCGGCACCCCCGCCCCCGGCGACAAGCCCGTCTTCACCGCCTGAGCGGCGCGCCGGCAGGCCGCGCGGGGCCCGCTTGCCTCGCAGCGGGACGGTTTCTATAGTCCGGCTATGACCGGGGCCATTGCCTTCGACACCCACCGCTTCGTCAAGCGGCTGACGGAGAACGGCTTCACCCAACGGCAAGCCGAGACCCTGGCCGACGAACACGTCGCTCTGCTCAACGCAAACCTGGCCACAAAGGCGGACATCGAGGCGGTCAAAGCCGACATAGCGGCGGTGAAGGTCGATCTCGCTTCGGCGGAGGCCGGGCTCAAGCGCGACATAGAGGCCATCAAGGCCGAGCTCCAGCGCGACATCGAGGCCGTCAAGGCCGAGCTCCAGCGCGACATTGAGGCCGTCAAGGCCGACCTGCTGAAATGGCTGTTCGGCGCGATGATCGCCCAGGGCGGGCTGATCGTCGCCCTGGTCAAACTGCTGTAGCGTATCTTTGCCGCGCCAGCCTCGTCTTCGGCGCCGGCTGCGGCCCGTCGCAGGGCTGCGGGCGAAAGGTTCATCCGGCGTGGACAAGCCATGATCGTCATCGACTCGATCACGCATGTCGAACCCGCCCATCGCGGCCGCGTGGTGCTGGCCGGCAGCCATGGCGGGGCCTATTGCGCCGGCGTGGCGGCGAAGGCGGGGCTGCGGGCCGTGATGCTGAACGATGCCGGCTTCGGCCTCGACCGGGCGGGCGTCGGGGCGCTGGCCCTGCTGGACGGTATCGGCATGGCCGCCGCCGCCATCGACTATATGAGCGCGCGCATCGGCGACGGCGCCGACATGGCCCGGCGAGGCGTGCTTTCCGCCGTCAACGAGGCCGCCGCCCGCGCCGGCTGCCGCATCGGCATGGGCGCGGCGGAAGCGGGCGCTCTGCTTGCGGAGGCCCCGGAGCCTTCGGGCAGCCTGCCGCCGCAGGAGGAAGCGCGCGTGGCTTTGGCGCCAGGCGTGGTCGGGCTCGACTCGCTGTCGCTGCTGCAAGCCTCGGACGGCGACATGGTTGTCGTCTCCGGAAGCCACGGCGCCCTGCTGCCCGGCAATCCGGGCTATGTCATCCACCATGTCGTGCGCGCCGTCGTCTGCCACGATGCCGGCATGGGCTGCGACGAAGCCGGCATCGGCCGGCTGGAGCCCTGCGCCGATATGGGCGTGCCGGCCGCGGCCGTGGCGGGCGAGACCGCACGCATCGGCGACGCCCGCTCACTCTGGAACACCGGGCGGATTTCCGCCGCCAACAGCCTGGCCCGCGCCTCGGGTGCTGCGCCCGGCATGACCCTTCCCGAATTCGCGGAGCTTTTCGCATGACCGACCGGCGCAACGACCCGACGCGGCGAATGAACGGAGGCCGTGCCGTCGCCGAGATGCTGAACGCCTACGGCGGCGCGCCGATCTGGGGCATGGCAGGCTTCCAGCTCCTGCCCTTCTACGATGGCGTGCGCGAACTCGGCATGACCCACACCCTCATCAACGACGAGCGCTGCGGGGCGTTCGCCGCCGACGCCTGGGCGCGCGTGACCGGGCGGCCGGGCGTGGTCGATGCGACGCTCGGCCCCGGCGCGACCAACCTGCTGACCGGGCTTGTGGAATCGCTGAATGCCGGCGTGCCGATGATCGCCGTGGTGGGCGACGCCAACCGAGCGCATGCCTGGAAGAACATGACCCAGGAGACCCGCCAGATCGAGATGCTGGCGCCGGCGGTGAAGGAGGTGATCCGGGTCGAGGTGGGCGAGCGCATTCCGGAGCATGTGCGCCGCGCCTTCGCGGTGGCGACGAGCGGCCGGCCGGGCCCGGTCATCCTCGACGTGCCGGAAGACATCGCGCATGGCGAGTTCGATTTCCGCGAGGAAGCGCTCCATGTGGACGAGGCGTGCAAGCGCATCCCCTCGCTTCGCTGCCGCCCCGACGCGGGAGCGGTGGAGCGAGCGGCGGCAATCCTCGACCGGGCCGAGCGGCCCTTGCTGCTCGCCGGCGGCGGCATCCACCTCTCCGAGGCCTGGGAGGCGCTCCGGCATTTCGCCGAGACGCACGGCGTGCCGGTCGCGCACACCATGTCCGGCAAGGGCGCGCTCGCCTGCACGCATCCGCTGTCCATGGGCCTGTTCGGGCGCTACGACCGCATCGCCAACGGCCTGATCGACGAGGCCGACGCCATAATCGCGGTCGGCTGCAAGCTCGGCGAGATCGCGACCAAGCGCTACACGTTGCCGCCCGCGCATATCCCGCTCATCCACCTGGAAATCGAGGCGGGCGAGATCGGCCGCGCGGCGCGCACCCACGTCGGCCTCTGGGGCGATGCCGCAGCCGGCCTCGACGACCTGGCGGCGGCCTGCGACGCGCGCATCGACCGCAGCGCCTGGACCGGCGAGGCCGCGCGGCGCCATGCCGCCTGGCGCGAGGAAGCCCGCGCGCGCTACGAGAGCGCCGAGAGACCGGTCAACATGGCCCGGCTGGTTCACGCCATCCGCACCGCGCTGCCCGATGACGGCATTCTGGTGGCCGACGGCGGCTTCGCCGGCCACTGGACGGGGCTGCTCTACGACACGCGGCAGGCGGGCCGCACCTATATCGCCGACCGCGGCTTCGCCTCCATCGGCTACGGCCTGCCGGGCGGCATGGGCGCGGCGCTGGCGGCGGGCGGCAGGCCGGTGGTCGCGCTCTCCGGCGACGGCGGTTTCAACATGACCCTCGGCGAGATCGAGACCGCGCGGCGGCTGGGCCTCGGCGTCACGGTCGCGGTCGTGAACAACGCCGCATCGGGCTATGTGAAGGCGCTCCAGCACGCCATGTACGGCGCGCGCTACCAGTCCTCCGACCTTTCCGAAACGAACTATGCCGAGGCGGCGCGCGCGCTCGGCTGCCACGGCGTGCGCGTCGAGGACCCGGCCGACCTCGACGCCGCCTTCGCCGAGGCCATCGCCGAACGCGACCGCCCGAGCGTCGTCGATGTCGTCGTCACCCGAGACCCCGCCCAGATGCTCCCCGGCATGGACAACCGAACCGCCCCCAAAATCCAGCAGGGCGACAGGATCGCGTGAGGGCGGACGCTTCCCTGTGGACGAGGACCGGGTTCCGGTGCAGGCTGTAACGGTAGCAATCCGGGCGACAGGCCGAAACCACGTTTCAGGTATATGCTCAACAACATAGCGATTGCGGGCTTCAAGAGCTTCGGCGCCAAGACCTTGGTGCCGCTTGGTCTGCTCAACGTGCTGATTGGGGCGAACGGTTCCGGCAAATCTAATTTTCTAAGCGCGTTTTCCTTTATCCAAGCCTATAGTTTCGATAGAATCGCTGAATATGTTGCTAAACATGGAGGTGCAGATAGAATTCTGCATTTCGGTTCACGAAATACAAAACAATTATCCATAAATATTGCCTTCGAAGAAGAAGGTTATTATTCGATAATATTTCACCCGGCGGCTAACGATACTCTGCAAATCGGTAAAGACTACACGGTCGGTTATGTGGGAAATTCCGACCGCAGCTCCGAATTGGGCTGGAAAGAGATAATAAGCCAACTTCAAGCATGGCGGCTGTATCATTTTGACGATACTGGCTTCTATTCTCCGATGAAAAAAACGTCGGATCTGCATGATAACCGCCTCCTAAGGGAAGACGGGTCCAACTTGGCGTCCTTCCTCTATCTCCTGCGTGAGAGGCACGTAGCTTCCTATCGGATGATTAGGAACACGATTCGGCAAGTCGCACCGTTCTTCGAAGACTTCGTGCTTGAGCCGTTGGCGCTTAACCCGGATACCATCCTGCTCGAATGGCGACACAGAAATTCCGACGCCTATTTCAACGCCGCCTCCCTGTCCGACGGGACCCTGCGGTTCATGGCGCTGGCGACCCTGCTGCTCCAACCGGCTGCGCTTCGGCCCGAAGTTGTCCTGCTCGACGAACCGGAGCTGGGCCTGCATCCCTACGCCATCGCTATGCTGGCCGCCATGCTGCGCTCAGCGTCCAAGGAAACGCAGATTGTGGTGGCCACGCAGTCGCCCGGCCTGCTCGACCATTTCGAGCCGGAAGACATTCTGGTCGCCGAGCGCGTCGCAGACGAGACGCGCATCAAACGACTGGAATCGGAGAAGTTACAAGACTGGCTGGAGGACTACAGCCTCGGCGAGCTTTGGGAGAAAAACCATTTCGGAGGACGGCTGACGAACAATCCAGCGGGGGCGTGACGGCATGGAACGCCTCCATGTCTTCGTGGAAGGACAAACAGAACAGGCATTTGTAGAAGAGATATTGCGCGGCCATCTTTGGAGCGCGGGCTGCCACAGCGTCGTGGCGCGGCTTATGGGCGGAGTCCCCGGTTGGACCAGGGTGCGGCGGGACATAGAACGCCAGTTGAAACAGGACCGGGGATGCTCGGTGGCCCTGATGGCCGACTACTACCGTTTGCCGCAAACGAGCGGCCGGGCCTGGCCGGGGCGGGCCGCCTCGACGGGCGCGAACGCCGTGGAAGCTGCTTTGCAGGAGTGCGTGGCCAGCAGCATGGGCGGCGGTTTCGACCAAGGGAGGTTCCAGCCGCTGGTAATGATGCACGAATTCGAGGCCATGCTGTTCAGCGACTGCGAAGCGTTCGGAAGGGCAATCGAGCGCCCCGACCTGATTCCCGATTTTCAGGCGATCCGGGACGGCTTCGGGAGCCCCGAGGAAATCGACGACTCGCCGGAAACAGCGCCGTCGAAACGCATTAAGGCGCTGTATGGCGGCTACGATAAGCGGCTGATGGGCAATCTGGCGGCGCTCGAAATCGGGCTGGACCGCATCCGCGCCGAATGCCCGCATTTCCGCAGTTGGCTAGAGCGGCTGGAAGTGCGCGCGGCAAGTGCGCCGTGAACCGGTTTTCGCCGTAGAGGGAAACGGGCTAGGCTGGAGCTTGCCGGAAAGAGAGGGGGATAGCCGGATGGCCGGGGGTTGCGAGGACTATTGGCGGGAAACGAGCGTGGTGGGGGTGCCGGTGCGCTATTGCCGGTGCGGCACGGGCAGCCCGGTCGTGATCCTGCACCACGATATCGGTTGTCCGGACCGCGCGGACTTCGCCCAGGCGCTTTCGGGCGCGCATGACGTGCTGATGCCGGTCCACCCCGGTTTCGGCCTCGGCAGCGAGCGGGCGGAGTGGATGCGCAGCGTGCGCGACCTGGCGGTGCTCTATCGCGGCCTGCTCGCCGGGCTCGGCATCGGGCGCGCGAGCCTGGTCGGGCTCGGCTTCGGCGGCTGGGTGGCGGCCGAGATGGCGAGCATGGCGCCCGCGGACGTGGACCGGCTGGTGCTGGTCGGCGCCATGGGCCTCCAGCCGCGCGAGGGTTTCATCCTCGACCAGGCGCTGATCGGCTATATCGACTACGCCGAGGCGTTCTTCAAGGACCCCGCCGCCTTCGACGCCGTCTATGGCCGCGAGCCCACGACCGACCAGCTGGAGGCCTGGGACATCTGCCGCGAGATGTGCTTCCGCATCGCCTGGAAACCCTACATGTACAGCCAGACGCTCGCGCCGCTGCTGGGCAGCGTCACCGCGCCGGCGCTGGTCGTGCACGGTGCGGATGACGAGGTGGTGCCGGCGGACTGCGCGGAACAGTATGCCGCCGCCCTGCCGAACGCCCGGCTCGAAACCGTCGCGGATTGCGGCCATGCCGTCGCGCTGGAGCGCCCGGAGGCGCTGGCGCGGCTCGTTCAGGACTTCATCGGGGAGTAACGACCGATGCATCTCATGTATTTCACCGAGCAGCCCATGGCCACCTATCCGGCGGACAAGGGCCTGGAGTTCGGCGCGACGGCGCTGATGTTCTCGAACCGCTATTTCGACCCGGTGGACGGCAGCCGGCTCTACAACGAGTTCCTGGAGCAATATCTCTACGCCGAGGAAGTCGGCGTGGACGGCATCATGCTGAACGAGCACCACAATGCGCCGTTCTGCATGCAGGCCAAGGCCAATATCTTCGCGGCGATCCTGGCGGGCATGACCGAGAAGGTGAAGATCGTCATGCTCGGCAACCCGCTGCCGCTGTCGGAGAACCCGGTCCGGCTGGCGGAAGAGCTGGCGATGATCGACATGATCTCGAAGGGCCGCCTCGTCTCCGGCTTCGTGCGCGGCGGCGGCCAGGAGCAGCTTGCCGCCGGCGTCAACCCCGCCTACAACCGCGAGCGCTTCGAGGAGGCGCATGACCTCGTCGTCCGCGCATGGACCGAAACCGGCCCCTTCCGCTTCGAGGGCAAGCACTACCAGAACCGCGTGGTGAACCCCTGGGCGGTGCCGCTGCAGAAGCCCTATCCGCGCGTCTGGGTGCCGGGCGTCATCAGCCGCGAGACCATCGTGTGGGCGGCGCAGCAGCGCTACCCCTACATCGCGCTCAACACCTCCATCGCCGACACCAAGAAGATCTGGGACGTCTATGACGAAGTGGCGCTGGAGGCCGGCTACGAGGCCGGCCCGGACAACCGGGGCTACCTGATCCAGGTGCATGTCTCCGACAATGAAGAGAAGGCGATCGAGAACGCGCGCCAGTTCCGCTGGATGCAGGGCGAGTTCACGGGTCTGGCGCACCCGGTCTGGTCAACGCCGTCCGGCTATTCCTCGCCCCGCAACCGCCGCGCTTTCGTCGAGTTCGCCGCCGGGCGCCGGCCCAATCCGCGTGGGCAGACGAGCTTCGAGCAACAGATGGAAGATCTGCGCATCATTGCCGGCACGCCGGACACGGTGGTGCCGAAGCTCCGCCGCATACTGGAGGAAACGCGGCCCGGCATACTGGCGCTCTGGGGCAATGATGGGACCGTCAGCCAGGAAGATTCGATGACCTGCATCCGCATGATCGGCACGGAGGTCTTCCCGGCGATCCGCGAGATCGCGAAGGAGCTCGACCTCAAGAGCCCCTTCGAGGCGGAAGCCCCGGTCTCGATCAAATACTCCACGGACCTGAAAGCCCCCGCAGCCGCAGCGGAGTAGGCCGGCGCGCGGTCTTTACATCGAGTTGGCACACACCTACCTTGATAAAGACTCTAATCCATCCCGAATCGGAGTCGGAGACACAGTCAATGCGGCTCACACGTAGTCCGCTCGCCCTCGACCGGGACGCTTTGCAGGCGTATTTGACCGGTGCGAGCTTGGCTTTCGATCCACTTCCAGTCAGACGTCGGCGAACGTTCATCGTGTCGGATGAGGAAGCCATGCGCGCTGATTGGGAAAAGGTCGCCGGCGACATGAAAATCGCTTTTGCTCAGGTCGGGACCGGTCGTCGGCAGGATAAGGAGCGTTGACCGGTAGCGGCAACGACAAGCCGGACGCTTCGATACCGACGCCTGGAACCGTCGCCGACGCTGACGGCCCTGCCGTCCTGGATGCTCTTCAACGCCTTCTTCAACCGGATGACGGCGAAGATTCTGAAATTCGTCGCGCCCTTATCCAGCAGATACAAACCGTCGCCTATCAAGGCCCAATTCCCCCGCCCAAGATGTTGGCGGACTACGACCACATGGTTCCCGGCTTGGCAGATCGAATCGTCAGGAAGTGGGAAGAGCAGCAAGAGCACCGTCAGAAGCTCGAGCGGACGGTGGTGGAACGGGACGAGGGGCGAATGGACCGCAGCCAGAAATACGCGCTCATTGTTGCCCTTTCCGGCCTGGGAATGGCGGCGGCACTTGCTCTTGCCGGTGCCAGCCCTTGGATTGCCGGCGTCATTGCCGTCGTCGCCGTCGGCGGCCCTGCCTCAGCGGTTTTGATAGGCCAATCGTTGGCGAATAGCCGCGACAGGCCCTAGAATCTCAGACTTCTTCCTCTCAAGGCCGCTCGATCACCGCCTCGGAGAAGGCGCGCATGTTGGCGAGCGCCTCCTCGCGCTCCATGGCGCCGAAGGCGGTCTGGCACAGCAGATGGCCGACGCCGGCATCGCCGAGGGCCGCCACCTGCTCGCGCACCCGGGCGGGCGAGCCCCAGATCGAGCCGGTGTCCATAGCCTGAGCGACGGCCTCGCCGTCGGAGACCGAGGGGTCGCTCATCGCGTTGAGCATGGCCGGGTCGATCTCGAAATCCGGCGGGTTGAGCGCCCCGCGCAGATGCATGATATGGGCGCGGGTCGCCACCAGATGCTCATACAGCCGGTCTTCGGCCTCGGCGTCCGAACCCGCCACATAGACATTGCGCCAGACCGCGGCGTCGCCCAGCAGGCGAGCCCGCTTTGCAGGCGCATGGCCGCCGGCCTCCAGCCCCTCGCCGTAGAGCTTCCAGCGCGCCGGGATCGCCTCCAGCGGCAGGCGCGTGGTCAGCAGCGGCAGCCCGGCCTCGCCACATTCCCGGAAGGAGGCCGGCGAGATCGCCGAGCGCCAGAGCGGCGGTCCCGGCTGCTGCACCGGCCGCGGGCGGATTTCCGGCATCTCGAACTCGTGGAACGGACCCTTGTGGCGGAACGGCGCCTCGGTCCACACCCGCTCCAGGATGGAAACGGTCTCGGCCATGCGCGTGCGGGAATCGTCGCTGCGCAGGCCGTAACCGATGAACTCGTATTCGTTATAGACGGTGCCCTTGCCGATGCCGATATCGATGCGCCCGCCGGAGAGGTTGTCGAGCAGGGAGAGCTGGGTGGCGAGGCGCACGGGGTGATGGAAGGGCGCCTGCACCACGGCGAAGCCGATGCGCAGCCGCGTCGTGCGCATGGCGAGCGCGGCGGCGAAGGTAAGCGCATCGCAATAGACGCTCTCGCCGGTGAAATAATGCTCGGTCAGCCAGACATCGGAGAAGCCCGCCGCTTCCGCGGCCTCCACGAGCGCGATCTGGTCGGCGATACGCTCCCGGTCGGCCTCCGGCGCCGGCGAGGCCGAAAGCGTCAGCCAGCCGAATTTCACGCCTTTGTCTCCGGTTCCGCTCCCGTCATCGTCCGTCTCCCCCCGATTGCCGCCCGCGCGCCTTTGCATTTCGCAGCCGGCTGGATTATGGCAGGGGCAGCCGCCGCGCGGAACGCGGCGAATTATTCGCGCGGCGGCGTTTTGCGGCGAACTGTGCGGAGGACGGCGTTACGCGCCGTCGCAAGGGAACGGGAGGGGGCGTTTCCCCATGAACGCAACGAACATGCGCAAGGTGCTCTGCGTGCAGGGCATGCCGAAAGCGGGACTCGACCTGTTTGCGGCGCGCGACGACATCGAGGTCGAGATCGTCCATGAGGGGCCGGATCTGGATCTGGTCGCGCATCTGGGCGATATCCACGGGATCACGCTGTTCGGCACGCGCTATACCCGCGAGCTGATCGCGGCCACGCCCAATCTCGAAGTCTGCTCGCGCTTCGGCGTCGGCTTCGACTCTGTGGACGTGCCGGCGCTGACCGAGCGCGGCGTGCCGTTGATGGTCGCCGGCACCGCCAATTCGGTGACGGTGGCCGAGCACGCCATGTTCATGATGCTCGACCTTGCCAAGATGGCGCGCCAGTACCATGCGGGCGTGGCGGCCGGGAATTTCGGGGTCCGGAACGAGTATTCGGCCCTCGATCTCTACGAAAAGCGGCTCCTGGTCGTGGGCTTCGGTCGCATCGGCTCGCGCACGGTGAAGCGCGCGGTCGGTTTCGAGATGGATGTGCAGGTCTATGACCCCTATGCGGATGCGGCGGCGGTGCGCGCGGCGGACGCGGAGCCGGTGGACGATCTCGACGCGGCATTGGCGGAGGCGGATTTCGTCACCGTGCACTGCCCGCGCAACGAGGAGACCTACGGCATGATCGGCGCAGCGCAGCTCGCGCGGATGAAGCCCACCGCGATCGTCGTCACCACCGCGCGCGGCGGCATCGTGAACGAGGCCGCGCTGATCGAGGCGTTGCAGGACCGGACCATCCTGGCGGCCGGCATCGACGTGTTCGACCCGGAGCCGCCGCTCCCCGGCAACC
>Ga0209021_1002367_pt1 | contig 16633 bp, 13 predicted proteins | sample PinacodermFT_FD_187299 | JGI IMG/M metagenome (GOLD analysis project Ga0209021, IMG submission 187299) | Host-associated microbial community of the marine sponge Aplysina aerophoba from Gulf of Piran - sponge pinacoderm, lysed by freeze-thaw... | ecosystem: Host-associated > Porifera > Sponge >... | reverse complement strand
AGTCCCGCCGAAGAGTTGCGCCAAGGAGTCCCGCCAAAGAGTCCCGCCGAAGAGTCCCGCCAAACCAAAAGAGCGCTACAACGCGTGCACAAAGGGTGCTATGAAGAGTGTCACTGAGCCTTGTGCGGGAAGTCTTTTATCAACAGGTCCGGATCCAGTCTGGTCAGATACCAGTTGGCACGCCAGTCAAGATGAGCACCTGAGACCCGGCCCGTTTTTCCGGAGTGTGCCACCAGCGTCCCCTGAGTAACCTTTTGTCCTTTTTTCACCAGAATCTTGCTCAGATGCAGCAGACTGCTGCTGACTCCCAGACCGTGATCTATAACAAGGAGGCCGCCGGCGTAGTAGGTGTCGGGCTGGGCCAGCACGACTATACCATCGGCGGGCGCTTGCACTGGCGTGCCCTCAGGAACGGCCAGATCCAGACCATAATGCGGCTGGCTGGGTTTGCCGTTCAGAATGCGCTGGCTGCCGTACACGCCGCTGATGGGGCCGCTGGCCGGAAGCGTGAAACCTTGGCGCAGAAAAGAAGGTGGGGCGGTGCTGTGCAGGCGAGCTTCCTTTATCTGGCGGGCCTCCTTGCCAATGCGTGACAGCACCTCAGACGGAGGAGAAACGTGCTTCTCATCAAGGCCATTGATGCGTTCGATCAACCAGGTACGGGGAGAAAGGGACAGCCTGCGCGCAATGCGGCCCCCGCTGTGGGTCTGTGTATAGAAAACCTGGTTCACAGGGGTATCCCTTCCAAATCCTATGACAAAGCTTCCCTCCGCTGTAGTCCGGACCGGCTTTCCTGCGTAGTAGACCTGGGTCCCCGGCTTGACCTGACCTCTGTAAAGACTGCCTTGTTTGAGCTGTGGGCCGGTGGTCTCCGCAGCTTGCGCCGCTGCGGCGAACAGTGGCACCAACACGGCGGTCGCAGCCAGCCAGCGTATGGCAGAAAGGGCGGTCATGGTCTCTCCCTGGCGTGTTGCGCCTTATTGCTCGGTGTGTTCGTACCACTGACCAGTGCGCAGATGAAAAAGTCAAGCCACCAGACAGCAATGCAAGCTGAAGTGACAAGGGCCAAGTGCGGGAGGATAGAAAAGTTTCCTGTGGCTGTCCAACCCCCCGGTGGAACTCATTCTTTTGGTGCGCAGAGAGGCTCGAATCTTATGAATCCCTTTATTTCTTCAGCCGCCACAGTCGGTTCGGCTGCCCAGTCGCGCAGTTCTTTGGCGCGGGCGCCTGCCCCGGCTGGCGCAACGGCAGGCGGGAGCACTGTCAGGCCCGTTGTTCGCCCTGCGTGTCTGCCGCCCCTGGTGGCGCGGGCCGCGTCGTCGCAGGTGCAAGCGCGGGCAGGTTCTCCGGTGTGTGCCCAGAATTCCCCCGTGTCTCCTGTCTTTTCTCCCGTGTCTCCGGCGTGCTCTCCAGTACCTCCTGTGCACTTTACGATCGGACCTGATACGCCTGAAGTCTCTTGTGCACCAACGCAGGAAACGCCGCTGGAGAGAATGGGAAGCCAGCAAGACAGCCTTGCGTCTGTGTGTTCACCGGGGCAGGGCGTGTCTGGGGAATTGGTTGCCGAAGAGGCGCGGCAGGGCCCTGTCGCAACCATTGATCATCCGGCTGGCCTGCCGCCCCTGCCGTGCGGGAGGCCGTCACAAGTGGGGGAAGGGTCCCCGGCCGCCTCGCTGGAGCCTCCTGCCCGCTTTACGATAGCCCCCGGAGCTCATGGCCATGGTCCATCGGAAAATTCTGGACAGGAAAAGCAGGTGGCGCAACAGGCGCAACAGGCAGAGGAAGAATCCCGGTTCAGTAAGTACGGCCTGCCCTATGCTCGTTTCCCGCACTCGGCGCAGGTGCTGTTCGAAAATTACAAGCGCAACCCCGGGCCTGAGCAGGAAGCGGCTCTCGTCCTGGAGCTGGCTGCCCTGAGTGCTCAGGATTGCCCCGTGATTTCTCAGGGGGCAGAGCGGCTGGCGTTTGAGCAGCCCTCCACTTTGGTGGAGCTTCAAACTGTAGTCATGAGCAGAATCCAATGCCTGCTCAACTCCTTTCCCAATGGGGAATACAAATCTTATCTTTTGGCTCTTCAGGTGGGGTGGTTGTTTGAGGACTGCCAGAAGATCAAGGCACTGAGCCAGTTAAAGGAAGCGGGTAGCAGCCTGTCGGAGCAGAATCTGGTAAAGATCGCTATCTTCTCAGGGGGGCTGACCGCTGACTACATTCTGTATCAGCATGGAGCCGGACTGACGCTGGCCTCTGTGCTGGATATAGCCTGTATACAGCCCTGGTCTGTGATCCGTACCCTGCAACGTGCCAATTCTGCGGCTGCGCTGGCGGGGATCGAATCTGTGCCGCGTCAGCATCCGGGCCTTGACAGATTGTGGCAATCTGTCTGCCAGGCGTGTCAGTCCCTGCGTTTTGCCAGCGGTGCGGCGCCGGTCCCGGCTGTGGGCTATGCGCTGCAGAGATTGGTTCAGCACCCGGATCTGGCTGCTGAAAGCATGGGTCTGCAAAGCTGTCTGGAGGGGGGCGCGGCCTGGGTCGCGCTTTTGTATCAGGTGCTGAGCCGTTATCCGGAGTTGATGACCAGGGAGCGCTTGCAGACGGTGCTCGCCAATCCAGAGTTGGGCGTGTTGTTGATCAGGTCGCGTTGTGTCGAGATAGTGGAGCGTGTTGGGACCCAGGCTATTTTCGAGGCGATGGGGATTTATTCCAAGCGGCATCCACGTCATTCGATCATGCTGATACGCTCTATGCCGCATCTTGCCATGGCGGCCATGCTCCGAGATGAAGCTGCCAGGGTTGCGATGATCAGGGGAAGCAGGCCTGCCCACCGGGTTGTAACAGGCGTTGCTCCCCTGGCAGTCACCTCTGGGGCCGAAGGTCAGAAACAGGAAACCTGGAAACAAGAGGGGCAGAAGAAATAGGGGTTTTGGCATGCACGACAGACAGACGGTCTGACCGAACGCTGTCTGTTGAGCGGCTTTCCAGTAGGCTGTGGCGCGGGTGTTCCACAAGTGGGCGACATCATTTCTGAGCCAATGACGTCATGACAGGAGGGAGCTCTCCTCGCCATGTCGGTCTGTATTGAAATTCCCCGTGCTGCCTGCCTCCTGCGCTGGTATTATGGCGGCCGGTTGTTTTTCGCCAGGTACCCTGATGATATGAATGCACTGGAAGTGAGAACGGTAGCTTCCCTGGCCGCCGTCTTTGCCTTGCGTATGCTGGGTTTGTTTATGCTGCTACCTGTGCTGGCTGTCTATGCCGATCAGGTATCGGACGCCAGTCCGGCACTGGTGGGGTTGGCGCTGGGAGCCTATGGTCTGAGTCAGGCGTGCATGCAGATACCTGCGGGACTCCTGTCGGATCGTGTGGGGCGCAAGCCGGTGATTGTCGGCGGGCTTCTCATGTTTGTGGCAGGCAGCCTGCTGGCAGCTTTCAGTGATTCCATGGCGGGTCTTGTGGTTGGTCGGTTTTTGCAGGGATCCGGAGCCATAGCGGCTGCGATAACGGCACTGCTGGCCGATCTGGTGCGAGCGGAGTACCGCACCCGGGCTATGGCTGTCATGGGCGTCACCATAGGTTTTTCTTTTTGTCTGGCCATGATCCTGGGGCCGGTTCTGGCAGCCAGTGCCGGTCTGTCCGGGATGTTTCTTGTGATTGCAGCATTCGCTTTGGCCGCCATTGCCGTGGTGATCTGGATTGTGCCCGCGCCGGAGCGGGTTCAGGCTGATGGCGAGACAGGTTCTGCTGCGGCCCGGCTGCGCCGGATTCTGACGGACAACCGTTTGATGCGCCTGAATGCAGGTGTCTTTGCCTTGCATTTTGTTCTTGTGGCTTTGTTTGTGCACCTTCCTGTGGCGCTGGAGCGTGCGGGGCAGCCCCGGGCAGAACACGGCTGGGTATATTTGGTCGCCATGCTGGTCTCTTTTGTGGCGGCCATGCCATTGATAATGATGGCTGAGCGTACCTCGCGCAGCAGGCAGGTGCTGGTAGGGGCGGTTGCCCTGCTGTGGATAGCGCAGCTTGTTGTGGCGCTGGAGCCGGGTATAACGGGATTGATGGCGGGTATTGTGCTGTTCTTTCTCGCGTTCAATTACCTTGAAGCCAGTCTCCCGACGTTGGTCAGTAAAATCGCGCCGACGGGAAGTCGTGGCGCGGCCATGGGCGTTTTTTCAACCAGCCAGTTCCTTGGAGCCGGTTTGGGAGGTGGGCTGGCAGGGCTGGTGTATCAGTGGTGTGGTGATGCCGGTCTGTTGGTGCTCGTCAGTCTGGTGACGGTACTCTGGGCCTGGCTGGCTGTGGTCGATTTGAAAGGGGCATGCTCTCCGCTGGGAAGTCAGGCCCCTGCTCCCGTTGTTTGCAGACGCGGTGTAGACCAGTGAGCAGGCTGCGGCTGGTGCGACTGTTTGGCAGTTGCCCGAGGTGGAGGCTGTCAGAGTCCAGAGGTTGTGCCATCTCTCCCGGGGTGGCGAGGGTGCCGTACGCTGTACCTTGCAACAGCTGGAGTCAGCGCAGGCCGAAAGAAGAAGATGGCCTCTGTTTCCCTGGTCTGTGAGCCTGCAGGCTTGCAACGGCTTTCCGGGTGCGTGGTGCACGCACAGACAAAAAGATAAAAGCTTATCTGAAAATACATGCAGGAGATGCGAACATGTCGCGCGGTATTAACAAGGTGATTCTGGTGGGTAATCTGGGTGCTGATCCAGAGGTTCGCTACACCGCCAGTGGAGCCCCGATTGCCAATTTGCGCATTGCTACCAGTGAAGCCTGGCGTGACAAGCAAACGGGGCAGCAGCAGGAGCGGACCGAGTGGCACCGTGTGGTCATATTCAACAAGCTGGCGGAAATCGCGGGGCAGTATCTGCGCAAGGGTTCCAAAGTGTATCTGGAGGGCAAGCTGCAAACGCGCAAGTGGCAAGATCAGCAGGGGCAGGATCGCTATTCGACCGAGATTGTCATAGATGTCGCAGGTCAGATGCAAATGCTTGATGGGCGGCCGGAGGGTGCCGGGGGCGGTTATTCCCAGACAGGTTCCCAGTCTTTCCCATCGCATCAAGCGCAGCCCGGTGGTCAGCAGGCCGTGCCATCCTCTCCGCCAGCAGCGCCCGGGCAGTCAGGCTTTTCGCCTTCCCAGTCTTCCGGGCAGCCGGGGTTCCAGCCTTCTCCATCTGCTGCGCCAGGCCAGCCGGGTCAGCCCGCCTTTCAGTCAGGCCAGCCGGGCTTTCAGTCTGGTGGCAGGTCAACAGCGCCGTCCGGACATGGACAGCTGCAATCGGCTGGCGGAGGCGCAGCTCCCGGTGGGCAGCCGAAGCTTGTTGCGCAACCGGCGGGTGTTTTTGACAACAACTTTGATGATGACATCCCTTTCTGAGTCCAGGCTGTGTGGTGTTTTTCGGGTTTTGCCGGAGGACGCTGTCGGTCCCTGGCGAATGCTTGCCCTTTGTACAAGGTGCAGACTGCCGCTGAAACGCTTCTGTGCTGACAGCAGGTGCACTGCACGACGTGAGATGGGTCACGGATTGCGGATTTTCTGCCCGGGGGGCGTTTGCAGGCGTCCCTTTTGTTTGCTGGACTCTCTCGTTTGCTGGAACAGGGGCGTCTTGCAGTACCTTGCGCTCTCTTTCTTTAACTATTTTAAAAAGGGTTTTACCTCATGACCGACAGTACGCCCTCTATCAGCGTTTGCATTATTGCCAAAAATGCTATGCCTCGAATCAAGGACACGCTGGAGTCTGTCAAATGGGCAGACGAGATTGTGGTACTGGATTCCGGGAGTACCGACGATACAGTCGCGGTGAGCAAGGAGTACACGAAACATGTGTATCAGACGGACTGGCCGGGTTTTGGTGTGCAATTTCAGCGTGCGATGGATAAAGGCAGTAGCGATTGGCTGCTGAGCGTGGACGCCGATGAAGTTGTGACGCCCGAGCTGAAACAGGAAATTCTGGATGCAATACGCGGAGCTGGCGCAGGGGTGGACGCCTTTGCCATGCCCCGGCGGTCACACCTGTGTAACACGCGCATTTTCCACAGTAGCTGGTATCCTGACTACGTTCCTCGCGTTTTCCGCCGGGGAACTGTGCGCTACACTACGGACCTTGTGCATCCAAGACCCGTTGTGAGTGGAGCCCTGCGCAAATTACGCTCGGATCTGCTGCATTATCCCTACGACACAGTAGATGCCTTGCAGGAAAAGGCTGCCTTTTACTCTACGCTCTGGGCCGAAGACAAATACAGCAAGGGGAAGCGAGCTTCCCTTCGGTTGGCGCTGGGAAAAGCTCTGTGGACTTTCATTCGCGTGTGGGTGATACGCCGGGGATTTCTTGATGGGCGCTACGGTTTCATCATCGCCATGGCCCTCGCCGGAGGGACTTGGTCCAAGTATATGAAGCTGGCCTGCAAGAGCCGTGAATGCGAGCATCGTTCGTGATAAGTGCCGCATCCGAGTGTCAGAATATGACAGGAAAGGGTACAAACGTTGAGACAGTAGTAGATTCTTCGCTTTCCGACAGCAGTGCCAAGGTCCCTCTGCTGGCCAGTGGGTTGTTGGCTCTGTTGGCAGCTACAGCCACCAATCTTCCCAAAGGACCGGGACTGGCCTGTGCCCTGATGTTGCTGGTAGCCTTGGTGCATGCGCGACACTGGAAATGTTGTTCGGCTGCAAAAACGCTTCCGCTGGCAGGCTTGTTGCTGCTGGCAGGTCTGTCTGGTCTGTCCCATCTTCTTATCGATGGCTGGCATGCTCTCGACACACCGCTGCGCTATCTGCTGGCTCTGCCCGTTGTTTTCTGGCTGAGTCGAATCCGGTTGCAGCCGGGCGTACTCTTCGCGGGTTTTGTCGTTGGAGCCCTGGTGGCTGGGCTGACGGCCCTGTACCAGCTGTTGGTAGTGCCGGAAAGCCTGGTGTCTGCGCATCGTGCTGATGGGCTGGTCGGAAAGGTCTTCACTTTTGGGACGCTGGTTTCCGTCCAGGCGGCCGCCTGTGTGTGCGCTGCGGTCTATTTCTACAGGCGTGGAAATAACATGGCTTGTGCCGCCTCAGTGGCTGGTGTGGCCTTGGGAATTACAGGCTGCGTCCTGTCTGGTAACCGTGGTTCCTGGGTTGCTCTGGCACCGGCCTTGTTGCTGTTGTTTTTGCTTTTCGGCAAAAGCTTGGGTGCGCGTCAGGTGCTGGGCTTGATGCTGTCGGGTGTCCTGGTGCTGGGATTGGCCTGGACAAGCGTTCCGTTCGTCAAGCAAAGAACCGAGGCCGCCTTGCGAGAGCTGACAGTCTATTCCGTGGCAGATGGGGTGCAGCACGAAGACTGTGTCTCTTACTACGGCTCTGTAGGGATCCGACTGGAATTGTGGCGCGCTGCCCTTCGGGAGTTTCAAAAATCACCCCTGATCGGGCTGAGTTTCAAAGAGCGATCCCGTTTCGATCAGCAGTTGAAAAATGAAGGCTATTGCTTTGATTTCCACGAGAAGACGGACGGTACAGGTTCAGCGCACAGTGAATTTTTTGATGCGTTGGCCAAGCGCGGCTTGCTGGGCGTGATAGCGATTTTTCTTCTGTATCTGATACCGGCCAGACACTTTGTGCGCTGCTGGCGTCAATGCGTCAGTCATGCTGACAAGGCTGTTCCTGCCGTCGGGCTGGCGATGGTAACGGTGTACGCCTTCGCCGGATTGACAGAGCGCTTTTTGTTTGCGCATGCCGAGGCTATGTTCTACGCCTTCATGGTGACGGGGCTTTGGTTTATGTCTTCTCAGGTGTGTGACAAGCCAGCTGGGCAGAAAAGTGGGGAGTTGTCCCGGGAACAGGCTCTCTGAAACGAGCGCCAGGACTTCCTTCCCTCTTTTCCGACAAGGGAGAAAAGGGAAGGGGGTTCGACCTCCGGGATATTGTCAGCAAGCCTCGTAGCTGGTCTCTTTATCCTGCTCCTTTGCCTTCTGCTGCTCTTTCTCCGGCACGACTGGTGGCACCTCCAACGCTTGAATCGCCTGAAGGACATCCTCGACGTGGTTCTTGATTTTCACTTTGCGCCATGCGTGTTGTAGTACGCCATCCTTGTCAATGAGAAAGGTGCTGCGTTCTATGCCCAAAAACTCCCTTCCCGCCATTTTCTTGGGGCGGATGACATCAAACAGTGTGCACAGCTGTTCATCCTGGTCGCTGATCAAATGGAAAGGGAGGCTGAGCTTTTCCCGAAAGTTTTCGTGCGACTTCAGGGAGTCCCGTGACACGCCGAAAATGCTGGTATTCACTTTCTGGAATGCATCGTGATGCTGTGCGAATGACTGCGCTTCACTGGTGCACCCGGGCGTGTTGTCTTTGGGGTAGAAGAAGAGGACCAGGTTGGTTCCCTGCTGCTGGGAAAGAGAGACAGTCGTGTTGCCTGTTGCAGGTGCCGAGAAGTCTGCAACGGGCTGTCCCAGGGTGATTTTCATTTGTTTTCCTGAATATTTGCGGGTGGTTGTGATGGCCGCCTGTGTGGCCTTTTAATGAGCAAGGCAATTATGTACCACATTCGAGGGAATGACACCCCTGCTTGTCCCGACATGCGCAAATACATATCAGGAGTCTGCCTGGCAAAGGGTGTTAACAAGGGAGGGGCCCCGCTTCTCCCAACAATGAAAGTGCCTTTATAAACGGTTTTTGTGGGTTTGAACGGGTTCTGACAGGGGGAGGCCGTTGATGGCAATCATCAAAACGCGCTTCGGCTTTTGTCACTCCGGGTGCGCTTTCTGGCGCCCTGACCACGCCGGGTGTTAACACCGGGCCGCCCACATATCAATGGCATGGACCTGGTGGCTCTGTTCGCAACAAATATTGGGAGTATGAGCCAGACGCCCATTTTTTGGCTTGTGTCGTATATGTGGGCCCGACATCATGCAGCAGACTCAATTTCAAGAACTTCTTGCCTCCATTGGAGTCCTGTCCCCCGGACGGTTGAAGTGCTTCACAACAGCCTGCCACCATGCCCGGCGCAATCTGACCATATGGGCAGCTGTCGACTTCTGGAATGCCTCAAATATTACGTCGATCAGCATCTGCGCTGTCCTCATTGCCGCAGTGAATCCATGATGCGCTGGGGGAAAAGTTCAGGTCATCAAAGGTACCCTTGCAATCAATGTGGCGGCACATGTATGCCATGAGCGGGATGTCCCTGACCCATTTGGGCATCGATGACAAGCTGGACGCTTGTCTGTCCTGCATGGATGGGGGAAGCAGGTCACGTCTGGCGACAGTTGGCGTGCTGTTTCACTGACGACATCATTCGCTCTGCGTCATCGCCTGATGGCCATCAGTGCCGAGGATAGAGAGGGTCAGTTGTCGAGGATTTCCAAAAGGAATGAGACGTTTTTCAGAGAGTTGCGCAAAGGAAAAAGAGCTCCCGGGAAGGAGGCTCGCCACAGGGAGGTGATCCCGACGCAAGGGAAAAACAACCGAAACAAGCAGTGACAAGCAACAGCCAATCAAAAAATACCGATCACGCCTGCCTGTGACCGACAGCAGCATGTGACCGGGATATAGTCAAACCTGGTGTTTGAGACCATGAGCAGGCGACATCCTGATCAGCATCACTCACTACTCGAACACCGTCTCGAAAATTGATGCCTGGCACGACATCGGACAGCAGCCTGAATCGCCTTGGCCTGCGCCACCTTTTCTGAGTTCTCCGGCTCAGCCTGAAGACCATGGCCAGTATGCTGTCACCTAAGGCCCTACAGGTGTTAACAACAGGCCAGGGTGGTACAAAAATGGATGGGGCGCAGAGGGCGATTGGGTTACGGACACGGGGGAGAGAAGCTGTGCAGCCGCTGCTGGCTCCGGTCCCAGTGGCCTGCAATCAGGTCAGGCAGCACACTGACGGCTTCAGTGATGCTGGCCTCCAGGGCGTAGCTGTCTGCCTTTCCTGGGCGACTCAAAACATAATTGGTCACCAGATCGCTGCTGCCGGGGTGACCTATCCCTATGCGCAACCGACAGAACGTCCTGTCGTTTCCCAGACAACTGATGATATCCCTGAGCCCGTTGTGGCCACCATGGCCTCCTCCTTGTTTGAGGCGCAGGGTGCCGACCGGTATATCCAGCTCGTCGTGGGCCACCAGAATGCGGGGAGCGGGGATGCGATAGAAGTTGGCAAGGGCGGCAACAGAAAGACCGCTTTTGTTCATGAACCGGGTAGGTAACAAAAACCGGATCGGCCGCGCCTCTATCAGGGCACTGGCTACCAGCCCGTGGAACCTGGGCTCTGCCCGCAAGTCTGCGCCCATCGTGCGCGCCAGCTCTCTCACAAACAAGAAGCCGGCATTGTGGCGCGTTCCTTCATAAGCAGGGCCCGGGTTTCCCAGGCCCACGATCAAGGCTACAGTGCTTTCCTCTGGCCTGGCTGCGCCCACGCTGTTTTGCCCTCGGCTTTTCTTTTGTTGGCCCGCCGCCCTGATGCTGCTGTAGGGCTGGCGCCCCGGAGGGACGCTGAGCCGGCGACAGGCAGGAAAGCCGGCGCGATCTTCCGGCCAGTTTCGCAAAAAACCGGCTTCCGGGACTATGGCTTTTCTGCAGGAAGGCATCGGGAATATGTTCAACCCGGTGCCTTCAGCAGAGCTGCCAAGTCTCAGTCTTCAGACTCAGTGCTCTCTGCTTTTCCGCGTGGCGCATGAATGCTGACGACCGGGAGATCGTGGTCTGTGCCTTGCTCCAGTTGCGACAGGCTGATGCCGGTCGGCAGTTGTAGCTGCGACAGATGAATGGTCTCATCCATTTTCATCTGTGATAGATCGACGTCCAGATGCTCCGGAAGATTCTGGGCAAGGCAGCGCACTTCCACGCTCTGCAGCGTGTGAGAAGCTATGCCGCCGGCCTTGATGCCAGGAGCACTGTCTTCACCGTGAAAACGCAAGGGGACGGTTGTGGTCACCAGATGTGTGGCATCAACACGCAAAAAATCCATGTGCATCACATCACCACGGGCGGGGTGCACCTGAATATCCTTGATGATGGTGCGACAGCTGGAGCCGTCTACATCCAGATTGATAATCTGGTTGTGAAAAGAAGGAGTATTCAGTGCTTTACGCAAGGTCTTGCCTTCAAGAACGACCTGCACGGGAGCGGTATCACCGCCATAGACAATAGCGGGAACCTTGTCAGTGCGACGCAGGCGGCGGCTCGCACCCGTACCTGCCTCTGTACGCTCAACAGCTGTGAGGGCAAATTCAGACATTTTCAGTTTATCCTGTAACGCGCAGGGCCGAGGCCGGAACTCGCGACCAAGTCCGTGCCATCCTGCTGGAGACAAAGGCGCGCATACTACGCCCTTTATTTCCTGTTTTCCAGTTGGAGACCGTATCGGCAGGTGCTGAGGGGCGCTTGTCTTTGTGCCTGGGCAGGCAGTGGATGGCGGATGCATTGTTGCGGACCGGATATTCCGACAGAGGCTGGACGCCATTTTTACTCTGACACTGCTATTTACTCTGACACTGGATGAACGACGGGTACTGTTGCTGTAGACACCGAGCATCTTCATACTTTGCCCCTTCGCTTCCTGTCTTCGAGCTCTTCCTTCTATGTTACTTCCGCTCAGTGCCTTGATCCCCGGCTTTTTTCTGCTTGCGTTCAGTGCGGATCTCTTTGTCAATAACGCGATCGGCCTGGCGCGCCGCCTGAACATCTCTCCTCGTCTTGTTGCGCTTCTTGTGATGTCGCTGGGCACTTCAGCACCTGAAATTTTTGTTTCTGTCTCAGCGGCTTTCACGCACCGGGACAGCCTGGCAATAGGGAATGCCCTGGGTTCGAATATTGCCAACATAGGCCTTGTCATGGGGGTGACTCTGGCAGTCTGCCCTTTATTGCCCGGCTATATAAATGCCGGCAGAGAGCTGGGGTTAATGGTGCTGGTGACTCTGGGGGCGGCTCTGGTTCTCTACGATTACCACATGGGATGGATGGAGTCGGTGCTCATGTTGGGCGCGAGTCTGGCCTGTACGGGATTGCTGTACCGCTGGCAACAGCGGCCCGGGACGGATGACGCTGACTCTCCTGCGTCAGGGGAACCGGCAGAAAACGACGACAGCGTAGAGTCTTCTTTGGGTAAAACGCTTGTTCTGCTGACGGGGGGGCTCGTTCTGCTGCTGGCCAGTTCCAGAGTTCTGGTGTGGGTGGCAGCTGTGGTGGCTCGGGAGCTGGGAGTCAGTGAGCTGACGATTGGGCTGACCGTGGTTGCGCTGGGAACCAGTCTGCCCGAGCTGGCGGCCTGCATGGCCAGTGCACTGAAAGGGCGGCAGGATATGGCTATAGCCACAGTGACAGGCTCAAACATTTTCAATCTGCTTATTGTTATGGCCATCCCGGGCCTGGTTGCGCCTGTGACTGTGGAGTCTTTTGCATTTTTGCGAGATTACACGGCCATGCTACTGATGACCTTGCTTGTGATCGTGCTGTTGCGGCCTGTCAGGCGGGGGGGGAAGTTTTTCAAACGTCTGCCGGGTCTGGTGCTGCTTGCCGCCTATCTTGTATACGTCGGATGTCTTGCGATCTGATAGAGATATGTGGGTGCTGCTCGCGTGCAGGCTCCCCGTGTTCAGCCAGATTTTCAGCCAGAGCATTTATTTTGAAAAAAGCGTTGACACTTTGGAATTGGTCGGTATAATTCGATCTTGTTGATGCGGGGTGGAGCAGCTTGGTAGCTCGTCGGGCTCATAACCCGAAGGTCGTCGGTTCAAATCCGGCCCCCGCTACCAGATTAGATATATCAGTAGATATGTACCCAGAAGCCCCATGCGAACTTTGAGTTGCGTGGGGTTTTTTTTGTCAGGGCCTTATGCTTTCTCACGTAGGCTTGGCGACTGTTCCCTGTTCCCTGTTCCCTGTTTCCTGTTTCCTGTTTCCTGTTTCCTGTTTCCTGTTTCCTGTTTCCTGTTTCCTGTTTCCTGTTTCCTGTTTCCTGTTTCCTGCGGACTGCTGACTGCTGACTGCTGACTGCTGACTGCTGACTGCTGACTGCTGACTGTCTCCTATTGCCAGCTTCTTGCTTCCTGTCAGCTTCCTGTTTGCGTCCTGCTTTGACTTGCCTGCTTCTGCTTTTGCTTCTGCTTCTGTCTTTCTGCTTCTGTCTTTCTGCTTCTGTCTTTCTGCTTCTGTCTTTCTGCTTCCGGTTATATGTCTTTTGTCGCCCATTTGCTATTACCTGTTGCCTTCTGTTGCCTACTGCTACTCCTTATTTCCCGCTCACTATTTTCTGTCCGTTATCTGCTTCCAGCAGCCAGATCCCTGCTTTCTACCCTCTGTTGTCTGTTGTCTGTTGTCTGTTGTCTGTTGTCTGTTGTCTGTTGTCAGTCAAGAGCAAGAGCTTTTATCAGTTGAAAATCAAACCAGAGATTCAGTTGTAGCGATCAGGTTGCAGTTCTACAGCGCAGTGATGCCAGTTGAAAGCAGGGCTGTAAAACCCCAGCGGTGCAAGTAACAAAAGTCCTGCAGTTATTCTCGTTTACATCGGGGAACAAGCGGATTCTGTGTTGCACAAGTGGCAGAAAAAGGTTTTCCAGGAGAAAGCCAGAATGAAAGGCTTGCCCAGCCTTTTGGATCGGGCAGCTTGGGGTGCCATCGGGAGACGCCTTTCTTGCCGACCAGCCGGGCGATCTGGCGAGGACTGATTTTCTTTCAGGCGCAAGGTTGCGGAGAGGCTTCAAACGAAAGAGGAGGTCGAAATGCACTATCGAGCTCATACGGGGGGAGATTCTGTTCATGTTCTGTTGAAGAGTATGGAAGCCGGTTCTCTGCCACTGCCAACAGACGCATCGCTTGTCGAAGGCATACGAGAGGCAGGTCCAGGGGAGGGGCAGTGGAAGCTTGCGGCGCGTTGCAGCAATAAAGCAGCCGCCTCCGGGGGGTGTCAGTTGTCGCACGAGGGCCGCACTGACAGTGCTGTCATCAGCACCGGAACAGGGAGGCGCGGGGCGGGTCAAAGACGGCTCTGATCTCTTCTTGTCGGACGTTGCTCATGTTTGCCCGAACCCTTCACTCTGACATGCCAGTGAATCGGCAGGTGTCGTCGGAGCTCCGTTTGCCCCGCCGGTCGGGTCGCCGCCGCCGGGTGTCGTGTTTTCTGCAGGAGAAAAGGTTGATGGTGTCGCACGTTGCCGGGGCTGTTCCTGCGTCTTTGCACTCTGGTGAGGGTCGTGGACAAGAGCGAAAGCGGCGAGGAGGGGCTTGCCCTGTCCAGCGAATCTGCACGGGTGCTGCGTCCGGGTGTGCCACTATGCCGGGTAGCTGGCAGCCGTTTGTCACGGTGGCAGGGCGAGGCAAGCACGTGCAGAGGCATGATGCCGACGAGCAATCTTGCGGCCCCCGGGTAGACCGTGCCAGGCGGTGGCCTGCAGTCAGTATGAGCACTGGCCACCTGCGCGTTGCAGTGGGAGAACAGCCATGGTCCTGCCCTGTTGACAATGGCACGAGCCAGTTTGCCTCTCGCCGGGGAAAAGCAGTCCGTCTTCGTGTTCGTGAGGAAGGAGTATCCTATGACTGTCCTTACGAAAGTTGCTGTCGCCGATTCAATCATCCGTCCAGCTGGAGATTTCACATCCGCATCCACACCGGGGAGAAGCCCTGTGTCTGCCCGTTTGACAGTTGCGCCAGGCGATTCAGGCAGCCGGGAACCCTGAAAAAGCACCTGTGTACCCACACGGGGGAAAAGCCCTATGCCTGCCCGTTGGAGGGTTGCAACTGGCGATTCGCACGGCGGGAGGGCCGGGACAAGCATGTTCGTCTCCATTCAGGGGAAATGCCGTATGTCTGTCCCTTTGAAGGTTGCGGCAGGCGCTTCGTGCAGCAGCAGGGGCTGAACCGTCACTGGCGTGTTCACACGGACGAAAGGCCCTATGCGTGCCCCATTGAAAGTTGCGGTATGCGATTTACGCAACGGCAACATCGGGATGTGCACGTTCGCACCCACACAGGGGAAAAGCCCTATGCCTGCCCCATTGACAGTTGTGGAAGGCGATTCACGCAGCAGGGGAACCTGAAGAACCACCTCCTGATTCACACGGGAGAAAAGCCGTGCCGCTGCCCGGCTGAAGACTGTGGTGCGCGTTTTTCGCAAAAGGCGGCCCTGGCAGATCATATGCAGTTGCATAGGGGCGAGGTGTCCTGTGTCTGCCCCGTTGAAGGCTGCCCCCGGTCGTTTATGCAGAAGGCCGGCTTGAGGAGCCACCTTCGTTCTCATGCACGAGCCAGATCCCACTCCCGTGTTGTGAAAACCGGCAGGGAAAGAAGCGGTGAGCTGCTGCCAGCCACCAGCGCACTGCAATCTGCGCTCGCCTGCGGGAGAACCTGGACCTTGTCAGCCTTGTTGCGCGTTGTGACAACGCGGTCCAGATGGAAAGAAGGTCTGTGAGGCTGTCGCCATCGCCCCGGCCGGAAGGTTTCGGCGCAGTCGCAGCACAGGGTCGCACAAACGCCATGCCGGGCATTTGAGCAAGGGACGAGCATCTTGGTGTGGTCCCGGGCGGCAGGTCTGCCCTGGTGGTCAGGGTGCCGGAACCTGGGATGGTGCAGCGGTGTCTACCCCGGCGTGGAGTATTCCGGTTTTTACGAGCAGCCCATGATTTTTTGCACCGGTAACAAGAGGCGGCCCAGAGGACAGTCTGCGCTGCTATCGGATGAGGCATTGAACCTTTGGCCGCATCGAGGTGAGCGGCTTGCCGCCTTCTTCTGGCACAACAGGCGGGTTTGGCTGCGCCCCGGTGGTGACGCACCAGCCTGCGCCTTGCCCTCAGGGACGTCCTGGCCCGGCCGTCCGGACCAGGCATTCCAGAGCCGGGGCCAGGCCTCTTCCTCTGTGCGCACGCCTGGCAGCGCCAGGTCCTTCCTCTGTCCGTTCGAAGGCTGCCACCGGCGGTTGAGCGACAGCAATGCACGCAGGAGGCATATTCGCACCCATACCGGCGAGAAGCCCCATGCCTGCCCGTTTGAGCTTTGCGGGCGACTGTTTGCGCGCCAGTCAACGCTGAAAAATCACCTGCGCGTTCATACGGGACAAAAACCCTATGTCTGCCCTTTTGAAGGTTGTGGCAGCCGCTTTTCCACGAGTGGCAACAGGAGAGTCCACCTTTGCGTCCACACGGGGGAAAAGGCCTGGGCCTGCTCGTTGGAAGGCTGTGGCAGGCGGTTCATGCACCAGAGCTCCGTGAAAGTGCATCTGAACGGACATACGGGGAAAAAGGCTTGGCCCTGCCCGTTGGAAGGTTGTGGCAGGCGGTTTACGCGCCAGAGCTCAGTGAAAGTGCATCTGAAAATACATAGGAAGAAAACGGCCTGTGTCTGTCCGTTTGAAGGCTGTGGCTGGCGGTCCACGCAGCGGACGCGCCTGGCAACGCACATGCTGCTCCATACCAAAGCAAAGACCTATGGCTGTCCCGTTGAGAGCTGCGGTCGACGCTTCGGGAGGCGGGATTCCCTGCAAAAACATAAGCGTTGCCATACGGGAGCACGGCCCTATACCTGTCCGCTTGAAAGTTGCGGCAAACGGTTTGCGCAACGGGAAACCCTGGAGGCCCACCTGCGTATACATACTGGCAAAAGACCTTATGTCTGCCGTTTTGAAGGTTGCGGTCAGCGGTTCAGGCAGAGGACACCCCTGGGAAGACATCTTCGTATACATACGGG
>Ga0209021_1002356_pt1 | contig 16676 bp, 15 predicted proteins | sample PinacodermFT_FD_187299 | JGI IMG/M metagenome (GOLD analysis project Ga0209021, IMG submission 187299) | Host-associated microbial community of the marine sponge Aplysina aerophoba from Gulf of Piran - sponge pinacoderm, lysed by freeze-thaw... | ecosystem: Host-associated > Porifera > Sponge >... | reverse complement strand
CCGTCACGTCGTACACCGTCGACGCCGTTACCTCGGTGACGGCCGTGACCGTGGCCGTGGTGCCGGATACGGAAAAATCCGCCGCGCCCACGTTCTTCACGTTCTCGTTGAAGGTCACCCGCCACTTCAGGGTGTTCGCATTGGTCGGCGACGACGACGGGTCCTGGCGCACGATGGAGGCGATGCGCGGCGCGGTGGTGTCGGACGCACTCGGCGTGGCGGTGCGGGGGCCGGCCTTTTCGCCTTCGCCGACCACGTTCACCGCGCGCACCTCGAAGGCGTAGCCGGTGCCGTTGACGAGCGACGTGACGACGACGCCGGTCTCGTTGCCGGCGTCGGTGTCGGAGTCCGTGCCGTCCGGGACATCGTTCCATGCCACGGTATCCGCCACGGTGGACCCCGCTTCATAGCGGTACTGGTACTTGGTGATGGCCGAGCCGCCGTCGTCGGCGGGAGCCGTCCAGGCCAGCGTGACCTGGGCGTCGCCCGCGGTCGCGGTGAAGCTCTGCGGGACGCCGGGCTTGTCCGTCACGGTGCCGGACGCGGCGCTCTCGCGGGTCTCCAGGGGCGCGTCGGTGACCATGACGTTGTTCCGGGTGTAAGAGGCGACGTAGCGCTGGTCCTTGAAGCTCACCTTGACCTTGACGGTCTTGCCGGCGTCGTCGTCGACCAGGGTGTAGGTCTGCGAGGTCGCCCCTGAAATGTCCGTCATGTTCACGCCGTCGACGCGCACCCACTGGAATTCGTAGCCGGCGGGGAAGGTGGTGGTCGGCAGGCCGTCGGCGTCGGCGATGTCGCCCACGCCCGCGGTCAGCGTCTCGCCGACTTGCGCCGTGCCGGTGATTTCCGGCGCGCCGGTGGCGGCGTTGTTGGCGGGCAGGCTCATGTAGAGCGTGCGGGTGGCGACGGTGGACCAGTCGAGGGTGGTGGACGGAATAAAAATGTCGTATCCGTCAGGATCAGGCATGTTCGTCGGGGCTAGCAGGTCGATTGCCACGTTACAGGCATGCAGCTCAAGCGCGACCGCTTGTGTATAGGTCAGCGTTTCTTCGGTTTGTAACGTAAGGAGCCCATTGTTGGGGCCTCCCGTCAGAACACGCAAACGTTCAATGGAATGCGCTTGCGAACCGATAGTGAACGCGGTGGGACTCAGGGCCCCATGATCATTGCTCCCAGTGGCATTGAATCCGTAGTTGAAAGCTCCAGGAGTAATGACGGATTCATTCGACTTCCCCACCGTCACCTCCCCCGTCCAGAAATGCCGCCGGGTGCCGAAGTCTGGCGCCGCGCAGACGGGGGCGCTGTTGGCATAGCCCCTGATGTCCATCCGCAGGGACGACACGTTGGTGGTCCAATTCGCCGCCCCGAGCCTTTGGCGGCGGTCGTCGGCGATGCTCCAGCCGGCGGCCGCGCCCGCATCCTCATCGTCCGAAGGCGTGGAGGATATCGTTATGCTATTGCTATTGGTGCCTGGGGCAGTCACGTCCACGACAACGAAGTAGGTGGTGGAATCGTTGAGGCGAATGCCTGCGGATGACGTGAAACGGTTGCCTCCCGCGGCAAGCGTCGGATGCTGGAGTGTGCCCCGGACGTTGCCGCTGTCCGGCAGGCCCCCGCTGGTGCTGCCCCAGATGGCCACGTTGAAGGTCGGCCTGCCCGTGGCGGCCACCGTGGGCAGAACGAGATCGACCTCCTTTAGCATGTAGCCGTGGCTGCTGTTGCTGCCGGTGGTGAACGCCGTGGCAACATCGGAATTATGGAGTGCAAATGCTGTGGCAATTTGGGATTGCCCGGTATTTTTCACCAGCGAAACTGTGGTTTGCGCGTGCACCGTGCCCGCCGCGCCGAACAAGCCGATCCCAAACAGCAGCCCGGCGGCCCTCATTCGTGCGGCGGGGCGGTTCATGCGGGTCTTTCTCGAACGGCTTTCGGCGTTGCGGTCGGTCATAAGCGAACACTCTTGGTCGGTTCGGTCTGGCTTGGGGTTGCCAAGTCAATCAACAATCCAGCGTCACCCAGCCAAATTGGCTGTGCGAACGGGGAGAAAGGCTATCGGTTCAAGCGGTTTCTGTCACCGACCATATGGACGGAACCCTGTCGTGGCGTTCGGACCAAGGGGCGTCACGATCTGTTGGTAAAGGTCGCCTCCGAATTGGGAGACAATGGTCGGCACAAGAAAGGATCTGGCGTTCGGATGTGTAGAATCCTGTGAGCGACTGATACTGCGCGAAAGTCTCAAGCCTGCTTGGCAGCTTGTGGCTGGCGAAGGAGTGCAAATGGCGGAAAGAAACCTGTTCGAACGCATCGTGGCGGCCTTACAGGAAGCCGCGCTTGACGACGCTCTGTGGCCTGCGGCCTCAGGGCTGATCGACATGGCGTGCGGGTCAAAAGGCAATTTCTTGGCCACCGGCGACGGCACTTCAGCGGACGATCTCAGGATCTTCTTCGCGCGCGTCTGCTTTCGTGGCCAGCGCCGCGAGCAAGTCGAGCAGGACTTCCTCCAAACCTACCATCCGATCGACGAGAGCATGCCGCGCATCCGGCACTTGCCTGACGCGAAGGTCACACACGTCCACGAGCTCTACACGGAGGAAGAGAAGAAGATCTCCGTGGCTTACAACGAGGGCCGGCCGGCCACCACGTCAGCGAACAGTCTCAACGTCCGACTGGACGGACCGCACGGCTCACGCATTGTGTGGGCGCTCGCCGACCCCGTCGACGATCGCGGCTGGTCGAGCGAGCGCGTTAGCAACTTCAAGCGTACCCTGCCGCACCTGCGTCAGTACGGACGAATCCGGCAGACGCTGGCGGACGTGCACGCCCTGGGCTCGACGAGTGTCATGCTGTTGGAGAACACCCGATGCGCGATCCTGCAGCTCGATCCGGGCGGTCGCATCGTCGCGACGAACGAGATCGCTCGGACACTGCTGCGCGAAGGCGACGGGTTGCAGGACAAGAACGGGCTCCTGTGCGCCACGCATCGTGAAGACAACGAAGCCCTTCAGAAGCTACTGACCCGAGCGCTGCCACGGTTCGGCGTTCAGGGCGAGAGCGGCTCATGGAACCTGAGACGTGCAAACCACCCGTCCAGACTCCTGCTGCATGTTCACCCGGTAAGCGGCGAACAGTGGGACGCCCGCCACAGCCGGATCGCCTCGTTCGTGCTGGTGATTGACCCGACGAGGCAGGCACGCATCGATCCGGCCCAAGTGGCCCTCGTGTTCGGACTCTCTGAAACGCAAGGCCATGTAGCGGCAATGCTGGCACAGGGTCACACAATTCGCGATATCGCGGCGCTAATGAACCTCAGCGAATTCACCATCCGCTGGCACACGAAGGAGATTTACCGAAAACTCGGCATCCCGGGGCAGGCCGCATTGGTGCGTATGGTGTTGGCGTTGCCGGACGTTTCCTCGTCGCAACAGTGACGCAACATGCTACCGGACTTCGTCTTCGTTATGCCGGTTTTCTCTGAATGGCTAGGGATATAAGGAATCAGGAAGGTTGAGAGAGATCACGATCACCGTGACGAGCTTGGTGGGGTACCACCCGTCCGGTCTATCGCCATGCGGCGGCACGATCGCATCGTGCGTCCTGATCCCGATCGACCGCATCCTCCGGCGCCTATACTCGTCCACTGCAAACGCGTCGCGGTCTTTGCAATCTCATTCCACTGGTACACGGCTTGAGCAAGCGTCTAACCCTCCAACGCATCGCAAGGATGCTACCCGGAACGGGGGCGCTTGACGCGAATATAGCAACGCGTTAGACAGCGCGGTGAGAGAGTGCTTAGGGGGTGCTTAGTCTACTGGCTTCTTGCCGACATGGATGATGACGGCTTTCGGTTCCTTGCCGACCAACTGTTCGGTTTTGTTGTACGTGCATTGGATACCCGCTAATCTAAACGTGCCACTCAACGACTTTACTGCTGGCTCGGCTTCCTCGTTGTCAGTCCCAATGAACGCAGCAAGCCCGCTACCAGCTGAGGTACCAACTGTGTCGCCTGCCACGTCATGCTCAATTGCACCAAGTTGGGATGGAACCCGAACCCATCCAGCCGACTTCAACACTGCGTCCAATTGTATGATAAGCTCGTGCGCCTCGGGATCGGGGTACGCCGAGAATCCAAAGTGTTGGCCAGCGAACTTGCTCAAATGCCGGACGATAAATTCCCGTTGGCGGTCGGAAATAATCCTCGGCTGTTTCAGCTTGGCTAGTTCCAACTGCGCTTGCTCGGCCCGTTCATTGGCCTCCGCTGCCCGCACCTCCGCTTCGAGCGCTTTGCTTTTCGCTTGTTCGATCTGAACCCCGGCGCCGGCTTGGTACCTAGCCAGCTCCCGGTCCTTGTTCGCATTGACTAGCGCATTCAACTGATAGATTCCGTAGGATCCTAATGCCACGACAACGATGTAGGCGACGTTGGCCCACGGGAGTATCTTCTCCACCATCACCTTTTTTTTCTCCATACGCTGCTAGCGTTTACCAGGACCCTAAAGCCCGGAACTCAATCGTCAGTTATCTCGGCGTTCTTCAATGCGGACCGAATTTTGGCACGCCCGCCGAAAAGGAATATTGACATCAGATCACCTTGTCGGATGGCCGACTTGTCTTTGCCAACCTCTTCCCGCGGCAGCCTGTAACACGCGATCAACCTGAAGTATGTTGTCATTCGATAACAATTTTATAGCCCGGAAGCTTCTACCATCAGCGTTGTTGGGATCAAGGTATGTTGAGCTTGCTGAGAAACACGAAGTATGACTAGGAAGAGAAAGACGAATCAGAATGCAAGAGACGAGAGAGGAAAGACTCTCGAGCAGCTTTTGCAGGCCGCTTAGCCTGAATACTATGGATGAGTCTGCTGGTATCTCGCGAACCGTGACACCGAAAGGCATGGTGCAGGCGACGTGTCATTTTGGAAGTCCCAGACAGAACCGGCACATTGCGCGAACGAAAATACCGGTTGACCGGGCAGAGCATCGAGAATTTCGCCCGGAATGGGAGATTTTCGGATCCTGTGCCTATTTCATCCAAAGATACCGGTTGTTCCGCTGGTAACTTTGGCTGAAATGGGCAGCATGCCGGTGGAAGGGATGGCGGCTTTGGCTGTTGTGTTGTTTGCGGACGAATGTGAGGTGCGAAACGCACGCGCGGTCACGGAAGTTTGGGCGCAACGGCGTAACGATGGCGAATTGGGCCGCCTGACCCTATCTTGAGTCGGGCTGTGACGCCGCCCTGATCGGCATGACTTCGGAAGACCTGCGGCATGAAGCATGGGGCTAGAGGCGCGACCGGCCTGATAGGGAGGTACACGAGACATGGCAAGCGGATTCGACGTTATGAACACGATCCTCGCACAGGAGGAGAAGCGGCTGTCGACGGAGCTAGCCAATATCCGCGCGAATTATGAGCATGCCGGAATAAAGGGCACCAAGGTGGAGCGGGTGCTTCGCGATCTCCTCAGACTATGCATTCCGACCGACCTCCGCGTAGGTCACGGTGAGGTGTTCGATCTCGACGGTCGCCAGTCTAGGCAGACCGATGTGGTGATCGCCAACCAGTATCATTTTCCGCAGCCGCCCGACCACAATTGGGAGGAGCCACAGAAGTTCATGATCGAGTGCGTGGAGTGCGCCGGAGAGGTCAAGTCCGCGCTGACAAGCAGGCGGACGGTAGAGGATTGCTTTGAGAACGCCCGATCATTTAAGTCGCTGTTGGGATACGCGTCATCCTCTCTTGGTCAGACCATGGGCGGTGATGAATCGCGTTTTCTCAGCAGGCGTCCGTACTTCGTGTTCGCGTTCGAGTCAAAGCTCAGGGATGAAACAATCTGGGAGTGCTTGACCAAACTGAACTCAGATTGTCGGGAGATTGATCGACCGATTGTGGACGCTGTGTTCATTCTGAATAGAGGAACGCTCCTTTATGTTCGCGAAAAAGGTGCGGGGAGAATCAGTGTGACGGGGACCGAAGGCGCCCGGTTGCCAGGATACGTTGGAATCGGTCAGAACGTCATTACGAGGTTCCTGTACTGGACTTTTGTAGTGATGCCTCGCCTGATTTACCTCACGCATCCGGCGACAAACTACCTCTCGCCCCAAGACCCGGGTGAGAACAGACTGACCGAGTTGGGCGATGTGAAGCGTGTCAAGCCTCTCGACGTGCTGGTGGTGGAAAGCGAGATCGCCAACACATTCGTGGCGATAGGCATCAGTCGTTACATGGTTGGCTATGGAAGTTCCATACGCGGCGCGGTGGAGTCGCTGCTGCGATCCTACCGAGCTGAAATGGACATTGGATACACGTCCAAGGAGACACCGACGCCAGAAGTGTATGTGGATGCGTTTAGGAGCGCAGCCGGTATAGGTGGAATCAGCGACAGCTTGATACGGGACATCCGCATGGTTGTTGACCAGTCCGGCGTTGGAGGATTGAGGGTGTATGAAGCTCAGTGACGTACTGGAGGAGATGTCTCGGCACGGTGGGATTAAGTCGACAACAGTCCGGCAAGGGGACTACGAATACGCCTACCTTGTTAAGTGGAAGCCCGTTACGAGGGCCGTATTGAGCTATGCGAGTTTGCGGGAAGACGTACCGCTCGCACTCATCAGGTATATTGAGGCGAGATTCGACCTCGATTTAGAAGGGGGCGATGGTGCTCCGGGGACGGAGTGAAGGCGCAGAGACGGAACTGCCGGCCCGGAAGAACGAGCCTCCGCGACCGGGATGGAAGCCCTAAGGGGCCCAGACTCCGAAAGAGGCTCGGTGCGAAGGACGACGGCCCGGCGCCCCGGGGGGACCACTATCCTACGGGCGGCGTTGGGCGAGAGTGGTCTGGCTCCCGGGTCTTAAGATTCGCCCTCCATGATTGACCAAACTCGATGGTAGCTCGCCCCGCGCTCGCCCATCGCCTTCGTCCACTCGCTCACGTCGGCTGCTCGGAGCCGACCGCGAACCTGGTGAAGCGGATCCTCTGCTTTGACTGCAAGACGCATCGCAAGCGGCGGCGCTGCCGTCCGGGGCACTCCCAGTAGCCTGAGGGCAACGGCCTCGTCGCTATTGACACCGTAGTACACGCGCGCCGGAAGGTTGCGAAGGGTTCGCTGCTTGTCGGGAGACAACTTATCGAAAGCGTTTCCAAGCGTGAGTGACTGAAGTGCGGAGAGGCCCCAAGATGCAGTTTGCGTCAACCTCCCAAACACGCTTTGGCAGCACTTGGTCATCGCTTTGACGGAATCCGTTGCGGCTCCATCACTCACCTCCTCGGCGGTTGGGCTGAAGTAGTCTGTGGCCATCTCTATGAGCGTACGGCCCTGAACCCAGTCACAGATTATTCGGGCGAGTTTGTCTCCATCTGGGCTTGTTCCGCCAGTGATTTCTCTTAGCGGATCTCGCAACTCGGGCACCTGTAGGAGGAGTCCCATCATCCGGCGAAGGTCGTCTCTGCGTCCAGCGAACAACTCGTGCGACCATACGTCGTCCGGCAACTTCTCCTCGCCGAGCCTGCGCAGCGTGGCGTTGACCGACTCCCAGGAAAACCCCGTTGCATCTACGAGGCTTAGCGGCTTACCCTTGATACTCTCGGCATAGGCGTACACGCTCCGCACCAAACTGTCTGCCCAACCCTTGTGGCTCTTGCGCAGGGATTGGAAGCCAAGAGTACCCCGTAGCACCTGCTCGACCTGCGCCGCAAACTGCTCGTGATTCCCGATCTGACGGTAGGTGTGAGCCAAGTATTGGACAAATGCGGACCAACCAGGCTGATACGAGAGAGCTTCCAACCGCAGCGGCAAGCCAGCATTCGCCGCTGTCTGCACCATCTCGATGAGAGTCGAGTTGAGCGCGCCCACTGAAGTATCAATAAACTCCTCCAGCACTTGTTGCCTCGCTTGATCCTTGGCCGCAAGAGCGACAACCCCGAGGTCTCCTTGATCCACCCGACCCGCTCGCCCGGCGATGTTCCAGAAGTCCTCAGGAGGCATGTCCATTCGCCATGGCGGCTTACTGAGCCGGTACTGGTGGCTGGCAAACACGACACCGGACACGGGAAAATTCACGCCTTGAGCAATAGTAGTCGTTGCGACCAAAACCCCCAGGCGATCATTCTCGGTCAGCCACTCCACGAGCGAGCGCGTGTCTTCGGACATTCCAGCGTGGTGAACACCGACTCCATATTCGAGCAAGCGGGCCAGCGGAAAGTCCCCTCCCATCTCGTCGACGAGGAACCGTTGCACGTGTCCAAGGTCGTCGCCGTCTATCGTTCGCTCGTTCTCTACAGTTTTGAATGCGTCGGCGATCCTCCATGTTGCCGACGGAGTGTCAGCGAGCACGATGACGGTGCCACGCTTCTGAAGAACTTGTGCGGTGGTTGCTGCGATCTTGCCCGGCGAGTTTTTCACTGCACTCCAGGCTAGGCCGAGAGGGCGCAGCTCGCCGATGCCAATTTGTTCCGGGATGTCGAGGGTATTGTGCGTCGTGTGCCGCGTGTGTAAGGACAGGCTGAACTCGCCTTTGCGATCGCCGCGGTTCGCCCGGGCGATCGCCACCACGCGGTCATTCGGGGTCCAATCGACACCTAGGTCGATACTCTTGTTGCTGTCAGGCGAAAGCCAGGCAGCGATCTCCGCGCCGTTACGAATAAAAGGCGTCAACAAGAGGAACTGCGCATAGCGGCACTCGCGGTTGATGGTCGCCAGAAGCAGTTCAAGCTTGAGGCCACGGTTCTTGGAGGCCAGCCCGTGCGCCTCGTCCACGACAACCAGGGTGAGAGGTCGGGCAATCTTGCCCTCCCATCCCCCGCGCAACATTAGGTCCAGCTTCTCAGGGGTGGTCACGAGGATTCGAAACTGTTGAGCCCGGTCGGCCTCGGTCAGCATCCCTGCTTCAAGGCCGTCCACCTCAAGGGCCGGACTCACCTTTTCAACGACAGTCCCAAGGTGGGAGAAGTCGCGGCGAAGGCGCGTGGTGAGCTGATTCACAAGTGCGCGCGTGGGGGCCAGATAGGCAATCCACCCGTTCTCATGATCGAACTGGTTCAGCGCCTGGAGAATCCGGAACTCGGCGATGAATGTCTTTCCGCTTGAAGTTGGCAAGCTAACTACGACGGAGCGATGACCAGACCCAAGCAGGCCTTCTTCCCTAAGGGTTCGTCTCTGGGGCGGTAGCATCTCGAAGATCGGGCGTCTTCGATCACGAGCTGTCAGCGATTCCACGAAATGGGTGACCCTGCTGTTCACCGCGCGCGTCACCGACCAGATGCTGTTATCCACCATCAAGCGTGCGGTCCGAGCAAGGAGCCGCGATTGCGTCTCTAGTTCGACCAGTTGCCCGCGAGCCGACGCGCCAATTGCTCGGTCGAATTGCGCTTCGAGCTGCTGTCGAATGTCATAGTGGCCATCGACTGAGCCTTGGCCCATGTAGGCGCCCAGAATCTCAGCGGCCCGTGCGAGATGGTATTGCGCCATAAGTTCCCAGGCCGGCCGCACATCCTGGCGAGCCTCGGCTTCTTCCAGAAATGCTGGTTCGATTGTTCGCTGTGCCTCGCGAATGGCGACGATTCGTTCCTGGACAGCATCGAGATCGCCCCATCCCTTTTTTCGCAGCAGACGCAACCATACGTACAAGATTGATGTCCAGACTCGGACTCCCCAGTCAGCCGAATCTGACGAAAGCGCCGGAAGCTCGCACTCCATGAGAATGCGACGGAAATCGACCGAACGATCACCGAGCACAGCGATGCACCCCAACCGTACGAGCCATTCAGCTGCGGCGATCGGCTCCTCCGGCCATGCCAAGGTTCTGGCGATCTGAAACGTCTTCGCAGCAACAGCGCGCAGCTCGTCCACACGTTCCTCGTCATCCAGAGCATCGAATAGCTGCAACTCAAGCGCGTTCGTAACGAACTGGAGTTCCTGATCGTCTGTTGCCTGAGAAGGTGAACCAAGAGCATTGGTGAGCCTGCGGCGACTTACCTCTGTAGAAGTCTGGCGAAGGCGTTCCGCGCCAACTGCCGTTCGAAGCCAGGTTGCTGCTGTCATGCCGCACCCATATGCAGCATAGCCGGCCAGTCCTCGATAGGGACAGGCAGGTACCAGGCGGTGATTTCGATGCATGTCGGGCTTCCAAGACTCTGGGCTAGGTCGTTGGCCCGGGCGGTCACGTCCAGTTCATTGGGCTCCGTGTCGCGAAGAAGGATCCCTACAAGAAGGATCTCCTTCCCAAGCGACTTGACATAGCGATGAACCGCCGCCTGATAGAGAGCCCGGTGTTCGTCAGATTCGCATCGCGCGCGAAGCCACTTCAGCAATGCGTGCTGGAGGTCGAGGCGAGTCGCTTCGTCCCTGAGCTGCCATGCCATTCCCGTGCTTCCGTACATCACGTTGGGAGGGGTGTTTGCATCGGAGGACGTCTTCACCTCCCCAAAGAGCAAGAGGACCGCATCGCCCTCCTTGCAGAAGCCAACCAGGTCTGCCCCCGGCAGACTGGCCCTTGGCGTGCGGCGGTCACGTACGAGATTCCAAGGCCAGCATATTTCACGCGTCTCGTCGTCGGCAAGGACACACTCTGCCAGGGCCTCTCCTACAGCCCACGACTTTTCCTCGGGAACCGCGCGAAGGAGATTCTCCACGAACTCGGTGGCCATACCCGTCGTGGCCATGCCCCGCAGCTCGGCCTCAAATTGGCCACGGGCTTCCTCGTCTTCTACCCGCGCCTTGACGCGGCTTTCCATGTAGGACTTGAACCGATCCTCATCCACGACAGCGTGACCGCGCCACTGCGCGGAGTCCATCGACCCCGAGTAACGCACCTCCGGTGCAAGCGCAGCGACCACGGTTATGTGTCCCCTTTCAAGACGGTGAAAGTGTCCGGATCGACGGTCCACACCTTGAGGGTGCGGGTGCGAACGGCGAGGCCAAGCTCGATCAGCTGGCCGAGGGGCTTGTCGCCTTCAAGGACGATGATCGGGGCAGCGTCGCCGGCAAAAGCGCACCCTCAAGGTGTAATTGATCATTCGATAGACTCCATATTGCCTGCCGAATTGTATTGACTACTTTCGGGTTCCGTCGAGGATCTCGCAAAGCTAGTGGCGAATCACGAGAAGGAACTAGAGAAAGAGAAGGGGGATTTGGGAGAACATAGTGTTCTGTTTCTGAATAAGGATCTCCTAAATCAAACGAAATGGGATTGGAACGAGCAAGGCATCTTGGAGCGCGCCCAGCGCCTCAGTAAGGCTGCTATCAAAGTATGGCCCCACGCGAGGACTCGCGCTTGATACCGCAAATTGAGCAAGAAAACAATTTGCCCGCTTGCAAACCTAGAGTTGGCGCCAAGGGTTAGCGATTTCCACTCCCAGTCCCTCGAAATCGCTAACATTCCGAGTCACGACCGCCAGTTCATGCGCTCGCGCGGTGCCGGCGATCAATGCATCGCCTAGATGAAGCACCCGGCCTGATCGATGCACGGTCGCTCTGAGGCGAGCGGCCCACGCCGCTTCCTTCTTCTCTACCGCAAGGATGCGGTCTTCAAACGAATCTGAAAGATTCGAAATTGCCCCATGCAGTCGAGTGCGCCGTTTACCCAATGGAAGACACCGCACCCCGAACTCCAACTCGTGGAGAACCACTGTAGAAAGCCACAAGTTCTCCCGCCCAGACAGAAACGAAACTACCCCGCTATCCGGAGTTGACTTCGTCAGTTCAGAAACTACGTTTGTATCCAGCAACCAGCCGTTCATTCGTCTGAGGGTTCGCTGAACGGCATTTCGCGCCCCGGTTCAAAACGATTCGGGATAACAAGATCCGTTCCGCGCGGCAAATTGTCGACCAGCCATTCACCCATAGGTTGCCGTGGCGTAGTCAGCGCTTGCAGAGTTTCCGCGGGAACCACAATGAATGCCTTGCGAGTACCTATACGCTGTGGACCTTCCGTTTCTGAGCGACGCAAGACTTCAGACAGCCGCGCCTTTGCTTCGGCGACGGTCCAAACTCGTTGAATGTTGTCAGCCTTCGGTGACATGATGGCCCTAATAATCTAGTCCAATCTAGACCAGATTGCTCCAATAAGTCAACTGTGGTTCCTCCCACTGTAGTTCCTCCCTATATGGGCAAGTTAGACGTTCCCTTCTGGTGCTATTCGTTAACCAAGACTGCGACAGGCAATTTGCTGCCTGCTTCCAGAATGACGAAACCCATGCCGTATAGCACCCTGCTTAGGCATTTGTTATGCGTCAAAGTGTCGACAATTTCACGAGAAAATTCCATGCCTTCCGACAAGACAAGTTCAAAATTCATTTTCTCGGCTACTGCCAGCCGTTTTGCCTGCAATTGGGATCGTAGTTCCGCAGGTTCACTATCAAAATAGTGCTGATTACGCCGTATTTCGTGCAATAGCCTATCGGCGGCAAGTCTGCAAAAGCATGACCACGGTGCCAAACGCGATCGTGCGCCGTCGCTGCCTTCCAGACTCGCAACGACACCCAGGGGAGTAACATTGCGGTGCTCGCTCGGGTGCCGTCTACAGAGCCTCAGAGTAATCGATGAACGCCGTTGAGATCGAAGAAGCGATATCCAGACTTGCCGAACGCCGCTTCGAGGCTGACGAGTTTCCGTTCGCCTTCCTGGAGGCTTTCGGCAACAAGCCCACGACGATCAAGCGCCTCCGCTCAGGCGCTACCAACAACTCCGATCTCGGCGGGGTCCTCCAGCGCAACAATATCCACATCAAGGTCTGTCCAGAGGGAGAGGCCGCCGCGACCTTGACGGCCCTCAAGGCGAGTCCAGCCACCTTCCGCGCAAAGGCAAAGTTCGCTCTCGCCACTGATGGCCAAGAGTTTCATGCCGAGGATCTGAACAGCGGCGATGTCGTCGTCTGCGACTATCCCGACTTTCCCGAGCACTTCGGCTTGTTCCTGCCGCTCGCCGGCATCACCACCGTCAAGCAGATTCGGGAGAGCGCGTTCGACATCAAGGCGACCGGGCGCCTGAACCGGCTGTATGTAGAACTGCTCAAGGAGAATCCCGACTGGGGCAGCGTCGACCGGCGGCACGAGATGAACCACTTCATGGCGCGGCTCATCTTCTGTTTCTTCGCCGAAGACACCGATATCTTCAACGGCCAGGGGCTCTTCACCGACACCATCGAACGGATGAGCGCTAGCGACAGCTCGAACACCCACACCGTCATCGGCGAGATGTTTCGCGCCATGAACACCGAGGCCAAGGCGGAAACTCGGAAGGCCGCCAATATTCCCCGCTGGGCCGATTCTTTCCCGTATGTGAACGGTGGACTGTTCTCCGATTCCACCGACGTGCCCCGATTCAGCCGCATCGCGCGCTCGTATCTCCTTCACATCGGAAACCTCGACTGGAAGAAGGTCAATCCGGACATTTTCGGCTCGATGATTCAGGCGGTCGCCGACGACGAGGAGCGCGGGGCGCTCGGCATGCACTACACCAGCGTGCCGAACATCCTGAAGGTGCTCAATCCCCTGTTTCTCGACGATCTTCGCGAGAAACTGGACGAGGCCGGAACCAATTCCCGCAAGCTGCTGAACTTGCGCAGCCGTATCTCGCGCATACGCGTCTTTGACCCCGCTTGTGGTTCCGGCAATTTCCTAGTCATCGCGTACAAGGAAATGCGGCGAGTCGAGGCCGAGATCAACGAGCGGCGGCATGAGAAAGGGCGGTGCTCCGACATCCCGTTGACCAACTTCAGGGGGATCGAGCTTCGCGACTTTCCGGCCGAGGTCGCTCGGCTCGCCCTCATCATCGCCGAGTACCAGTGCGATGTGCTCTACCGTGGCCAAAGGGAGGCGCTGGCGGAATTCCTGCCGCTGGATGCCATGAACTGGATCATCTGCGGAAACGCCTTGAAACTGGATTGGCTTGACGTATGCCCCACCACGGGAACAGGCGTCAAATTGACTGCCGACGACCTTTTCGAATCGCCGCTCGATCAACCGGAGATCGATTTCGAGAACGAGGGTGGCGAGACTTACATCTGCAGCAATCCGCCGTATCGCGGCAGCCAGTGGCAGACGGATGCCCAGAAAGCGGATCTCAAAACGATATTCGAAGGTCGGACGACGACCTGGAAGTCGTTGGACTACGTCTCCGGATGGATGATGAAGGCGGCCGATTACGGTACCAGGACCAATGCGGCAGCCGCGCTCGTCGCGACGAACTCGATCTGTCAAGGCCGCCAGGTCAGTACGCTATGGCCTTTGATTTTCGCGACCGGTCATAAAATTTCGTTCGCCCACACCTCGTTCAAGTGGGCCAATCTCGCTGCTCACAATGCCGGGGTGACCGTTGTTATTGTCGGAATCTCCAGCCGAATGGACCAACGGAAACGGCATATCTTCTCGGTCGACGGAGATGGAATCGCAATCGCCAGGGCGGCGGACAATATCAATCCCTACCTCGTGCCAGCACCAAATGTCTTCGTTAAGGCAAGGCCCTCGCCCTCCGCCAACGTAAAGCAGATGCAATTTGGCAACATGCCGAACGATGGTGGACATTTGCTCATGGACAGCCGGGAAGCGGACGACGCGATCAAGAACCACAATGTAGACTCCCGATTCATTCGAACGTACATCGGCTCGCAAGAGTTCATTCGCGGCATGGAACGACGGTGCATATGGGTTGGGGATGGAGAGCATGAAGCTTCTCGGAAGTCAGATTGGCTGCGCTCCCGATTCGACGGTGTTCGCAAGCACAGGCTTAAGTCCAAGAGACCGATGACAAATGCGTTGGCCGAGGTTCCTTTTCGGTTTGGCGAGGTCCGGCAGTTAGGGGGGGAGACGGCAATAGTCGTTCCACGGGTCAGTTCGGAGAACCGCGAGTACCTTCCCGTCGGATTGGCGGCTGCCAGCACGATCATTGGAGACCGAAACTTTGCCCTCTACGACGCCCCCCTGTGGAACATGGCCCTGATCGCATCGCGGCTGCACTGCGTATGGATCGCGACGGTCTGCGTTCGCTTGGAAATGAGGTTTTCCTACTCCAATACCCTCGGCTGGAATACCTTTCCCCTGCTAACGCTCACGAAAAAGAACAAGGCCGACCTCACAGCCTGTGCGGAAAATATCCTGCTTGCGCGCGAGGCGCATTTCCCCGCTACCATCGCCGAACTCTACGACTCGAAGAAGATGCCCGACAACATCCGCGCGGCGCACGACCGGAACGACGAGGTGCTTGAGCGAATCTACATCGGTCGCCGCTTCAAGAACGACACGGAGCGGCTGGAGAAGCTGTTCGAGCTCTACGTTCAGATGAATGGCGGCAAGGGCGCGGCATGAGCGAATTCAATCGCATGACCGTCGTCGCGGCCGCCGAGGTCATATCGGAATTCCACTCCCACAGCGACATGGAGGTTCTGGAAGTCCAGTGGGGGATAGCGGGCCGATGCAGATCGTCAAGTAAATCCGCACGCGTCGCGGATCTGGCGCGTATCGCCAGTGAGGAGGACATCGAGGTCCTGACGGAGGCTGGACGGGTGCGTCTGAGCCGAGCTTTGGTCGAAATCGCGATTACGGCACCAGAGCACGCGCGAAGTTCCCCGTCCTGGAAGAAGCTCATCGCAGGCTTGCGATTTGACGGATTCGAAGTCCGCACAACGCAAGCGGATGTAGACCCAGATGGTCTTTGGCGAAGCGCGCGAGCCGATCCGACCGCAGAACTCGTACGCATGTTGCCGTCAGACGTTCCCGGCCTCGACTTCCGGGAGGCTGAAAGCGAAGTCACGCTTCTATTGGATCGACACGGTTTCACCGTTTCCAAGGGGCATTTGACCCAAGCAGTTTCAGCGTTCAGTCGAGGGGAGTGGTCTTCTGCCAACGGAGAGTTGCGAAATTTCTATGAGAGCTATCTCAACGAAATATCATCCGCGCTGGGCTACTCGGGTAGCGGTGGCGGCAAGCATAAGCGGGACTATCTCGGTGGGCTTCAACCGCCGTTCCTGCTTGCCGACTACAACGAGTGGAATAACAGCAATCAAAAGCCGCAATACGTTCAAGGGCTGATGAGCCGAATGCACCCACACGGGGGACACCCGGGCCTTTCCGAAGAAGAAGACGCGACCTTCAGGCTTCAGATTTCGCTTGTGACCGCGCGCCTTTTCCTTCGCCGATACGATCAGAGGTTTAGCTCCACAAAATGAGCCAGACCATTCCCTCCGTGTCGGTCACCTACTCTGGTAACGGCAAATCGACGAAATCGAATGAACTCGGCATGCGCCCTATGCAAGAGCGGGCCTGGGAGAAGCGTGGCGAGCAATACCTCCTCATCAAGTCCCCGCCCGCCTCCGGCAAGAGCCGGGCGCTGATGTTCGTCGCGCTCGACAAACTGCACAACCAGGGCCTGCGCCAAGCGATTGTCGTTGTCCCGGAACGCACCATCGGCGCGAGCTTCGGCGACACGCGGCTCAGCGAGTTCGGCTTCTGGACAGATTGGACCGTGCTACCGAAATGGAACCTTTGCAATGCGCCGGGCACGGAAGGCGGAAAGGTCAATTCCGTCAAGGCATTTCTCGGCGGCGAGGACCGGGTGCTTGTCTGCACGCACGCCACCTTCCGCTTCGCCATGGATCGATTCGGCCCGGAAGCCTTTGACGACCGGCTGGTCGCCGTCGACGAGTTCCACCACTTATCGGCCAATCCCGACAACCGGCTCGGCGAGCAT
>Ga0209021_1002355_pt1 | contig 16678 bp, 14 predicted proteins | sample PinacodermFT_FD_187299 | JGI IMG/M metagenome (GOLD analysis project Ga0209021, IMG submission 187299) | Host-associated microbial community of the marine sponge Aplysina aerophoba from Gulf of Piran - sponge pinacoderm, lysed by freeze-thaw... | ecosystem: Host-associated > Porifera > Sponge >... | reverse complement strand
GCCTGCCCTGGGAGGTTTTGTATCCCCGCCACATAGCCGTATATCTTACGGGCGAGATGAGCGGTTGGACAGCAGCCAAGGACATAATCCTGTATGTCGCGGGTGAGCTTACTGTCTCGGGAGGCACAAACGCTATTGTCGAATATATCGGGCCTGGTGCACGTACTATCAGCGCCACCGGCAAGGCGACCATCACCAACATGGGCGCCGAAATTGGCGCCACCACCTCAATGTTCCCATACGATGACCATATGGCGGCATATCTCAGAGCAACCGACCGAGGCGGGATTGTGCCGCACGCGGAGGCAAATAAGCACTTGCTCGAGCCGGACACCGAAGTTGAGGCGGATCCGGAATCCTATTACGACCGGGTTGTGCGTCTCGACTTGTCAGCCTTGGAGCCACACATAGTTGGGCCACATTCTCCCGACCGCGCCCGTCCCATTTCAGACCTAGCCGCAGAGGTTGCGGACGGTTCTAATGAATTCGTGGACGATATTTCGGCTGCGCTGATCGGAAGCTGCACTAACTCATCCTACGAAGATATGAGCCGAGCAGCCGATGTCGCGGAGCAGGCAAAGGCGCGCGGAGTTGCAACGGCAGTACCGTTCATGGTCACGCCCGGCTCCGAGCAGGTGCGCGCTACCATCGAGCGCGACGGTCAGATGTCCTCCCTGCTCGACATAGACGCCACGGTTCTCGCCAACGCCTGCGGACCTTGCATCGGGCAGTGGCGGCGTTCACAGGAGTCGAATGCTCAACCGAACACCATCGTTACTTCTTACAATCGCAATTTCCCTCGCCGCAATGACGGTGCGCCTACGACGATGAATTTTATCGGCAGTCCTGAAATAGTTACGGCTATGGCGATTGCAGGCAGCCTGTCATTCAATCCGCTCACCGATACCTTGACGGACGGCGAAGGCAACGACTTCATGTTCCAGCCGCCGGCAACTGCCCCCGAAGTTCCGGAGCAGAATTTCGCAAGCGGCGCATCCGTTTATGAGCCGCCACCCACCGACAGCAGCGAGATCGAGCTGGCCGTTGACCCCAACAGCGAGCGCATCCAGTTAATGCAGCCCTGGCCTGCTTGGGACGGCAACGACTTCACGGACATGCCTGTATTGATGAAGACAAAGGGTAAAACCACGACCGACCACATCTCACCTGCCGGTCCGTGGCTGCGATATCGCGGACATCTCGATAAGTTTAGTGACAACATGTTCATGGGTGCGACGAATGCCTTCACCGGCAACCCGGGCACTGGCAGAAATGTGATCACGGGAGAAGTAGACAGGGCAATATCGGCCATCGCGCGCAACTACCAGTCCCAGGGAGTCAAGTGGATCGTGGTGGGCGACGACAATTACGGAGAAGGCAGCAGCCGTGAACACGCCGCACTGTCCCCCAGGCTGCTAGGTGGCGCGGCGGTGATAGCTCGCAGTTTCGCGCGCATCCACGAGTCCAACCTGAAGAAGCAGGGCCTGCTCGCGCTCACATTCCAGGACAATGCAGACTACGACAAGATACGCGAGGACGACCGCATCAGCCTTGTGGGACTTGCGGATATAGCTCCCGGCAAGACAGTAGAGTGTCTGATTACGCACTCAGACGGCACAAGCGAGACTCTGCAACTCAATCACACCTTTGGCGAATCCCAGCTAGAATGGTTCCGCCTCGGTTCGGCCCTCAATCTTTTCCACAAGTAGGGTCTGGTACATCAATGCTGAAGGGGCAACCAATAATGGTTGCCCCTTACTTCATGCCACTCAGTTTACTGTCCTGACTATTGGGACCCGGTTCCAACCCATCCGCCCTGCGAGATGTCGATCATCACGCCATCAGGTCCTCCATACTTGGTTTCCACATTCTGACCTTGTCCGTGGCGAGGCGCGTCCATCCCGCCGTGCAGTGCCTCATTGACCTCGTCCATAGGATGAGCGTTCGCCTCTTTCAGGCGACTGTCCATGGCATCGGCGTCATCGACCTGGAAGCCGATGTGATGAATCCCGCTGTAATCGCTTCCGGCATCACCGGTAACCGCGTCATTCTTAAATTTAAGAATAGCCATGTTCACATTGCCGTCGCTCAGGTAGTATCCGTCAGCGTTGGCACTGCTGACCTTGCCCACTTCCTCAAGTCCCAATACGTCCTTGTAGAACGCCGCCGTCTTGTCAGGGTCCTGTGACGATATTGCTATGTGCTTTATCTTTGCCATGCGTTCCTCCTGCATCTTTCCTTGGTGAAATTTGTTGCTTTGTAATGTTCAGAACTATCCAATGCTGACAATATATGAACGCGCAAGTGCATTGTCAATCACACAGGAGGGTATGCCAAGGTAGTCGAGTCGATCTCTGTGGGGCAAAGGCGCGGGAGAAAACGCCACCTAGCTAATCTCTACCGGATGACTCGCCTTATATTTCTCGAAGCGTTCGGCAATCGCTGCGTGTTGAGGAGCAGCCAGAGCAGGGTCGGCTTCCAGCAAACGGTTGGCCTCCTGCCGCGCCATCCGCATAATGTCAAGGTCGGTCAATCGCGCTACTTTCAGGTCGTTAAGTCCGCTCTGCCGTGTACCCATGTATTCGCCTGCTCCTCGAATGCGCAGGTCCTCCTCTGCAATCTCGAACCCGTCCATAGTGCGCTCGAGAATTCGAATACGCTCGTGGGCATTTGCGCCGGGGCTGTCGGACAACAGCAGGCACTGGCTGGGATGCTCTCCTCTTCCGACGCGGCCCCTGAACTGGTGCAACTGCGCCAGCCCGAACCGGTCTGCCCCGTCAATCAACATGACTGTCGCATTAGGGATGTCGATGCCGACTTCGATGACGGAGGTCGCAACCAGTACATCTATTTCCCCTGTCTGAAAGCCCCGCATCACTGCCTCACGTTCGTCCTGGTTTAGTCTGCCGTGAAGCAAGCCTAGTCGTAGGTCGCTGAAGACCAACTTCGAAAGCCGTTCGTACTCCTCTGTCGCCGCCCTCGCCTGTATCGCTTCAGATTCTTCAATGAGCGGACAGATGATGAATGCCTGTCTGCCCGACATAACTTCCTGCCGTACAATCGCGTATGCATTGTCTCGCTGGTTGGGTTCAACCCAGCGGGTTCGAATCTCCTGGCGTCCGGGCGGCATTTCGTCAATCGTGGAGAGTTCCAGGTCGCCTAGCATGGTAAGGCGCACTGATCGTGGAATCGGCGTGGCTGACATTGCAAGCATGTGGGGAGTGCCACCCCTATGACGAAGGTTCATGCGCTGCATTACACCGAAGCGGTGCTGCTCATCAACGACCACCAGCGCGAGTTTTGGAATATCGACTGACTCCTGAATAAGCGCTTGAGTGCCAATGACGATGTCAATCTCTCCGTCCGCAATTCGCCTATGCATCTCATCTTTGGCCCTATTGCTGAGACTGCCTGTCAACAGGCACACCGCGACTCGCTTTCCGTCAATGGGCAACTCTACATCGAAATAGGGTTCGGTTGTGAGTGACGATTCACCTCTGCCCAGTAAACCTGAAACCGTTAAGAAGTGCTGCTCTGCAAGGATTTCGGTTGGAGCCATCAGCGCGCCCTGACAATCGTTCAGCACTGCAAGCTGCAGCGCCGCCGTAGCAACAACGGTCTTTCCGCTGCCTACATCCCCTTGGAGCAGCCGGCTCATCGGAATTTCCTTCTCCAGGTCAGCAATTATTTCCTTCAGCGACCGCATTTGAGCGCTTGTCAGGGCATATGGAAGAGATTCCAGGAACGACTGCAGGCGACCATCGTCGGAGTGCAGTTGCACTGCGCCGCCAGAGGATTGCCACTCAATTCTGCGCCGGGCAACGGCTAGTTGCAGCATCAGCATTTCGTCGAAGGCAAGACGCCGGCGCGCCGACTCCGCCTGCTCCGGCGAATCCGGATAATGCATCGATAAGATAGCTTCCTGCGCGCCCATCATGTCGTAAAGGCTAAGAGTATTTTTCGGGATATATTCCTTTATCTGCTCCAAAGCAACGTCGAGAGCCTGCTTGACTGCCCTCCTAATCGTCCGTTGATAAAGCCCATCCGTAAGGGGATAGATAGGCACAAGTCGTCCAGCGTGCATGTACCCGTCCCGCTCATCGAAGAAGTCGTAGTCAGGAGATTGAAAGACAATCCGTCCACGATAAACCTTCGCCATGCCGCTGATCACTATCCGGGACCCAGCCTTCAATGTCCTCGTAAGGTATGCCTGATTGAACCAGACGACCCTGATATTACCGGTCTCGTCGCCCAACACAGCCTGAGCGTTCTTCGATCGCCCTCGTCCAGTTTCCGAGACTTCCCAGACTGTCGCTATCACAGTCTGAGTCTCTCCTGGCACCACTTGCGCAATCTTGCGAACACTCGTGAAATCGTCGTGTCTGTGAGGGAAGTGAAATATCAAATCCTCAACAGTCTCGATGCCAAGGTTACTAAGCCTGGATTTAGTGCGTGAGTTGATGCCCCTCAGCCGCGTGACATCATCGTCTAGTCTCATTCTCGCCGTCTTAGCCGGCCGCTTTCCAGCGCGGGGAGTCTGGCGGGGAGGAGTGCGAGTTTGCTCTGGCGGGGCAGGTTCAGCGCTGTTAGTCTTTATTGTATTGGGGCTAACAGAGCGATTAGGAGCTGCTGGGGATGCTTGGGGTTCGGGCCTTGTTTGCCCCGAAACTGTGGCCGTTCCGCTAGCGCGTGATAATACTGCCTCTGCTTTGATGAGTGTATCTTCAACCCATTGAGCGCGCTGGCCTGCTGACATATTCGCATAGGAGACATCGGAGCCAAGCGACGAGGGGATTACGTCCCGCCATAGAATTAAGAACGCGTCCAATCCGCCGATGACCGCATCGTCGCGGAACCCTCTGCGCTTCTCGAGACGCAGAATATTGGCAAGTGTCTGCAGTTTGCCGCTTTCATCTGAGGAGGTCATGCCAAAATTGTAGCGCACATCTGGCAGATACGATACGAGGCATACGCCTACATATTCGCAGAATCATGCAGCAATTCGGAGGTGAATTTGACGAGCCTAATCGTCCTCAGCACGCAACAGAGACACCCCAAGCGCGGCTGGCCCAGTGTAGGTGCCAACGGCCGGTCCAATCTGTGCCAGGAGAGGTTCCGTTCCATCTGGGAGTAATTGCTGAAGCTGCTCGGCGAAGGCGCGCGCCTCGTCAGGCGTGGTCGTATAGTTAACGCACAGCTCTTCGAGTGGGGCAAAGTCCTCGGTGACTCGTCGAAGCCTGGCGACACCCTTCTTGTGAGTGCGCTCCTTACCAAGTTCGTCAACAATGCCCTCGCGCAGGATAATCATCGGCTTAATGCTCAGGAGGGTTGCAAGCATTGCCCGCGCCTTCCCTATTCTGCCACCCTTCTGAAGATATTCCAGAGTGTCCAGAAGCACATAGGTCTCGGAACGACCAACCGCGCCTTCGGCCACGCTGACGACTTGTTGCAAGTCGCCTCCGTTCATTGCCGCTCTTGCGGCAGCGATCGCCACGAGGCCTGTACCCATCCCAGCCTGCATCGAGTCAATCACCTCGACGCCACATCCAATATTTGCCTGTTCGCCACCAGACCGAGCAGAATCGACAGTGCCACTGAGGGCAGCGGACACATGCACTGAAACAATGCCGTCTGCTCCGTCGGCAATCGATTCGTACAATTCTCGGAACTCACCGGGAGACGCCTGCGAAGTTGTAGGCAATACGGCGCTCCCGGAAACCCGACGATAAAATTCGTCGCCTGTGATGTCAACTCCGTCACGCAGTTCCTCAGTACCGAAAATTACCTTTTGAGGAATGACGTTGATTCCGTACCGATCCGCGAGTTCGCGTGGTAAATCCGAGGTGCTGTCAGTTACTACTTTTACGGTCATATCACTCACTCTATTGAAACTATGAAATGATAAAATGGCTGGCCGCCATAATAGTGCTGCAGATCAATCGAAGGAAATGCCGATTCCAACTCTGAGACCACATCATCTGCCTCAGCTTCAGAAACCGGATCCCCTCGATACAGAGTTACCAGGTCCCCGTCCCCAATGCCCGCGCTTCTCAGTATCGAAAGAGTCGTTTCCGGAAGACTCCTACCAGCGGCTACCAGCTGTCGTTCGAAGAGCCCGATAAGCTCCCCTTCTTCAGCGCTGATGCCATCAAGTGTGACCGAACGTGCCGCACGCGTGATTTCGCCAGTCCGGACTTCCCTGATCACATTTTCCATCTCGGCGGCATTTTCGCCGATGCTTCTGTACGGCTGAAATTCCAGTATTGCGGCAACACCTTGGGGAATGGTTGTGGTAGATACGACCCTGACCGTCTTTTCGGCTGCTTCGGCGGCCTGCTGAGCAGCGGGAAGGATATTCCCGTTATTTGGCAATATGATTACGCTCTCAGACGGCACGGAGTCAACGGCGTCTAATATTTCACGAACGCTCGGGTTCATGGTATCACCGGCGACCATAACGGAGGCGCCTTCGTGACGGAATACTGCCTCAAGTCCCTCACCCCATGCCACTGCCAATACGGGAATGGGTATTACTTGCGCGAGTGCGTCCTCGACTTCCTGGCGCTGCCTGGCTGCTAGGCGTTCCCGCTGTTCGTCCATGTTCTCCACGCTGACGCGGCTGACGCTTCCTAGCCCGCGGGCATAAGATAGGATTTCGTCAGGCACTTCGGTATGAACGTGGACCTTGACGAGCGAGGCATCGCCAATCACAACTGCAGACCTTCCACGAGTGGACATCTCCGTGCGGACGGAATCTACATCCAATCTCTCGCCCCGTATTACAAATTGGGTGCAGTTGCCGTATTCCTCATCCTCCGTGAGGTCGAGAAACTCCAGCGACACCCCTGTTTCAGACACATCTATGCCTTCGGGCAGCGGCATGTCAAGTTCGTCGGGCGATGTATCATCGTCCGCAACCCAGCGTCGAACACCTTCCAATATCATCCACAGCCCCAGCCCACCGGAGTCCACCACGCCCGCCTCCTGAAGCCTGGGCAACAGCGACGGCGTCAAATTTACCGCGTCTCTAGCAGCATCGCTAATGTTGGATAGCATATCTTCCGCAGGGACGCCGGACTCTTTGCTCTGCGTCGCCGCGTCTGCTGCATATGTGAACACGGTCAGCATAGTGCCCTCGACCGGGTTGCCGATAGCGTTGTACGCATGACCTTTCGCAAGGCTTAGTGCAGCAGCCAGGTCATCGCTACTTACCGATGCTTTGCCGTCAAACGCTTCAGACATGCCTTTGAATAGCTGGGAGACAATTGATCCGCCATTTCCCTTAGCCCCCATACAGGCACCATCCCACATTGCCCTTGCCACGGCTTCGGCGGTGTCGGTTTCCGCGGACCGTGCCTCTTCAAGGGTGTCGCGCAGTGTGAGAAGCATATTAATGCCCGTGTCGCCGTCCTGAACGGGGAAGACATTCAGACGATTGACCAGGTTCACATGAGATTCAAGAACCTGAGCGGCCGCCGTGAACATGCCGAGTAGTGCATCTCCAGACCAGGCAGTAGGATTGTTAGTTCGCTGGAGTGTGTCGGTCATTATCGTTGCCGTTTAACTCCGAATATGCTATCTTTGTGTGCAAATTCACAGGTGATTGTTGAGTGTATTTTTGTGCGCTTTCGCGCAGGTAGGGCATATACTTTAATGGGGTTGATTTTACTCAACCAAATGGAATTAGTAAAGGTGAACCATGGCAGTATGTGAAGTGTGCCATAAGACAGGACAGTCGGGTAACAATGTCAGCCACTCAAAGCGGCGCACACGCACACGCTGGCTACCCAACGTCCAAAAGGCTACGGTAGTAGTGGACGGCACTGCAAAGAAAATCAGGATCTGCACTCGCTGCCTCCGTACGCATTACAAGCAGCTGATGAAGGGCTGATCGATCTTGCAAGAGATTCTGCTAGTTGGGTTAAGCCACAAAACCGCGCCTCTGGAAGTGCGCGAGTCCGTCTCTTTCCTGAGCGGGCAGATTCTGGAAGCTCTTCCCAGTCTCAGGGAAGAGCTTGGCGAAGCCGTAGTTCTTTCAACATGCAATCGCACTGAGATTTATACGGTTACCGAGAATGCCGCTGGCGACACGGAGCGCATCCACAGATTCGTCGCCGACTACCACGATCTCCCTGACGACAGCATAACGCCACACCTGTATAGTTACGCCGGTTCGGACGCCGTACGCCACTTGTTCAGCGTCGCGGGCGGCTTGGACTCTCTGATCGTTGGCGAGTCACAGATACTTGGACAGGTGCGAGGCGCGTTGAGCGCTGCGACTGAAGTGAAAGCTGCGAATGTGGCGTCTGTCAGACTGTTCCATGCAGCTCTCCGTACCGGCAGACGGATCCGGCAGGAAACGAATGTGGGACGCAATCCACTCTCCATAAGTTACGCAGGCGTTCGACTTGCCCAACGTGTACTCGGCGATCTATCCAGTAAGCGGGCATTGCTGATTGGCGCCGGCGAAGCAGGCAGCCTTGTCGCCAAGGCGCTTCGCACGGTCGGCATCGGTGACTTGATGATTGCCAATCGAACTGAGAGCAAGGCAAAAGAACTTGCCGGCTACTTGAGCAGCAGGGTCGTGCCATTCGACAATCTTGATACCGCCCTACAATCCGCAGATATCGTGATAGCTGCAACAGATTCACCCAGTTACATCATCACGCTGGAAATGGCGGAATATATGCGTCGCACTCCTTACGAGTCGCCACTCTTTGCATTCGACCTTGCAATTCCACGCGACGTCGACCCCGAAGTAGCCACGGAATGCGCTGTGCGCCTGTTTAACATTGATGACCTCTCTGCCATTGCGGAGGAGAACATGGCTGAACGCCTCCGTTCCGCAGCAGACGCTGAGGTCATAATCGAAGACGAGGTCTCCAGATTCATGAAGTGGTGGGACTCGCTCGACGTGCTGTCCACAATAAAAGCCCTTCACCAGAACGCTGAGGACATCCGGCAGAGGGAGCTTGACAGGGCGTTCGGCATGCTAGAAGGCTTGACACCTGAGAATGAACAGGTCGTTGAGACTCTTACGCGCTCTATCGTAAACAAGATTTTGCATGACCCTACCGATTCGCTGAAGAGCGGGGCGACGAAGTCACAAATACGCGCTGCTAAAGATCTGTTCCGTCTGTAATTTGCTGGCTTCAATCAGCTATACTTGATGTGCTGAGAATGTAAGGCGGTTAATCACGCAGGGTCGCCGACCACCTACAGCGTCTAAGAAACTTGGACAATCCATATAGGTACTCTACGAAACTATTGATAGAGCTTGTGCAATGCGCTGAATGCTAAGCAGGTGGCGCAGGCGACTGAGGAGGCAAACATGGCCGAATATACGAAGAATGAAGCAATGGGCTGGGCCCGCGAAAACCTGCGTGGTCAGTGGACGACGCTTATGACCCCGTTTACGTCCGACGACGAATTTGATGAACAAGGGATGCGAAGCAACATTCAGCATATTCGAGCGCTTGGGACGCAAGGCGCAGGTTGCACATGGGGAATGGGAGAGTTCTGGAGTCTCACCCTTGAGGAGCGGATGCGCGTATTTGACGTCGTAGCGGACGAGGCAGGCGGGGAGTGGCCCATAGCGGCACATGTTACGCACACCTCTTACAAGGATATGATTGCTCTAGCCAAGCATGCTGAGGAGATAGGCTTCGACCTCCTCATATGCGCGGCACCCTATTTTGTCACCAAGACCGAAGAGCAGGTTGTGGACTGGATGCGAGTGCTCGCGGACAACACCAACCTAGCTATCATGTACTACAACTCGCCGCAATTTGGCATCGTGATGAGCGCACAAGGCCTTGGGCAGATATGCTCGATCCCTAACGTGGTTGGGGTCAAGGAAGCGAGCTTCAATCAGGAACTGTCCATCGAGGCGCATCAACTCCTCGGACGTGACGCAATTATCAGCACACCTGACGAGTGGATAATGTTCAAAGGCAGAGAACTGGGCTTTGAGCAGCAGGTGATGTTCGCCAATACGTCGGACTGGCGCTTCGACAGGCCCGGCAAGAATTACTACAACCAGTTTATTGACAAGGCCATGCGTGGCGACCTCGATGATGAGTTCTACGATAAGCATGTTCGCCCGATTAAAGCAGTCTCTGACAAGTGGTGGGCAAGCACTGTCCAGAAGGCAAATGGTGCCCTACCCGCGCCTTTGTGCAAGTATTGGGGAGAGGTCATGGGAATGGCCGGTGGGCATGTCAGGCAACCGCACATTAACCTGTCGGATGCAGAGAAGGCCGAACTCAAGTCAGAAGTGGAAGCGGCACTCGACCAGATTTAGATTCAAGGAAGGTACTCGCTATGATACTAATGGTGAGCGTTCAGAACATGGAAGAAGCGCTGCAAGCTCTAAAGGGCGGCGCTGACATTATCGATGTGAAGAACTTGCAGGAGGCATTGGTTGGCTCCGCGCACCCGCACACCGTCCGAGATGTGCGTAACGCTATCCCTATGGAGCGTCACGCCAGCGTAACCCTAGGGGTTGTGCCTCATCAGGTGGGCACAGTTGCGATGGCAGTGTATGCGGCCGGCGTCATCAACGCGACATCCGTGAAAGTTGGCTTTATGGACCACGAGTACGAGCTTGCGCTTGAAACTCTTCACGCAAGCCGCGAGGCGCTCAACGGCTTCGAAACGAAGCTCATTGGTTCCCTATTTGCCGACAACGCGCTCTTCGGCGGACTCGAGCCGCACCACATGAACAAGCTTGCGATGGAGACCAAGTGCGACGGCTGGCTGATCGACACGCTAACAAAAGACGGTCGAAACCTCTTCGATTTTGTTCGCGAGGAAGAATTGCGCGATATGGTGTTCGAGGGTAAAGAAGCGGGAATGAGCACCGCACTTTCCGGCCACCTTCGCATCAGCGATCTCGATGAGCTAGCGCGAATAAACCCCGACATTGTAGGCGTACGAGGCGCAGCATGCCAGAAGTCCGAGGACCGGACATCCAGCGTTCACTGGGAGCCCGTAGCCGAGTTCAAGCGACAACTGGACATGCGTCTTAGCGGCGAGGTGGACGTGTTCGACGGTGCCGCATCTATGGCTTCGGGGAATGGCACAGCAAACGGAAGCAGCGGCAGCGAGTGGGTTGTCATTGACGGCACCGGAAAGACTTGTGCCGGCATCATAGCCGCCTTGACCGAACACATCGACAACGATGGTGAGTCATTCGTAGAAGTTCTTATCCCCGACGTGCTCAATACATACGATGTGATCGTCTGGGCTGAAAGGCGCAACCATAGCATTCTCACCCAGCGAAACGACGATTCAGGCTTCATCAGGATGTTGATCAAGCCGTAACAACTTCATACCGAAATACGGCACTTAACAGTTTGAAATCGGCGCGTACCTCAGTTAAGGAGCTACGCGCCGTTTGTGTGAATTGATACCTGCCCACTTGCTATGGTCCGGTTGAGATTGTGCTTGTAAAGGGCTCGACAGATTTTTTCCTATTACAAACATTTCCCTCCATGCGTTTGCCGTATTCAGCAGGCCCGTGCTACGATAACCGTACAGGAGAGTGTCAACGCGTAATGGTTCCAGAGATAGTGCAGGACATAGCATTTTATATAGGATTCGTCAGAGACCTGCTGGTTTTAAGTATATTGCTGGTCATCCTGATTGTCGTTTTTTCAATCTATAGAAAGGTTTCACAAGCCTTGAACTCAGCGGGGCGCATCTTAGACAATACTGAGGAAATAGTAAATACTGTGTCCGAAAACATCGTAGGGCCCGCTTCTGCAGGTTCTGGATTTGCATTTGGATTGGGCAAAATATTTGCATTTCTCAGAGGTACTAAGAAGAAGTGAAAGGAAGAGTGAAGGACATGGGAAACAAGGAAAATGGCGGCTCATTTGCCGTCGGATTCATAGTTGGGGGAGCAATTGGGGCTTTGGCGGCACTATTGCTAGCACCAAAGAAGGGATCGGAAACGAGGAGCGATTTGCTAGAGCGTAGCCTAGCTATGCGGTCACGTGCTGAGGAACTTGCAGCGCAGGCCAGAACACAAGCACAGGATCGGGCCGCAGTTGGCGTCGCGACGGCAAGGGAGCGCATCGGGCCTGCCTACGAAGGAATGCGCGAACGTGTAACGCCGGTAGTCGAGCAGGTTAGCGCTCGCATGACCCGAAATAACACCGACGGCGCTGACTCCGCTGCAGCCGAAGAGGAGTCCACACAGGAAAAGGCTTAACGGTGCTTCTGACGTAGTACTGGACGAATTGTAAGAGAGACCCTCGTCCTTCTCTTTGAAAGGCGGGGGTTCTACTTTCATCAGAGAGTCTATGTCGAACACTCTAGTCAACTATTCTGGTGGAGAGTACTGCGGATAAGAACCCAGCACTTTTAGCATAGACACCTTCTCGCCGATCACATCCAGAGCGCTGCGAACATCGCTGTCTTCCTGGTGTCCGTCTATGTCGGCAAGAAAGAAGTATCTGCCGAGGCTCCTTCGTGTTGGACGCGACTCTATTTTGTTTAAGTTGATACCTCGGTTGGAGAACTCCATTAGGACCCCTACAAGACTTCCGGGTCTGTCAGCATCGAAGCTGAAGCATAACGAGGTCTTGTCCTTACCGGTGGGAGCGCTGTCTTCCGAAGAAAGCACTATGAACCGCGTAGCATTGCTGCGGTTGTCTTCGACCCCCTCTTCAAGAATGTTCACATTGAAGATAGATGCGGCTCTCTTACCCGCAACCGCAACCGCAATTCTGTCGCTACAGATCATGTCTTCAACGGCAGCGGAGTTGCTCAGAGAAGGCATGGTTGTTGCGTTCGGAAAGCGCCGCCTCAGATATTCGCGACACTGCCCAAGGGACTGTGGGTGTGAATATACTATTTCGACATTTTCAAGGTCAGTCCCTGCCTTTGCCAACAGACAGTGATGAATTGGCAACACCAACTCACTCTTTATTTTCAGCTGCGTTTCGTGGATCAGCAGATCGGCGGTGAATGTGACAGCGCCTTCCAGGCTGTTCTCAACAGGAACAATTCCCTCGTCTGCTTCACCGCAATGAACGGAGTCAATGACGGCCGGAAGCGAAGCCGCTGGCACTAGGCTGGCTTCGCTGTCGTATAGAAGTGCCGCCTCTTCAGAGTAGGTTCCGGGGGGGCCCAAATATGCCAGCCTTCGTGTCATAGGTGGATACTCCGCGTCGGTCCACAATTCGCTAATTTCTCCCGAATTCGTGAAGTACGCCTAACTTGCAAGATTATCTAGAAGATCATTGTCGGCGGCGAGAACAAGCCAGTCGTTTGCCCGTAACCGATCCTTGCTTTCGGGTTTCAGCGTTATATTCCTGCCTCGGGAGATTGCCAATACGGCCTGACTGGCGTCACGTGGGTTGGCAAAGCCCGGCAATTCATCAATGCTGAACTCGGCAAATCGGCTCGGGACTCTGATCTTGCTAATGCCGAAGTTGGGAAGAATCTCCATGTACTCTTGAACATCCGGGTGGAACAGTGAATGTGCTAGGCGTGCGCCCATCTCAGATTCCACCTGCACCACTTTGTCCACACCAAGCCGCGCCAGGGTATTAGCGTGCAGCTGGTCCTTGGCGCGGGCAACGATGTACTTCATGCCCATGTCCTTGAGCATTACTGTGACCATAACGCTGGCAACTAGATCGCTGCCAATCGCAACAATGGCAACATCGAACTCGTGAATCCCGAGTTCTCTCAGCACAAGGTCATTCGTCGCATCCCCTGTGATGGTGTGCGTCGCCTTACCCATCATTACTTGCACCTGCGATTCATCGTCATCTATGGCGAGGACATCGTGCCCCTGGTTATACAGTGACTGCGCGACGCTGGAACCAAAGCGTCCTAGACCTATTACTACAATCTGTTTCTTCATTGTCATCCACCTTGATGTATTGATTCAGGTATTAGCCTATTGTAACCCTTTCCTGCGCATAGCGGTACAGGTCATTTTCTGTGCTCTGAGACATTGTTACGCCTATCATCAATGGTCCCAATTTGCCGATGAACATTGTCATTGCGATTATAAGCTGCCCTAGCGGTGACAGCGCGGATGTAATCCCCAGGCTCAATCCACAAGTGCCGAATGCTGAGACCGCTTCGAAGATAACAGCAAGGGTGTCCGCTCCGTCTTCAGTGATACTCAACAGCATCACAACGAGGAATACGAACGCGGCGGAGACGCTGAGAATGAGGTAAGCACGCTGTACCTGCCGATCGGGTAGTTCCCTGCCGAATGCGGCAACCTTGTTCCTCTGCCTGATCTGCGCCACCAGCGCCATGAAGACCACTGCCATGGTATTTACTTTGATTCCGCCCGCCACCGATGCTGAAGCCCCACCGATGAACATCAGTGCCATCTGCAGCACATTGGTGCCGTCGTGTGCCCTACTAATATCTACTATGCCGAACCCTGCCGTCCTGTCGCTAATGGATTGAAATATGGATACTGTAATCTTGTCCAGCAAAGGCAGATTTCCGATTGTATCGGGGTTATCGAACTCCAACACGAAAATGGCCGCAAATCCCAGAAACAAGAGCGACATCGTTCCGACGATTACGAGCTTCGTGTTTAGTGCGAATCTCGAAAACCGCTTGGCGCGAAAAAGATCAATGACGACCAGGTAGCTGATTCCTCCGACAAAAATAAGGGTTCCAATCACTCCAATGACGAACTTATCTGTCTGGAACACCGCGAGTCCACTCGGATGGTTGAAGGCAATGAATCCGGCATTGTTGAATGCAGATACCGCGTGAAATGCCGCCTGCCAGATGGCCTCACCCAGTGGGTAGATGAACAGGTAGAAATAAGTGAACAGGACTATAAAGCCGAACAGCTGAATGCCCGTCGCAACAACCACTATCGCCACAGTGAGCCTGACCAGATTTCCGAACTGGTCAAGCATCAGATTTTCGCGCATCAGTAGCCGCTGCGTCAGTGTAACTCGCTGCCCAAGGATGATGAGCAGAAAAGTGGCGATGGTCATGAAACCAAGACCGCCAACGAAGATCATGCCCATAATCATCGCCTGGCCCACCCGGGTCCAGTAGAATGCCGTTTCCTGGACTACCAGTCCTGTTACAGTAATGGCGGAGGTCGCAGTAAACAGCGCTACCGTGAAGGGCGGAGAGCCTTCGATATTACTTGAAAGAGGCAGCAGTAGCAGAGTGGTTCCCATGCAGATAATCGCGACGAAGAAGTAGATGATTATGAGGGGACTTGTGGCAAATCTGGACTGCATCCTGCGGTTGGTAACCGTAACCAGCACGGACTCGGATGGCTGCTGACCGGGAGATTTCTCCGTGTCGTTGGATGATCCACTGTTCCAGATGTTCTGCACGCTACACCCTTGGGAATCTCACACTTTCACAGAATCGTCTCGTGCTTCGAAGGCAATCCTTACACTACCTATACAATGTATAATATAACACCCAAAAAAGGCAGTGCCTGAAGTCCTATCCTTGACGAATCTGGAACAGGAAGACTGACTTCCGTTTAACACTGAAAGGTCCAGCAAAATGCGCGTACTAGTAACGGGTGGCGCCGGCTTCATCGGATCCCACATCACTGACGGTTTAGTCAAAGGCGGACACGATGTGTTCGTCGTTGATAACCTCTCCGAAGGACATCCTGACAATCTTAACCCCGACGCTCACGTTCTAAGAGTAAGCATCAATGACACGGAAGGACTGGAGCGTGCGTTTGCCGAGGCCAAGCCTGACGTTGTAAGTCACCACGCCGCTCAGATCAGCGTTCGCAATTCGATGTACGATCCCACGAACGACGCCCAAGTGAACATCATTGGTTCGCTGAATGTGCTTCAGTGCGCCGTAAAGCACGACGTGGAGCGGTTCATATTCGCATCCAGCAGCGCCGTGTACTCAAAGCCGCAGCACCTTCCAATGAAAGAGAGCCATCCTAAGATGCCCGAATCCGTTTATGGAGTTTCCAAGCTCAGCGTGGAGCACTTCGTAAGATTGTACACAGACACGTACGGGATCAAGCACAAGATATTTCGCTATGGCAACGTGTTCGGCCCGCGCCAGAATCCGCACGGCGAGGCGGGCGTCGTGGCCATATTCACAGGGCAATTCATGCGAGGCGAGCAGCCGACTATATTCGGCGACGGCAGCAAGACGCGCGACTACATATTCGTTAGTGACATCGCATCGGCCAATCTGGCAGCAATCGGAGACGTTGGTGACAACGAAACTTATAACCTTGCAAGAGGCATCGGCGTGTCAGACTTCGAGATTTTCGACGCAGTGCGCGGGGCGGCCGATTCATCTATGGAACCACGTTACGCCCCCGTACGCTCAGGTGAAGCGCAGCATGTAAGCCTCGACCTTACCAAAGCCATGCATGCCTTGTCTTGGCAGCCGCGCGTCACCCTATACGATGGCATCCTTCAGGTCGTGGAACACTACCGCCTCATGCATTAGGCGCCTACCCGATGCATGATAACGCCATGCTTCCGCCACACCCTATCTGCTACAATTCAGTCAGCGACATCTTGGCAGTCACGGGCGCAATTTGCAGTTGATACACGGCAGCACATGACCACAAAACACGAAACGCCAACGCCACTGGTACAGCGCATACATGACAGCGACACAATGGCGGTCGTGTCTGTCGCCGGAGCCGGTACGGCGGCCGTAACGTGGCTTCTCGGTG